>Ga0105048_10001769_pt1 | contig 34902 bp, 33 predicted proteins | sample MAT05_FD_78382 | JGI IMG/M metagenome (GOLD analysis project Ga0105048, IMG submission 78382) | Freshwater microbial communities from Lake Fryxell liftoff mats and glacier meltwater in Antarctica - MAT-05 | ecosystem: Environmental > Aquatic > Freshwater > Ice > Liftoff microbial mat | place... | reverse complement strand
CTAAATCAAGACAGCAGGCAAGTTTCCATTGTAGTCGATCGCTTTTGTAGTTTATGGATGGCAGGAATAGCCGCCGAGCAGCTAATCTACGGGGAGGTGGGAGGCGGGGGAGACGATCGTAGTAAACTATTTACAACCCTGACAGCCCTTGGGCGATCGGAGGATGAGGCAAAACTGAAAGCAAATCTTGCCACTCTTCAAGCAAAAACCTTGATCAAGACTAACTGGGGTGTTTATACCAAGCTAGTTACAGCGCTAGAATCACGTAAATCTATTATGGACTGTTATCAAATCCTTGAGAAGGAAAAAGAGAGTGGTTGAATCACTTTAATTGTTCATGAATGTATTGAGATTAATAGAGGTTAACTTGTATATTTATTTATGAATAAAATTCCTGTTTCTGTGTTGATTCCAGCTAAAAATGAAGAGGCAAACCTAGCTGCTTGTTTGGCTAGTGTAGCGATCGCAGATCAGGTTTTTGTGGTGGATTCTCAGAGTAGCGATCGCACCCCAGAAATTGCTAAAGAATTTGGGGCAGAAGTAGTGCAATTTTACTTCGATGGTAACTTCCCAAAAAAGAAAAATTGGTCATTAGAAAATCTACCGTTTCATAATTCTTGGGTATTAATAGTAGATTGTGATGAACGTATTACTCCCGAACTTTGGCAAGAGATTAGCCAAGCAATTGAACAGCCAGAATATACGGGTTATTATCTAAATCGGCGAGTATTTTTCCTAGGTGCTTGGATTCGCCATGGTGGGAAATATCCCGATTGGAATCTACGTTTATTTCGCCATGAATACGGACGTTATGAGAGTTTAGGGACAGAACATATTCCTAATACCGGAGATAATGAAGTTCACGAACATGTAGTCTTAAATGGCAAATCTGGCTATCTAAAACAAGATATGCTTCATGAGGATTTTCGGGATATTTTCCACTGGTTAGAACGTCATAATCGTTATTCTAATTGGGAAGCCCAAGTAAGATTAGATTTACTTCTAGGGAAAGGAGATGGAGGTACGATCGGCTCCAATTTTCTCGGCGATGCGGTACAAAGAAAAAGATTTCTCAAAAAAATATGGGTTAGACTGCCTCTAAAACCCCTAATTAGATTTATCTTATTTTATATAATTCAACTTGGTTTCTTAGATGGAAAAGCGGGTTATATTTACGGACGATTGTTAAGTCAGTACGAGTACCAAATTGGCGTAAAGCTCTACGAGTTACAAAAATTCCAAGGTTCTCTTAATGTGCATAAGTGATTAGATATAGCAATCCTAAATGATTTCACCCGCCTTCGGCGGGTGAAATCATCTGCCAGAAGCAGGTTGACTTAGCAACTGTTAGCAAATGATTTAGGACTGCTAAGCTGTTATGCATTTAAACCGGGGATTCTGAAGGCTGAAGCCCTTACATAGCTTGGATGGCTCTATTAATTTAAGTAGTGAACAGCTTATAGAGGTAAATGGTAATTAATCAAGAGAGTTACCGATATGTCCAACTTAATTGAGTTAGCAGAGAATTTGACGATCGCACCCCTTAAAAAAATCTGGATAGACGCTGAATTTATGGCTCTCCCCGATGACGAGCATCACTATGAGATTGTAAATGGAGAACTAGTTGATATGGGTAATTCTAGAGCATTGCATGGCTATCTTTGCAGTACATTGATGATTTTGTTAGGCGGGTATGTTTACCACGAAAGCCTTGAAGCCATCGGTTGCTGATCTATTCCAAAATCTTGCATTTTAACTATTTCCCTAGCACCAAAATTTGATGGTTATCGCCAATCTAAAATCAAACAAGCTATGAGGACTATATAAATTTGTATTGTCACGACCTCCACACTTTTTATAATTAATTTATCCAATTCAAGGTACATTTTTAAGAGCTTTGAAAGTGTTTCAGTTTGCCATAGCTTGCGATAGATTCTACCCACTTCTTCTAGGAAGGGCTTTAATTTTCTCTGTCTATTCAGTCCGTAGTGTATTCTAGGAGAAACAATAGAGGAGGAAATTATGGGTTGGCAGCGATCGCACGGCAGAGAATTTAATCAGCTTCGTCCCTTGAATTTTGTTCGCAACTTTACTAGTTTTGCCGCCGGTTCGGTTTTAGTTAAATGTGGCAATACCCAAGTTATTTGTACTGTGAGTATTGAACCCGGTGTGCCAAAATTTCTTGCAGGTAAAGGGCAAGGTTGGTTAACTGCCGAATATCGAATGCTCCCCGGAGCCACTCCCCAACGCCACCCACGAGAATGGCAGAAGCTATCCGGTCGGACTCAAGAAATACAACGTCTAATCGGGCGGAGCTTGCGATCGGCTCTAGATATGAACCTGCTGGGAGAAAGAACAATTACCATTGATGCTGACGTAATCCAAGCTGATGCAGGCACTCGCACCACAGCTATAAATGGGGGGTTTGTTGCCCTTGCGGAGGCAGTGAATAAATTACTAGATAGTGGCGAATTGGAGCGATCGCCCATTCTTCATCACGTAGGAGCTGTATCTGTAGGATTACTAGATAATCAGTCTTTGCTTGACCTAGATTATCCCGAAGATGTGGATGCCGATGTAGATTTAAACATTGTTATGGATGAAAAACTACAGTTAGTTGAAATTCAGGGGACTGCCGAACATCAAAGTTTCAGTCGTCATCAACTATCTCAAATGCTAGACTTAGCAGAAGTTGGCATTAAGGAAATCTTTAATCTCCAAAAAAAGACTCTAATTTCTAATTAAATCTCTTGTAAATTTATCGGTAATGCTAAAACAGTAAGGATGTCCCCCGCGCTGCGGGGGGGCATCCTTACCAAAAAATCATTACTTCTTTAGGACTACCAATTTATCTAACTCTATAACTTAGCCTAGAACTTAGATCATGCTAGAAACCAATTCTCTGACTTGGCAAAATATCTTTAAAAGTGCCAAAGCTAAATTAGTGCTGGTGATGTTGATTATTACCTTAATTGGCTTGCCTCTAGTCCCTCACTATGGATTAACTGTAGATGAAGGCACGGAAATTGCCATGATTCGGCACAATTTAGAGCTATTAACTAAAAATATACCAATTCCGGGAGATTTAAAGTACTTTGGTCCAGTATTTAATGCTTTAGCAGAAACAGTTTTTCAAGCCAAGGAATTCTTGAATAATGGCTTCTCTTTTAAGGGTCTAAATTATGAATCTCAACTTAATAACGAAACGGCGAAAATAAAGGCACTCAAGCTCCGAGTTGAGGTTAAACACTATGTAACTTTCCTTTTTTCTGGAATTGCTTATTTAGCAGTAGCTGGGATTGTTAGCATTTTTTGTGGGTTTGAGTATGCTTGGTTTGGAGCTTTGAGTTTAGCAGTAATGCCAATTCATTGGGGCTATAGTTTTTTTAATCCTAAAGACACCCCTTTTGCTGCTGTTTTTACCTTAGCTAGTCTTCTAGGAGCTTACTTAATTAACTATTATTTTCAGCAAGATCAAGAAATAAAATTAGGTAGAAATAAAGCTACTAGATACACTATTTTTTATGGTGTCCTTCTTGGTTTAACTTCAGGAGTAAGGATCGGAGCTTTCTTGATTCTCTTTTTCTTTTTGGCAAGCTACCTAGGAATTTGGTGGGAACAAAGTAGACAAAAACAATCTTTAATAAACTTCCTAGGCTTGTATCTATTAATGGCGACCACTTGGGCTGTGGTTCATAGTCTCTGCTATCCAGCTTTTTGGAGAAATCCGATCGCTGGTTTTTTTGAAACTCTAGATTACCTCTCAAATCATCGCTTGCAGATTACAGTTTTATTCCGGGGATGGGATTTTCCAATTCAAAAAATTCCTAGAGACTACTTACTAACTTGGATCTTCATGGCAATTCCCCTAGTATTCAATGTGGGATTTATAGCCGGTTCTACGTGGATTATCTGGCGATACAAACGCCTTTCTATACTCCAAAAATCTTGTGCATTTTTAATCTGGTGGCAGGTATTAGCTCTTCCTCTTTTTGCTGTGGCTAAAAGATCTCCTATCTATGATGGAATGCGCCATTTTCTATTTATCACTCCCGGAATTGTTGCGATCGCAGTAGTGGCAATTATTTGGCTTTATCAAGTTCTAGTAACTAAGCGCCAAAAGCAATTTTTAATCGGGTTAATTGTAGTTATCTACGCCGGAATTATTGTAGATATGATTAGCTTACATCCCTACCAGTATGTCTACATCAATCGCACCTCTGGTGGGATCGAAGCAACCCCAAACCAATTTGATTTAGAAGTCCTAGGTTTGAGCCTCCGAGAAGGCATGGAATGGATTAATCAAAACGGAACTACTGGCAGTACTGTCGTGGTGGGGGGCTCTCATATTAATTCAGCTCGGTTATACGCGGCACCGGGGTTTGAAGTTATCGCCTACGAGGGTAATGAAGAAAGTTTACCAAAGCTCTCGAAGCCTTTTTATTACTTGAGTTGGATTCGATGGAAATCTCAGTATCATTTACAAGAGTGTCCGATCGTACATCAGGTGACTCGCCGTAATACTGCCCTTTCAGTTATTCGTAAGTGCGAATAAAATATAGTTAGTCCCAAAGAAGTAATGATTTTTTGGTAAGGATGACCCCCTCAGCGCGGGGGACATCCTTACGAGTTTAGTGCTACCAAAATATATAGCCTTTATGGTTATCGCTGACTTACTCACAACTTTGCTTTGAAAACTATAAAAGACTATAAAATATAATAAAAATATGCCTAGCTTTCAATTTAGCTAGACATTTTTTAATGGTTTCTTCGAGCTTTTTAAGGCTCTTATAATCAAGTACCCCCAGGGGAATTCGAATCCCCGTCGCCTCCGTGAAAGGGAGGTGTCCTAGGCCTCTAGACGATGGGGGCTTAGTACTGACCTTAAATATAATAACTAATCTATAAAGCAAATGTCAACCCATCTAGCTAAATAATTTCTCTGCACGAATCGAGTAGCTTGCTTCTACCGCTGAACCGAAAGAAATAATTCCTCATAACTATCTAAAGCTTGTTGGAAAGAATAGTGGGCTAGGGCAAACTCTCTGCCATATTTTCCTAAACTCTCAGCTTTCTCTCGATTTTTATAAAGTTCCCACATAGCTCCTGCTAGGGCATTAACATCTTCTGGAGGAACTACTAAGCCTCCACCGCTCGATCGCACTACCTCAGCAGCCGTTCCATTTAAGGGAACTGAAGCAATAATCGGGCGACCACTAGCCAAAATTGGTTGAATCTTAGAAGGTAGATTAAAGTCAATCACATTTTGCTTCTGAATGACTAAACCCACATCCATCGCCGCCAACATTTCTGGGAGAGCAGCCCTAGGTTGAAAAGGAGCAATTACGAGATTAGGCGCGCCTAGTTGTTGAGCAAATTTCTGGAGTCGACCGATCGCCTTTTCTTCCCCCACAATTACCACTACTAAGTCGGGAACATGAGCTAGTAATTTGGCAGCCTTAACCACGGTTTCTAGGCCTTGAGTAAGCCCAATGTTGCCGCTATACATTAATACAAACTTCCCGTTTAGCTGGTATTTTTCCCGAAAGTAGTTCTGCTCCTTAGGCAGGGGACGGATAAAATCTGTATCCACCCAGTTAGGAATAGTCACTAATTTCTTAGGGGAAACTCCTTTATTAATAAGGTTCTGAGCAAATTGATCGGCAATAATACTAATTTTGGTAGCTGTACGGTAGGCAAACTTTTCTAGATTTTCAAAAACCCAAATTAGTTTTTTATTACTGAGCAAGCCCACATGAATAGCCGCTTCAGGAATAATATCTTGGAGGTTGAGAATTACAGGGCAGCGGTGGAGCCAGCCTAGGAGGGCTGCCGGAACTGCGATCGGCAAAGGCGGAGAAGTAAGAAATACTACATCTGGGCGTTTCCCTCGCAGTGCATGAATAAAACTACTCACTACAAAACTAGCATCTAAAATAATTCTTTCTAAAAGATTAGGACGGGGACGCACTAAGACATAGCTGCGTTGAATAGCTACCCCATTCCTTAGTTCTGTCATGTATAACTTACCCTGATAGCCGTCATAAATCTTCCGTTCTGGGTAATTGGGCATCCCTGTGACCACCCTAACTTCATGACCTCGCTTTACCAAACCCTCTGCCAGTTCTGTCATGAGGGGAGCAATGCCGATCGGCTCAGGATAATAATTGTAGGAATAGATGATAATTCTCATGTTTATAGTGTAGGGAAATCCCCCCATTCTTTAGTTGTTATTACCGATCATTAATAAAGGACAAATTTAGAACAATATTGCTAGACTAGAACCGAGAATTGGCATAAACACCTTATAAACACCTCAGACTTATAAACACTTCAGATTTTTAGGAGCTAAACAATGAATACAAACCGTTGGCGGCGAGCGATCGCACCACTATTACTTATATTATTCGTGATTATTGGTGGTTGTGCTGCTAATCCACCTTCCCGCTTTGAACAAGCCCAACAGGAAAGTACTAAGTCTAAGGCTACTCCGGCTGTGGCGAAAGAAGCCACTCAAGGCGCTAGCTTCAATAAATTTTTCCCAAAAACTGGCAATGGCTTTACAAGCACTTATACCCAAGAGAAAAAGGGATTTGCAGAAGCAAAGCTCAACAAAGGTGATAAGACTGTAGCTATGTTGTCAATTTCTGACACTATAAGTAACCCAGAAGCCGCCGATAAGTTCAAGCAAAGTACTAAAAAAATTAACGGCTATCCTTCTGTATTACAAGGTAGTACCAAGACGGCTCTACTTGTTGCTAGTCGCTACCAAGTTTCTGTTTTGTCCCGCGACCCTTCCTTTGTGGAGACCGATCGGGAGGCTTGGCTAGGCAAGTTTGATCTCCAAGGATTGTCCCAAGTTAAATAATTAACTCCAGTATTTATAGAAATAGCTAAGTGAATTAGCTATTTTTAGTTGGTTCTACAGGTATTCGTAATTATTTGTAGTTATCCAGTCAATAATGCAAGTTTCGTCATAAAAATAATAGGAGCTTTAACCGTGAGTAAATCAATTTTTGAGATCGTTGATCACCTGCCTACTGGTGGACTAACCGTGATGTCCCTCAAGTCCTTAGATTTTGTGATTCCGGGACAGTGGACTAATCCCGTGGGTTTTGAAAATACTATTAAACTAGTAACTGGCGAAACTGATGATAGCTTAATTCAGCAAATAGGCGATCGCGCAGTCCATCTCTACAACGACAAATCCCAAGGCTATCAAAAAGCCATGTGGCTCTACGAAACCGTAGATAGTGCCTCCAGTGCTCTAGGAACCGCTGCCCTAGCCGGAAAGATGGCTCAAGATGTATCTTTTCTCAGCTTTCTTGGCAACTTAACTCCCAAGCCTGAAACTTCCCAGAGCATTGATTTATGCATCAAACTGGTAGTAGAACTAGTTGCCTTTTGCCAAATAAATGGCATTCCTGGTGATAGTATTGGAGATTTTATTGGAGCGTTGGGAGACTACAGCGGTGAATCCCTGATGCGAATGGCTGCCCTAGTTTGCTTTGATGGGTTAATTCCCCTTGGCCCAGACTTTGCCCTCAAAGGCTTAAATACCCTGAAGGGAATGACTGCTTCAGATTTGGGTGGTAATCCTATTTTTAAGAGTGTTAGTAACCTGATCCCCGGTGGTAGCGAAGGAGGGCAATTGAGTTTCATTACCCAAAGTTTTGAATCGGCAAGTGGATGGATGAATAGCTTTGTTAGCGATCGCGGCTTAACTCCAGAGAGTGTTGTCAATCATCTTGCTAGTTTTGTAGAAATCTCTAAAGACAAATTAGAATACCTCGGAGCTTTCCTTGATGTTTCCACTAACTATTACTACCACACTGGAGCGCAGACTCTGGCTAGAAGGTTGACTGAACGGGCTTTTGCAGAAATCTAGATTCTCATCCGATCCCAAAATTAGTGAAAAAGTTAGCAGGCTCCCGCAACGCGGGAGCTTTTTCAGCTATATATTTCAGCTGGCTACCTCTACCTCACTGCATTCCCGGACATGAACAGCTTGCATCATAGCCTCATAATCAGAATTATCTAGGTGGCATTGGAGGGTATAAGCAAAATCCAGATCCTCTTGGCAAATTTCGGAAATACACAGTTCCATCGCTTCCCAGTCTTGATCGGCGATCGCGTATTTGATTTTATTAATCCATGTTAAGGGCGGCGCAAAAGCTAAAGTATCATCTTCAGGGAAAGAAAAACTCTGGGTTATGTTCAGCATTAGGCGATCGTACTTATACTCCAGCCCTAAATGTCTACCGATAGTTTCTAAGACTTGATGATTATGGAAAGGCTTGCTAATAAAATCGTCAAATCCATGACTGAGGGCAAATTCCTGTTGATCCAAGGTAAAAGAAGATGTAAAAGCAATGATAATAGGGAATTTAGAACTAAGGATAGACTGCTTTGCCCTAATTTCCTTAACAGCAACATAGCCATCCACCATCAGCATTTTTAGATCCATACAAATCAGATGAGGTTCCCAAGAATGGCACACTTTTATAGCCTCTTGACCAGTCTCGGCTTGTTGCAGGTCAAACCCTAAGGGTCGAAAAATTTGCTTGAGTAATTGGCGATCGGGTTCTTGGTCATCAACTATTAGCACCTTATAGACAGGTTGCCCCGGAGCTAAACCAACAATCCGGTAATTGGCACTGTTAGCAGATAGATTATCTAGATTATCTAGTTCCCTTGATTCGGGACTGACTAGTTCGATCGGTAAAGTAAACCGAAATTCGCTCCCCTTATCAACCTCACTTGTTACCCTAATTTCCCCTCCCAACAACCGGACAAACTCCTGACTAATTGCTAAACCTAACCCCGTTCCTTCCTGCACCTTCCTTCCATAACTAGCCTGAACGAAAGCCTGAAATATTTTATCTAAGTCCTCAGCAGGAATCCCTACCCCCGTGTCAGAGACAGTGAACTCAAGAAGTTCTGGCGCGATAGTTTTTATTTTCAGGGAAACCTGTCCTTGGGAAGTAAATTTGAGAGCATTACTTAGTAAATTAATTAAAATCTGCCGGAGCTTCATTTCATCAGTTTTAATCCAAGCTGGTACATACTCATCAAGTTGATACCTGAGTTGTAAGCGTTTTTCCTTCGCTCGAATTTGGAACATTTCTCTCAGATCTAGTAATAATTGCTGTAAATCGCAAACTGCTAAATCCAAAGTGTCCCGTCCCGACTCTATCTTTGAGAGGTCTAAAACTTGATTGATTAAATTTAGTAGGTGTTCTCCACTACGATTGATAACCTTAACATTTTGTAGTTCCTCTGGCTTCAGGCTGGAGTTAGTAAGTAAAATTCTGGCAAAGCCTAAAATAGCATTAAGAGGAGTGCGTAATTCATGGCTCATATTTGCTAAAAAAGCACTTTTGGCACGGTTTGCTTCATCGCTTCTTGTAGCTTCCCGCATGGCTATTTCTTTCAGGCGGCGCTCAGTAATATCTTGAAAGCTAGCAACAGCATATGAAATATTATCATGGGCATCAAAAAGGGGTTTTGCTTGAATTTCTAGGGGAATTTTTTGCTGGTTTACTAATACTTCTAAATTATCATTGATTACAGTTATGCCTCGCAGGGCTTGAGCTAAGGGCATTTCTTGCGCAGGATATAATTCCTCAGTGCCGGTTCGGTAAATTTTTAGGCTTTTGTTAAACTCATCTAAGCTAACCTCTATTTCTGCTGTCATTCCGAGGAGCTTTTTGCCAGTTTCATTGAGATAAAGTATTGTTCCATCGGGATTATATACAGCAAAACCCAGAGGCAAGGCATCAAGAAATTGCGTTAATCGAGATTTACTATCTAGAAGTTGTTGATTTGTCTCTTGTAGCTCGGTATTGAGTTGGTGTAGATGAACAGTTTGGTCTGCCAGCTTACGCTCTTGCAGATAACTATGGACGGCTTCTAAGACTGTAATTTTCAAGTCTTCTGTGTGCCAAGGTTTGGGAATGTAGCGGTAGAGTTTAGCTGATTTGATGGCATTGCCTACGGCGGTCAAGTCCGCCTGCCCGGTGAGCATGATAGTTAGGGTTTGAGGAGAGAGTTGATGGATCCTGCCCAGTAATTCATCACCCTTAATATCGGGCATGATGTAGTCAGATAGAACTAGAGCTACTTCTGTATTTTCTTCTTGTAGCTCTCGGACTAGCTCTAGGGCATCTACCCCACCTTCGGCAGTTTCAATAATACATTCATTACCCAAGGCTCGTTTTAATTCTATCTTGAGGCTATTGAGGACGGCGGGTTCATCGTCAATGCAGACGATTACAGGCTTTTTCATAATTTCTCTAGTCCTGACTTAATAGTACTAATTAGTTCTTTGCTATCCCAAGGTTTAGATAGGCAGGCATAGAGGCCTGCTTCATCGATCGCTCTTTGAATTGCATCGTCGTTAGCTTGTCCAGTAAGCATTACTTTAACGGTATGAGGAAAAAGTTGATGAATCTTAATTAGTAGTTCGTCCCCTTTAATACCCGGCATTAACCAATCAGAAACAATTACCAAAATAATATTTTGGTGTTGTTGTAGCTCTGCGATCAACTCTAGAGCCTCATCCGCACTCTCTGCCATTTCATAGCTGTAATCATTAGCAAAGGCATTCCGCAGTTGAATCTTGAGACTCTCCAAAACGCTAGATTCATCATCAACGCAGATAATTACGGGTTTAGGAACAGATGTCATTGGTTAATTTAGTCTAGGCTTACTTTTGTTTTATTTGATTTTAGATAAATACTTTCAACTATTCTTATCGTAGCTGATACCCGTAAGGTTTTTTTCCCTAGCTTTTAAGTTGCTTCACAGGTTCGGTTCCCCTAGCCCAATATATTTTTCTAGGAGCATTAATAACTCCTGCTCTTGGAAAGGTTTAGTTAAATAGTCTGTGGCTCCTACCATTTTTGCCCGGACACGATCGATGAACCCATCCTTGCCTGTCAACATCAGGATTGGGGTTTGGCGAAAATCGGTGGATTGGCGGAGCATTCCGCATAGATCGTAACCATCTAATTTTGGCATTACCAAATCACAAAGAATTAGGTCTGGCTGGAGTTGGAATATTTGGGAGAAACTTTCTAGGGGATCTTGAATAATTGTTACCTGATAGCCTTGAGATTGGAGAGTATACTCGATCATTTTGCCGATCGCCCCATCATCATCAATACACACAACTTGGGGGCGAACTCCCAGAGGCACTCGCCTTTCTCCTTGCTGCTGCTGGGGATCAATAGTGACTAAACTAGGCATCTGTACCCAACCTTGTTGAATACAGGGATAGATAGCCTTAGCCACGGGCAAAATGTCTCGACTCAAGTAGCGGGCTAGTTGCCGAAGAGAGGTTTTGCCATCCGCCCATTTATCTAGAGTTTTGAAGGCACTTTCTGGTAAATAGGCTTGGAGCTTATCGCGATCGGCGATCAACGGGCACTGTTCCGGTGACTGGATATAGGGTTGGAGCTGTTTCCATTCTTGGACTTGTTTCATAACCTCGGCAACTACCGGCTCAATTTCCAAGGTAGTCAACTGAGGGGTCAATCCTGCCCCAAGATCAAAAATAAAATAGCCCTGATGGAGCGTCAACAAGTCAAAGAGGGTTTCCTTGACCATGCTATTAACAATACTCCGCCCTTGGGCGGGAGTGAGCAGCCGTTTTTCTAGAAGTTCCCACAGGTAGCTATACTCAGGGGCGGTGGTAGTCGCCTGAAAACTAGTATGAAAATAATCTGTTGGCAAATCCAGTTTGTAGCGCTGGAGGTAGTCTCGTAATCGCCGGAGACTGGTAGTACTATCGGCTGCATAGATAATTTGACCATCCCGGAAAAACATAAACCAACAAGACCCCGCCCCTACATCGCGGATAGCAGAAGCTCGGTGTAAGTCCACAGGTAAACTAGGGGTTGCCTGAGCCTCAACTAGAAGCTCTCCAGTCCTTTGCCCCAAGGCAATGAGTTGGAGAATACTGCGGATATCAATTTCATTTAATGTGCCCTGCATTATCTAAATATCCCCTGCCTTGGTGAAACTTCCGCTCCTAAAAATAGTTCCTAAACAACCCCTGAACGATCGCCGAGTAGTCAACTCTAGATTAAAGTTACGTAACAACTAAGTCTAGGAGGATCGGGAGCTTTTCTCTAGATTTAGCGATCGGACAACCATAACCCCAACAATTGCCTTGTCAGTAGCCCAGTTCCTAAGTTAGAATCACAAAAGAATTAAATTTAACTTCCTATAATTACAGTTCCCTAAAAGTTTACCTAATCATCCATGTATGAGTTATTCTAAAATTTCTTCTAGAAATTGAGAATAATAATTTTTAGGTGTACCCTAAGTTAAAGCCCTATAATTTAGACTGGAACTTACGTCCTTAAATCCGTAACCTTCCCCATATTTTAGCAGCGAGACACATAAAGAGGATCATTGGTGTGCTGTATTTAGCAGAAGTACAAAAACAGAAAGCTGGCTTCATGGGCAGTAGCAAAACAGACCTGAAGCTACTAGCCTTTCAAAAGGCTGATCAAAGCTGGGCAGAAGTTACTGGAGAAGAAATTGTCCCTGCCCCCGGAGAGGAATCTAATGTTCTCAATGCCGGTGCGATCGTCATGGTTAACTTGGGTGGCAATCGCCAGATTCAAGGGGAAATTGAACCTGCGGCTCGGCAGTTAGTGGGGATGTTAAAAAACTTCTCCCGGCTGCTGGAGAAATCTAAGCAGGGAGAAGATGAAATTGAGCAGTGGAAGGCTTCTCTGACCTACCAAATGCAGGAGCTTAACCGCCGAGAAATGGAAATGGAAGCGCGGTTGGAGCAGATGCAGCAGATGGAGGAGGAGTTTGAGCGCTTGGATCAGCAGCGTCAAGAAGTCAGCGGGACTCAAGAAAATGCTGCCCGTCTCCAAGAAGAGGTAGAGCGTAACCGTCAAGAACTAGAGAGTGCTTGGGCGCAATTGCGATCGGAACAAAACCGTATTCAAGAACAACTATCTCAAGCTAGCCAGACCGCCGTTTTAGACCAGCAGCAAGCAGGAGAAATTCAAGAAGTTCTTAGTCAGCTAGCAGGTTCTGTAGCTCCTACAGATACGGTACGTGAACAACTTAATCAGGCTTGGGAAATCCTAAATCAACAACAGGAGGCTCTTAATCACCACTGGCCACAGTTGGAACAAAAACGCCAAGAAGCAGAGCAAATAAAGGAAGTGGTCGATCGCCAGACCAACGAAGTCCCCCAACGGAAAGCAGAAATGCAGCAAATGCAGGCTTCGGTGGAGGAAATAAAACTCCAGATCCAAGTTCAACAAAAAGTCCTAGAGGCAAAGCAGGAAGCTCTCCAGGTAATTTCTATGCAAAAGCAGCAACAGGACGAAACTCATCAGCAGTTAGCTCGTCTTGCGGTTAGTTCTAGTGGCGTAAAAATCAGCCAAGCGGTTGATCTAAAAGGTTTAGAGGAAATGCCCCTAGGAGATCTGGAGCAAAAAGTGAATGAACTACAGCAGGAAATGGAAAAATTCATTCGGTTTGTAAATGATCAAGAGGAAGAGTTGGGCTATCAACAAGAGCAAGTGGGGGAAGTGGAAAAGAAAATTAACCAAGCTAATGAGTTCGATCGCATCAGCCTAGAAACTGAACTAGCAGAAGAACAAGACCACTACCAGATGCTAGATAAAACTCTCGTGGGTCAACGGCGCACGCTCCGGGAGCGGGAAGAAATTCTCAATCAACACCAACGAGTTCTGAAGCGGCGGGAAGGCATTGCCGATGAAGATGGAGATCAGCGGATTGATCTGGGACCAGTTCTCAGTCAATTAGAAACCTATCGCCAGCAACAGGAGGATGAACTCCATCGTTGGGAAGGGCAGGTGACAGAAATGCAGAGCAGTGTCCAGCAGGTGCAGGATACTTTCAATTTGCAAGTGGGAGATTTGGATCATAAGCAAAAAGAATTCCAAAAGTTAGAACAGGAGTGGCAAGCAGGTCAAGTCAGAGTAGCGGAACTAGGGGGAGCAGTCAGCCTTTACCAAGAAATGCTGCAATCTTTCCAAGATCATGTCAATGGAGTCCGAGAAAAGTTGGAGGCGATCGCCAATGGCTTAAATCAAATCCAAGAAACCGGAGACTATCAACTCCAGTCCATTTCTCAACTCCGGCAAACTCTCAGCGGGTTTATTTAGGTTTTACCTCTGGAAAATCAAACACACTATCATCATCTTCCTCCAGTCCCCAATCCTCTTCTTGAGCCTTGGCTACTGCTGATGGCGGGGAGAAGGGAGCATTAATTACCCGGTAGTTGGCATCGTATACTACGGTTTTCTCTGCCCCGGATTTATTCTCGTCTCCTACTGCGGAGGAAAAATTTGATGGAGTTTTGGGAGGATTAGGGGGAGTGTCTCTAGGCTCTGGGGATGGGGCTGTAGTTTTTGGACTAGGTTGATAAGTGTGGGGGGCTGTAGTTTTGGATGGAGAAGGAGAAACTGGGGCTGATTCTTGCCAGTCATCATTAAAGTCTAAATCCCAGTCGGAAAGATCTGGGTTAGATTCTGGGGCTGGGCGATCGTACCTTTGGGTCTTTCTGGGGGGAGAATCCGGTTCTGGAAATTCCTCAAATTCCTCCCGATTAAGATCCCGTTGATTGCGGCGTTGATTATCTTCTGAGGGCAGACTACTAAAGCCACGAGGTAATTGTAGAAACAAGCTAGAAATAAATCCCAAAACTATTGCCATTAGTACCCAGAACCCCAAGGGCAGGGCGGGGGTTTTGATCCCAAAAACTACTAGAGGTAAGACAGTGCTTAGGTTTTGGATGATAAACAAACCTAAAATGAATAGAATTGAAAAAAGGAGTAGCGATCGCAGATTAAACATAATCTTCTTAGATAATCTTCTAAAGAGTCTTCCTAATGCCCCTGCCAACGATTTAGGGGGACACAATCAATATCTAACTGATCCAAAGCCCTTGCTACTACAAAGTCTACTAGATCTTCAATAGTTTTGGGTTGATGATACCAAGCCGGGATCGCGGGGACAATGCGCGCCCCTGCTTCCGCCAGAGTAGTCAAATTCCGGAGATGAATTAGGCTAAAAGGCGTTTCCCGGGGTACAATCACGAGTTTTCTGCCTTCTTTTAATTGCACATCCGCTGCCCGCTCCAATAGATCAGAACTTAATCCTGCTGCAATCTTCCCCACTGTTGCCATACTACAGGGCATAATTACCATCCCCAAAGTCCGAAACGATCCGCTGGCGATATTTGCCCCCACATCTCCCCAGCGGTGGCAGCGGAGTTTGCCTTTTGTAATTACCCCTGATTGTTCTCGCCAAAATAGTTCCTGCGGCTCTGGTTCCGAGGGCATTTTGATGTTGGATTCTGCCTGCCACACCATGGAGGTAGATCGGGAGGCGACTAGCTCGATCGCATAATCTGCCTCTAGGAGAAATTTCAAAGCTCGCACTGCGTAGATTAAGCCCGAAGCTCCTGACACAGCCAGAATTAAGGGGCGCTGAGGTTTCTCAAGCTGAGTTCTGAGGGCTTCGTAAACCTGAGGCTGGAAAGCCTTGTCAGATGAGGGGTTATTCGTCATCTTCTAGTTCTTCACTACTAGCCTTATTCCCATCCCCAACAGTGACTAAATCAATTTGTTGGCGATAGTAATCTACATTTTTGACCTGAACTTCTGATTGATCTCCCAAACGGTAAGCTGTACGATTTTTTCTGCCTACCAAGCAAGAGTAGCGCGATCGATATTCGTACCAGTCATCCTTGAGAGAACTTACGTGGACTAAACCCTGCACCAGCAAGTCTTCAATTTCTACAAAGAAACCGTAGGATTGCACTCCTGTGATTAGCCCTGTAAAAATCTCCCCAGTCCGCCGTTTCATCTGCTCTGCCTTGTGCAAGCCTCGCCAATCATGTTCAGCATCAAGGGCAACTTTCTCGCGATCGTTAATGTGACTAATTAAAGTAGTCAAATTAGCTTCCCATTCCTGCTGGAGGTCTGGGGGTAGGATACTCCAGTCAAATTTTCCATGGCAACTACTGTGGAAAAGATCGATGTGTTCTTTGGTGCGGGTAGTTTTGCGATCGCGCCCCTTGTCGGCTAGCACATGAATTAACCGCTGCACCACTAAATCTCCGTAGCGCCCTAAGGGTTGACTACAGCGAGTATAGCCACTATCTAAGGCCAAACCAAAGTGTCGCCCCGGCTTGGTTCTAAACAATACTGGCTTTAGGGTTCCTTGCAGGAGGTAGTGGAGCACCCGGTGATGCTTTGATTGCAAAAATTGTTGGCAGAATTTTTGATAGTCGTTGGGGATAACTTCTTCTTCCTGCTGAAGTTGCATATCCAGTTTCAGATTATTACCCAGTTTTATGAGATCCTGTAGATCTTGGGGATCGGGAGACGACTGCACGCAGTAAAGAAGAGGCAATCCCAAGGCATGAAAATGGTTGGCTACGGCTTGGTTGGCGATCGCCACTAATTCCGCTAGCAAAGACCTAACAGGAGTTGTGGGATAACTAGCGATCGCTCCCAATCTACCCTCATCTTTGTAAGGATCCAAAGTCTCCAAGCCCAAGATTTCAAAGCTGCCCCGCTGTTGACGTTGAGCTTTAACGGCCGGACTGAGATTAAAAAATAAGTATTGGAGCATGGTGGCGAGTTCCAGAGAAATATCTGCCGGTTGCTCTCCTTCATTAGTCAAAACAGATTGTACTTCGGTGTAGGTCAAGAGGCGATCGACCTGAATCACCGCCGGGCGGATCGCATAGTCTAGTAAATTGGCACTGCCATCAAAAGTGAGGATAATAGAAATAACTAAACGATCTTTCCCCGGTACCAGGGATAATCCATTAGCTAAAACTGGTGGGAGCAGAGGCAGAACCATATCACCCAAAAATACTGTGGTGGCACGCCGTTTTGCTTCTCGATCGAGAGCCTCATCCATCTCAACATAGTGAGCAGCATCAGTGATGTGGAGACTAAAACACCAGTTACCTTCCTCATTTTGTTCTAGACTCAGGGCATTTTCTATAACAGCAGAGTCATCAAGAGTCGGTTCAATAGCAATAGTGAGTCGATCTCGAAGATCTAAGCGATCCTTGAGAAGAGCTTTAGTGAGCTTGGAGGGAATTAAATCCTTGGCAGCCGCCTCTAGTTCAGGATTGAAACTAGTACGCAGATCGTGTTTGCAACAGACAATATCCGTATCAGCGATCGCCTCAGCTTCACTACCCAAAACCCTCGCCACTCTACCTGTGGGTGGCTTTTGTCCTAAGGGATAACGTAATACTTCTACATGAACAAGGTAATCTAGGGAATTTACCAGCAACTCCTCATTTTCTGCCACTAGATCAATTTCAAACAGGAGGCGATCGTCCAAAGGCACCGCACCATAACCATTTTTACCCTGCTTCACCCGAGCCAAAATTGATGGGTTAGCCCGCTCCAAGATCACCCTTACTTGTCCTTCTGGGCTGCGCCGTCTAGTACCTTCTTTTGTAACTTTAACTAAAACGCGATCGCCATTCCAAGCATTACTTAAATGACTCTCCCGCACATAAATATCTTCCCCGCCTTCAGTAGTTTGGATCGCAAAACAAAAACCCTTACTAGAGCAGCGTAGCTTTGCCTCTACCACATCTTCTTCTAGTACCCGGCGATACTTACCCCGATCTTTGAACAATAGCCCAATTCTTTCCAAAGCATCGAGGGCGATTTGTAGCCGCTGCAGATTAGCTTCATCTTGTAATCCGAGCTTTTTCTCTAAAACCTTTGGAGCTACTAACTTATCATCAGTGAAGCTAGAGAGTAGTGTAGCGATTGAAAATTCCATCCATTAATCCTTCGTTATTGAACTTTAATTAAATCTAAGCAAATATAAACTAGGGAGATTACAACATCCCCACGCAGAGTTAGACGGTGAAGAATCCTACCCTTAACCCCGCTGATTCTCTAGAACCTTCCTTATTTCTTTGTAGTGGTTGCTCCTAGAAGCGATCAAAAAAGCTACAAATAAACTTGGGTATAAGTTCCCAAGATGTTGACTGCATCCCACTAGTCACCGGGCTATTCACCTAGTTGTAATTATTCCCAATCCTGTGTTGGCATGGATTATAGAGCAGCATCTCCCAAGAAGTGAGTTGGTTTGCCCAGTTAATTGCTGTTGCTGGGTGAAGATGACTAATGAAGAGTCTAAGCCTATCATATACCAGCTTTGTAACAGTTAAGTGCCAAAAACTAATTGTCAAATTAAATTAACAAAATATTCTATATTACTTTGCTAGAAGTGAAGATTTATGTGGTTTTGCCTATTAATCTAATTACCCCTCGGCTAACTTCTAACCCGGAAAGCTTCGATCGCCATGTCGTACTCCTTGGGTAACAACACATGGCTAATATTTGCACTAGGTCTAGGAATCAAATGGTAAGACAAAAGTAACTTCTCTCCCGGTGCTGCTCCTGCTTGGACTACCTTGACTGCTTCTACCCCAGCTGCCACTGATACTTTCACTTCCGAGACACTACCCCGAACAATCACGGTATAAAAGGCTCCACTCAGTTTTTCATAGCCCACCAACATCACATTTGCTGCTTTTACCATGGCATCTGCTGCTGCTAAAGCTGGAGGCCAACCCCGCACTTCTACCATTCCTACCGCTTCTTCCACAATAAAAATCCCCTTTAATATCATTAGACCGAGTTGAAATTCCTAGAAAAGTAGATTTTTAATCATAAAAATTTTCATCCCAGAAGAACCTTACCAACAAATCTACAAATAGAAATTGATTGTAGTAGTTTCTCCTCACCCATAGTATCACTACCAGAATCTTCTCAAGAGACCTCTCACCAGAGGAATTAGATATCTAGGTAAGAATAATTTATGACTACGATTAATTAAACTTTGAGAGCTTCCCAGGCTCTCATCTTGCCCGGATTCATTAGTCCGTAGGGATCTACCAGTTTTTTGAACTCTAGTTGGAGGGGATCGATCGCCTTGCTGCCGCCATCTTCCAGAATATAAGTATGGGGATTTGCAATAAAAGCCCCTTGATCTTCGTGATATTTGATAATCTCCTTTAATCTTGCTTCTGTGGAGTAGCGCACTACTTGCAAGGCGGCCGGAACTGTCTGCCCCTGAACTTGCAAAAACTCTAGGTGCATCATCACTTCCTCGCCAAAGTGGTGAAACATATGTTCTAGCAAAGTCAGGTTTTTATCGGCAGGAAATAGGGTTTGCAGATAAGTTAGGTTAGTATCTACACTCCGAGCGTGGAGGGTGGTGTGGTTCCAAGTAAATTCTAGTAAGCTAGTGCCTTTGGTGGCTTCTTGGGCAGCTTTTTGGTAGGTAATTTCTCCATCAAATTGTTTTACTAGCTCCAAGAAAGGTTCTAAACAGAACTCAGCTACCATCACTAAGGCGCAGTGACAGCCGGGGGGCAGATGATTTCTGAGGGCAGTGAAATAGCTAGGAATTGGGTCTGCGAAGATACTGACTAGTTTTTTTATTAGTCCATCTGCATCCCCTAGAGCTTGCCCAAACTTCGCAGCGGTCATGAAATCCCCAAAAGTGACAATTACCTCCGCCCAAGGATGAGCTGGAGCTAGGGGCATTTCCAGTTCCACAATGATGCCGTTAGTGCCGTAGTTATGGTTTACTTTCTTGATCGCATCCCCCCGGAGTTCCACAATTCTGGGAGCATCTTCCATGGTGACTACTTTGAGGGCGTGGATATTACCGCGATCGCGCAACTGCCCGTAGGTAACTGAACCAATTCCCCCGCTCCCTCCCGCAATAAACCCGCCAATAGTTGCTGTGCGATAGGTAGAAGGAACCATCCGCCATTCCCAGCCTATTTCCCGTGCTTGCTTATCAAAAGCGGCTAATTTTATCCCCGGCTCCACAGAAGTTAATCCGGGTTTGAGCCAGTTAATTTTTGTCATTTTAGTCAGGTCAAGAATTAAGCCCCCCTGCAAGGGAATACACTGCCCATAATTCCCTGTACCAGACCCTCGAACAATTAGCGGAGCTTTGTGCTGGACGCAAACTTGGGCAATTTTCAAGATTTCAGCAATGCTACTCGGACGCACAACTAAGTCCCCAGTTTTATCCTTCAGTAGAGGTTGGAGGACAGGACTAAAGTGGTAGTAGTCAGTGGAGAGTTTGGCTACTTGGGTGGGGTCAGTAATAGTTTCTATACCTACTAGGGCTTGAGCGATCGCGCTCCAGTCAAGAGATTGATTGTTCATAATTGTTCTACCAAAACTAAGTCATCTAGCACAGAATAATCTGGCAAAGTCGTATCAATAGGTTTGCCATTTCTGATCACAATGCGATCGTGCTGCGATCGCGCCAGTAATTCACTATACCGCCGACCCCGAAATAGCACTAAATCTGCTTTGGTTCCTCGTATAATCTTTCCTATTTTAGGGAAACCCATGATGGTTGCTGCTGTAGTTGTTACCATTGCCGCAGTTTTGCTATAGCTATTATCTAGATGGGCAATATGTACCCCCTGAGACAATACTTCTAGCATGTCATGATCGCCAAAACTATAGAAGGGATCGCGGCAATTATCACTGGCGATCGCTACTGGAATCCCTGCTCCTTGGAGTTCCTGAATTGCCGTTACTCCTCGCCATCGGGGAGTGCGATCCGGCTCTCGGTCTTGGAGAAACATATTACACATAGGCAAACTGACAATACTAATACCAGCTTCTTGAACTACCTTGAGGGTTTGGTTAAGGATTTCGGGAGATTGTACTGCCAGACTACAACAGTGACCACAGGTGATTTTGCCAGTAAATTGATGGCGGATTGCTGCCAGAGCTATGGAGTATAGGCATCTAGATTCTGGATCCTTAGTTTCATCTACATGAAAATCTAAATCTAGCCCCCGTTCTTTCGCCAAGATGAAGATGCGATCGATCTGCTGCTCTAGTTCTGGGTTTGGATAAGCCACTCCCCCGAGAATTTCTCCTGCTGCCGCAACTAAATCTGCCAATTCATCCCCAGCGGGGGTTAGAAAATAATCTAAAGATACGAGACATACTGCTTGGAGGGTGAGGCGATCGCTCCACTGTTGCTTCAATTCTCCAAAGACCTGAAACCCAGTTATACCCTGCTTTCCAGAAGCATCAAGATGAGTCCGCAGAGCTTGGGTTCCATGGGCGTAGCTACACTGCAAGCCAAATTCCATTCTTCGATACAAGTCTTCCGGTTGCCAATAGTCTGCTGCATCTTGCCTAATGATAGCGATCGCATTATCAAAGCTCCCCTCCTTGTTAACCGCCCTTTCCCACACGTGACCCTTATCTAGATGAGTGTGACTATCCACAAAACAAGGAAAAATTATCCCCTCCCGGAGATCAATTTCTGCTTCTAGGTCAGTTTCGACTTTAGTAAATGTTGGTAAAACTTGCTGAATTGTTCCTGCACAAACTTGGATATCTACCAGAGTTAAACCCTCTCTATTAACTAGCCAATTACCGGGTGATAGCAAACTAACGGCAACATGAGCATTTTTTAGCCAATAGGTTCCTGTCTCTAAAACTGATAAATTCATTTTGGTTTCAAATTAATTTTGTGGTAGATATAAGGATTTCCAAGATGGGTTAGCAGAGCGTAAACAATGCTGTTCAAGTAATAAAGTAATAAATGATGCGTTACGTTGGCACTAACACATCCTACTGGACTGTCTGGGAGCATCCCACTTTTGTAGAGTTGCCCTCATCCCCCAGTCCCTTCTCCCAAGAAGGGAGAAGGGGGGCAGGATTAAAGTCCCTCTCCCGCCCTGAGAGAGGGATTTAGGGTGAGGGTTACATAATTGGGATACTCCCGGACTGTCTCGGCTAATAATGGTGCATCAAGAAAATGAATATCGTTGATTTTGGAGAGCAGAGGGCGTAACCCTACAGAATGACTATAGATTATTACAGACTTTAATTTTCCCGTTCGATCGCACTCTCATGCCAATTCTTCAACAAAAAATCTGAGAGGGCAGTTAGACTCACAAAGATAATTACTCCCAAAATTGTAGTTAGTAATAAAGCGGCAAACATCCGGGGAATTTGCAAGTTATAACTTGCCATCAAAATTTGATAGGCTAACCCCGCCTTCGCACCGCCAGTTCCAGCGACAAATTCTGCCACTACTGCCCCAATCAAAGCCAAACCTCCGCTAATTTTTAGTCCTCCCAAAAAGTAGGGTAAAGCAGCGGGCAATTGCAGATAAATCAAAGTCTGCCACTTGGAAGCTCTATAGAGTTGAAACACATTTCGCAAGTTGTGATCCACGCTATTTAAGCCGAGGGTTGTGTTAGAAATAATCGGAAAAAATGCCACGATCCACGCACAAATTACTAAGGCGGCAAAGGTAGTATTGGGTTCGGGAACAATCCGGCGAATCCAGAGAATAATTAAGGGGGCGATCGCTACGATCGGGGTAGTTTGCAGCACCACCGCGTAGGGAAAGAAACTGCGCTCTACCCACTTGCTTTGGATAAATAACACAGATATCAATACTCCAGAAATCACTGCGGCGATAAAGGCTACTAAGGTAATTTGGAATGTAATTATCAACGAAGTAAATAATTCTCCCCAATCTTTAATCAAAGTTTGTAGCACCAAAATTGGCCCCGGCAATAAAAAGGGCGGTAAGTTAGTTACCTTGACTAATACTTCCCAGATTAGTAGAGCAATTACCCCTACAACTAAAGGAGCAATAAAATCAATGGAGGTGACTTGTTTAACTAGCTTTTCTCCTAAGGAAGTCTGAGCTGGCAGAGATTTGGTGATGGGGATGGGAGCAAGATCAAGAGAAAATTTGGTCATAGTCCAGTTAAATTATCTAGTGTTAATTTGTTCGTCGTAGTATTCCGTGCCTGCCCCAGCCGCTGCTAATCTGCCAGAAATTTCCCGACAGTATTCATTACTGATGCGGGAGGTTCTAAACTCCTCTGTTCTGGGATAGGGAGCTTCGATCGCCACCTCTCCAACTACTCGACCGGGACGGGGAGCCATGATCACCACCCTCTGAGAAAGATACACTGCTTCGTAGATATTATGAGTGACAAATACTACAGTGTAGCGATCGCCATTTCCGTCCCCTTGCTGCCATAGATGTAAAACATCAGCATTTAACTTAGCACGGGTCATTTCATCCAACGCCCCAAAGGGTTCATCCATCAACAGGATTTTGGGCTTGGTGACCAAGGCTCTCGCAATAGAGACTCGCATCTTCATCCCCCCAGATAGTTCCCTCGGATAAGCCTGAGCAAAACTATCTAGCCCTACTAGGTGCAACACTTCTTGGACTTGCGATCGAGAATCTCGATCCTTCATCCCCGCTAGTTTTAAGGGCAGGCGCACATTCTCGATTACTGTTGCCCAAGGCAGAAGAGATGGTTCTTGAAACACAAAAGCTAATTCTTTTTGGGGTTGGTGATCGCCCCAAGTAATGCTGCCCTCAGACATCTGCCCTAGCCCTGCTATCAACCTCAAGGCTGTACTTTTTCCACAACCCGAAGCTCCTACTAAACTGACAAACTGTCCATCTTCGATCGCCAAATTCATATCTTGGAGGGCCACAGTCCCGTTAGCGTAGATTTTACTAACATGATTCAGGGCGATCGCCGTGGACTTTGGTTTGCTATAAGGAACAGGTGAACTCATAAGCCAATTTGTTATTATCAAAACATGCTTCCCAAGAGGAAAGACTACTAAGCATAGCTAATACTACAATCCTAATCCTTTAGCTAGGGCTAAAATTAGTAATTATCATTTTAGAACTTATGTACCAATAAATTTGAGGATATTTTTATGTTAACTCAAATACAACAACGTTACTACAGCCCATCTGAGTATTTGGATATGGAAGAGCTTGCTGCCTTTAGGAGTGAATATCATGACGGAGAGATTATTCCCATGACCGGAGGAACTGCTAACCATAACCAGATTGCAGTGAATTTGGTGACTTACTTGCGATTCGTATTGAAGGGAAAAGATTATCGAGTATACATGAATGATATGCGTTTATGGATACCCCATTATCGAGAGTATACCTATCCTGATGTAATTTTGATTGATGGCAAGCCAGTATTTGAGGGTGATAGTAAAACAACTATTAGGAATCCATCTTTGATTGTGGAAGTTTTGTCAAATCCTACAAAAAATTACGACAAGGGAGAAAAATTTGATTACTATCGGTCTATTCCAGAATTCAAGGAATATATTCTCATTAATCAATATCAGCCTCAAGTTTCTCAATACAAAAAAACGAACGAGGGTTGGCTATTAACTGAATATGAATCTCTAAGTTCGGTGTTGGCAATGTATGCGATCGCTCTCCAAATCCCCTTGTCAGAAATCTACGATTTAGTTGAGTTTAGTTAATGGGAACATAGAAAATTGAAATGAGAAATATGCTTATTTATAAGGAGTTCCAGTTGCCATCATCAGCCCCCAGAGAAAGTGCGGTCTAATTCTTTCTTCCCTTGTAACTTGAAAACCAGACTTTCTTAGAAAGCTATGTAGCTCCCTTTGGTTATAGCAGGTTGTATAAGCAGGATCGCTCAACTTGAGAACCAAGTCTAATACTTTGCAAAACCAAAAGTCTCGACACCAATCCATAATTATGACTTTACCAGTAGGCTTTAAAACCCGTTTCATCTCTTGCAAAGCATCAATAGGATTATCAAAATAATGGAAGGCACTAGCTGTCACGATAATATCAAAGCTAGAATCTGGAAACGGCAAAGTATTTATACTCGACTTAAGAAATTCTATCTGATTGTGATGAGAAAATTTTGACCTTGCTACCTCTAACATTTTCTCTGAGATATCAACACCTGTAATATTTAGATCGGGATAATTATCAATTAGCATTCGTTCTAGCTCCCCGGTGCCACAAGCAACATCTAGGATAGTTTCATGCCCTGAAAGATGCAGATAATCTCTTAAAACCATGAGAGTATTCAAGACGTAGGCATACCAACGGCGATCGTAAATTTCAGCCAAGCGATCGTACTGTTCTTCAACCTTAGTTTTAACCTTCATATTTTAAATATCACTGTGTCTTAAACGATGTGCTCAGGAGCCAAACCACAAGAATAATCTGAATTTCCCAGTTCGATTTGAATTGTGGCATGGTCAATATCAAAGCGATCGTGCAGCTCATGGCTCAGTTCTTGTAAAAAGCGATCGCCCGGATGTCCTGTGGGGGTGAGCAAATGTACGGTGAGGCAGTTCTCGGTAGTACTCATGGCCCAGATATGTAGATCATGAACTTCCGTGACACCCTCAAGTTCAGCTAAATAGGTTCGTACAATTATTGGATCGATAGCATCTGGTACAGCATCAAGGATCAAATTGCTAGACTCCTGAAAAAGTTGCCATGTCCCTGAAACAATGATGCCAATTACGACTAAACTCATAACCGGATCAATCCATGGCGATCCCGTTAACACGATTACAATTCCAGATATCACCACGCCTAGAGATACCAGAGCATCAGCAGCAAGGTGAAGAAAGGCCCCACGAATATTTAGATCACCCTTGCGTCCAACAAAAAACATAGCCGCAGAAATAGTATTAATTACAATTCCTACAAGGGCCACAGCAATAACTGTATTTCCTGCTACAGCCGGAGGGTTCCCTAGACGTTGAACTGCTTCCCAGACCATCCCACCCGATACAATCAGCAGGAAACTAGCATTCAGGAGTGCTGCTAAAATTGAAGATCGCCTCCAGCCAAAAGTACGCCGGGTTGTAGGTAAGCGACGAGCCAAAATACTAGCCCCCCAAACAAGCAGTAGCCCTAGAACGTCACTCAAGTTATGACCTGCATCAGCTATCAACGCCAAGGAGTTAGCCAAAATACCATAGCTTAATTCCACAATCACAAAGCCCATATTCATGGCAATACTTACTGCAGAGGCTCGGCTGAAGTTTTTTGGGGTATTGTGAGCATGATGGCTATGGGAATGAGTCATTTCATTTTAGGAAGGGATTTGCCCCTCAATTAATCACCTTAATTAATCACTAAGAGAGCTAAAATGCCACCGATGAGATAGAAAAATGCCACAACTTGGGTTTCTCGCCAACCACTGAGTTCTAGATGATGATGCAGAGGAGCCATTTTTAGGAGTCTCTTACCCACGCCTTCTTTGTTTTTTGTAGCTTTGTAGTAGGTGACTTGAGCTATCACAGAGAGAGATTCCACAAAGAATAATCCACTTAAAACGAATAAAGCCCATAGTTGCCCGGAATAGATGCCCACAGCAGCCAAAGCCCCGCCGATCGCTAAGGAACCTGTATCTCCCATGAAGACTTTTGCCTTATTACGATTATGAACTAAAAATCCTAGGCAACTGCCGCTAAAGCAAGCACAAAAGAGCATCAACTCTGGATTGGTCGGAGCTACCACTACAGCCAACCCTAAAAAGGCGATCGCCCCAGTCCCGGCTGCCAAACCATCCACCCCATCCGTGAGATTGGTGGCATTACTCTCCGCTACTAAAACAAAAGTTGACAAGGGGAAAAACAATAATCCTAGGGGTAATACCATCCCCAAAGGTAGGCGAACATCAGTTAAGTTACTGGGCTGATGCCATGCTAACCACAGGCAGAAAGCCACTGCCACAGATACTTGCAAGCCCAATTTCATCTTTGGAGAAATACCTTTATTAGACTTGCGGCGCAAAATCTCCCAGTCGTCAACCCAGCCGATCGCTCCATAGCCCAAAGTAACTAAAGCAACGGGTAAGAGCGATCGGAAACTACTAATTCCCAAGCTCAACCCAGCCCACACGCAACTAAAAACTAAAGCTACGGGGACAAAAAATATCCCTCCCATGGTGGGAGTTCCAGCTTTCTTGAGATGAGCTTGGGGGCCATCTTCCCGAATAATCTGCCCAGCTTTTAGTTTTTGGAGCAGAGGAATGGCTCCGTAGCCTAATAATCCAGCGATCAAGGTACAACTTAGGAGAGGGAAAGCTATAGATAGCCCCAATTCTCTACCAGAGAGATTATCTAGTGCCAAAGCAGCTAGAGCGATCGTAATTGTCATTATCCCTAGTAACCTCTTTCCGGTCAGGGGAAAAAATGACGGAGAGAAAGATTTCAGTTCCACACCACACCACACTTAAATCTATATTGCTCGAAATTGTCTAAAAAAACATTTCTACCGTTTCTGATGTTTCTAATGTTGCGATCGCCTCCCATAACTACCCAAGGAATGATCAACAACATTTGCAAATATATTACTAGAAGAAGGCTCTCTTATCAGTAAATAACTAAAAAACAATGCCAATTGTAATTAAGCTAATAATAAATCAGTGTTCAAACTCCTCCCAGAGTAAGGGTTTTTAAAAATCTCTTTCTATACTTCCAGCAAAGATTGGCTCAACCCTAATGCCCATAATGCTGGTGGGGCGAACAACAAAAATTTCATTTTGGGTATTTTTAATAGGGACATTGATTAAGTCGCCGGAGCCTATCTTGGGCATAAGGGCGCCACTATACCATTTTTGGAAATCTTGGATTGTTGCAAAGCGAATCTCCTCTCGATGACCCCCGGAGATGAGGAAATGTACAGCATATTCATCTGGCATTCTTGGCATGGATTCTAGACCTCGATCGTTTCTTTCTACCCGTTGTTAATTTTACCGATTTCTGGCTCTTAGTAGCTAGTTCAAGCAAATAAATTATATTTCTGCAATAAAGCTTCTAAGACCACGGGCAGAGATTGCTCTAGTTCGGGGGTTGTTTTGTAGGTCAACTGCTGATGACTAGGTAAATCAAAAGGGTAGTCTCCTTGGAGATCACTGCGTTCCATTTTGATGAGTAGTAGTTGCTCCGATCGCTTGCTCTGGAGGGCAAAGCCCATTTCTAGGCAGACTTGAGGACTGGGAAGAAGTTGAGGAGTACCCGGCAGGAGTTGATGGGGATCGCCGGGAGAAACCTGAGCGATCGCCGTACCATCAGCGATAAACAATAGGCTTTTTTTTATCTGTCGGAGTTGCTGTCCTGATAGGCGAGTGGTTTCTTTTTTGAGGCGGGGGGATGTAACAAGGCTGAAGGGTAGGCGAGATTTTTGATTAAGCTGGGTGAGGGTTTGAGTGAGGGTCGCTGAGAGGGCTTCCTGTCCAGTGGGATACTCTACTTGAGGACAGTAGTAGATAACTGGCTCTAGCTGTGCCAAGACTTCTAGCTTAGTGAAATAAATTTCTTGGGAGATGAGGTTGATATTCGCTACAGCATAACCGCCACTCCCTTCAATATAAAATTCTACCGCCTCTCCAGCTAGGTATCGACTAAACCACTCGGACTGGCGAACGGCTTGGTTATCATCCAGAAAATCGGCTCTCAGGGCTGATCTTGATAAACTATTGCGATTTAGCCGGAGGCTAGGGGGACGCTGCTCTAGGATAGCGATCGGCTCATACTGCTCTAAATACCAAGCCTTCAATGCAATAATTGCCATGCTCCCTCTCCCTCAATGCTTATATACGCTGCAAACTGTTAATCTATTTTAGCGGTCAAAGGAGTTCCCGAAGGAAATAAAAATAGGGCTAGTAAAGGGAGCCATGAAAAATAGCTTACTTAGCCCTAAGAGATATTGATCCGCAATCTAGAAGAAAATTAGGTAGGAGTTGGTAAACCCAAAGCCTGAAAGAAGCGATCGCCCAAACGCCGGTTACCTCGGAGATCAGCTAATTGCTTATGGTACTGGGAGCTGAGATCAAGACTAGTTTGTCTGTTGGTAGCATCCCCTAAAATATCGTTAGTCACTCGTGTTGGAGTAGTTGGATTGAGCTTGCTGGTGCGGAATTTAAGTAACCAGCGATTTAAAGTCAGTCTTCTGAGGAGAACTCCCCCAGTTACTACCTCCATCTCCTCGGTGGTTAATTCTGACATCCACTCATTTGTTGTTATCTGGCGATCGTATTGTTGCATCACATTTATTCCTTAGTTATCACTTGAGCTGCTACTGAAGTTGTCAATTAGTTACGGGCTTTAGCTTTTGTGCTAACTAGGAACAGGAAGCCCAACAGTCCGGTATAAGTTATCTGCTAAGATCCGACTACCCTCCAAGGTAGTTAATTGGGCATGGAATTGATTGCTCAAGTCTAGGTTGGCTTGACGATTAGTTGTATCAGTTAACAAAGATGTCACCCTGATCTTAGTGGCATCAATCTTTAACTTAGTACGTTGAAACTTGAAGACCCAACGATTTAAAGCCTTTCTTCTCAGCAATGCCCCGCCACTGACTGACTCCATCTCTTGAGGGGATAATTCTGATAGCCATGCGGGAATAGCTACTTGCAAATCTGGATTTTGGTTCATGGGTTTAGTTCCTAAAGGTTCCTATTTTGACATCCTCCCCGCTCTAAAGAGATGGGGATTCCTCACCAAGCAACCATCCATAAAAGGAGCCTACTCTGAATGGGGTTGACGCTTCACTAAGCACAGCCTGCTAACAGGGCTTACACGCTCTCCACGTCCGTTTTAAGTCTCGAAATGCCCTCCCGCGACTTAGAAAAGATAAATTACTTACTTTTTTGTGTCTTCAGCATAGACTTCCCATTGGCTTCAGATTCTTTCCCTATTACTGTTTCAGTCTCGGTTTCACAACTCCATAGTTGGTATATCGCTGCAAAATTAGGTGGGCATTTCAACCATTCACATTATAACAAGAAGCCTCCCGAGAACGGCGGGGCTTATATCCCAATTTTTCGGTCATCACTTCCAATCATTCTCAAGCAATTCTCAAAAAGTTTCTACAATTGATCAAACCTAAATTTCCCAAAAATATAGCAAACTTAACTATCTAGTATGCTTTAGTAGATTAGATAAAGCGATCGCCCTACAATTCCCCTTCCTATTAGCTTTTCTCCTTCTACCCAATTCCTCCCCCCCTAAAATGGTCAAACTTCATTACGAAATCAAAGGGCAAGGATTTCCAATTCTTTGTCTCCACGGTCATCCCGGCAATAGTCAGGCTATGGCTGTGTTTACCGATCATTTATCCCACCACTACCAGACTATTACTCCAGATTTGCGAGGCTATGGGAAAAGTAAAGCCCCCGGTGATTTTGCGATGATTGATCACCTAGAGGATTTAACTAACCTTTTAGAGGAACAACGGATTAATAGTTGCTTAGTTTTGGGCTGGTCTTTGGGAGGAATTTTAGGTTTAGAGTTGGCTTTGCATTCTCCCGATCGCATCCGGGGCATGATTCTAGTTGCTACGGCTGCTAAACCACGGGGTAGTCATCCTCCTATTAGTTGGCAAGACAATCTCTACACCGCGATCGCCGCTCTCGTTAATATTATTTATCCCGGCTGGCTATGGAATATTGAGACCTTTGGGAAGCGATCGCTCTTTCGTTATCTAATTCAACAGCACAGTGAAGAGGCGTACCAATGGATCGCCAAAGCTGCTGTACCTGCCTATCTCCAAACCAGTCCCCAAGCAAAGAAAGCTCTAATCACAGCTATGCGCCAAGGTTACGATCGCCTGCCTCAGTTACAAAAAATCACCTGCCCCTGCCTAGTTTTGTCAGCAGAGGGCGATCGGCATATTACCGCAGCCTCTAGTGAAGAAACTGCGGCTCATCTACCCTGCGCCCAGAGTTATTGTTATGCTCATGCCGCCCATCTGTTTCCTTGGGAGCTTGCGCCCCAAGTTCTTAGAGATATCGACAAATGGTTAGCCGCCCATACAGGAATTGTTAGTTAGTTACCAAGGATTAGTTAGAAATCAATCTAAAGCCTAAAAATCTAAACTTGGAAAAATTCCCTAAAAACCCTGACCGAGGAGAGTAGGCTTTGTTCCCCGGTCAAGATCCCCCCCCAAATCTTCTTCGATCGTGAGCATCTCCGGCGGCTTACAGCGATTGACTTCGAGCTTGAGGATAGTAGCACCCTCAGTGGTTAAATCTTCGACATAGCCAGCCTTAGCTGCGATCGCCTCTAATCCATTCAAAAAAGGACCGAAATAGTAAGTACATTTAGGGTTCTCGGTGATAATTTCTATCCAGAAAGCCCTACCTACCGCTTGGAGAATCTTAAGCCAAAGTTCTTTCATTTCTTTTTGCCTATTTACTGAGATTACTGATTTGAATCTTGGTAATCCTTGGGTAATCTTCTAGTTCCCACCTTTTTATACTACAAAGGAGCAACTTTTTCCAAGGTTGTCACTTACATATGGATAAGATTTCCTGACCGTTGGCGACAAGTCTCGTATAAGACTAGGGCTGCTGCAACCCCCGCATTTAGGCTAGGAGTCTTGCCGGTTAAGGGAATAGAAATTACCTCATCACAATGACCCTGAGTTAGGACATTCAAACCTTTGCCCTCAGAACCAATAACTAAGGCTACTGCACCTGTGAGCTTTACAGTGTGTATTAGTTTACCAGAATCAGAACTGGCTCCATAAATCCAGAAACCTGCTTCTTTTAGTTGTGCCAAAGCTCGGTTAAGATTGACCACCCTAGCCACGGGCAGAAATTCCAAGGCTCCAGCGGCAACTTTTCGCACCACTCCAGTTACACCTACAGCCCGGCGTTGAGGAATAATTATCCCCTGAGCTCCCATCGCCTCGGCAGTCCGAATCATGGAGCCGAGATTGTGGGGATCGGTGATACCTTCGGCAACCAGAAGGATAGGCTCGGCGGTGGCTGCTTTTGCCTTAATGATTAAATCTTCTAATTCTACATAATCGTAGGCGGCTACTTGGGCTGCGATACCTTGATGGTTAGCTCCATCGGTAATTTGGGTGAGACGACGGGCTTCCACTTCATTAATTACTGCACCTTCTGCTTTTGCTTGTTGCAATAGGGAATAGAAGCGGGGATCATGGCGAAGTTGGGGAACAACCCAGATCCTGTTCAGTTGGCGTTGATTTTCTAGGGCTGAAAGAACGGGATGACGACCGTAGATGAGATCCACATCTTCTAGGCTTTCGATCGCCCCCTCTGGGTATAGGAAGGCATCAGGATTGTGGGTATTTGCCAATTCTGAATTGAACTCTTCGGGAATGAAGTTATCCTCATCATCTGCCTCGATCGCTCTAGAGAATTGGGGAGCAAATTCACCCTTACTCCTACTAGGGGCGGGGATAGACTTATCCGATCGCCCCGGACGGCTTTGGTAAGCTGGGGGATCAGAAGGAAATTCCCCACCTCTTCTGGGGGTGAATTTTGAGCCTCGGCTAGAGGGGCTGCTAGAGAAAGAATCTCCTCGATCGCCTCTATCTTCTCTATTTCCTCTCTCTTCTCTAAAGGAGGAATTTTTCCGGACGGGCTTTTCTACAGAATTACTCGGGGGGGCAAAGTTGCGATCGCGCCCAAAGACTCCCGGTTTTCTGCCTGGGCCTCTTGCTGGTCTCTGGCTCCGGTCATCTCTGTCATCAGAAAAATCTCTATCTTGTCTGGGAGCTGAGTCATACTCTTGATTCCATCGGGGCTTAGTCTCCCGATTGCTGTAGGAATCTAAAGATTTTTTGGGAGCAGCATCACCATCAGGGCGGCGGCGGGGGGGTCTGCTGCCGGGAGCAGGATAACGAGGTCTTGCATTTCTAGGAGCCTCATCATCTTGACGACGTGGGGCGAAGTCTCGATCGCTCTTCATTCCTCTAGGGGTTCTCGGAGCAAAGTCACCGCCTTCTTCTTGGTAGCGGGCTTCTTGGTAACGAGGCTTAGCAAATTTACTGCCACTCCGGGGGGAGCCATCAGCAAGGCGGGGAGCGCGATCGGCAGATTGATCACTGTTATTGTTATAAGGGCGATCGGAACGCTCATAGCTATCTCCAGAGACAGCGGATGATCTTTTGCTTCTGGCAAAAGTCGGGCGAATTTTTTTAGGCATGGCTTGGGATTTAGGTAAGACTGGTGAAATTTGGGGGAGTCAAGAAAGATTGAGGGGGTAAAATTTTTATAAATTCCCGATGCTTTACGAGTACGAGGAATTAACCCTAAAAGGATATTAAGTGAATACCTGAGTTTCCCATCATATCAGCAACCTAAGATTATCTTGCCCTATTTCCAAATAAACCAGAATGAAGTACAGCCCTACAATGATCCCAGTTATGTAAAGTTTTATTAAGCTACTCTTTCTCTAACCTTTTCTTGATCTGACTAGCGATCGCGCTAATAATTGCCCCACCCATAAGAAGACCGATCGCCGGGGTGAAAACCGGATTCCACAACTTATACCAAAGTTCCAATCCGAGGGGAACTTGCAAAGCATTGCCGATTACAGCTACCACCAGCCATAAAAAACTTAACAAAACTAGGAACACATCCGCCACCAGCAATAAATTTAGCCCTTCAAAAAACTTATCTTTCATTTTCTTACCCCTAGTTTCTAAAATGAGTCTATAATAAATAAAGATTCTACTCCGATGTTGGTGACTGCCAATACTGTTTTTTGATCTATGTTGGTTTTTAAAAGGGAACTCAAGAAAGTTTGCAGCCGTAGACCGAGCATGTACTCGGAAACCTAAGCGAGCTACAGTAGCGCCCACCTGGTTTTTCCAGGTCATAAACTGAGGTAAAACGGCCTTGTGGTAGAATCTCCCTCCCTGTTCTTAACGATAGGGATTTTTGCTTTTCCCCTGTTTTTTAAAGATTCTCAATAAAACTATTCCTCAGGAAACAATCCTCTATGTCTGAAGCTATAACTCCTGAAGTCAGTGCCCGCATTTGTAATCATATGAATGATGATCATGGGGAGGCAGTTTTGCTCTATGCCCAAGTATTTGGAGGAGCTACTAGTGCGATCGCTAGCAAAATGTTGGCGATCGATCTCCAAGGTATGGATTTAGAGGCAACGGTAGATCAAGAAGTTATTTCTGTGAGAGTCAATTTTGCTGAAGAACTTAAAAATGCTGGCGAGGCTCACCACACTCTGGTTGCCATGATGAAGCAAGCTCGCAATTAGCTTTCAGTAATGCTCATTACGAAACCTGTTATCGCTTCAGCAAGAACATTTTCAGAGCGATCTCAATAGTTTATGACCTAAGTTTATGACCTACGATAACACTTGTAAATTTCTAGCTGAAACCTTCTCCCAAGACTTTGCTAGTTGGCTCCTAGGGCAACCTATTCTCCTCACCAACCTTGAACCAACAGAACTCTCTGCTGAACCCGTCCGGGCCGACTCCTTGATATTTCTAGAATCCGCAGAAATTATTCTCCATCTAGAATTTCAAACCAAAACTGATGAAGCTATGGCCTTGCGAATGCTAGATTACTGGGTGAGACTCCACCGGAAGTTTCCTACTAAAGAAATTCATCAAACTGTAATTTACTTAACCCCAACAAACTCACCCCTCGCCTACCAAACCAGTTTTACTTCCCATAAAACCAACCACCAATTCAACGCCATCCGACTCTGGGAGCAACCAACGAAAATATTTCAGCAATACCTCGGACTGTTACCCTTCGTCACGCTCTCCCAAACTCCTAACCCTGAAGAGACTCTTAGACAAGTTGCTCGACAGATTGAATCCATTACAGATAAACGTATTCAAGGAAATCTTGCTGCTGCTACCTACATCATTTCTGGGCTAGTATTAAATAAGGAAATCATTCACAGACTACTGAGGACAGATATTATGAGAGAATCCGTAACTTATCAAGAAATCCTACAAACAGGTGAAGCAAAAGGTAAGGCTGAAGGTAAGGCTGAAGGTAAGGCTGAAGCTGTTAATCAAATTGCCTTGAATATGCTTCATTCAGGTATTGCCATAGATTTAATTATCCAATTCACTGGATTGTCTTTAGAACAAATCCAGCAATTGCAGAGTTAAATATATAAAAATGTAATCAAACAGAAAAACAGGAAATCAAGCCTTAGCAATAATGTTTTTATTGCATGGATTTCAACCTGAAAATAACTGTTAGTTGCT
>Ga0105048_10001768_pt1 | contig 34908 bp, 23 predicted proteins | sample MAT05_FD_78382 | JGI IMG/M metagenome (GOLD analysis project Ga0105048, IMG submission 78382) | Freshwater microbial communities from Lake Fryxell liftoff mats and glacier meltwater in Antarctica - MAT-05 | ecosystem: Environmental > Aquatic > Freshwater > Ice > Liftoff microbial mat | place... | reverse complement strand
TCTGTTGCAACTTGTCGCGAATATTATAGGTCCGAAAATTGTCAGGATGAAAATCGAAGTTTTTGTCATGATATTTTTTTGTCTTAAAACGTTTTTTGGTTCGAAAAATTGTCTAAAGTTTAGATGTCCCAAAAAATCCCGTATAACCTTGCGCTATCAGCTATCAGCCGAGCTATCACCCAATCACCACCTTCATCAAGCTAAAAGCTATCAGCTAACCGCTATCAGCTATTCATTACCTTTGCCCACATGCTCACAATCAGGTACAAATCCATTTCCACTCCCTTTCATCATCCTTTTACAACGGCACACGGGTTAAAAACCCATCAAACAGCCTTGCTCATTGCGCTTAGTTTCAATAATGTGACTGGCTTTGGAGAAGCACCAGCCATTCATTATTACAATGTTACGGTCGAACGTATGATCGAAGAGTTGCTTTCTAAAATTGAAGTTTTGCAACGATATTCATACACAGAACCGGATCGTTTCTGGCATTTCTGTCATCATTTATTTCCGGGAAATAATTTTCTTGTCTGCGCGCTGGATATGGCTTACTGGGATATGTATGCAAAAATGAACCGTAAGAAGATCTATGAATTATGGAACCTGAAATGGGAGCATATTCCGCTGACAGATTACACGATAGGAATTGATAGTATTGAGAATATGGTGATCAAAATGAATGAAAAGCCCTGGCCAATCTATAAAATAAAACTGGGAGGAAAGGAAGATCTTGAGGTGATACAAACATTGCGCAAGCATACGAATTCAATCTTCCGTGTAGATGCCAATGCGGGCTGGTCGCTCGACGATGCGCTAGATCTAATTCCTCAACTGGCTCTTTGTGGTGTGGAATTGGTGGAACAACCTTTGGCAAAAGATAACTGGGAAGGGATGAAGATCTTAAAAGAAAAATCTATGCTTCCTTTGTTCGCCGATGAAAGTTGTGTACTGGAATCGGATGTCGATCAATGCCTGGAGGTCTTTGACGGCATCAATATCAAACTCACGAAATGCGGAGGCATAACTCCTGCATACAGGATGATCAAACGTGCCAGGGAATTAAATGGAAAAGTGATGATGGGTTGTATGAATGAAACCGAAACAGGCTCGTATGCGATTGCGCAGTGTCTGCCCTTGTTAGATTATGTAGATATGGACGGGCCATTATTGTTGGATGTGCCGCCATTAAAAAGTTTGAGGTATGAGGAGGGCGTGGTGAGTTTCGTGTAAGGCAGAATTACAAATTTCTGAAATTAAACGGGGCATCTTATTTTTACTGAAATTATGACAATGACAATGAATGATTCAAAACGAGGTATTAATTGTATAATGATCGCAAATAGTTGAACGAATTCTGTTATTGAATTGACATCGATTGAAAAACAATTACTTGAATTAAGTCACGAAGATTATAAAGCAGGTTGTTATATTTCCCATGAACAACTAAATGCTGAAGATGAGGAATGGATGAAACAAGAATAGTCTGCTCTGCATCTGCAGTCAGATAATCTTTACTAAAAAGGCAAGGCAGAAGTCGTAACCTTTCTCAAGAGCAATCACCAGAATTAACCAGCGTTCAAAAAACACCACCGATAGAACAGTTCAAAAAAAACAACTTGATGAAATCAGAATCTCTCTATATTTGCATCCCATGCGTCCGCAATTCAAACGGTTCTGTTCCCTTCTTCTTCTTTGTGTGTTTGTACTTTACATTACACCTAAGGAGGTTTATCATCTGTTTACGAGTCATAACGATACGGAGCATAGCTTACTTACAGTAGAGGACGGACTTCAAATTTCGAATGAGCATCATCACTGCGAACTGATGAAATTGGATCAGCATTTCGCCTCCGCAGATATCAGTCTTCCATATTATGATTTCTTTTCAAAGCAAGTGTTTTTCGATCTTGCGCTGAAGGTCGCACAGGAGAAATTTCTCTGTAGTGCATTCTGCTCTTGTTGCCCATTGCGCGGGCCTCCTGTTTTTGTTGTGTAAGGCAATGCTGCTATAGTTGATATACGAATGGTATCGCAAATAGCCAAAGACACTATACGCTGTAGCGATACTGCGACCTGCTTTTCTGTAAGAAAATCTTCAAAGCAGATCGGAAGATCCGTTTTCGCTATCCCTACTTGGGCTCTTATACACCCTCACGCCATAAACATTTCTATGTTATCAAAAACCAAAAGAGTACTTCTTGTCTTGGCATCTTTAATTATTTGTACAAAAAATTTTGCGCAAACAAATAATTGTAATATTTCGGTTACAGGAACAATAATTTGTATTGACGATGGCAAGCCCTTGTTTCATGTAACAATTGGAATAACAAATACAACAAAAGGTTCATATACTAATGAACAGGGAAATTTTTCCATTACTAATATTTGCGCAGGATCATATCATTTGAAAGCTTCTCTCACCGGTTACAAAAAATTAGATACCCTCATGGACATTTCTTCAGACAGAAATATTAAACTCTATCTCAAATCCGATGATATTCATTTGGAAGAAGTGCATATTGGTGCACGGAAAATCCATAAGCAGGAGGTTGAAACCATTACTAAAGCTGAAATCACGGGTGCGCAACTTCTACAAACACGAGGGGAAAATTTAGCTGATGCACTTAAAGAAATTGCCGGAGTAGATGTAATTCATTCGGGACCAACTATTGCAAAACCTGTTATTCATGGATTACACAGTAATCGTATTTTGATTTTAAATAATGGAGTTCGTCAAGAAGGACAACAATGGGGCAGCGAACATGCACCGGAGATTGACCCATTTATTGCAACAAAACTTTCGGTAATAAAGGGAGCAGCAAGCATACGATATGGTGCCGATGCAATTGGAGGAGTTGTGTTAGTTGAGCCGGCCGAAATGCCAAGAGAGAAAAGTTTAGATGGAGAGCTAAACCTTGTCGGCATCAACAACAGTAAATTGTATTGCAGTTCGGGAATTGTGCAGGGGGCATTTGATAAAAAGCTTTCAGGTTTAAGTTATCGTATTCAAGGGACATACCGCAGAGCCGGAAATTTGAAAGCGCCGCATTATTATTTGGACAACACGGGTTTAAGCGAGAAAAATTATTCCGCTGACATTGGTTACAACAAAGCCAATTTCGGAGCTAATATTTATTATAGCAAGTTCAATACTGACATTGGTATCTACACTGGTTCTCACGTCGGAAATCCGGCTGAATTATTAGCCACTTTCACGGGAAAAAAACCTATTGAGCAATATGGGTTCTCTTACAAAATAAAAAGAGGTTATCAGAATGTCAATCATGATTTGATTAAAGCATCTGCATATTTCAAAACAAACAATATTGGCAAGTTAGAAGCAACCTTCGCCCGTCAGACCGACATTCGGCAGGAATTTGATTTCCACATTCCATACACCAGCAGTGGTGTCGATTTATCTAAACTGCCACAAGTTCACTTCAAGTTAATCACTCACACTGCCGAATTTATTTGGGAACACAAAACATGGCACCATATTACAGGGAGTATCGGAGGTAATTTTATGACACAGGGAAATGTGTTTAAAGGATTACTGTATCGTTCTCTCATTCCCAATTTCAGAAATTACGGAGGCGGTTTATTCATTATTGAAAAATGGACAAAAAATAAATTGACTGTTGAAGGCGGTGTACGTTACGATTATAAATGGCAGCGTGAATACATGTCTAACAACAATTCGTTAGCTATTGAAACACCCACGCAACAATTCACCAACGCCACCGGAACACTTGGTGCAATTTATCGTTTCACTCCAACAGTCAGCATTAATGTAAATGCGGGTAATGCCTGGCGTGCCCCCTCTGTGTACGAATTATATGCTTATGGAATTCACGGCAGCACTTCCACATTTGAAATTGGCGACAGTTTACTTCGATCCGAACGCGCTTACAACTTCAATGCTTCTTTGCGTTACGACAGCAAAAAAATTCAAATTGAATTAGGCGGATATGTAAACTACATTTTTAATTACATCTATCTTAAACCGCAACCGGGCAAATATGCTGTTACATATTCAGGCGCATTCCCCCTATTTTATTTTACTCAAACCGATGCCTTATATAAAGGAATCGATTTGGATATAAAATATCATGCATCTGATCATTTGCTATTGCAGCCAAAAGCGACACTTGTTTTTGCCAACGATTTGAGAATCGGCAACTATTTAGTATTGGTTCCGCCAAAGCGTTTTCAGTTGACAGTTGAATACCGCTGGAAGGAATTTTTTAAATTAAAAGAAGTGTTTGTAAATGTTGGCGGCTTATTTGTCGGCGAACAAAAGCGCGTTCCGCCAAACAGCGATTTTATTCCACCTCCAAAAAATTATTCGTTACTCACAGCTTCAATAGGTTTGTCTATTCCCGTTGCAAAACAGAACATAAATATCAGTGTACAGGGTGAAAATCTACTAAATGTAGCGTACCGCGATTACTTAAACTTCTTCCGCTACTATGCTGACAACCCAGGACGAAGCATTCAATTAAGAATTCAAATTCCGTTTCAAATTATTCAAAGTAAAAAAACCGAAGGATAATTTTATGAAACTAAAGAAATTGATTTTAATGGGAATTACATTGCCTTCAAAAGAAAAAATATTGCTTTGCCTGAAATCATGGAAAAAGCCCCAGACAAAAGTTTCCTTAATCACTACAACTATCCGATTAAAAGGTTCTTGCGAACCGCGTTTCGTTGATGTAGACATAGACTTTCCCGTAAATATTACTAACTCATTCAAATTCCTTTTCAATTACTAATATTAATTAAACTAAATTTTAAAAAAAATGTTCAAAAAATCAAATACGAGATTAGCAGCACTTGCTATAACTGCAACTGCTATTATGATGTTATCAATAGCATCCTGTAAAAAAGAAGAGAAAACCGTAACACCCGCACCTCCAGGGAATGAGTTTCTCACAACCACAATTTTAACAGCAATCAATACGGCAGCACCGTTTGATACTTCCATCGCAATATGGAGAGATTTAACACCAGATGACACGAATCCGCCCGACACTTCACAAGCAATTCTAAACTTGAAAAAGAATGCAACTTACAAAGTAACCATTGGATTATTAGACGAAACAACAACCCCGGCCGGAGATATTGGAGAAGATGTTCTTGCAAGAGCAAACTATCACCTCTTTTGCTTCTTTCCTTCTGCATCACTTTCGCCAAATTTAACTGTTGTGCGAACAGATTTGGACTCCAATAACCCGCCCTTACAAGTTGGATTAAAAAATAACTTCATTACTACAAACGTTAGCACGGGTTTGTTAGAAGTTGTTTTGCGTCATCAGCCGAATGTTAAGAATGGCTCATGTGATCCGGGCTCAATTGACCTTGATATAAACTTTACAATAAATATAATTAACTAAAAATCTATTAAAAAGAAATATGAAAAAGAACATTTCTATCTGCCTGGCTTTGTTTCTAGCAGCAACATGTATCCGTGTTCAGGCACAGGATAAAAAGAACAATACAGAATATTCAAAAGGCTTTATCGGCATTAATGGTGGTTACTCATCGTTAATGGGTAACATCACAAAAGCTAATAATTATCTTGATAACTCGCAGGGGTTTGCTGTCAAAGGCGGTCCTGTACTTTCATTAGATGGTGCTTACTTCTTTAATAAACACATTGGGGCGGGTTTGGTTGTATCTATTGCAAATTACGGTGTAGCAGGGCAAAATATTTTATCAGAAGGATATGTGGAAGCATTCGCAGTAGATGAAGTAACAATGACCGTCGGCTCTTACAAGACGCTCAACATATTACCTGCATTTTACTATTCCCTGCCAATGAACAATCTCCACATTGATTTTCGTTTAATGGTAGGCTATTCCAGTTTAACAACTCCCGCAATAAAAGTGCAGTTGGAAGATGCAACCGATACACCATTCATACAGAATAAATCAACAGGCGGAGGATTAGGTTATGGACTTGGTGCAGGATTGCGGTACAAATTTGGAAGACATATAGGTGCGGCATTGCGAATTGATTATATTAATTCAAAACCAAACGTTGATGTTACTTACACAAATCTTAATAACCCCACAGAAGGATTATTTCGCAAAGTGACGAAGTATAATGAATCCATAGGCAGCGTAAATGCCTCATTGGGACTCACATTTAATTTCTAAGTCAGGTTTGAAAATTTCGGTTATTAAAACAAACACTTAATCAGTGGCAGGAGCAAATTGTAATTAAGAGATTTGCTCCTGCATAGCAGAATAAAACAACAAATACTCACAAAGAAGCTTTTTTCATAACGTCACCGCTTGGGTTGGGGTTGAAGATACTTTTTTAAGAGAAGTGGCGGGGCAGAAATAATAACATAAGGCAATTCATTCTGCCCCGGTACTATCAAAATCATCTAAGCAGGGAGAAATACACTGCTGAAAATAATGCAACGGGTAGACGAGGTGTTTATAATATGGTACGGAATGTTTCCCTGAAGTTTGATCATACCATTCGTATTGAAAGCCTGATCTGTTACTCCAGAAGCATCTTCTTTTTAGTCCAGATAAGGACGATATTATTCTGATACTGTATTTTCCGCCTTTAGGAAGTCGAAGCCTTCTTTCTGAATATCATAAGCATTGTCGCAACCTGTTATTTGTGCAAAGGCACTGTATGTACTACCGATCATCCATGGCATGGTAAATAAGAGACCAAGACCACAAGGCAACGCACTGACCAGAACGATGAGCCCAAGAATAATAAATAAACCCAACAGCGCAAAGAAATTCTTAAGGGCTATTTTACGGGAGGCTTCCATAGCTTTCCAGGCTTCCATTTTGTAAATCACAATAAAATGTGTCTTGAATGACCAGATAATTGAAATGAAGAGAGCAAAAACACATACCGACAAAATAAGCACAACTGTTTTCGTGCTCAACAGATTGAGAAGAAGATCTTTGATCTCATTCTGATTAGACATCATGCCACTTCCGGTGCCAAGTTTGATCAGTTGTATTATTTCGGGAATATAACTTATCAGAAAGATCATTGCAATAGCCAGTACGATGGCCCCCTGGATGAGGGCTGCTACCATCAATTGAGTCAGGTAACTAAACCCTTTAAACATATCCCCAAAGTCGGTCCATGCATGACCATTCGAGATTTGCCAAGTTACATACACAGCTCCGGCTATCAGGCAAGGACTCAGGATAAGGGAATTGGCAATGGAACCGATAAAAGGAATAAACCCACAGGCCATGCTGATGATAAAAGTAATAATTGCGCCCAGAATATAGAATAAAAGGTTTTTAGAGACATACGCCCAGCCATCAGTAAGAGCTGCACCAATGGAAAAGCTGAGATTTTCAGTTTCAAGTTGTTGAATTGTTTTCATGTGGATTGTTTTATTAAGGGTAAATTTTATGTTCACAATGATAATACTAAAACCTCTAAAGAGGAAAGTTTAGGCCTCAACTTTGTACGAACGGTCTTAAAGAGCATGTGGCCTCTATGAACAACGGGATGACTTAAACATGAAGTTCAAATGTAAATGATTAACAAAACAAACGTTAATGCTCTATGATTAACGCCATTCAGCATTGTTTTACCTCATTTCCTTTGGACAAATCCACCTCACCGAGTATTTTCAGGTTTCAAAAATTTATTCAATGAAACAACTCGCCATTTCATTATTAGCGCTTCTGTCAGTAGCAGGTTTGAATGCCCAGGATTTGCATCATCCCAGTGATGTCAATAAGGATATTACACCATATCATGATAGCCGCGATGCTGCTATTAATACAGCGGCCATGCATGCACAACCTGCCTGGAAACAATTCAGCCAACATTATCCAAGTTGGGGAGCTGCGTTTAACAGATATACCAAACTTCCACACAGAGCTTTTGGAAATCCGATTACGTTTGCGGCAGGTGGAGCAGATCCGATTGCAAAAGCAAAAGCGTTTCTTCAACAAGAATTCACTGGATTTAATCTTCCACTGAATGAGTTGGTCATGACCAGAAACTTCAATGATGGGAAATATATCAACGTCGATTTCAAACAGATCCATAACAATACAGAGGTTCTTTGGAGCCGGGTAAGTGTGCGTTTTACTCAGGATCTCCGGATTGCGATGGTTGGAATTGATGCACATAAAAATATTCCAAACCTGAATGCCACAATAGCACCTGCAATTGCGATTCAAAATGCTGAACAAGCTATAGCTACTCAGGTTATTAATTCTACCATCGGTAATGATTTGAAAATATTTCCTTTACCCGTGGATGGAAAATATGAATACCATTTAGTATATGCAGTTACTATAAATACCCAGGATGATAAAATACAACCCGGCGAATATCTTACCTATGTTGATGCAAATGATGGCAAAATACTTTACCGTCAAAATAAAGTACTGAATTTTACCGGAAAAGTAAAAGCAAATTTATTTCCGACAAACCTTTATTCCGCAAATCAAAACCTAGGATTGCCAAATGCAAAAGTGACTGTAGGCGCCACTACTTATTACACAGATAACAATGGTAATTTTACGTTTCCAGGTGCAGGTCCGGTTAATGCAACTATATCTTTAGATGGAAAGTTTTGTAACATCGTAACAGGTACTACGGGCACAACATCTCCTGTTTTTAATTATCCTGTTTTTAATACTAATGATAGTGTAACGCTAAATTCCGGTAGTATAGACTCTACAATCCGGCTGTACACCTGTTTCTATCATATAAACATTGTACATGATTTTATGAAAAGCAAATTTCCATCATTTAATAAATTAGACTCGGCTTGGTCAGCATCACAAAGCTCGCCTTTACTGGCAAGGGTAGATAGGTCTGATGGTACATGCAATGCATTTTATAATGGACCTAGCGTAAATTTTTATACTACGGCCGGAGGATGCAATGCATTATCAGAAGTAAGTGATGTTATGTATCATGAATACGGACATGCAATTACTAACCGTTTCTGGGACTGGCAGGGATTAAGTTTTGATAATGGTGCCGTGGGTGAAGGTTATTCAGATATATGGGCCTGTGCTATTACACATTCTCCTCTTATAGGACCCGGATTTTATATTGGTCAGCCTAATAGTACGATTCGTCGTTATGATATAAATCCTAAAGTATATCCTCAGGATCTGGTTGGTCAAGTTCACGCAGATGGTGAAATTATCGCAGGTGCATGGTGGGATACTGGTCTAAATTGGGGAAGTGTAGATTCTATGGCAGACTTGTTCGCAGCGACCCATTTTGGCTTAGCGAATGGCCCTGACGGTACGGAAGGACAGGTATACCACGATATCCTGATCGATGCCTTGCTTTATGATGATGATAATGCGAATCTGAATGACGGAACACCTCATTTTAATTACATCGTTCCGGCATTTGCCGCTCACGGAATTTATTTGTTGAGCAACACGGTTGTGAACCACGCTCCATCTGCAACCATCGCGGCGGGAGCACCATTCACAATCAGCGCCGATGCAATGGCTGATTTCCCCGCATTCCTTGGAAATATTAACATGATCTATAGGAAGAAAGGAACCACAGTGTCTGATACCATTCTTATGACAAAAATTGGAACCAACTATACCTGTCAGTTCCCTGTTTCATCGGCCGGTGATGTATTTGAATACATTTTTGCAGTATATGATTACACAAATGCCTTGTCACTTTTTTCTCCAATGAATGCGCAGTTCAATACTGGCTTTACAAACAGAAATATCCCTTATTATTTACTTGTAGGATATAATTCATACTTTAATGAGCCTTTTACGAATATTACTTCTACTACCACAGGCTGGACTATCGGTAATGCTCCGGGAGATAACGCTACTAGCGGAAAATGGATCGTTGCCATACCGGTTTCTTCAGTAACGAATGGTGATACAGTTCAAACCGGGAAAGATCATACAACCGGTACCGGAAAATGTGCTGTCACAGGAAATGCAGCTTCAACAGCAAGTCAACCCGGAAATTCTGATGTGGATAATGGAAAAACTACATTGATTACAGAGACCTATGATCTTTCTCAATATAACCAACCGGTAATCTCTTACTGGAGATGGTTTACAAACAGTCAGAGCTCAAGCGATCCGGGTAAAGATCTATGGAGAGTTTGGATCTCTTATGATAACGGAGGTAGCTGGACAGTAGCAGAGAAAACTTACAAACCCGATGTACGTTGGAGACGTAATGTAATCATTCCTGATCTCACAAAAGGAACTACAGCCAAACTGATGTTCACAGCCATGGATTCTGTTTATACGGGTGTAAGTGGTACATGGATTGAAGCTGCTGTGGATGATATTGAGATCCTTGCATTGGGTAGCACTACTGGCATACAGGATGTGAACAGTCTACAGGCTAGTATTTATCCGAACCCGGCTAGCAACGAGATCACGGTGGTAACTCCTGAGAATGGACAAATGAATTATTCGATACTGAATACTGTAGGACAGACAATCCTTTCCAGCGAAAAACGTACAGTAACCGGAAATAGTTTGAAAATAAACACCTCGGCTCTTGCCAATGGTATTTATTTTGTAAAACTTGAAATGAACGCCAAGAGAACCATCCACAGGTTGGTGATCGCAAAATAACAAATAGCTATGTTTAAGAAAAGCCTCACGAAAGTGGGGCTTTTTTGATTGAGTAACAAGCTCTCCGGAACCCTTTTTTTTATTTTCAAACTCCTTTAATTCTTTTACCTTTGCCCGAAACTTAAACAGGGAAAAGAGATTATGCCAACTTTACAAGACATTGCCACACAGGTAAGACGCGATATCGTGCGGATGGTTCATGGAGTACAAAGCGGTCACCCCGGTGGTTCTCTCGGATGTACAGATTTTATGGTCGCTTTGTATTTTAATACCATGAAACACAACCCGGATTTTATCATGGATGGCTTAAATGAAGATCTCTTCTTTTTATCGAATGGACATATATCTCCCGTATTCTACAGTGTATTGGCAAGAAGCGACTATTTTCCTGTATCCGAACTGTCTACTTTCCGGAAATTGAATTCAAGATTACAAGGACATCCCGCTACGCATGATCATCTTCCGGGTGTGCGAATTGCAAGCGGTTCGCTGGGTCAGGGGTTAAGCGTGGCCGTAGGTGCAGCATTAGCAAAAAGGTTAAATAATGATAAGTCGATTGTTTACTCCCTACATGGTGATGGCGAATTGCAGGAAGGACAAAACTGGGAAGCCATTATGTTTGCTGCGCATAATAAGGTTGATAACCTGATTGCGACTGTTGATTATAATGGGCAACAAATTGACGGCAGTACAAAAAATGTACTCGATCTTGAAAATCTTCACGACAAGTGGACGGCCTTTGGTTGGATCGTACTTGACATGGACGGCAACAATATGGAAGAGGTAATCTCCGTGTTGGATACGGCAAAATCAAGGTTAGGTCATGGCAAACCAGTTTGTATCTTAATGAAAACGATTATGGGCAAAGGAATAGATTTTATGGAAGGAACACACGAATGGCACGGCATCGCACCAAGTGATACGCAACTTGAAACAGCCCTTACCTTATTACCGGAAACCTTGGGTGATTATTAATTGAATGTATAAACGGAATTCCATATCGATCACACTCATATTGCTGCTTGCAACTTTTTTTTTCATTCCCTTCTGTTTATCCGCGCAACCAAAACCCAAAAAAACCAGAATACTCTTTCTTCTTGATGCATCGTCGAGTATGACGTATCCCTGGAATGCTAACTATAAAAGATTTGATGTTGCTTCCAATATTCTTCTTCAGATTGTCGACAGTGTGTATTCAATTAACAATGAAATTGAATTTGGTGTCAGAGCCTATGGAACCATGTATCCTGCTCAATTACAAAATTGCACTGATACACGTCTTGAAGTTCCTTTTAACCTGCAGAATACCAGCCAGATCAAAACCAGGTTACAGCATATTTCCGCCATTGGTTCTTCGCCCATAGCGTATAGTTTGAAGCAGGCTTCCGAAAATGAACTGAATGATGCAGCTCTGTACGATTACAGTGTAATTTTTATTACTGATGGAGGTGAAAGTTGTAATGGCGATGTCTGCGGAATCTTTCAGCAATTACTTCAGAAAAAGATTAGGATTACACCCTATATTATAGGTCTTGATAAAAATGACATACTCAAAACATACTATGCTTGCTTGGGAAATTATATTGAGGTAGGTACAACCGAAGACATTGAAAAAGCCGTGAAACTGATAATAGATGCGAATCGAAGCATTCTCGAAAAACCTAAACAACTTAATCTTGTCACCAAATACTCCGGCACTCCGGTGATTAAGGATACTGTTGCCTCCATTGTTGTAAAAGACACCATTCCCGTTGTCAAAATTAAACCTGCAACAACCGGGATGGCATTTTTGACAATAAGCAAACTACCCAAACAGACTAACAGTACCATCTCCATTAATCTTGTCTCCGGCAAAATGGAGAAAGTAAAATCCGTGACAGTTCGTTTTGATTTTATTGAGCCAAAGAAGACGCCTGTTGGAATTGGTTTTCTTGATCCGTCTCTGGCAATGGTTAGCTTAAAAACTGCAAAACCTTCAGTTGCTGTCAAGAAGTCAACATTGAAATTGCCTAAGAATGTCAGCCTTCGTTTTGAATATGAAGAAGCGAAAAAAACAAGTCCGGAGTTGGCTCGTCTAACACCAGTTTTCCAGTCTTCAATGAAAATAACGAAACCTTCAATTGCTGTCAGCAAGACTACCATTAAGCGCGAGAAGAAAGCAAGTCTAAGTTTTGAGTATGAAGAGCCAAAGAAAGTGAGCCCGGTGTTGGCGACTATCGTTCCAGTATTTGCTGAGTGGAAACTTCCTGCAACGAAGAGTACGATCATTGCTAAACGATCTAACCTAAAACCTGACAAGAAAGCGGTACTTCATTTTGAAATAGACGTTCCAAAGAAAGAATATATTGAGTCGCTTTCTATGATCAGGTATCCGAAGCGTACGTCGTATGCGATTCGTCTTCCTGAGACGAAAGAGATGAACCTGAAGAACAAAAAAGCGGTATTGCGTTTTACGATAGAGGAAAAAAAGGTGGCAAAGAAGGATACTGTCATTGCACCTATGGATCTTGTTGGAAATAGTATGGAGTATACCACAGAGGTAACGGCTAATAATGAGACGTTGGTACAGGTTTATTTCAAAGGCACCAATGGAAAGACCTATCCGACCGCTAAACCAATGATCATTTTTGAAGATGCCAGAACTAAGAAGGAGATCACTTCGTTCAAACGTGAAATGAGTGGCTCAGAGCCTGTTCCGCAAAAAGTAAGTGCCGGTACCTATAATCTTGTGATTAAAGGATTTGATGATCTGTATGCGAATAATATTGTGATCAACCCGAATGCCATTACCAAAGTGATCGTGAAAGTAAGTGATGGCACCTTACAATTCAGATACAAAACAAATATTAAAAGACCGATTATAGAATATACGGCTATTGTAAACCGCCGTTTCGCAGCCGGAGCTACTGTGAAACAAAAATGTTCTGAGTCAAAAACCTATGAGCCGGGAACATATTATGTGGAAGTGAATTGCCTTCCTGCGTATAAAGCCAGTATTGATCTGACCTTTGACCTCACCTATGAAATACAGATTGACGAACCGGGAACGCTTGCCATTATGAACACTAATAAACTCGGGAAGGTGCAGATACAAACGGTTTCAGGAGATGATTTTCTTACATTTTACACAATGAATGTGACGGGTAATCTTGCCGAGCAACGGGTTCAACTGCAATCAGGTCATCCGTTCAAAGTGCTGTACCCGATCGATCCATCCAATCCTTCCTTAGGGAATAAGGAGGTTCCTTTCAGGATTAATCCCGATAATATTTTGGAGCTGGAGTTGAAATAGGAGCAATTTGACAATGAGACAATGAGACAATTTGACAATTCGTCAATGAGGCAATGAATGCAAATTAGCTAATAGGATAATGGGCTGATTTGCTAATCCCGAAGTGTCGGGAGACAATGGAATGCAGGAATAATGTGAGAATATGCTGATGTGATAATCCCGAAGTGTCGGGACCTAATGGAATGCAGAGGATAATGTGAGAATGAGCTAATGTGATGATGGACAATTTTCAATTCGGCAATTTGCCAATGCTTACAGCTTTCAACTTACTGCTCATTACTTACACCTTACCCCTTTTCCCTTACCCCTTATTCCTTTTCCTTTACACCTTACCCCTTTTCCCTATACCGATTCCTGTATTCAATCGGCGTTAGGCCAGTGATCTTTTTAAAGATGGTTCGGAATGCTTTGGTATCGGTATAGCCGACATCATACATTACTTCATTGATGTTCTTCCTGCTTCGTTCAAAGTTTCGTTTGGCGGCTTCTATCTTCACACGTTGCATATATTCGACAATGGTATTATTCGTCGCTTTTTTAAAACGTCTTTCAAAACTTCTGCGACCGATGGCAAACTGAGTAGCCAATTGATCGACACTTATTTTTTGCTGGAAATTTGCTTCTATGAATTCCTGCGCCTGCCTGATTTCAAAATCCTCGTGGTCTTTTTGCCCTTTGAACATCATAAAGGATGACTGGTTATCGCGATCGATATCAATGGCGAAAAATTTGGAAGCAAGAATAGCGGTATCACGATCTGTATATTTCTCTGCGAGGTACAAGAGAAGATTCCAGTATGAATTGGCACCGCCGCTCGAATAAATCCCATTCTCTTCGGTAATGATACTGCCATCTACCAGTTCTACCAGAGGAAACATAATTCTGAAATCATTCGCATGAATCCAGTGAGTAGAACATTTTTTGCCATTCAGCAAACCTGTAGAGGCGAGCAAAAATGCGCCAATACATAATGACGCTACTTCTGCACCAGCTTCATAATGTTGTTTAATCCACGGCAGAAATTCCTTATTGGCCTCGATGGCAAACTCGAGGTTCCCAGATATGGCCGGGATAAGGATGAGGTCTGTTTTGCTGATTTCTGATATAAGTTTATTGGTGTGTACCGAGAACGAACTGTTCTCCAGTTTGATTTCCTTTTGTAATCCAACTAATTCAATTTGAAATAAGGCGGCCTTCCCCGAGGAAAGGAAGAATTGATTTACAGCGTTGAACAAATATTTTGGATCTGCCACCGCTTCGATCACAGCTGTTTCGGGAACAAGAATAGAAATATGTTTCATGATGTAAAACTACTTTTAACGCTTGTCGTTATCAACCCTCTTAAAGGTCATAATTACACATTGCGCAGTTTTTAAGGAGGTTGTATGTTTGCAACTTCAATGAATCATTCATACTTAAAAACGATCCACATGGAAACATTACAATTCACAACAACGATTAAAGCCCCGGCATCTAAAGTCTGGGAAACTTTATGGAACGATACTACCTATCGTCAATGGACAAGTGCCTTTCACGCCGGTTCGTATGCCGTTTCTGAATGGAAGGAAGGCGATCCGATTCAATTTCTCGCAACTGATGGAGGTGGTATGTATAGCGTGATCGAGAAGAAGATTCCCAATGAATTTATGTCGTTCAGACACATTGGCGAAGTGAAGAATTTTGAAGAACAACCTTTGACCGAAGAAACAAATGGCTGGAGCGGTTCGCATGAGAATTATTCACTTGAAGAAAGTAATGGAGAAACTATTCTAAATGTTTATTTGGATAGTATGAGCGAATTTGCCGCTTATTTTTCGAAAGCCTTTCCACCAGCCTTGGAACTTATCAAAGATATTTCCGAAGGCACTATAAAACCTTCAATCACTATTGAAGCGACTGTGAATGCACCGATCGAAAAAGTGTGGGATTACTGGACAAACCCTGAACATGTTATTCACTGGACGAATGCCTCTGATGACTGGCATGCTCCACGCGCTACGAATGACCTAAGAACCGGAGGAAAATTCTTTACTAGAATGGAAGCAAAAGATGGAAGTATGGGTTTTGATTTTGAAGGGAGCTATAGTAATGTGCAGGATAATAATGTAATAGAATACGATCTGGCAGATGACCGTCATATTAAGGTAACTTTTACCCAACAGGAAAATGGTGTGCGAGTGATAGAAACTTTTGATCCTGAAAATGAAAATCCGCATGAGATGCAACGATTTGGATGGCAGGCTATCTTGAACAATTTTAAAAAATATACAGAGCAATAATGTTATCGATTAACGCATACCTGAACTTTAACGGGAATTGCCGCGAGGCCATGAATTTTTATAAAGAATGTCTTGGCGGCAAACTGAATCTTCAGACTATTGGGGAATCTCCATTATCAGAGAAAATGCCTGCAAAGATGAAACAACATATTTTACATGCGACCCTAACGAATGAGAAACTGGTATTAATGGGCTCGGATATGGTGAGCGAAAAAGGAGTGCAAAAAGGAAATGCTGTTTCTATGATATTGAATTGTTCAACTGAAGAAGAGATAAGTGAGAAGTATGAAAAATTAGCTAACGGAGGAGAAGCTACACACACATTGGAACATACTTTTTTTGGAGCCTTATTTGGCGATCTGAGCGATCGTTACGGAAATAACTGGTTACTTCATTATGAAAAACAGAAACAAGAAATGATCCATGATTACCAGCAATGACATTCCTTCAACGATCAGTCAGCCTGCGATGCGGGCTCTCACGTCGAAGCATATTTCAACGTTACAACAACTTGCAGCCTACCGCGAAAAAGAGATCGCAGCACTACATGGTATCGGTCACTAACTAACTAACTAACTAACTAACTAACCCACTAACTAACCCACTAACTAACCCACTAACTCACTCACTCACTAACTAACCCACTCACTCACTAACCCTCTAACTTTTAATTCTCCTGCCAACACAAATTTATGTCAATCTTCCAGTGAAGGATTTGAACAGGTCCATCACCTTTTTCACCCAATTAGGGTTTACATTCAATCAGCAATTCACCGATGAAAATGCGACCTGCATGATCATCGGAGATAACATCTATGTGATGTTACTGATAGAGAAATTTTTTTAAACATTTACGAAAAAAGAGATCTGCGATACCAATAAAAGTTCGGAAGCCATCCTTTGTCTTTCTGCAGAAAGCAGAGAAGCGGTTGATGAGATGGTTCGCAAAGCATTGGCATCTGGTGGTGCGCCTTCTGCAGACAAACAGGATCACGGATGGATGTATGGACATGGCTTTCAGGATCCTGACGGACATCTTTGGGAAGTGGCCTACATGGATATGAGTGCTTTGCCGCAACCATAGTCCATTACATTAATGATTTATTAAAGCCCTGGAAAATTCTTTCTGGGGTTTTGTTTTAAAATAATGTAAGATTATCGTTCAGGAACGGTTGCATGTTCAGGAAGGATGGGTAAATTTACATTCAGTTATATTATGGATAATTACTATTCCTTGTTGAAACAGCCGCGTACAAAATATGATCTTTTCGATCATATGATGGAAGGCATACAGATCATAGACCACAACATGCAATATATGTATGTGAACGATATCGTGGCCAGGCATGGAAGGACTACTAGAGATGAATTGATAGGATTTACCATGATGGAAAAATATCCGGGTATCGAAGAGACAGAACTTTTTAGTGCCATACGCAATTGTATGAATAACCGGCTGGGTTATAAAATGCATAACCGCTTTGTCTTTCCGGATAGTTCTGTTGGTTGGTTTGATATTCGGATTGAACCTGTCGAAGAAGGTGTGATAATCATGTCGTTTGAGATCATCGGACCAAAAGATATTGGCTTTGAACAACATGAGATCAGCGAAGAGGTGGAACTTCGTGTAGAGCGAAGAACAAAAGAATTACTTGTTTCGCTCGAGCGTGAAAAAGAATTAAACAGGATGAAGTCGCGTTTTGTTGACATTGCCTCGCATGAATTCCGCACACCGCTAACGTTAATTTTACTCTGTGTTTCTTTATTAGAAAAATATACTAAACCTGAGGAAGAAGATAAACGCGTTCTTCAACTGGGACGTATTAGATCTTCGGTGAAGAATATGACGTCTATCCTGAATGATATTCTCGCCTTCGATAGAATTGAACATGGCACCATACATATACAACAAGATCATTTCAATCTCATGGATCTGATCATTGAGATTACAAGTGAGTTTGAAGGTCTGGCCAAAGAAGGACAACATATACATTACAACTTCGAAGGACAACAGAATGTACTACAGGATAAACAACTCGTAACAAACACCATCATCAATCTGGTTTCAAATGCCATTAAATATTCTGAGCAGGATGTGACTGTTTCCGTTTCTGTGCATGACAAGGAAATTCTATTAACGGTATCAGACAATGGAATTGGTATTCCTGAGGAAGAGCAGGCCAAATTGTTTGAACGTTTTTTCAGGGCAACAAATGTCACCGATATTTCAGGTACAGGTTTAGGTCTGCATATCGTAAAATTGTATGTCGAAATAATGGGAGGCAGTATTCGTTGCGACAGCCGTAAGAATATAGGTACGAGTTTCAAGGTTTGTCTTCCTTCTATTCCTACTTAACTTACCATTCCTTTCAGTATTTAATAAAGCTGACTCTAAAAGTTCATTCAAAGAACCCGATTAAAATTTGTCCGACATAACTTCACGTAGTTTTTAAGGGTAGTTGTATGATAGATTTAAATGTAGTAGGTTTGAACAAAAATAGTCAATTATGAAAAATTTGTCTTATTATATTTTTTTTACTCTCCTCTTTGTTTCAACTAGTATTTTCTCACAAAATGTGTATGTAGATAGTTTGAATGGGAATGATACGAATACCGGAAATACCTGGATTACTGCATTTAAAACAGTTGCCAAAGCATGTAAAGCTGCACATGAAACACCGGCCATCCAAACTATTTTTGTTGCTAAAGGAACTTATTTTCCTGCATATAAACCCTTCAATATGGGGATCAATCAAATCGGAACAGAAATTACGAGCCCGGATAATCGTGATAAAACATTTCATCTTAGGCAGGGTCTGGAAGTGTATGGAGGATACCCGAATGGAGGAGGTGTCAGAGATATACAAAATAATCCTACAGTGTTAAGTGGTTTACTGGGCGGCACTGATTCAGCGTTCCATGTAGTGGTGATGGATAGTGCATCTAATTGGGTTCCGTTAAATGATACAACCATCTTAAATGGCTTTACAATCGAATATGGAAATGCCAGCATTCAGTTTTCGACTATTGGTGTCAATGGGAATCCTATAGGACAGGGTAGCGGTGGAGGTATCATTGCCTATTTCAGCAATAATAAGATGGAGAATAATACGATTCAATATAATAGATCAAGCAGTTCGGGTGGAGGAATAAGATATGTTGGGGGAATCAATTTTTCTAATAATAACTCAATTCATCATAACTACTCATCTTCATCAGGTGGTGGTATTGCTGTTTACCTTGGCAACAGCGATTTTACACATAATAACATCTATGAAAATTCTTCTGATGGGTCTGTTGGTGGTGGTATTTATTCCTACCTTGCAAAGTGTACTATAATTTCCAATTCAATTTACAAAAACTCAAGCCCTTATTACGGTGGCGGTATTTTTGCAAATGGTAGAAACCTCATCAAGGATAATTTTATTTTTGAAAATTTAAGTAATGTAGGGAGCGGTATTTGTGTTGAGGGCGATACCTGTTTTGTCATTAATAATCTGATTGTAAAGAATAGTGCACTTAACGGTGGTGGTATTGAATGCCTAAGCGGATTTAATGTTCTTTCGAACAATACCATTGCGCATAATTATAGCGCTAATGAGGGACCCGGTTTTTATGCAAGGGGCGGTATCAATTCTATAAATAATAATATTTTCTGGCGGAACAACTCCCCCACATTCCTACAAAATGGTTCTGAATTTTTTGCATGGTATAGTTCCGGCATTAATATTAATACATTTAAAAATAACATGATGCAATTTCCGGAATGGCATTACAGCACTTCCGTGAACGTGGCGTTGGCCGCGGGTTCTTCGGACAATTTATTTGCGCTGGATCCTTTGTTTATAGGAGGTACTGGGTTAGACAGCCTGGGTTTAAGTGATTGTTCACCGGCTATCGATCAGGGAAATGATGCCCTGATGTACACCGGTTCGATGAATGATATAGCTGGTTTTAATAGATTGCATGATGTTTTATATGCAACAAATAATGGTAGTAGTATTTCAGATATCGGGGCTTATGAAAATCAAAACATCAATGCCTTGGCTGCCATTATCCCCTCTTCCTTTGCCAATATACAAGCAAACCCTGTCATGATATATGGGAGCAGTGTATTCACTAATACTGCTTTTGGAAGTCCGGCAAGTGCGAACTGGTATGATGCACAAACGGGAGGCAATCTATTGAAACTGGACGATACAATATTTGTAACACCAACGTTGAATAGCTCCGCAACATTTTATGCCATTGCTGCTTTGGGAAAATGTGAATCTAATTTGCCACGAACGGCAATAACGGATTCAGTATTGCCATGTCCCGGATTTACAGATATTTATGTAGATAGTTCTGTTGCCGTTAGCGGTCTTGGAGATACATGGGGGGCAGCGTTTAAATCATTGAACGATGCGTTGCAGGTTGCGCAGGCCTGCCCATTAACTGAACGGATTTTTGTTGCAAAGGGCACTTATATTCCATCCCTGAAACCATTTATAATGGATGTGAATAAAATAGGCACCCAAAGCAATACTTTTTTTGAGAACGACAAAACGTTTCATATTCGCTCCGGACTTGAAGTATATGGCGGATATCCAACTGGTGGTGGTCTGCGCGATATATTAAACAATCCAACTATTTTAAATGGGGTATTAGGTAATGGGGATTCTGTTAAACAGGTTGTATTAATGGATAGTTCTGCTAACTGGGCAACTGCAAATGACACCAGTATATTAGATGGTTTCACAGTTCAATATGCCATTAATGGCGGTATTGTATCGCCGGGAGGTACAGTTCTTTTAAGAAATAATACCATTCAGTATAATAGGTCTGCCACGTATGGAGGTGGGGTTTATTGTGATGGTACCGGTATTTTAATTGATAATATAATCAGATATAATAAATCCACTAATGGTGCCGGTGTATATGTAGAGTTTATATCTGTGTTACAAGGGAATACGATACAGGGGAATAATGCGACTCAATTAGGCGGGGGTATATTTTGTTACAGTTGCAAAATTATGAACAATCTTATTAAAGGAAATCTCGCATCTTCTGGCGGAGGTATTTGCCTGCAAGCCCCATACCGTAGCATATCAGGAAATACAATTATACAAAATGTCGCTACGCAAAATGGTGGTGGCATATTTGGTCAGAGTGGCACTAATTATATAATCGAAGATAATATTATCGATAGCAACTCAAGTGTCAATGGAGCAGGAATTTATCTTCATTCTGAGAAAAGGGTAGTTAAAAATAACGTGATACGCCACAATCATGCGACAAGTAAAGGGGGTGGGATTTATTTTTATACTGTTACAATGGATGCAGACACAATTGCTGGTAATATCATAGATTCCAATTTTTCATCCGCCGGAGGTGGTATTTATAAACTTCAGGGATTGGCCTTTATTCTGAATAATCAGCTAACAAATAATCATGCAACTACAAGTGGTGGCGCGCTGTTTCTGGAGACAGGTACAGCTAAGTTAAGTAACAATACAATTGCTGGCAACAAAGCGACTTATGCCGGCGGCATGTTGTGGTATTATACAACTGGTGAAGTTAATAATAATATTTTCTGGAAAAACAAAACCCTTAGTGATACCACTATTGGTTGTGACTATAGAAGGGAAATGGTAACGTTTCAAGTAAATTTTAAAAATAATCTGATGCAGTTACCGGCTTCAAAATATACGACCACCGGGATTGGAATGTATGATCTTGGAAGCAATAGCAGTGGCAATATTTTTGCCGCTAACCCTTTATTTAAAGGAGGAGCCGGATCTGACAGTTTGACTTTAGGAGATTGTTCGCCCGCTATTGACAAAGGTCTTGATAGCTTGTTTTATTCGAATTTGTCAACCGATATAGTTGGCAATAACAGATTTCATGATGTTGCCTATGTAACCAATTCAGGAAGCTCTCTCATAGATATCGGGGCTTATGAAAATCAAAGTATTGACACTTCTTATCCCTTTATCCCTTTTATGACGGGAATTCAAGCTAACCCAACATCTATAATCGGAGGAGGTTCTTTTAGTAATCTGGGGCTTGGCGTAGGAAATTCAGTGAACTGGTATGATACACCAATAGGTGGAAATTTGGTGCAATACAATAATGCTCAATTTGTTACACCTCTAATAAATTCTACAACCACATATTACGCCATTGCAGCGCATGGCATTTGCGAAGCACCGGGTCCAAGATTACCTATTACAGATACTGTTGTTACTTGCCCTTCAATAACAGATTTGTATGTTGATAGTGCAATATCTATAAGCGGCAATGGAAGTTCCTGGTCACAGGCATACAAGACACTTAGTGAAGGTTTAGCGCTTGCACATGGATGCCCGCTAATTGAAAAAATTCATGTGGCAAAAGGTACATATCATCCGCTTAATAAACCGTTTGATATAGGTATTTCGCTGATTGGAAATGAAATGAGTTCGATGGATACACGAGATAAAACATTTCATATACGAGTAGGTCTGGAAGTGTATGGTGCCTATCCGAACGGTGGTGGAATACGAAATCTAATAGCTAATCCAACAATTCTTGATGGCAATCTAGGCTCGGGTGATACATCTTATCATGTTGTCCTGATTGATAGTAGCCAATATTGGACAACCCCAAATGACACGACAATACTGGATGGATTTACAATACAACATGGAAGTGCGGACAGCGTATCCAATTTATTGATCAATGGACAAATTGTAAAAAAGAATAATGGAGGCGGCATCTACATGGGAAAGGGTGCTCACTTTCTTATCAATAATACAGTCAGTAATAATTATACAAAAGCCAATGGTGCTGGTATATACACTTACTATGGAAATAATATCATCCTCAATAATGTGGTCTCTGGCAATAAAGGTTTTGAAGGAGGAGGACTCTATTTAAAAGGGGGAACAAGTAAATTGATAAACAATACCGTAACCTTTAATTCAGGCTGGGGAGGAGGAGTCGTAACAGATAGCGGAACCCACTTGTTTGCCAATAATATTTTCTGGGGAAATTTAACATTTGATCTTACGAATACATGGGATGCTGATTATTATTCATATGGAAGCACAAATACATTTACAAATAACATCCTTCAGCAAGCTTCTTCATTTTATTCTGTTGTCCCGACCTATTGGAATTATCTGGGGATAAATCCAACAGGAAATATTTTTCATTTTAATCCATTATTCAAAGGGGGACCTGGCAGTGACAGTCTTAGTTTAGATCATTGCTCTCCTGCCATAGATGCAGGTATAGATACTATTTCAGGAGTGAACTTAGCTTCGGATATTCTTGGTAACAGCCGATTGCATGATGTTCCCTTTGCTGCGAATAATGGGGGCAATATTATTGATATCGGGGCGTATGAAAATCAAAGTGTCGCTGTTACAGTACCCATAACACCATCCCTCGGAGGAATCTTTGCTACTCCTGTCTCAGTAATTGGAGGAGGATTTTTTACAAATACAGCAACTGGCGCAACAAATTCTATCAATTGGTACGATGCTCCGGTTGGTGGCAATTTAATCAATGCGAATGAAACTATTTGGGTGTCTCCTCTTTTAATTACAACAACTACCTATTATGCAATTGCCGCGTTGGGTAATTGTGAATCAACCGGTCCAAGAACCCCCATAAAGGATAGTGTAACGCCATGCAGTAATGCTAACACTATTTATGTTGATAGCTCGGTTGTTATAAGCGGCAATGGCAGTTCCTGGGTACAGGCCTTTAAAACACTTAGTGAGGGATTAGCATTGGCACAAACCTGCGCTATGATCAACACCATAAAAGTTGCAAAGGGCACCTATGTTCCTGACAGAAAACCTTTTTATTTGAATGCTAATCTTATAGGCATTGAAACATCGACTTCTAATATCAGAGATAAAACATTTCATGTCAGGGAAGGTCTGGAGTTGTATGGAGGATACCCGTCAGGGGGTGGTGCCAGAAATATATTGATCAATCCAACGATTCTCACGGGCTTACTGCCAAGTAGTGATACTGCCTATCATGTGGTGTATATAATAAAAAGCCCGAACTGGACAGTCAGCAATGATACCAATGTAGTTGACGGATTTATCATTAAACATGGAAATGCGAACGGGGTTATAAATTGGAGTAAATCTGGCGGTGGCATATTTGCAATGGATATGCGATGCAAATTCAGTAATAATGTGATCAGATTAAATTACGCAAAAAATGCTGGTGGGGGTGCCTATCTTTATCATGCAAGTTCTGTCGTCTCGGATAACACCATTGAAGATAATATATGTAATGTAAATGGCGGCGGACTGTATACCGATGGGTTTATTCAATGTAATAAAAATACGGTGATCCATAATAGTGCATCAGAAGGTGGAGGCTTGTATTTAAAGACCCAGTTATATGGAAGTAAAGTTACCAATAATGTGATCGCAGAAAACACGGCCAGTCTAACAGGAGGAGGTCTGTACACGATTGATTTATATACTATTTATTGGAATACCATAGTAGGAAATAATGCTGGCATCAATGCAGGCGGACTGTACATTAGAAATTATGGTAGCCTATCTACTGAATTGGCAAATAACATTATATGGAGAAATAAAGCGAATGGTTCTTTTAATCAGCAAGGGTCTGATTATCAAAAATGGAATTCCACCATGACCCAATTCTACAATAATATCATGCAATTACCAGTAAGTTATTATGTCGTTTCCGGATTTTCCAATTATAGTTTAGGATATGAATTAAATAATTTATTCGTAACGGATCCAATGTTTGCAGACAGTCTAAATATTGCGGGACCTGACGGAATAAACAGAACATCAGACGATGGCTACCAACTCCTCAATTCCAGCCCTGCGATTGATTCGGGTGTCAATCCGTCTGGATCCCTTTCGACTCTTTATGACATTAGAAATGCCTCAAGGATTCAAAATCTAATATCGGATATCGGTGCGTATGAAAAAGGAAATTGCACTCCGGCATCAACTACCTCTTTCAATTTTACGGATTCGATCTGCAATGGAAATTCTTATACGTTCAACGGTCAAACGATTTATGGCCCTGGAATCTATTACGATACATTATCAAATGTGGTTGGTTGTGACAGCTTGATCATCTTACATTTGATAGTTAATTCAAACACATTTCATGCTGATACGGTAACTGCCTGTGATGCTTATACCTGGCCTGTAAATAATCAAACGTTCACATCAGGTACAATATATACCTTCACAAGCCTCAATTCGTCGGGTTGTATAAAGACGGATAAACTATATCTAACTATTCATTATTCAACTATTAATCCTGATCAAACAGTTACGGCAAATTTAAGTTATACCTGGCCTATGAACAATGTGACTTATACTGTGAGTGGCATTTATACGTTTACCCAAACCGGTTTGAATGGATGCCCCGATATGTACAGTTTACATTTAACTATTGTGGATTCTTCCCTGGACGTTATAAATGTCCACCCAGAAAATTCTATTTATTTTTATCCCAACCCAGTGGCTGATGTGTTGAATATCCAACTTAACACAAAACCATCAAATGAATACGCAATTAAAGTAGTTGATGTTGGAGGCAGAAAGGTAAAGGAGGTACGACTAAAAGGAGATTTAGGTGACACTATCTGGCATATAAGATCCGATGAAATTGCTAATGGTATTTATAATGTACAGATTTTTGAAAATGATGTTCTCCTCACTAAAAGAATGATCACCATTCAAAATTAACTACGGTCTTACATGGCAATCTCCTTTGGTGACAGTAGATGGCCATGAAAATACAGGAACCACATTCCATGTTTGTCATCCAAATATTATCCTTTAATCTTCTGTGTACATTTTCGGTAGATTTGCCATTCAAACACCTGGTATTACACATGGCAGAAAAACATACATTGAAAGGAATCTGGGAAGTACTGAAAAATTCTTTTCATGGATTCTCAGAGAATAAGGTTCCTAAACTAAGCGGTTCGCTGGCTTATTATACATTGTTTTCAATGGCACCTTTATTGGTTGTGACCATTTCACTCTGCGGGATCTTCTTTGGAAAAGAAGCAATCGAAGGGAAAATATACGGACAACTCGAAGGCTTCATGGGGCGCGATACGGCGTTGCAACTTCAACAGATCATTAAGAATGCAGCAATTCATGGACAAGATAAAATAGCGGCAGTGATCAGTACGGCAACCCTCCTTGTAGGCGCCACCACTGTTTTTGCAGAGATACAGGATTCCATTAATGGTATCTGGGGACTAAAGCCAAAGCCCAAGAAAGGATGGGTGAAGCTGATTAAAGACAGGTTTCTTTCGTTCTCTGTTATTGTTAGCCTTGGTTTCATTCTACTTGTTTCACTCGCCATGTCTGCATTGATTGAAGGGTTTAGTGAAAAAATACTGGCCGCTTACCCGGAAGTTACGGTGATCGCTTTTTTTGTATTCAACCACACGTTCACCTTTGTGGTTTCGGTCTTGGTTTTTGGTGTTATTTTCAAAGTATTGCCCGATGCGAAGATCAAATGGAAGGATGTGATGGCGGGATCCATCATTACAGCATTATTGTTTATGCTCGGTCGTTTTGCCATCTCCTATTATATCACAAAAAGTAATGTAGGAAGTATTTACGGAACCGCAGGTTCGCTGGTTGTAGTGCTTGTATGGACTTATTATTCGTCCATCATACTTTATTATGGTGCCGAATTTACGAAAGCCTATGCCGTAAAATATGGCTCCAAAATTTATCCAAGTGAATTCGCTGTGACGATGAAATTGGTGGAGATAGAAACCGGTCATGCCTCGGTGCAGGATGTAGAGAATAAGGAGTTGAAGGTGGTGGAGAACAAGTAGGGGGGATTGATCTAAATAATGGCGTCAGTTGTACGAAATAAACCGAAGGAGGTGTATCCAACAAACTGCGATTTACTTATCTTCAACATGTTGACGTAATTTATCGAATACTACTTCTTTCATTCTTTAATAGTTTTATTAAATAACTAATAAACGCTGCTTCTTCGTATTCAAAAATCTACCAAAAGAAAAAAGGCCATGTCCAGCTCTTTCATATTGATTGAATGATATATTTTAAATATATGAAAGATACGTGTCAAAATAGAATTCGAGTTTCAATTTTCCATTCATCGTATTGGTGATTCTTTCCCATTCTTTTTCATGAAAGAAATGAAAGGTGCGGTGAATATGCTGATCATAAATTGGATAGACCGTAGGCTTTATGAGATGCAAGAGAAAAATTTGCCAAACCGCAGACACTTCTTTAAAGTCGCTCTTAAATTTGTCAGGATCAAATTTAGACACCGCTTAGTGTTCATTAACCTTCTCAATTCTGAGAATATTTTTCTCTTGTAAGGATTTGTCTTTTTTCGTTGATGAAGCGCATAGTAGTCAGCGCGAAACCGCCGCCCAACCGGCGCAGTTATCTTGTATATTTATGGCTGCTTTTCTCCTTTGAAATATCAAGATTTGCTATTTCTATAGATCTATTTTCTGCATTTCGACTGGTCCCATTTCATAACCAAACATTTTCAGTACCTGATTTACTTTATCCAGTTGCAGAATTTCTTTTTCTTGTTCAAGATCACGTATAAATCGAAGTGCGACTCCAGCCTTTTCTGCCAGTTCAGGTTGTGTGAGATTGGTTACCTTTCTTTTTTCCTTTACAAATTCGTCTAATTGCATGATATTATACCTTTACGGGTATAAAGATAATGATATTTTGTATAAGGTTTACACGTAAGGCAAGTTATATAAAAAACTGTAATGTGACCGATTTACAGGCAGGTTTAAAGGTGCTTTTTAACTCCTCTCCTGATACTTGCACTTTGTTTAAGGCAATTCAATATTTCTAAGGAATCAGACTCAGTTAACTGCCCTTTTATTTCGTAATCTACGCCTTCAATTTTATGATCAAAATTTAATTTATCTATCTCGTATTCTTCAACTTCATTACCATACATAAATGTAGGGAGAGGGAATGCAAACCCGTTAGTACATACTACTTTGCCTGCTTCAAATGCGAAACAGTTAAAACATCTCTCTGGGTCATGATTGCATCCATGACTATGATTTATCAATGAAGGGGCTTTGCATATACTTGTTGGCAATGATGCAATTATTATTTTAGAATCTACACTTTTCAGAATTATAAAGTATTTGTTCTTTGGCGTAGCCCCATTTTTAAAGTGGAAAGGGTTTAAGTATAAAATAGTCCCTATATTAAGCAAAAATTACCCTTTTAATTGTTGAATTAATTCGTAAGTTTCTAAGGATTCTAAATAGTATTCCTTTTTTTCAATATCTCCATCGAATAACAAAGAGAAATCTATTATAAAATCTGTGGTAGTCACCTTTTTACTTTTAAAATCCTCAAGTAACCCATTTTTTTGAGCTGCGTTAAACCATAGCCCCCCTTTTTTATGAGTAACCTCTATTAAATCGCTTGCAGTTTTATTTTTTGCAAATCTTGAGATGTCCTCGAGAAGCATAATCTCATCATCACTAAAGTAATCATCATTAAAGTCAATATTTGGGTCATAAGTAGAAGGGTCATATTGATTCTTTTTAATGAACTCATCTAATATTGGACTTTCATCTTCTCCTAGATTTACATAAATATCGGCGAATACAGGCCCAAGTCTCCAAACATGAAAAGGAACGCCTAACATAGGTCTGCCATATTTCCTCACAGAACTTTCTTCCAATAAAAAAAGAAGTTTTAGAAGTTTTGTTTTATTCAACAGTCCAACATTTTTGGCCAAAAAAACTAGAGTGTGCCCTAGTTTCTGTAACTGAAAGTCTGTAATTATTGAATTCATCACGACAAATGTACTCAACAAATGCCATTATTCATTGCTAAAAATATATGCAATGTGCTACCCGCGTGTTAACTTATCATATGTAATCTTGCGTTGACCTGAATTCTTTACGACCAATTTGAAGCGGTCAATGTTGCTGATGTTTCTATTGTTGTAACGTGTGGCGAACTCATTGCAATACCGTTGTAGGTGCTTTGGACTCATGTAGTGATATATTCCTACATACCCTCTTTTTGATTGAGACCAAAAATTTTCGATGTTTTGAGTGTGGTATTTTTCACCGTCAATGTTCACTACATATCCACCGTCCTCATGTTTTACTGTGATGTGCTTATAATCTTCGCTGATGCCGTTGTATGCTTTGTAAGCATCAGTCACTACGATTGCATTTACAGCTACATTGCTACGAATAAATTTTGAAAGGGTATCAGAATTGGTATCAGTAGTAACAAAGGTTACAACTTTACCGCCTCTTTCAACCAATCCGACAACAGGTGTTTTATCAGCAGATGAACGGCCTTGTGAGTTTTTTACTTTCTTATCAGCGTGACGATTTTTGTTTTTGCCACCCACATAAGATTCGTCAACCTCTACCATATTGTTCAATAACTCTGGCTGTGTTTCTGTGAGCATAGAACGTATTCTATGATTGATAAACCATGCAGTTTTTTGACTTACTCCGATACGTGTTCCAAGTTCTACAGAACTGATACCTTTTTTGCTTGTAGATAATTCATAAGCGGACTGAAACCATTTCCTTAACTCAACTTTAGACCCTTCAAAAATGCTGCCTGTACGAACTGTAAAAGGTAAATCACAGTCACGATCAGAACAGCGATAAGAAGGAATATCCGTGAACTTCCCGCGAGGCTTAACATTGTATGGCTTTTTAGCTGATGCGCAATGAGGGCAAACAGGAACGCTATTCCAGCGTTGTGCTTCTAAAAACTCGTAGCAAGTTTTTTCACCCCATCACAAACAAATCCTTCAGCTCCTTATTACTCAGATTGCCAATCCAGTTTTCACCTGTGGCGACGGTCATTTCTGCAAGGGCTTTTTTAGATTGGATCATGTCATTGATCCGTTCTTCAAAAGTATTTTTAGTAATGAAGCGGTGTACCATCACGTTGCTTTTCTGGCCAATTCGGTAGGCCCTGTCTGTAGCCTGAGACTCTACAGCCGGGTTCCACCAAAGGTCATAATGTATCACATGTGTAGCGGCAGTCAGATTAAGTCCGGTACCGGCTGCTTTTAGAGAAAGAATAAAAATTTTATCTGCATGGTTTGTCTGGAATGCCTCCACCATTTCTTTGCGCTGCTTAATCGAACAGCCTCCATGATAAAATAATGGAGCTTCTTTATAACGTTCTGTAATAAAATGTTGGAGCAATTTTCCCATTTCAGTAAACTGTGTAAAGAGCAATACTTTCTCGTTGCTTTCCATAATACTATCAAGTTTATCAAATAGCAGAGACAGTTTTCCGCTCATAGAGGCATCCAATATATTGTTCTTTAAATATTGCGTCGGGTGATTGCATATCTGTTTTAATGCCAATATCATTTGTAGCACAAGGCCTTGTCGAACAAACAATCCTTTTTTGTCGGAAGCATCTATATCTTCAATTTCTTTTAAAGCTTCCTGTAATGTTTTTTCATACAAACTCGCCTGCTCTTTCACTAAGGTAGAGAAACAATCCATCTCTATTTTATCGGGTAAGTCGTTGATAATCGTTTTATCATTTTTAAGTCGACGCATCATAAAAGGCCCGGTTACTTGTTTCAATTTTTCAGCGGCTGCTCTATCATTGTATGTTTCGATCGGACTTCCGAAAGTTTCCTGAAACTCCTTTTGATTTCCTAAAATGCCGCGGTTGCTATAATCAACAATACTCCACAACTCACTTAATCTGTTTTCGACCGGTGTGCCACTCATGGCAATGAAATTGTCGGCACCTATACTTTTTATGGCCTTTGCCTGAGCAGTATCAGCGTTCTTGATATGTTGCGCCTCATCAATTATGAGTGAATGCCACGGGAGTTTTTTCAGTTTGGGGGCTTCCGTTCGCGCTATACCATAGGAGGTAAGCAATATGTCAAAACCTTTCTTTAGTTTTCTGTCGGTACCATGAAAAATATGCGTTTTAAGCGAAGGTGCAAATTTCTCAATTTCTGTTTGCCAATTAGTAAGCAGACCTGTCGGTGCGACTACCAATGCTTTTTTAGTATCCAACAATCCTTCTTCTTTATATTTAAGTAGTGTAGTAATTACCTGTAAAGTTTTTCCCAGCCCCATGTCATCTGCTAAGACGGAGCCAAAACCTATCTGCGCATTACGATACATCCATGAATAACCTCTTTGCTGATAAGGCCGAAGTTGCGCATGAATTCCATTCGGTAAGGGTATTTCTTTCACATCAGATAGCTCTTTGATTAGTTTTTTTACTTCATCTGTAAGACTAATCTTAGTTCCAAAATAATCGCCACTCAATGCTGCACGAAGTAATTGAAATGCCGACAAATCTTTATCGCTGCTAAAGTGACGGTGAAGTTTTTCCAGTTCCTCTTTTTTTACATAGATATATCGGCCTTTGTATTTAAGGAGTGAATCAGATTTTTTCAGAAGCTTTTTAAATTCTTCTTCACCCATCAATGTGTCGCCAATTGCTATCTGCCAGTCAAAATCAAGTAACTGGTCCAGACGAAGAAATGATTTTCCCGATTTCTTTTTTAGTTTAATACTTGTTTTAGGAGTCAGTATTTCTCGTAGTGATTTAGGCAATAAAATATCTATATCCAGCAATTGAATGGCTGGTATCATCTGCAATAGAAAGGGTGTAAAAACGTCATTATCCATGAGTATCAATTCTTCGCCTCGCGTATTTATATAAGAATCAAGACCGGTAATAAAGCTACTTAGTTGTGTAATAGATTGCAGTATTTCAAATCGTTTTTTGTCAAATTTCTTCAGGGTGAGTATTTCCCTCAGTGTTACAGGTCCTTCTGATGCTGCTGTTTTTTCATCAATATTAATACTCACCAGGAAACGATCATTCGTCGTTTCCTCCACCACTATCTGGGGCTTGAAATTACCTTGTGTGAGATAATATTTTTGAAGCCATGCCTGCACGCCACCGCATAAAGATTCTTCTCCCGGATTTTTAAACGGATGATTTTTTTTTCTGAAAAACAGATCCACAAATAAATCATCTGTATCTTTCTCTTTCAAAATAGCCATTAGTTCGGTGAGAAATAGTGATAACACATTAATGGATAAATCCTTATTAGTTTCTTTTTGTTTATTTTTTTCCTGCCAGAGAAAAATATCCGGTGGAAGTATTTGTTGTAGTTTGTTGACCAACTCCCTTACGTCTTTACTTAGCATGGCAGGTAACCAACGGATGATATAGTCCTTGTCTGGACGTGTTACAATTTGTGGCACAATAGCCCCATTTGCCAGTAGATGAAGAGCCACATAAAACATGGTATGCAAAGCAGCAGTAGAGGGTTGGTAATCCAGTGTTTTCCCAACAGGTATCTGTACAATCTGTGACGCGAACTGAGAGAACGAACATGAAGTGTCATTGACAAATACAGTTGACTTATAATGTTCTTCAATTGCGATATTGATCTTGCTGTGTGTATTAATCTGTTGTTTGTTGGCAACATTCTGACTCAGCAACGTTGGTAAATTGATTTTCCCTTGTACTATTTTCTGCGAATTCTTTACAATGCGTCCCAGCTCAGCAATATACTTTTCCTTAAAATTCGTGCCACCTGTATAAAACACAGGGCTGTCTGTAAGCAACGCCGTCAGTGGTTCATGGATGAGCGACAAGTTTACAAATGACAGTTTTGAGTAAGCGCTTTCAGGGTTGTAGGAGGTAGTTTTAGTTTTTTTAATTTGTTTGTTAATATGCAAGTCGGCAAGGTTGGGTATTTCCGTATTTTGTTTCGTGACAAAAATTCCGCGCTTGTTTAGTTCGGCAATCAAATCAACTCTATGTAGACTAAATACCAGAAAAGGATCATTGTCGATTTCTGCGGATACTTTATAAATAACCGCAGCGAGATGTTTACACGGCACAGCCCAGTCGGGGCAATTGCATTGCATTTTAAAATCGGTCCATTGTTTGGGAAAAACTTTGAGCCCGAGCTTTTCAGCGATAGCTAACACTTCAGGATCAAGTTCCCTATTCAGCATCTTGGAAATGATGACCGGACGTTTCCCTAATTCATCGACAAAGATTCCTAATGCAGGATCAAAAAATGGCGGCAAAATAATATCTACCGTATATGGTGTTGGCCGACTACCGGCCACTTTAGCATGGATCGCGTTTTCTTCTATGTCTATCTTCGTGACCGAGCCATTCCTCGCGTAGCTGCTACCTCTGGGTAAGCGATTACTGTAATCAATATTATTGAGAGAATTGAGCCATTGCTCTCCCCACCAGGTTTTGCCAAATGTTTGTGCCATTGAGAATTTCTTTAAACGTTTCGCAAATATATTGAAGCATGTTCAATCGGCGGAGACAAGAAATTCAGATTGGTGTATAAACGGTGTCAATTCAGGAGCATGATGGTTGCCATCTGTAAATACTGACGGTTGATTATAGGATGTATGGCTGTTGACAGACGGTTGGCTCACCTGCTTAATTCGAGAATAGAGTTGGAACATATGTTAAGGAGAGCTGGGGTTAACAACAATGGGCAATTTTAAAGAATGGGTTTGTGTGTACAGATAATGGTCATGCCGGAAAAACCACTAAAGCCGTATTTAAGTGCGCGTTAATTCTGCTGTGTTACCGCCATTACATAAACCATTACCGCCATATTCTCCCAATAATCTATTGGTAGCAGAAACTAATGAATTTGGAAACGGCATGGTTATTTATACGGACTATTGTTATTAGGAATGCTAAAAGCTAATGATATGGCGTTGTGAAAAGAGTATCACAGTTGGTATTATAAATTCTATTCGTCTCATCAATTAAATAGGTATTTGATATGTCAAAATATGGAGGTCCGGTGTAGGCAGCACCTTATATATATGAAGGCCAGGCTAAAACTCCACCAAAATCTGAAGTCACGTCAAAAGCACCTTTGCTATCAGTATAGAAGAAAGCTTCTTGCTTGGTATATGTTGCATGAATATAATTGAATACTTTAAACTGAGTATTAGTAAAAGGGGTGCTGTTAAGACTATTATAAATATACCCGACTCCTCTATACCTAAACTTTTTGCTTTTTTTGACGCATGAAATATTCATTAATGGGATAATCAAGAGTAATACAAAAATAATTTTCATAAATATTGAATGATTAGTTTGTTAGAAAATACTTGGCCGTTAAGGTACGCATATATCTTTTCACCGCATTCCATAAAATCGAATTCACAAATACCAGTAGAACCATTATTTAAATTTTTTTAATATTCTTTGTTTATCCTCATTTTCTTTATCGTTCTTGTGATAAAGTTCAATGAATGTTATTTTTTGCGCTAATTCAAAGTGAGCATAAATTAATCTTAACCTCGAATTTACTCCCCGACCTTTCAATGCTTTACAAGCAATCCTCTTTACTTTAATAACACAGGTTTCCAGTCCTAAATTGTCAATACGATAACTGAATGGTGGCCTTTCATCTGGAATTACTTCCAACACTTTTTTTACTACGTCCAAATCATCGTTCAACGTCCTGTATTTTTTTAAAAGGGTTTTCAGATCCTTTCTAAATTCTGGGAGTTCATCAAAGATCATTGTTCTTCCATTTCGTCTCCATAGTTTCTAACAGAGAAAGGGGATTCCCTGTAAAAAGCTAATTCGTAATTTATTTCTTCTCCTTCCTTTGATGCTAACCATGGCATATCCTTATGAGAATAATTACTGATAGCAGCTGCACTCCAATCACTCATTT
>Ga0105048_10001767_pt1 | contig 34933 bp, 32 predicted proteins | sample MAT05_FD_78382 | JGI IMG/M metagenome (GOLD analysis project Ga0105048, IMG submission 78382) | Freshwater microbial communities from Lake Fryxell liftoff mats and glacier meltwater in Antarctica - MAT-05 | ecosystem: Environmental > Aquatic > Freshwater > Ice > Liftoff microbial mat | place... | reverse complement strand
CCCACCACCGCCGATCAGCCATCACGCCACATCAGTTTGACTCGCACCCGGCGCTGGACTCCGCGTTGACACTGTCCGATGCTTGCGGCGTGCATCCACGGAGTAGCGCCATGCGTTCAATTTTTGCGATCTGCTTAATCTGGTCGATTGCGTCGCTGTGCGCGGCTGCGCCAGCCAATCAAACACTGAATGTAGTCGGTAGTAATCCTGGCGGCGGGCCTTACAAAGGCAGCCTGAGCATCAACACGGTGGGCAATGTCTCGCGCATGACTTGGCAGGTGGGCAGCATGTCCACCGGACTGGGCGTATGGCTGGGCGATACGCTTGCGGTAGCAGTCGGTGGTGACGAGTGTGCGGTGGTGGGCTACGAGATCAACCCCGAAGGCGGCTTAGACGGCATTTGGGCAGCGCCCGGCGCGACAGCTGCTGGCCGAGAACAAGCCACACCCGGCGTTGGCACCACGCGCGGACTCGCCGGTGACTATGTGATCAACGGCACAAACCCCGAGGGCGAACGCTACCGCGGCGCGCTGAGCGTCTTCAAAGAGGCCGACCACTGGCGGTTTTCATGGCGCACCGGCACTAATTTTGAGGGCTACGGCATCGAAAGAAACGGTCGGATTGCGGTGGCCTGGGGCGCAGCCACCTGCGGTGTGGTGCTCTACGATGTGGATGCCAATGGCAATCTGGATGGCATCTGGAAGTACCGCGACACCGCGGAAGGCACCGAAACTGCCCGTCGTTAGGAGACCTGCACCGCAACACCAGAACCCGCCGACGCGGCCCATCGCTGACTGCAGACGAAACCACTCATGTCCAAGAATCTAAATCCGCTTGATGCGTCCTGGTTGATGGTCGAATCTCGCGAGACACCCATGCATGTCGGTGGCTTGTTGCGGTTTTCGATGCCGGCGGATGCACCGCCCGATTATTTGCGCAAGTTGATGATTGAGTTTCGCGGCACGCATAAGTTCTCGGCGCCTTGGAATCAGCGCCTGCGCACGGTCAGCCTGAAGGGTTTTATGCCCGCGTGGGACATCGACACGGATATCGATCTTGAACATCACGTGCGCCACTCGGCGCTGCCCAAACCGGGTGGCGAACGTGAACTCGGCCAGCTCATCGCGCGCCTGCATAGCCAGCCGCTTGATCTGAGCAGACCACCTTGGGAATGCGCGCTGATCGAAGGCTTGGCCGACAATCAGTTCGCGATGTACGTGAAAATGCATCATTCGCTGATCGACGGCATCGGTGGCATCAAGCTGCTGGAAAAAGCCATGTCGACCGACGAAAAAAACAGTCGCAAACTGCCCGCCTTTTGGGCCGCCGGAACCGCGGGCAATAAGCCGAAACGCACACGCGCACCGGCGCCTACCCCGGCCGAGGTGATTGGCAGCGTGGTCGAGATGGTCAAGGGTCAGGTGGGCTCCTTACCGGATATCGCGCGCGCTTTTGGCTCGATGATCGGCGCGCTGCGCAATAAAGAAGACACGCTGCAGATTCCGTTTGATACGCCCACCTCGATCATCAACGGACGCATTCACGGACAGCGTCGCTTTGCCACGCAACGCTTTGAGTTAGCTAGGTTAAAAGCACTGGCGGATGCCGGCAGCGCGACCCTTAACGACGTGGTGTTGGCACTGTGTGGTGGGGCGCTGCGGCGCTTTTTAGTGGAACTCGGCGAGTTGCCGGATAAACCACTGACCGCGGGAATTCCGGTATCGGTGCGCCCGAAAGATGACGAAGGCACCGGCAATGCCATCACCTTCATCATTTCCACGCTGGGCACGGATATCGACGACCCGCGCGAACGCCTGGAAGCGATCAGCGCATCGACCAAACGGGCGAAGGCGCATGTGCAGAGCCTGCCGAAAAAAGCGATGACGCAATACACCATGCTATTGATGGCGCCCTACATGCTGTCGCTGCTGAGTGGCGTTGGTGGCCGCACGCGGCCGATGTTCAACATCACTATTTCCAACGTGCCGGGCCCAGACAAATCGCTCTATTACCGCGGCGCCAAACTGGAAGCCGCGTATCCGGTATCGCTGGTTACCCACGGCCAAGCCTTGAACATCACCTGTCAAAGCTACAACGGCTATTTGGCGTTTGGATTTACTGGCTGTCGCGACACGCTGCCGCATATGCAGCGGCTTGCCACCTACACGGCGATGGCGTTGGAAGAACTGGAAACCCTCTACCTCGGGGCCTCGCAAAAACCAGCACCGGTGCGCAAACCGCGGGTACGCAAAGTGGTAGTACGGAAAGCGGCAGTGGTGGTAGTAGACACACCTGCAGATCCGGCGCCAAAAAAGGCGCCACGCAAACGGGTCAAAGCGCAGTAGCGATGGATCGGGTTTTCAGCCCTGGGATTGTCCGCCTGTTTACCTGGGGCTGAAAGCCCGTCCCATCGCCTGCCTCCGCTCGCTTCACACCAACAACCAGCAACGACACTCACCGCAGCATGCAATGGCGCCCCGCTAGGCGCCATTGCAGCCTCAACGACTAAACCGTCGCCTCTGGGTTATCACCCGCGGGGCTGGCAGTGGGCGGAACCTCGCCTTCGACGCGCTCTACTTCTTCGTCGGGCAGCGCATCCAGGCGTTCCAGGCCCACCAAGGTTTCATCCTCCGGCAAACGGATCAGCGTCACGCCCTGGGTATTGCGACCCACTTGCGAAATCTCTGACGCGCGCGTGCGCACCAGCGTGCCTTGATCAGAAATCAGCATGACGTCGTGCGCTTGTGTCAGTTGAATCGCACCGACCAATGCGCCGTTGCGATCACTGGTCTGAATGGCAATCACACCGAGCGTACCGCGACCCTTCTGCGGAAATTCGGTGACCGCGGTGCGCTTGCCAAAACCGCGCGCAGTGGCGGTCAAAATATCGCCATCCCCATCGACCATTAGCATCGCCACCACGCGTGCGTCATTGGCATCTTCTGGGAAACGCATGCCACGCACACCACGCGCGGTACGGCCCATTGGCCGCACTTCGTCTTCGCTGAAACGCACCGCTTTGCCATGACTGCCAAACAACATGATGTCGCGACTGCCATCGGTCAGCGCCACATTGACCAAGCCATCGCCCTCGTCCAATTCGACCGCGCGAATACCATTGGTGCGCACATTGGCAAAGTCACTCAGCGGCGTCTTCTTGACCACGCCTTGACGGGTGGAGAAAAACACGTAACTGTCATCCACAAAAGCCTTAACCGGCAGCACCGCTTGAATCTTTTCGCCCACTTCTAGCGGCAACATATTGACGATAGGTCGACCGCGCGAACCCGCGCTGGCCTCTGGCACCTGATAGACCGGCAGCTTGAACACGCGGCCCAAGCCGGTAAACGCGAGCAGCGTATCGTGCGTATTGGCGATCCACAGACGCTCGATGAAATCTTCGTTCTTCAGCGCGGTGGCCGATTTGCCTTTGCCACCGCGACGTTGCGAGCGATACACGGTTAATGGCTGGCGCTTGATGTAACCCGAATGTGACAGCGTGACCACCACATCTTCGGGCGGAATCAGATCGAGAATGTCCAAATCCGATTGCGAATGTTCGATACGCGTACGGCGCTCATCGCCATACTCCTCGCGAATCGCAATCAACTCGTCTTGAATGACTTCCATCAGCCGACCCGGCTCTTCCAAGATACGGAATAGCTCGGTAATCGCTGCCAGAATGACCTTGTACTCGTCGGTGAGTTTTTCCTGCTCCAAGCCGGTCAGGCGTTGCAGGCGCATTTCCAGAATTTCTTTGGCCTGAATCTCCGACAGCTGATAACCGTCGGCAAACAAACCTTCTTCCGGCGCCAGATCTTCCGGGCGCGAGCGATCCGCGCCGGCCGACGCCAATAAGGCGCGCACCAAACCCGGATCCCAGCGTTTAACCAGCATGCGCTCACGCGCTTCGCTAGCGTCTTTACTGGTTTTGATCAGCTCAATCATCTCGTCGATATTGGCGAGCGCGACCGTCAATCCTTCCAACACATGCGCGCGCGAACGCGCCTTGCGTAAGTCGAAGATCGTCCGACGCGTCACCACTTCCCGCCGATGACGCAGGAACGCTTCGAGAATATCCTTCAGATTCAGAGTCTTCGGCTGACCACCCACGAGCGCGACGACGTTGATGCCAAACACCGTTTCCAACTGAGTCTGCTTGTACAGCTTGTTCAGCAGCACTTCGGCGTTTTCACCGCGCTTGACCTCAATGACCACGCGCATGCCGTCTTTATCAGACTCATCGCGCAAGCCATCGGGGGAAATACCATCGAGCTCTTTGGCCTTGACCAAATCGGCGATCTTTTCAACCAAACGCGCCTTATTGACCTGATACGGCAGCTCGCTAATGATGATCGCTTCGCGGTTGCCTTCGACCTCAATCTCCGCCTTGCCGCGCACCAAAATGCGGCCACGACCGGTGCGATACGCCTCGCGTATGCCATAGGAGCCGTTGATGATGCCCGCGGTCGGAAAATCCGGGCCGGAGATGTAGTGCATCAAATCGTCGATGGTCAAATCCGGATTGGCGATCAGCGCGATCAGCGCGTTCACCACTTCCCTCAGATTGTGCGGCGGAATATTGGTCGCCATACCCACCGCGATACCAGACGACCCGTTGATCAACAGGTTAGGCACCACCGTTGGCATAACCGTCGGTTCCAGCTCTTTGTCATCGTAGTTCGGCTGAAAATCGACCGTGCCTTTGTCCAAATCGCGCATCAAATCGTGCGCGAGGCGCGTCAGGCGCACTTCGGTGTAACGCATCGCCGCCGGGGCGTCACCATCCACTGAACCGAAGTTTCCCTGGCCATCGATCAGCAGATAGCGCAAGGAAAACGGCTGCGCCATGCGCACGATGGTGTCATAAACAGCCGTATCACCATGCGGATGGTATTTACCGATCACATCACCGACGACGCGCGCCGATTTTTTGTACGGCTTGTTGTAGTCGTTGCCGAGTTCTTTCATCGCGAACAGCACGCGTCGATGCACGGGCTTTAGGCCATCGCGCACATCGGGCAGCGCGCGGCCAACGATAACGCTCATCGCGTAGTCAAGGTACGACTGACGCATCTCGTCTTCAATATTGACGCGCAGAATTTCTTTGGCAAAATCAGCCATGCACACACTCCGGTGGTCAGCGGCATTTACGGGCCCAAAACACCTGCACTGACTGACAATCAGCGCAGCGCGAACCCGCACAGCAAGCCGCCAATTCTAACACGCCACCTAGCGCCTACGAGGGCAAGATGTAGAGTGAGCTACGCCTGAGCCCAACGGTGATGGCACGCAGCCACCTGGAATCATGAAAGTCCCGCCGCGTGACCGTCGCGAGAGATTCTTAACTCGCCCGGAAAGCTTGACCCTCGCTTCTTTCAACGCCCACGATAATCCGCGTCACTCGTCATTCTCTGGTTCGCTGCGAAAACGTGGTAGCGCGTCGACGATAAACTGCAAGCGCTCGGCAGAATCGGTCATTTCGAGCAGCGTTTGTTTTTCGGCCAGCGAAAATGGCAGTAATTCAGCCAATCGAAAACCCACCCAGGATGAATCGTCTAGTTCTGCTTTACTGGGCTCGGGCGCGCCTTCCACTAGATTTTCAACTAAACCCTGCGCTAATCGTGATAACAGATAAAATTCTGGCGGCAAGGGTACGCGCGGTTCGTCTGGCCAAATAGTAATTTGGCCAATGAGTAATCCATCATCGCGGGGCTGTACGTGATCCACGTGGAAGCGGCTGCCACCCAGGGTTCGAATGCCGAGCAAACCATCCGGCAAGGTGTCAAAATCGACGATCTGCGCCAGCGTACCAACCGCTAATGCCGATGCCGTTTCGCCATTTTCCTCATCACGAAGTAACAAGCTCACGCCGAATGGGCGGTTAACTCGGGCGCAATCGCGGACCATGGCTAAATAACGCGGCTCAAAAATCCGCAAAGACAACGTACCGCCCGGAAACATCACCGTGGATAGCGGAAACAATGGGTATTCGCCTTCACTCAGGCTCATGGCCCATTCTCCATTGGCCGTTGTTGGCTGTCGGTCATTAGCGTCAATAAGCGCCGCGATGCGCCCTCAAACCCACCGTTACTCATGAACACAATATGGTCACCTGAACGCGCAGAGGTGGCAATATTGGCGATCAATTCAAGCACACTGGCCGCGGTCGTTAGACGCGCGCCGAGTTCGGAAAGTGCGGTCTTAGCATCCCAGCGTAATTCTGGCGGTACCCATACATGCACCGCGTCCGCCGCCTGAAACGCGCTTGCCAATGCCTGGCGATGCGCGCCTTGCCGCATGGAGTTGCTGCGTGGCTCCATGACCGCAATCAGACGTGCGTTGCCGATCGACGCGCGTACGCCGGCCAAGGTGGTCGCAATCGCCGTGGGATGATGCGCAAAATCATCGAAAATGCGGATGCCATGGACCTCACCAATCCGCTCCAAGCGGCGGCGCACGCTGCCAAAACCACTGAGCAATTGCAGCGATGTTGCGGGATCCAAGCCTATGGCAGCGGCCGCAGCGATTGCCGCCAGCGCATTGGCCACGTTATGTTTGCCGAGCAGGGACCAGTTGGCTTCGCCGACCGCAGTGCCCGCGCGCCACAGCTTGAACCGTGAACCATCTTCGCTGAGTAGTTCCGCGCGCCAGTCCAGATCTTCTGCGCCAAAACCAAAACGTTCGACCGGGGTCCAACAGCCCATGTTCAAAACTTCGGCTAAGGCTGTATCTTCGCCGTTGACGATCAAACGACCAGTAGCCGGCACGATACGTAGCAAATGGTGAAATTGGCGTTGGATCGCCGCTAAATCCGGGAATATATCGGCGTGATCGTATTCCAGGTTATTCAAAATAGCGACGAACGGCTGATAATGCACGAACTTACTGCGTTTATCAAAAAAGGCAGTATCGTATTCATCTGCCTCAATGACGAAATAATCACCTTTACCCAAGCGTGCCGAAACTGGAAAATCCTGCGGTACACCACCAATCAAAAATCCCGGGTCATAGCCTTGCCTATCCAACAAATAAGCCAACAGAGCGGTTGTCGTGGTTTTCCCGTGCGTGCCAGCCACCGCCAGAACCCGACGCTGTTGCAATACCGCACGCGACAACCACTGCGGGCCGCTGGTGTAATGCAGGCGCCGATTCAAAACCGCCTCAACCGCGGGATTACCGCGCGACAAGGCATTACCCACCACCACTTCTAAGGGCGCCGGTTCCAGATGCGCAGCGTCATAGCCTTCAGATAATTGAATACCGAGCGCCTGCAGCTGCGTGCTCATCGGCGGATACACATCGCGATCACTACCGGCGACCTGCAAACCCAGTTCGCGCGCAATCGCCGCAATCCCGCCCATAAAGGTGCCGCAAATACCGAGGATATGTAGATCAGTCGTCACCGCGGCTCCGTTTCAAATCTCAAGGCTGTTCAAACGGAAACCACGCACTGGCGAGTTCATTGAACAGCATGAACAGCAGTAGCGACAGTGGCAGTGCAAACCAGAATTTCAGATTCACCGCGTGGCGATAGATGTGCGCGTCGACCACAATGCTCCACAGCAGCAAAGACAAAAAGCCCAAGCGTAACAATTGCACATCAAAGTCGGCCGATTCAGTCGGCGAGCGCACCAGCGCCGCCGCGATCGGCAACAACACAAAGGTCAGCAAAGCACTTGCTGCATAGAGGCTCAACGTGGTCTGCAGAAAGCGCCCCTGCCGGCCGAAAATCCACAACAAACCATAAATCATGGCGACACGCAGCAACATGCGACTCAACAAGGCGCTCATGGGAATCTCGCCGCCCATGGCCTGCAGGTAGAACACGCTAGCAATCAGATCAAGCGCTAGCAATTGCGCCAGCAGCCACGTCGATTTTGGCGCGTCCGCCGGCGTGCCGCGCAGTAGCAACAGATCGATGGTCCAGCGCAGTAAGGCAAGCGGATTCATGCGGTAAGTTTGATCAAGTGCAGTTCAAAGCTGGAGAACTCGTTGATTGTAGGCATTATCCTAGCCTGGCCAGAAACCTCAGTTAACCGCTTCCCAGCACCCATGCAGACAAACGGTATCCCACCCATTGTGATCGACGCGCGCGGCTTGTTGTGTCCTGAGCCCTTGGTCCGCACGCGGCTTGCTCTGCGCTTAGCCGCGGCGGGTGCGATTGTGGAAATTCAGGCGACCGATCCGCTGGCCGCTTTGGATATCGAAGTGCTGTGCGCGCGCGGCGGCGCCGTGTATTTGGGGTGCACGAGCGATGCCGAGGGTCTGCATACCATCCGCATCGTTAAGCCTTGATCAAGGCGTGCTGCCTCAACCCAGTGCGCTAATAATACGTTCCAAGATCACCTCGACCGTACCTTCACCTGGAACCCGTACCAAAGCGCCCATGCCCTGGTAATAGTCAATGACCGGCGCCGTCTGTTGTTGGTAGACATGCAGGCGATTGCCCACCGACTGCGGATTGTCATCGGCGCGGCCTTCGGCCTTCGCGCGGCCGGCCAAACGTGCCAACAGTAGATCCTCAGATACGTCCAATTGCAGGGCTTTGTCGACCGGCAAATTGAGTTTCGCGAGCAGTTGTTCCAGCGCTTGCGCCTGGATCAGATTGCGCGGATAGCCGTCCAAAATAAAACCACGCTGCACGTCTGCCTGGCCGAAACGCTCTTCGAGCATGCCAAGGACGATGTCGTCGGACACCAAAGCACCCGCTTCCATGACCGATTTGGCTACGATACCGAGTGGGGTGCCCGCAGCGACCGCCGCGCGCAAGATTTCGCCGGTGGAGATATGTGGGACATTCAAACGGGATTTGAGCAAACCCGCCTGTGTTCCTTTGCCAGAACCTGGGGCACCCAGGAGTACGATGCGCATGATTAGAGGTCTCGCAGAGCTGCAGGCTAGCAGTAGAGCTTGCCAGCGCTGGACATGGGAGTGAAGTCACATAATGGTCGAACCTAGCGTGCGCGCTACGTTCAAGTCAAACAGATGTGCGAAGACGCGCCCAAATCGCCCACTTGCGGGTATCTTGTTGGCGTCGCGCGCAGCGCATTCATCGGAACAACCGTCGTTATGCCAAAAGCCAACCTACTCTACGCCCAGTCCGGCGGCGTTACCGCCACGATCAATGCCAGCGCGTGCGGCGTCATTGAAACGGCGCGCAAATTTCCAGAGAAGATTGGCCATGTGTTCGCGGCGCGCAACGGCATTATTGGCGTGCTGCGCGAGGAATTGATCGATACGCGCTTCGATACGCCAGAGGCGATCCGTGCGCTGCGCCATACGCCGGGTGGCGCGTTTGGCTCGTGTCGATTTAAGTTGAAGTCGATGGATAAAGATCGCGCCCACTATGCGCGCGTGGTGGAGGTCTGCAAAGCGCACAACATCCGCTACTTTTTGTACAACGGTGGTAATGATTCCGCCGATACCACCCATAAACTCTCGCAGGTGGCGCAGTCCTTAGGTCACGATCTGATTTGCGTGGGTGTGCCAAAAACCATCGACAACGATTTGGCGCTAACCGATGTGTGCCCAGGATTTGGCTCCGTGGCCAAATACATCGCGATATCGACGTTGGAAGCCAGCCTGGACGTGCTGAGCATGGCCGAATCGTCCACCAAGGTATTCGTACTGGAGGTGATGGGGCGCCACGCCGGTTGGATTGCCGCCGCCGCTGGACTTGCGGGCAAAAAAGACGGCGAACCACCACACATCATCTTGTTCCCAGAAGTGCCATTCGAAGAGCCCCGATTCTTGGCCGCAGTTAAAAGCGCGGTCGAGCGTTTCGGCTATTGCACGGTCGTGGTGTCCGAGGGCGTGCGCGATGTAGACGGCAGGTTCTTGGCCGAAGCAGGCACCAAAGACGCCTTCGGCCATGTGCAATTGGGTGGCGCTGGCCCGGCGATTGCCGAAAAAGTGCGCGCAGCGCACGGTTACAAGTATCACTGGGCGGTTTCTGATTATCTGCAGCGCTCGGCGCGCCATATCGCTAGCAAAGTGGATGTTGATATCAGCGTTAAAGTGGGTGTCGCCGCGGTCAAATTGGCGCTGGCCGGAAAAAACGCTACGATGCCGATCGTCAAACGCACATCCGACCAGCCCTATCGCTATCAGATCGTCACCGCGGCGCTGGGCGATGTGGCCAACCACGAGCGCAAGCTGCCCAAAGACTTCATTCGGGCCGATGGTTTTGGCATTACCCAAGCGGCGCGCACCTACCTTGAGGGCTTGATCCAGGGTGAGGCCTACCCGCCGTATGTCAACGGCCTGCCTGATTACGTGACATTGAAGAATCGTCTGGTCGACAAACGCCTGTCGGAGTACCCAGTGTGAGCATGACCGGCATTATTTTTTCCTTATTGGCGCTGCAAGCGGCGTTGATTGCGATGTTGGCGCGCAGCGCCATCTGGCGCGCCAGCGGATTTACCGCGCTGGCCTTGTTGCTGGTGGTGTTCTTGCTCTGGAAAGCCACCGATGGCGGGCGCAACAGCAGCGAGGCGTGGCTGGTGCTGACTTCCCTGCCCCTGGTTGCGGTGGGGGTATTTGGCTGGGCACGGCCACTGGGCAAATTGGCTTTGGTGTTGGGCGTGCTGTTGACCGCGGCGCTGCTGCTTACTTGGCGCTGGGCGTCTATCAGCCAAGCCACCAGCGAAACCACCGCAGTGGTGATTTACGCCACCTTGGTGTTGGTCGCGATGGTTGCGTTATTCATGATCAGCGGGGTCATGGCGATGCGGTTACTGGTCGAACACAGCCGTCGGGTCGACCAACGTGCCAAGTTAGGCGATAGCGAGTAACTGCTGGCGCGGTTCGCGGGCCGGCTGCTTGCGGCTCGCTTCTAGCGCTGGCACCAACATCGAGCGTCCGCGATATCCGGAACTAAAGGTCACTAACTGACGGCGCGCGCGCTGCGCGCTATTCCACGCATAGATGGCGATGTCACCGTGCTCCCAGGCGCCAAACAAAGACGCGGCAGCTTGTCGAACCAGCGCCAGCGCGCGCGCACCTTCAGCTTCCAGCAACGCCGGCGATGGGCCAGACCCTAAATAGATGGCCAGCGCTTCGTCAGAGTCCAGACTCTCGCCGCGCGCGGCATGCAGTTCGCCCTCAAACGCCGCCACTTGCACGCCTTGGCTGCTCGCCCATTCCAGGGTCCGATGCGCTGTACTGTGCCAAAACGCCGCAAGTGCGGCCAATGACGGCCAGCGCGACAAAATTAGACTTTGCGGGCTGTGGTTAGGGCCAAAACGCTCAATGCTTGCGGCGGGCGCTACCGCGAGATAACGGCCACCATAGTTTTGCAAGGGCGGCAGTGCGGCAAGGTAGTCCGACACCCGCGCGCGATTTGCTGCGTGCGCCAGAAACAACAAATACGCTGGACGATCAAACATCCACTCCTCCCAATCAACCTATCCCCAGCGGCAAGCATGCACACAACTGTAACGTCACGCCGGTTTGCACAGCGCAAAATGTGACGCAGGTCTCGGATTTTGGTTTTTTACCGAGTTGGCGTCGTCTGTCCTGCGGCTCACCCGTGTGCAATCTCGTGCACGCAAGTCCGCCGCGCACCCGTATACTCCGCCCGTTTTTTCACCGGTCACATGGTCTTCACAAGAAGGCGAATGACCCGCGAACTCGGACCAAATTTCACAACCTGGGGAAGTTCCATGCTTGAGCAATACGGAATCATGATGGCGCTGGGATGCGCGGTCGTTGCGGTGCTGTACGGCATCGTATCGACACGTTGGATCCTGCAGCAACCGGCCGGCAACGCCCGGATGCAAGAAATCGCCGCGGCAATTCAAGAAGGCGCCAACGCTTTTCTTAACCGCCAGTACACCACCATCGGCATCGTTGGCGCGGTGTTGTTCTTGGTGATCGGCTTGGCGCTGAGCTGGCTGACCGCCGCCGGATTCCTGATCGGTGCGGTGTTGTCTGGTTTGACCGGCTACATCGGCATGTTCGTGTCGGTCCGGGCCAATGTGCGCACCGCTGAAGCGGCGCGCAAGGGCATCAACGCGGCGCTCGCCGTGGCTTTCCGCGGTGGCGCCATCACCGGCATGTTGGTGGTTGGCCTGGGCCTCATTGGTGTAGCTGGCTTCTATTCGGTCATGCTCGGCCAGGGTCTGGAGACGCAGATCATCCTGGATGCGCTGATTGGTTTGGCTTTCGGCTCCTCGCTCATCTCGATCTTTGCCCGTCTGGGCGGCGGCATTTTCACCAAGGGCGCCGACGTCGGCGCCGATCTGGTCGGCAAGGTGGAAGCCGGCATTCCGGAAGATGACCCACGCAACCCGGCCGTGATTGCCGACAACGTCGGTGACAATGTCGGTGACTGCGCTGGCATGGCGGCTGACCTGTTCGAGACCTACGCGGTCACCATTATTGCGACCATGCTGGTTGGCTTCATCTTTATCGATGTTGCGGGTCCTAACGCACTGCTCTACCCGCTGGTGCTCGGCGGCGCCTCAATCATCGCGTCGATCATCGGCACCTTCTTCGTCAAGGCCAACAACGGCAAGATCATGGCCGCGCTGTACAAGGGTACGGCCGTCTCCGGCGTGCTGGCGGCAGTGGCTTTCTACCCGATCACCACGGCGCTATTCCCGAGCGAGGCCACCGCGCTTGTGGATGGCACCATGACCCTGACCGCGATGCAGATCTACGGTTGCGCGCTGGTGGGTCTGCTACTGACCGGTGTGATGATGATGATCACCGAGTACTACACTGGCACCGAATACGCGCCGGTTAAGGGCATCGCGCAAGCCTCCACCACCGGTCACGGCACCAACATCATCGCCGGTTTGGCCGTTTCGATGCGTTCTTGCTGGATGCCAATCATTGCCGTTTGTGCGGCCATCTTTGTCACCCATCACTTGGCGGGTTTGTACGGCGTGGCGATTGCTGCCACGGCGATGCTGTCGATGTCCGGCATGATCGTCGCGCTCGACGCCTACGGCCCGATCACCGACAACGCTGGTGGCATTGCCGAGATGGCCGAACTCGGCCCGGAAGTACGCGCAATCACCGATCCGCTGGACGCGGTTGGCAATACCACCAAGGCGGTCACCAAAGGTTATGCGATTGGTTCTGCGGCGCTGGCGGCGTTGGTGTTGTTTGCCGATTACACCCACAAGCTGGAGCTGTACGGCATGGCGAACGTCAAGTTCGATCTGGCCGACCCGATGGTGCTGATCGGGCTTTTGATCGGCGGCCTGATTCCCTACCTGTTCGGTGCAATGGCAATGGAAGCGGTCGGCCGTGCCGCCGGTTCGGTGGTCGTCGAAGTGCGTCGCCAGTTCAAGGAAATCAAGGGCATCATGGAAGGCACCGCCAAGCCACAGTACGACAAAGCGGTCGACATGCTGACCAAGGCGGCGATCAAAGAAATGATCGTGCCGTCGTTGCTGCCGGTGGCAGCGCCGATCGTGGTCGGCCTATTGCTCGGCCCGGCGGCATTGGGCGGCATGCTGGTCGGTTGCATCATCACCGGCATCTTCGTGGCTATCTCGATGACCACCGGCGGTGGCGCATGGGATAACGCCAAAAAGTACATCGAAGATGGCCACCACGGCGGCAAGGGCTCGGAAGCCCACAAAGCGGCGGTCACCGGCGACACCGTCGGCGATCCGTACAAGGACACCGCCGGCCCAGCGATCAACCCGCTGATCAAGATCATCAATATTGTGGCTTTGTTGATCGTGCCGTTGATTGCCAAGTTCCACAGCTAAGCAGGAACGGCGCGTTCGCGCCGATTCCTTGTGGTAAAAACAAAAGCCCCGCGATGATTCGCGGGGCTTTTTTCGTTGCTTCCGACATTCGGTCTCTATCGACATTCGGTGCCTACGGGACCGGGTTCGCTTTGAATCGATGCCCTGAAGGCGCAAAATGCGGACACGTTCCCGCAGAACGGGAATTTGTTTCGATGCCCTTTGCTGGATGACCATGCGCAGCGTTTATTCCGCCGGAAACCTGTTCGACGCCCAGTTGGTCAAAGACGCGCTGGAATCAGCCGGCATTCCCGCGTTTATTACCGGCTCCGCGCTGAGCGGCGCGATCGGCGAGTTACCCGCCAGTGGCTTGATTTGCGTGCAGGTGCCTGAATCGGCCTATGCGGACGCAAGGCCCATTGCCGCAGAAATTGATCAATGGCTATCGCAAACACCTGTGGATCCGGCGCCTTTCGATGACGACGCCGTGCCCTTTGCCGTTTGAGCGTCCCGGTGGATCAGCTGCTGGCGCAGGCGTCAGCTCGTGCTGCGCGCGAGCGCCCTACTCCGCTAGCCAGCCCGCCACTTGCGGCGCGAAATAGCTGAGGATGGCGTCGGCGCCGGCGCGTTTGAACGCCAGCAGTGATTCCATCACGACCGCCCGTTCGTCCAGCCAGCCATTTTGGGCGGCGGCTTTCAGCATCGCGTACTCGCCGCTGACCTGATACACCGCGGTGGGCATATGGAAACGGTCTTTGACGCGCCGGACGATGTCCAAATAGGGCATGCCTGGCTTAATCATCACCATATCGGCGCCTTCAGCAATGTCGAGCTCCACTTCGCGCAGCGCCTCATCGCCATTGGCCGGATCCATCTGGTAGGTGTACTTATTGCCCTTGCCTAAATTGCCAGCGGAGCCGACCGCGTCGCGAAAGGGACCATAAAAACTCGACGCGTACTTCGCCGAATACGCCAAGATGCGCGTATGCACATAGCCCGCTGCCTCCAAGGCCATACGAACAGCGCCGATACGCCCGTCCATCATGTCGGATGGCGCCACCATGTCGGCACCCGCTTGCGCGTGCGACAAAGCCTGTTTGATCAGCGCGGCTACGGTAATGTCGTTCAGCACATACCCGGATTCGTCAATGATGCCGTCCTGACCATGGGTGGTGTATGGATCGAGCGCCACATCGGTGATGACGCCCAAACTGGGCAGTGCGGCCTTCAAGGCCCGCACCGCGCGCTGCGCCAAACCCTCAGGATTCCACGCCTCGACCGCATCCAGCGATTTGGCTGGCGATGGCGTCACCGGAAAAATCGCCAACGCCGGCACGCCTAATCCATGCACGCGTCTGGCTTCGATGACGAGTTGGTCAATCGACAAACGCTCGACTCCGGGCATCGATTTGACCGGCTCTCGCGTGTTTTCGCCCTCGGTCACAAACACCGGCCAAATCAAATCGGCCGCGCTCAAACTGTTTTCGCGCATCAAACGACGCGAAAAATCATCGCGGCGCATGCGTCGCGGGCGAATCATTGGAAACTGGGTAGACATGAATGGGGTCATCGGTGGGTAGTTTCGGTGCGGGATAGTCTAGTCCCCCCCGCACTTGCAGGCGCAGGTTGCACCGCCGCCTGTTGCGATGCAACATCGCAGGCCATTCTTAGCGTATGTGCTTTCATGTCTGATTCGATGCCCGACTACCTGCGCGCGGTGCTCACTTCACGTGTTTACGAGGTGGCGATCGAATCGCCGCTGACCGATGCGAAGCGTTTGTCGCGCCGCATTGGCCATCGCGTGTTGCTGAAACGCGAAGACCTGCAGCCGGTGTTTTCGTTCAAATTACGCGGCGCCTATAACAAAATGGCGAATTTGAGCGAAGCAGAGCGCGCGGTCGGAGTGCTTGCCGTATCGGCCGGCAACCATGCACAGGGCGTCGCCTTGGCCGCCCAGCAACTGGGCTGCAAAGCGACCATTGTGATGCCCAGCACCACACCGTCCATCAAGGTCGAAGCGGTTGCCGCGTTTGGCGCCGAGATCATTTTACAAGGCGACGGTTACGATGCTGCCGCAGCGGTGGGCAAACGTATTGCCGCCGAGCGCGGTCTGACTTTTGTCCATCCGTTTGACGATCCGGCCATCATTGCTGGCCAAGGCACGGTGGCGATGGAGTTATTGCGTCAGCACGCCGGACGGCTGGATGCGGTATTCATCCCGGTTGGCGGTGGCGGTTTGGCCGCCGGCATGGCGGCCTACATCAAGGCGTTGCGTCCGGAAATTAAAGTAATAGGTGTGGAGCCCATCGATGCCGCTTGTCTGGATGCAGCGCTCAAAGCCGGCGAGCCCATCACGCTGGATCAAGTGGGTTTGTTCGTCGACGGCGTGGCGGTCAAACGCGTTGGCGACCACACCTTTGCGGTGCTCCGTCACTGTATTGACGAGATGGTGCTGGTCAACACCGACGAGATCTGTGCGGCTATCAAAGACGTGTTTGACGATACCCGCGTGGTACTGGAACCGGCTGGCGCCTTGGCCCTGGCTGGATTAAAGCGCTACGCGGAAAAGCTGCCACCGGGCGCAACCTTATGTGCGGTTGCCAGCGGTGCGAATGTCAATTTTGATCGCCTGCGGCATATTGCCGAACGCGCGGAAATCGGCGAGGCACTGGAAGCCGTGTTTGGCGTGGCGATTCCCGAACAACCCGGCAGTTTTTTGGGATTTTGTCGAGCGCTCGGCCCGCGCAGCGTCACCGAGTTCAACTATCGCTACACGCCCAACGCTGCTGCGCAGATTTACGTGGGCATTGCCTTGCGTCGCGGCGCCGCCGAACGCGCGGAAATCGCCGCACAATTGAATGCATCGGGTTACACGGTGACCGATTACACCGACAACGAATTGGCCAAACTGCATGTGCGGCATATGGTTGGCGGTCGCGCGGCAATCAACGGCCGCGAGCGCGTCTATCGATTTGAGTTCCCCGAGCGGCCGGGCGCGCTGTTGCGCTTCTTGGAGCAAATGGGCACGCGCTGGAACATCACTTTGTTCCATTACCGCAGCCACGGCGCCGCTTACGGGCGCGTTTTCGCCGGGATCGAGGTAGCCGACGCCAACGATGCCGCCGATCTGCGCAGCAGCCTGGACGCATTGGGCTTTGAGTGCGTGGATGAGACCGACAATCCGGTGGTGCGGCAGTTCCTGCGCGTGTAGCCGCCACCAGAATCGTCTTTGCGAGGGAGCCAAAGCGACCGCGGCAATGCAGGGACGTTCGCTCCAGCCACCGCCCACGTCCCTGGGTTGCCACGGCCGTCGCCGCTGGCGCGTCGAAGACCTCGCAATGACGAATCAATGAGTTACGCTACATGTTCATTGCGAGGGATGAGGGACGAGGGAGCCTAAAGCCGTGGCGCGAAGCATCGACGGTCCGCACTGTGCGCGGACTGTTCCGCGCTGCAGCGGCCAAGCGCCGACCGATGAAGCGCAGGTCGAACCCACCCAGGCTCGAACCGCAACTGCAGAAACTGGGAACCAGGAACTGGAAAATAATCAAGCTTTGTGTAGATCAAAGCGCGCATGACTCCCGGCTAGCGCGGATCGGGCTATATTCCCACCATTACGCTGCATAGGTGCGCCCATGTCGATTGATGCCAGTCAGCTCAAGCACTTGTACCCTCTCGACTCGCTGCGCCCGGAGCATCTGGACGTCATCGCGCGCGAGGCCGATTCCGCCGAATATGGCTTGAACCAAGTGTTGTTTCGTGCCGGCGACCAGGACGAAGTCACCCATTACCTGCTATCCGGCAGCATCACCGGCGATTACCCCGATGGCAAACGCAAAGACATCAAGTCCGACTCCTTACAAGGGCGTTATCCCATCGGTGATTTGATGCCGCGGCGTTTCACCGCGACCATCCAATCATTGGTCGCCACGGTTGTCTCGGTGGATCGACGCTTTTTAGAAAAGCTGATTACCTTCGATCAGCTGACCCGTAGCACCGGCTTCAAATTGCTGGACAAAAATCCAGATGGCAATCGTTGGATTTTCCGGCTGTTACAGAACAACGCGATGCGCCGCGTACCAGCCGGCAATCTGGAGCGCTTGTTTTCGCGCTTCGAAGAAATCACCGTCAAAGAACATCAAACCATCGTTCGCGAAGGCGATGACGGCGATTATTTCTATGTCATCAAGGATGGCGCCGCCAGCGTGTCGCAAGCCGGCGATTTTGATCCGGCCGTGGTGGCCTATTTGGTGCGCGGCGACAGTTTTGGTGAAGACGCGCTGCTCTCCAATAGCGTGCGCAACGCGTCGGTCACCATGATGAAAGACGGCAAACTGATGCGCTTGAAAAAGAGCGACTTCAGCGAATTGTTGAAACAACCCACCGTTGAATGGATGTCGCCAGGCAAAGCGTCGATCCTGGTGCGCCAAGGCGCCGGCATCATTGATGTGCGCATGCCAGAAGAGTATGACGAGCGCGCCATCAAAGGCAGCATCAATATGCCGCTGGGCCGCTTGCGCGAATACGCACCCGAACTAGACAAAGAAAAATCCTACCTGTGTTACTGCAATACCGGCGAACGTAGTGCCGCTGCCGCCTATATTTTGACTAAACTCGGATTTGAGGCCTTTGCCTTGGCCGGCGGACTATCTGGCATGGTCAAGCAGATGGATAAGCGGGCCTAAGTCAGCGGGGCTCATTGAGCAAACGGACGCGCCGCAGCGCGGCGAGATCAGGGGATCCGGTAGCGAAACAGGCGAGGCGCAGTCCTTGTTCTAGTAGCGCGAAGTGCGCTAACAGCGGCTCTAGGCCCTCAATGGCGGCGCGCAGCAGGGGGCCGGCTTGGCCGACCAGCTGTGCGCCCAACCTCAGCGCCTTGGCGGCGTCGAGTCCGTGGCGGATGCCACCGGAGCCGATCAACGGCAGTTGCGGCAACGCCTCATTGATTTCGCGCAGCGCGGTCGCGGTGGGAATGCCCCAGTCGCGATAGATCTCGGCGAGCGCGGCTTGCCCGGAATCGCCGGCAAGGCGGCCCTCCACCGCGCTCCAACTGGTGCCGCCGGCGCCGGCCACGTCGATCGCCGCAACGCCGCAGTCGGCCAGCCGACGCGCGACTGGAACCGAGATGCCAAAGCCGACCTCCTTGACAATCACCGGCACCGGGAGCGCCCCGCACAAGGATTCAAGGCGGGCGAGCAGACCGCTCCAGCGGGTGTCGCCGCGCGCTTGCAGGGCTTCCTGCAGCGGATTGAGGTGAATGATCAGCGCGTCGGCATCAATCATGTCGACCGCGCGACGCATGGCGTCGAGATCGAACTCGCGCAGCTGCGCCGCCCCGACGTTCCCGAACAGCAGCACATCGGGCGCCAGCTGCCGCAGGCTGCGATCGGTGCCATCCAGTCCGCCACCGCTGAGCGCTAGGCGCTGCGAGCCAACGCCGAGCGCGATGCCGAGGATCTGCGCGGCCTGTGCCAGCACCGCATTGATCGTGGCCGCGTGGGCATGGCCGCCGGTCATTGAGCTAATCAGGAAGGGCCGGCGCAGGCGCTTGCCGAGAAAGATCGTGGACAGGTCGATATCCGCGAGGTCGAGTTCGGGCAGTGCGCAGTGTTCGAAGCGCACGCGCTCGAAGCCCGCCGAAACCTCGCGCGCGTTCGCCTCGCCCGACAGCACTGCCTCAATGTGGCTGACTTTGCGATTGGATATCAGACTCATGGCGCGACGGCCGCCCGCTCGGCGTGCATGACGACCAGCATATGCGGCAGGGTGAGCGCGGCTAGGCCGATAAACACTAGGCGCAGCAGATCGGCACTCCAGTCCTGCGTTCCGACGGCGGGCAGCCCTAGCCAGACGACGGCCGCGGCTAGCAGGCTCAGTGCGGTATAGAGCAGCGCCACTTGGCCCATGCGCCGGCGCGCGTCCGGCGCCGCGCCCGCTGCGGCGAGGCGCAGGTGGCGCGGGCTATGCAGGGCACAGAAGTAAACGATGAAATACAGCAGCGGCGGCAGCAGTAGCGCCAGCAAGGCGATCGCAACAAGCTCAAGCGCGGCCCTAGCAGACCGCCGCAGCGCCAGCAGCGCCGCGCCTACCATGCCCAGCGCGAGCCACGGGGCCAGCGTCGCCAGCGTGCTGGCGATGCTGGCGCCGCTGACGCCGGAGAGCAGCCCGAAGGCATCGGCGACCTCGTTCGGCCAGCGCCACGCAGGCAGCGCCAGCAGCGCCGCCCCGGCCAAGGCGCGCGCCCAGGCCGGTAGGTGCTCGCGCCAGTCGCCGGCAAAGTGCCAAGCCGAGATCGCCAAGAAGACCGCCAAACTAAGGCCCGGCGCCCAATGCCAGGCGAGCAGCACTGCGCTGGCCAGTGCGAGGTAGGCAACATGGAAGGCCGCGCATCCCACTCGCGTGCGCCACAGCCCAGCGCGACGCGCCACCCACGGATCCAGCGCGCCATGCGGCAGCCCCGCCACCGCCACTGCGATCGCCAGCACCAGCACTAGGCCGCCGCCGCTGCCAGCTGCGCCGTCTAGCGCTAGCCACAGCGACGCAGCTGTTCCCAGCGTCAGGAAGACGACCGTCTCGGGTGTCAGCGCGGGCGCGCGGGTGATCATGCCGTGCGCTCTGCAACCGAGCGCTGCGGGCCGAGCGCGCGCAGAAAGGGCCAGGGTGGCAGCGCGGTGACGATGCGCGCGATGTCGGCGACGCTGGCCTGATCGGACAGAAAGCGCACGAAGGCCGCGCTCGGGACAATGCCCGCGAGGCGCAGGAAGAACTCCGGCGCGCGCGTCGGATCGGCCGTTAGCACACGCAGGAACAACTCGTCCATCCACTGTCGCAGCCGCGGTTCGTTGGGATGCCCGACGGTGCGCCCGTCGCGCGCCAGCGCCGCGGCGCAGCGCTCCGCCCACGCTTGGATACGCAGAAAGCCGTAGCCCGACGCGGCACGCAACGCGCCCGCCGGCGTGCCGGCCAGTACAAGGCCCGCGAGCGCTTCGTCCCGCGAGGCAGGTAGGCCCATCGGCAGCACCGCCTGCTCCGTGCGCAGCACTGGTACCCGCGCCCAGCCGCGCGCGGCCACCAGCGTATCGAGGTCGGTCGCCAGTACATCGGCGCCCAGCGGGCGCGTCGAGAAGCGCGTCGCTTCAACTAGCACTCGCGTGGGCGAGATCGGCAGGACATAAGAAAACACAAAGCCATAAGCATCAGCCCGCATATCGGTCATCAGCTCGACCTCGCGGTCATCGATTTCCGCCTCGAGCGCCAACTCGCGACCGGCGAAACATTGAAACATCCGCGAAGCGGCGAAGCGCGCATTGTGCGGTGGGCGCGTGTCGATGACCTGACGCGCCACGATGGTGCCGGCGCTGGTGGTCACCTCGACGCCGTCGGCGCTGGCCTTGATGGCCCCGGCGCGCACGCCCTGTTCTAGCGTGATGCGCGGCGCAGCGGCGATCGCCCGCAGCGCGGCGTCATAAATTGTGCTGCTGCGCAAGAAGGCGTAGCGCCAGCCTGCGGCGCTCGCGACCAGACTCGCACCGCCGCGCACCGAGCATCGCCAGCGCTCCCAGGTTCGCGTGGCTATTGCAGCCCAGTGGGATTCGGACGGCGTCCAGAACGCCCAGCTGCGATCGTCCGTGTAGTGGGTGCGCGGTTCCAGGATCCGCACCCTTCCGCCTGCGCCAGAATGCGCCAAGCGCTCGGCGAGCGCGAGCCCGGCGAGACCGCCGCCAAGGATCAGCAGATCGGCGCGCTCAGCCATGAGCTCCCAGCGCCCGCTGCAGGCTGGTGTCGTGAATGGCGTCGCGCCGATGCAGCCGCGGCAAACACGCGAAGGACGCCAGCGCCAGTGCCGCGTGTCCTGTTTTCGCCGCAGACCCAAGCACAGCCCGGCGGTCCCAGCTGCGATAGTCGGCGGCGGCGATCCGCCCGCCGATGGCACGGTACATGCGGGCGGCTGCAAGGATCGCGACGCGGGCGCGCACTGGCAGGAAGCCGAGGCCCGCCTCGCCGCTGGCGTAGTAGCGCTCGGCGAGCGCGAGCAGGCGCCGCGTGGCCGCCCGCAGCACGGCCTGCAGCGCGGCGTCCGGCGCGGCAATAGCGGTCGGCGCGATGTCGCCGACCCAGGTCGCCGGCAGGTAGCGGCGATCCATGCGCGCGTCGTCGCCGACGTCGCGGGCGATATTGGTGAGCTGCATCGCAATGCCGAGGTCGATAGCGAACGGCGCGGCGCGTGGATCACGCACGTCGAGCACCGCGCACATCATCAATCCGACCGTGCCAGCGACACCAAAGGCGTAGCGCAGCAGTTGCTCCTCGTCGGCGATGCGCACCGGATCAAGGTCGCTCGCGACGCCGGCCACCAGCGCCCGTGCCGGTGCGAGCAACATTCCGGTCTGCGCCTGCAGCGCCAGCAGGGCGGCAGTCCACGGATCATTGGCGCGGCCGTCGATCAGCGCGCGGGAGACCGCCGCCAATGCGCAGCGGGCCGCCTGCGCATCGGGCGCATCGTCGGCGAGGTCATCGACGTGCCGGCAGAACGCGTACAGCGTGGCCGCACGGCTGGCATGCACGCGCGCCAGCAGATGGCTGGCCACGAAGAACGTTCGGCCATGGCAGCGCAGCACGTCACGGGCGTCATTGCGCGCGTTGCTGCGTGGATTGATGCGCCCGGCGGCCATGGCGCTCATGTCGACAAAGGTTCCGGCTGGCCGCGGCCGCGCGCCAACTCGGCCGCGGCACTTGGCAGCAGCCGATCGACCACTTTGGCCGAGCACAACACGCCCGGCAAACCAGCGCCGGGATGGCTGCCGGCGCCCGTCAGATACAGATTGCGTGGGCCTTCGCCGCGGTTGTGGAAGCGGAACCACGCGGACTGGCGAAAGTGCGGGGCGATCGAGAAGCCAGCGCCTGCCGGCGACAGATAGCGCGTGGCGAAGTCTTCTGGAGTCATGAAGAAATCGGCGCGGATGGCCTGCGCAAGGCCCGGCAGGATCGTCGCGCCGAGCGCGGCAACCACGCGATCGCGCAGGCGCGGGCCTTCGACGGCCCAGTCGATGCCGGCGGTGAGATTGGGCACCGGCACCAGCGCGTAGAAACTGTCGCAGCCTTGCGGGGCGAAGCTTGGGTCGGTCGCGGTGGGCCGATGCAAGTAAATCGAGAAGTCTTTGGCCAGCACCTTGCGGTGGAAGATGTCATTGAGCAATTCGCGGTAGCGCGGTCCCATCCAAATGGTGTGATGGGCAACGTCAGGGTATTGCCGGGCGCTGCCGAAATACAGCACGAAAAGGCCCATGGATTGCTCAGAGTAGCGTGCCTTTAATCGCGCGGAAAGCTTGCTGGCGGTGCGTGGCAGCAGCGCGTTGTAGAGGTGTACGGGGTCGGCGTTGGACACCAGGTGGTCGGCCTCGATGCGTTCGCCGTCGGCGGTGCGCACCGCGCGCACCAGGCCGCTGTCGACCTCGATTGATGTAACCGTGGTATTGAGTCGCACCTCAATGCCTTGTTCACGCATCAGCTGCCCGAGCCCGTCTACCAGCGCGCCAGTGCCACCCATCGCGAAGTGCACGCCGTGCGCGCGCTCAAGAAAATGAATCAGCCCGTAAATACTGGTGGTGTCGAAGGGATTCCCGCCGACTAGCAGCGGCTGGATCGAAAACGCTTGGCGGATCTTGTCGTGTTTGATGCAGCGCGACACCATCTGCCACACAGTTCGATAGGCACCGAGGCGCAGCAGATGCGGCACCTGGCGCAGCATGAATAAGAAGCCATGAAAGGGCGCGTCGGCCAGTTTGGTGAAACCGACATCGTAGATCTTCTTCGATTGCTCCAGCAGCGCGCGGTAGCCGGCTGCATCCGGCGGGTGGATACGCTCGATTTCAGCGAGGGTCTGCTCAATGCCGCCGCCGTAATCAAAGGTGTCACCGTCGTCGAAGCGGAAGCGATACCAGAGTGGCAGCGGAACAATTTTGACGTAGTCAGCGGTGGCCTTGCCGAACAGGGCGAACAATTCGTCGAACAAAAACGGCGCGGTAAGTACGGTCGGCCCGGCGTCGTGCCGGAAACCCTCCTTCTCAAACACCTGCGCCCGCCCGCCCAGCCGCGGGCAGCGGTCGAGCAAAGTCACGTCGTGGCCTTTCGCACGGGCGCGCAGGGCCGCTGCCATGCCGCCGAAACCGCCGCCGATGACGACGACGCGGCTCATGCGGGAACCCTGGTCTGGGTCAACATTGCCACGTGCCGACGAGCCTGCGTGGCCATCAGTTGGCCGCTGTCCTGCGGCAGCCGCGCGGCTGCCGCCAGACATTGCTGGAAGCGCTCAATGGCGAGCGCGCGGGCAGCCTCGCGGGGTTGCCGCTCGCCGCGGGCAGCGAGCACAGCGACGATGTTGATCTCCTCGTTGAGCGCATCGCGCTCGACGTCGTCGAGGTCATCGGCCGCTTGGTAGCCGACCGCGAACAGCGAGCCGGCCTCGACCGCCGCGCTAATAGCGTCGATCCGCCCGGCAAGTGCCAGCGCTAGTTCTAGCGGGAGAATCAACAGCGGAGCAGATTTGCCCTGGGCGACCCGCTCATAGGTGTAGAGCGAGTTGAGCTTGGCGCCCTGCAGAGCGAGATCATCGCACTGCCCGCGGATCACCGTGCCCACGCGCTGATGCATCCGCGTGATAAGTTGCCCCGCGGCGGCTCCGGTGGGCGCCAAGGCGCCGTAGGCGGCTGACAGTAACAAGTCACCGACGCAGATCGCCGCGGCGTCGCCATGCCGGCGCCAAACCGTGTCTAGTCCGCGGCGTTGGGTGTCTCGATCCTGCAGGTCGTCGTGAACCAAGGACGCGTTGTGGAGCAATTCGCAGGCGGCCGCGACGGCGACAGCCTGATCATGTGGCACACGCAGCGCGCTGCAAGCGTGAAGAGCGAGTCTCGCGCGAATGCGCGAACCACCCGCAGAAAGGTGAAGGACGGCGGCTTCGCCGGCAACGCCCACATCGTGCGTAACGAGCGAGCGCATGCGCTGCTCGACTTGAATGAGACTGGATGCCGCGTCATTGCTTTGCATGGACGCCTCGCAGGACAACTCCGGAGAAACGGGACAGGACGCCGGACTGACCGGGCCCTGCCCCGCTGTGCCCCGCTGGGGGGGTTACATCCGCGAGGGGTTTTAAGCCTTCGCGCCCTCTGCCTCGGACTTGCGCACGGCGATGGCGAAGATCACCAAGCCAAACACGGCCTTAGCGGTGATGTCCGCGATGGTGTAACCAACTTCGATTCCCGCTCGGGTGGTGCCGCCGTCGAGCGAAAGCAAGAAGGGCAAGAAGTACACCACCGGGTAGAAGAACCACGACACCACCACCAAGTTACGGGCGAGGCGGATGAGGCCACGCACGCTGTCTGGCTGGCGCTCAATGGCTTCGCCGAGGCTGCTGTAGAGCGTGAAAACGATATACAGGAACGGAATCATCGATAGCGCACCCCAGATGAAGCGGGTGGAGTCGATGCCGCCCGAGACTTCACCCGGGTAGCCGAGCAAGATCATCAGTGCTGCGGCGCCGCCGAGCTTGATCGACTTCGACACCGTTTCGGTCTGCGACAGCCGCATCACCAGGATCAGTTCGATCAACAACAGCGGTACGGTCAGCAGCCAATCGACATAGCGATAGGCATGGTTGAAGCTCGCGCCGGTCACGGTGACGACACCGTTTGCCACCTCATAAGCCTCGCCCCAACTGTCGAAGATCCGCCAGTAGTGGTAGAACGCGATGAAAGTCACCAGACCGGTGATCGTTAGCGCGGTTTTGTAGTGGTGCGAAACTTGCGAACGACCGAACCAAAAGAACAAAGTTGCCGCCGCGAAGGTGGCAATGCCGAACGAAAAAGCGTTGTAGACCAGCGAAAACTGGCCCGCAGTCAAAGTTTCCATGAAATAACTCCCGTACCTGTACCTGATGGTTGTGATGACGACCGATCGACCCGAACCTGAAAAAGCACGGCTGAGCGTGCCAGTAGCGGGGCAAAACACTTGACACAGTGCTGTCCCCGCCCACTGACCATCACAATTCCCCCCTCCGCAGTCGCCGCCTAATCGCGACTACGGCTGGTAGCATCTTCGGGTGTGCTGCCCGGTCCCCTTGCAGCCCTGCGGAGTCAACACCTAACAGCGTGCAGGTCACGTACAGGCCCTGTTCATAGTGCGTGATTATGCGGTCGAAGCGCGCTAGCAGCCTGTCGGGCTTTGCGCGTGAGATGCGTTGTGTGGCTAGCACAGGCTCAAAAGCAGAGCGCAGGCCTTCAAAATCAATCCGAGACTGAGTTGAAAACGATCGCCAAAAGGACTTCCGGCGCACTCGCGAGGAAAGCCCGACAGGCTGCTAGCCAAGGCACTCCACTGCGTGCCGACCGCGACGATGATGAAACCCAACGATGAAGGCTGACTTTGTGCGAAGACAAACGCACGCGGCTCTCACCCAGAGCAGGTCTGGAACTCAAACGGGATGGTCATGGTCGCGCCGTCTTGCCCGGGGCCGGCGAAACTTGCTTTCAGCATATCGCCGTCCCGGTGATATTCGATGGGTTGTGGAAAGTCGTGATCGAGATTGCTAAAGCGGATCCAGTTATGCCCTCCAGCGCTGCGTTTGAAGGAGGTGCCCGCCGCGCCGTTCGGCTGCGCGATGTGGGTTGGTACCTCGTCTATATGGGTGATGCGTAGGAACTCAAACTGCGTAGGCTTGCCCGCCACCGCGGTTCGATTGACCCCCAACATCAATTCGCCTGCGGGAGGCAGCCAATGTTCCTCCCCCCAGTTCTCTAGCGTTAGTTGCGCACCAATGCCCGGCAAGCCAGGCTGGCATGGCCTCAGTTTGAGCACTAACCTAGAAACCTCATTTCACCTATTGGGTGAATGAATCAATCAACTGAAAAGTCAAAAGAATCAGCGTGCTATGGGCGATGAGAAGCGGTCAACTGGGTTTTTTAGGATCATTGATCTAACAACGCAGCACGCAGACTTCGCTGAGCCGCTGCTTGCCGCCTGTAGCCATTACGCAAATGATCACGATGCAACTCAGATTTGGCGATTTCTACGTGGCAGCCGCATTTGTACGCGGACATGCACACCCAGACAGTCGCTTATGAGCAAGGAACTCGACAAGCCGTTCTGGAATACCCTCAATAGCCGCCACCGCGCGCTGGTCTGCACGCACCCGGATTACCTGGGGCGCGGTTAGGCAAGGCGATTGACGGCGTGCTTGAGCAACGACGCGCTGGCGCGGGCGTCTGCCATTTCTGCACGTTAGTTACGAAAACCCACGCGCCAAAATGGTTTACAAACAGCTCGGCTATCGCGTGCGAGTGGACATTCCATTCTGAGCCTTGCGCCGGCCAGGTTGAATCACACACGTTCCTCTTGGCGAAGCAATATCACGCTGTTATGCTTCGCAGCTCTCTTGGGCGCATAGCTCAGCGGTAGAGCACTACCTTGACATGGTAGGGGTCACAGGTTCGATCCCTGTTGCGCCCACCACTCGCTAGCCGTTCGGCGCGGGTGCCAAGAGAAAAAGTGGGGCATCCGATTCGGCGATGACCCCGCGAAAACTGCAAGCAAAACCAAAACAGGATTGCGCAAACTGCCAAGGCCGCGCTGCATCAACCTGCGCACGCAGAAGTGCGGTCAGAAATCTCGGCCCGATGCCGCGCTGTCTTCAGCTTTTCTCCAACCGCGATGATCGCCTGAATTGCTGGAATGAGTTCCAGCCCAAGTTCGCTCAGCGCGTATTCGGCAGAGGGCGGCGAACTGTGCAGCACTCGCCGACTAATCACGCCGCGGCTTTCCAACTCACGCAGCCGCGCGCTCAGCACCCGCGCAGAGATTTTCGGAATGTCGTGGCGCAGTTCGCCAAATCGGCGCGGACCGGCGCCCAGGTACCAAATCACATTGGGTGCCCAAGCGCCACTCAGTAGCGACATACATGCAGTCAGCGGACAAGCCGGCGGCGGCGCGAGCACCTTGCTCTTGCGTAGTGGTAATCCCATCGATATTCCAGAGTCAGCAAGTAACCATTTGGATACTACATTCTATAAGTAACCAGTTGATACCAGCTATTCACAGGTAACCATCTATGGCTAGCATGCGCGCAGTTCGATTGAGGGCAGCTTTGATGCAGCACAAGGATTTCACCACCCGTCTGCACTTGCGCCATGCAATCGTACAAGGCCCGTTCGGTGGGGGATTGTCCACCGCACGGCTTGCAGCATGCGTAAGCGATCATCGTAGCAGCCTGTCGGGCGCAATGCAGATCGTCTGATTTCGCCACACAAACCGCGCATCCGCCACTCAAGTTGTTGTTGAGCATCACGCAAATCACCCCTACCCACACGGAGACAGCCATGAAGCTCTATTACTCACCCGGTGCTTGTTCCTTATCGACACACATCGTTGCGCTTGAAGCGGGCATTCCGCTGAGCTTGGAACGCGTCGACATCCGCGCCAAAACCACCGAAACCGGCGCTGATTTCTTGTCGATTACCGCAAAAGGCTATGTGCCTGCGCTGCAGTTTGACGATGGTGAGGTGCTGACCGAAGGCGTCGCCATCATGCAATACCTGGCCGACCTCAAACCGGAATCCGGCTTGGCCCCGAGCAATGGCACGCTGCCGCGCTATCGTCTGCAGGAGTGGCTGACCTATATCAATTCCGAATTGCACAAATCCTACAGCCCGCTGTTTAACCCAGCCATCAGCGACGAGAACCGAGCAGAGCGCGCCGAGTACTTACGCCAACGCTATCGACTGGTGGAAGCGCAGTTGGCGGGCCAAGCTTATTTGCTTGGCGAACAGTTTACCGTCGCTGACGCCTATCTTTTCGTGGTCACCAACTGGGCGCGTATGGTCAAACTGGACCTCAGCGACTTCCCAGCCTTGCTGGCGTTCCAACAGCGCGTTGTCGAACGTCCGTCCGTGCAAGCCGCACTGCGCGCTGAGGGATTGGTGAAATAGGTTGTTAGAAAGCGCGGAGGTGAGGTCAGCGGCATAGCCGCTGCCCCCTCGACGCCGGGCGAAGGAATGGGCTGCTCAATTGATCTTGAGCAGCTCCACTTCAAAAATCAGCGTGGCGTTCGGCGGAATGACACCACCCGCACCCGCAGCGCCATAACCAAGTTCAGATGGAATTGTCAGCCGGTACTTAGACCCGACCGACATCAGTTGCAGTCCTTCGGTCCAGCCTTTGATGACCCGATTCAACGGGAAACTGAGCGGCACACCGCGGTCGTAGGAGCTATCAAAGGGCGTGCCATCAGTCAGCGTGCCCTTGTAATGCACGGTGACCGAATCGGTGGCTTGCGGCTTTGGCCCAGAGCCTTCGGTCAACACTTCGTATTTCAGGCCGCTGGCGGTGCTCATCACTTTGGTGGTTCCTTCAGTTGTTTTGGCAGCGGTGGCCGCCGGCGGGGTGCTGTCGCTAGCTTGCGCGTAGCCGCTGGCGGTACATGCGAGGGCAAAACCCAGCAAAGCTGGGAGCAAAATTGGCTTCATGGTCTGCGTCCGATGATCGGTCGCCCGGATCATCGCTGGTCCCAAGCCGCTTTGATAGAGCTGAGCGGAGCTTGCGCTACCAAGGCCAAAGCCCATTAACGACACTCCGCCGGCAAGTAGCGGCTGTCCACGTCGGTGACTGCACTACCTTCATTCATCTCACCAAACATACCGCAAGCAAATGATTTTAATGCATTTTTTTAGCGTTGATGCGTAGGTCACGTTGGCCGCAGGCCTACGTGACATCGGAGCACTAAGGCTTTGATTAGTCGTAGGTCACGTTGGCCGCAGGCCTACGTGACATCGGAGCACTAAGGCGTTGATTCGTAGGTCACGTTGGCCGCAGGCCTACGTGACATCGGAACACTAAGGCGTTGATTCGTAGGTCACGTTGGCCGCAGGCCTACGTGACATCGGAACACTGTCACGTAGCCCTGCGGGCAACGTGACCTACGACTTTTTTTACTCCCAATCGGAGCGAAAGTCCCACTCAGTTTGATGCGCGAATAAGCGCGCCGGGGCGACCGGGCTCTCAACAAGCGGGTCATCGGCGCCGCCGCCCGAATTTCCGCAGCGCCAATCGATACCACTCGTTTGGTCTGCTCAAGCAACGCTTGAGCAAACGGCTCAGCAGCAGCCGCACTGAGCAGCGGGCGCAAGGCCTCCACATCTGCCCAGGCCACGAAGCCATGGCCTACCGCATCAATTTCACGTTCCAAAGCCAGTTCAGCGCGTGCTTCCACTTTGGCATCGGCGATGGTTTTGCGCAGGGTTTTTTTACGAATCCAGATTGGCGAACATGCCACCCAATATCGAAACGCGCTTGCTGCTCGCATCAAAATGGATAAAGCCCGGCGCGCCTGAACATGCGATCGTTCGTTTTACCAGCGGGCCCGAGGAGGGTGCGCCACGGGCTGGGTAAGCGGAAATAGGCGATCGTACCGGGCGGCAGCCGTTCGCGTAACCAAGGCGGCGCCGAAAATGCCGCGTCTTGCGCAGCGCTATCGGCCATAGGCACCGTAGATGCCGATTGATCGGCGGCGCGGCTGCAGGAAAGACCGTTAACCGCCAACAGCAGTAGCAGCAAGCGTGGTCACCAATGGTAAAGAAAAATGATCGCACATCCCTGCCCGGCGCCGTCAAATCACCGCAATGGCACGCCTGACACATCCAGCAGATCGCCTAGCTGCGCTCCAATGCGTTCGGCCGTGCCGGCGTTTAGCTCCAATACGTAACGCGCTGGCGCTTGGCTGGGATAACTCGGGCAACGATCGCCCAATGAACAGGGAGGCGTATTTAAACTCCAACCGACCATTTTCCATTGTTCATCGAAATACAGAATATCCAGCGGTATGCGCGTATTTTTCATCCAGAATGCTTGTGCTTCTTGCCGCTCAAATAGAAACAACATGCCAGCGTCGGCAGCCATCTGGTCGCGATACATCAGACCACGCGCGCGCTCAGCATCGTCGTCTGCTAACTCAACACTAAAGACTTGGCCGCGCAGTTGAACGTGTGCTTGCTGCGCCGCACATCCGCCGTTCAGTATCAGCGCACACAACAAGGTCAGACGATTCAACATGGCAGTAGGATCCTTCGAAAGGTCAAGTTGATGCGCTCAGCCATGGGTCGTCGGGATTTCATCAGTGCATGCGCGTAAGCAGACTGCGTGCCGCCCGCCATCAGCAATAAGCTGCCATTGCCCAATTCGATACTGGCGCGCGGACCACCGGCTGTTTTGCTGCGAAAACGCAGCTGTCGAGTAGCGCCCAGACTCACGGACGCGATCAGCGGTTCTGCACCGAGTTCGGTCTCGTCGTCGCTGTGCCAGCCCATGCTGTCTTGCCCGTCTCGGTATCGATTGACCAGGACGCTGTTAAAACACACACCAAGCTCGTCTTGCAAACGTGTTCGGATGTGCACCAGGGTCGGTGTCCAGGGCAAGGGCTCGTGGCGTACGCGCGAATAGGTGTAGCTGGCGCCGGCGTCGCCAATCCACGCGGACAAGCGCGGCGATGGCAGTTCGCGACCAAACATCCGCACGCGATGCTGGCTGTACGGCACCTCGACCCGTAAGTTGTCGAGGGCGGCTTGCGCCGCCGCCGGGTGGAGCCACTCGCCGTCGTAACTGACGTCGGCGCCTGGCAGGTCAAGAAAATGTGCCGTAAAGCTCACTCTTCTACAAATTCGGCGTCGTTGGCATGATTTCCCACCCAAGCCATACCGTTGTCGCAAGCGGCGTCAGTCGCGTACATTTGACTAGTGCCAATCACTTGGTGGTTGCGTGAATTAAGCACGAAGTACGGACGGCCATCCGCTGCCTCGCGCTTTTCGAATCGTGACGTGTCGGCGGCGTTGGTGCGCACCGATTCGATGCCATTCAAACAGCTCTCGCGCGTGTTATAGCCCTCGCTGCTGAGAATCGTCTGATCATTGCTCGCACACAGTACAAACTGGTACTGGCCGTCACGGCGACGACTCACCACGAACTTACCTGCCATAGATTCCCCCTGTTCGATCGAGATTCGACCGCGGCGAAGTCTGCCTCAGATCGCCGCGCGGGAGTAGCGTGATTCGCCGTGCAGCGAGCTTTGCGACCCTACTTCTGCCTAGCGTGAGCCGCGCTCCTGGCCGGCCCACCCTTATTCACTGCGCGAAACGATCGGTTGCTTGGATCAGCTCGTGCACGTTGCCGGCTTCAAAGGCAGAGTGGCCAGCGTCGGGCACGATGCGTAGGTCGGCCTCCGGCCAAGCTTGGTGCAGGTCCCAGGCCGAGCGCATCGGGCACACCACATCGTAGCGACCTTGCACAATCACCGCGCGAATGTCTTTTAGACGATAGGCATTAGCCAGCAACTGGTCGTCGCGGTCAAGAAACCCACCATTGACGAAGTAGTGGCATTCGATTCGCGCAAATGCCAGTGCGAACAAATCTGCCGCCGATGCCTCGACATGATTGGGATCTTGGTTGAGAAAACTGGTCCGTGCTTCCCATACTGACCACGCCTTGGCCGCTTCCAATTGCACCGCCGGATCGGGTGAGGTCAACCGGCGGTGATAAGCGCTCATTAAATCACCGTGTTCAACGGCCGGGATCGCCGCCAGGTAATCGCCCCAGGCGTCGGCAAACAGGGCGTCGGCGCCCGCTTGATAGAACCATTCGAGCTCCGAGCGGCGCAACATAAAAATGCCGCGTAGCACTAACTCGCTGACCCGCTGCGGATGGGTTTGCGCGTACGCCAGGGCCAAAGTGGAACCCCAGGAACCACCGAACACTTGCCAACGCTCGATGTCCAGATGCTTGCGCAAACGCTCGATATCGGCGACCAAATGCCAAGTGGTATTGGCAACTAAACTGGCATGCGGTGTGGAGCGCCCACAACCCCGTTGGTCGAATAATACGATGCGATATTTGTCCGGATTGAAAAAGCGCCGCGCCTTCGGGCTACAACCTGCACCCGGACCGCCATGCAAAAAAACCACTGGCTTGCCCTGCGGGTTGCCGCTTTGTTCAAAGTACAACTCGTGCCCGTCACCCACCGGCAAACGACCGGTCTCAAAGGCCTCAATCTCCGGATAGAGCTCACGTCGTTTCATGCTGGCACTCCCAAGATTGCGCTCGTCGAATCGCTGAAAAACAAACGGCGACACGGGGTTACCGGTCGCCGTTGGCATAAAAACCATAAATTGGTCGGGGCGGAGAGATTCGAACTCTCGACCCCTACAACCCCATTGTAGTGCGCTACCAGGCTGCGCTACGCCCCGACCGAAGGAGGCGCAGCCTACACGAAGGCGCGGCCAATGGGTAGCGCGGTGTTGAGAACAGGTGGGAGTCAAAGTGATGGGGTGATCCATGGCCCCAGGCGGGCGTTGTAGGCTGACGCTTTTCCTGCATGGTGGGGAAGAAGCGTTCGATCACAGATCGAACCCACCAAAGGCCCAGGTCTGGTGGGTCGGCGCTGTACGCTGACGCTTTTCCTCCATGGTGGGTTTCTCTGCTTGCTCCGAGCGTTGCTCTGCACCTACATCATGGGTGGCAACTTCAGTTTGGCGCGCACCCGTTTAGAACGTCTTCAGCCCTCCCGCGCCGCAATGGCACGCTGCAACGGCGCTGGCAACAGTTTCGACAGCGTCGCGTGCAGCGCGGCTTCGCGTTTATTCCACCAGATGCCGACGAATACGATGCCTATACCAAATGCGCCGAGCACGACGGTAAACACCAGGCTGTCTTTGAATACCGAATAACTCAGGTACCCCAAATAGCCGATCACACCGAGCGCGCCAAATACGGTGAATACGCGGCGGGCCAACGCTGCGCCAATCAGGATTAGGCCGATATTAATCAGAGCGTAAATCAACTTGCCCAATTCGGAACCGGAGTCTTGCGAACTGAGCCCGCCCCAAAAAGTCAGCACACCAATCACATATAACCAGAATGCAAAATCACGGCGATCCAAGCGCATCGCGGCTTGCGCGTATTGTCGCAACTCAATCCACAGCGCAATTCCCACCATCCCTGCGCCAAACAACATTGAGATCATCGCGCGCAGTTTCCAGCCAGCCTCGCTGAACCAACCTTCACTGTCGTTGGCCAAATAGGCGGCGAAATCCATGCTCATGTACCACAGGGTTATCGAGATCGGCAGCATTGCGAACGGCAATCGAAAGCGCCACAACACGGCGGCACCAGCGGCCAGCGTCGCGAACTCCATCATTAACCAACGCCAATCAATCCAATAATGGTAATCGCGATAACTTTGCTCTCCCGCCCAAGCGCCGCTCACGTGCTGTAGCGCAAATACCACCATCGGCACCGCGGCGATCAATAAAGCCGCCATTGTGCCGGCGGCGATGGGCTGGCGTTCCACTTCAACAAAGCGTCTGGTTAGCGCATACGCAAGCAGCATCACGCCCAATCCCAACACCAACAGCGGCCAAGCGCCCATGGTGTCCCAGGCGATGGTGATGAAAATCGAGATTGAGCCAATCGCAATCAAGCCGCCAAAGTAGTACAACAAATGCGCCATCTTGAAGCGCGGCTCGTGCTCGGCGGCCTCAGCTGTCAAAAAAGTCCACAGGCTGTTGGCGCGCTCGGCATCCAGCGCACCCGCAGCGACGGCTTCGTCTAATCGAGCTTGAGTTAGGTCGACGCGCATCGCTATTGCTCCAGTGATCGAACCAGGATGATGCTAGCCCGACTAGGATGCGCTGGGCGCAGCGCTGCGATCAATTGGATTCGAAGCCAAATACGCAATCCAGCATGATTGAAGGCTATTTCGATGGATATGGGTGATGACAACTAGCAGTCTGTCGGGCTTTGCGCGTGAGATGCGTTGTGAGGCTTAAGCGCATGGCTGCAAGGCGCGGCGCGCAGGCAATGGCTCTTCCATGCCTAAGGGCTCGTTCGTGAATTACTTGGACTTTTTGCTCGCCGGCTTGCTCAAACGCGATGGCACCCTGGTGCTGGTCGGCGTTCCCGAGCACGCACACCCGTCGCCGAATGTAGCCAACCTCATTTTCAAACGCCGCAGCATCGCCGGTTCGCTGATCGGCGGGCTTAAAGAAACCGAAGAAATTCTCGACTTCTGCGCCGCCAAAGGCATCGTCGCCGACATCGAGATGATCAGCGCGCAACAGATTGAACAAGCCTATGCGCGCATGGTCAAAAGCGATGTCAAGTATCGCTTTGTGATCGACAACGCGAGCTTG
>Ga0105048_10001764_pt1 | contig 34953 bp, 38 predicted proteins | sample MAT05_FD_78382 | JGI IMG/M metagenome (GOLD analysis project Ga0105048, IMG submission 78382) | Freshwater microbial communities from Lake Fryxell liftoff mats and glacier meltwater in Antarctica - MAT-05 | ecosystem: Environmental > Aquatic > Freshwater > Ice > Liftoff microbial mat | place... | reverse complement strand
TCCCGCCCGTGCCCCCGCCCGAGCTATAAGGCGGCGCATGGCCACCACCGCCGACTTCGTCGACACCTACCTCCGCCAGACCGCCGAGATCGCCCTCGCCACCAGCCGCGACGATCTCGCTCGGGTCATCGACGTCCTCTTCGAGGCGTACAAGAGCGATCGCACCATCTACACCTGCGGGAACGGCGGCTCGGCTGCCAACGCCAGCCACCTGGCGTGCGACATCGCCAAGTTCACCTGGGCCCAGGGCAAGCGGCGGTTCAAGTGCAGCTCGCTCTGCGACAACGCGGCGCTGATCAGCGCGCTCACCAACGACGTCGGCTTCAATCGCATCTTCCTCGAGCAGCTCGACGGGCGGATGGAAGCCGGGGACGTGCTCGTGTGCCTGAGCGTGCACGGGGGATCGGGCGCCGACAAGGCCGGGCCGTGGTCGCAGAACCTGGTCTCGGCAGCGGATTTTGCGCAAAAGAAGGGCGGCAAGGTCGTCGCGCTCGTGGGGTACGACGGCGGCGCGCTGCGAGCGATGGCCGACGCCAGCGTGATCGTGCCGACCGCGACCAACGGGCACACCTCGACGCCGCACGTCGAAGGGTTTCACGAGGTGTTCCACCACCTGATCTGCGAGCGGCTGCTCCAGATGGTCCAGGAGAGCTAGGTTGGCGCGCCCCGGGGCGATCCTCGATCGGGATGGAACGCTGATCGATTTCCACCGCGACGCCGAGCTCGGCGCGGTGGTCAGCGCCTTCCATCCGGATCAGATCCGCGTGCTGCCCGGGGTGATCGAGGGGCTTCGGGCGCTGGCGGCGGCGGGGTTCACGCTGGCGATCGCCACCAACCAGCCGGGGGCGGCGAAGGGGCAGATCCCCTGGGCGGCGATCGCGCGGACCAACGCCGCGCTCGTCGCCCGGCTCGCCGCGGAGGGGATCACGCTCGCGGCCGTCGCCGTGTGCAGCCATCACCCCGAGGGCGGGCCGGGCGGCGACGCTTCGCTGGTGGGCGCGTGCGCCTGTCGCAAGCCCGCGCCGGGGTTGCTGCTCGATCTGGCGCGCGATCTCGGCCTCGACGTCGCCGCGAGCTGGATGATCGGCGACACCGACGCCGACGTGGGGGCCGCGCGGCGCGCCGGGATGCGCGCGGGGCTCCTCTTCGACGATCGTCGCTGCGAGCTCTGCCCGCTTCGCCACGGCGAGGCGCGCGGGATCGTGGCGCCGGACCTCGTCGCGCCGCGGCTCGACAAGCTCGCGGCGGCGATCATCGCCGCCAGAGCGATCCGGTAGCGGCCAATCAGATCTGGGTGGAGTCGAGGCTCGGGACCGGGGCCTTGACGCTGCGGGGCGGGGCGGCCCTCTCGAGATCGTCGAGGCGGTGGTTGGTCTCGGCGCGGAACTCGCTGAGCTCGCGGAGGATGGTCTCGATGTTGACCTCGTTCTTGAGGTTGACCTTGAAGTCCGTCTCCGCCGTCGCGCGATCTTTGATCGTCTGGCGGTTCTGGCTCATCACGATCAGCGGGCCCTGGAGCGCGACGAGGATCGCCAGGAGCAGGTTGAAGAAGGTGTAGGGGTAGCCGTCGAAGGGCATGCCGCTGACCACGCCGTGGCGGTTTACCGCGAACCAGATGCACGAGAAGACGCCGAGGCCGAGGATGAAGGCCCAGCTCCCGTTGAGCTCGGCCACCTTGTCGGCGAGGCGATCGCTCCAGGTAAGGTTCTTGTCGAGCTCTTCGACGACGTTCTTCGCGGCGCGCTCGGAGAGCATCGCGTTGGTCTGGCGCAGGCGCTCCGCCATGGTGCGGAGGATGGCCATCGCCGCGTGCGGGCGGCGCTCCAGGTAGGTGGAGAGCGTGTCGCGGTTGAGCTCGAGGAGGACGGCGTCGGTGGTGGCGAGCGCGCTGGCGCTGCGGGGTTTGTCGTCGAAGAGCGCCAGCTCGCCGAAGTACTCGCCGACCGAGATGTCCTTGAGCGAGACGCGGCGCGAGTTCTCCCCCGGGAGGTGGATGTTCACGTGGCCCTTGGCCACGATGTACATCTCTGCGCCGGCGTCTCCTTGATCGAAGACCATCGCGCCGCCGGCGAAATTTCGCTCGACGAGCTTGTGCGCGAGATGCTCGAGATCGTCGGGCGAGAGGCCCTCGAACATCGGGATGCTTCGAAGCAGATCGATCGTCGCCACTCGTCCGAGTATCGCAAATGTGAACGCGCTGCGACAAAGGACTATTTGCTTCGGACGAAATGTGGTCTCTTGCGCGCCCCCGCCCGGGCAAAAGCCGGAGCTCGCGCACGAGGACCGCATGTTCTTTCTCGACAGCTCGGAGGAAAAAGAGATCCGCGACATCTTCGCCTGGGGCGTGGTGGCCGGGGTCACGACCAACCCGCTGATCCTGGCTCGTGAAGCCGGAGCGGCTGACCTCGAGCAGCGCATCCGCGGCGTGGTCGCGGCGTCTCACGGGCCGGTCTCGGTGGAGCTGACGACGGAGACCGAGGCCGCGATGCTCGAAGAGGCGGCCACCTACCACGCGTGGGCGCCGGATCGGATCTGCATCAAGGTCCCGTTCAGCGAGATCGGCCTGCGCGTCACCAGCGCGCTGACCAAGCGCTCTGTGTCCACCAACGTGACGTGCTTGATGAGCTTCAATCAGGCTTACCTGGCCGCGCTCGCCGGCGGCACGTACGTCTCGATCTTCAGCGGTCGCGTGCGCGACATGGGCTACGACGTCCGCCCGGTGATCGCCCAGACGCGCGAGCAGATCGATCGTGAGGGCCTCGCGGCGAAGATCATCATCGGCTCGATCCGCCACTTCATGGACGTGAACGAGTCCCTCGAGGCGGGCGCGCACATCGTCACGGTACCGCCGGGGATCCTGCGGAAGATGCTCCACAACCCGAAGACGGACGAGACGATCCGCGAGTTCAACACCGCCTGGGCCAACCGTGGGAAGTAGCGCGCCGGTGACGACCTCGCAGCGGCCGAAGTACCTCGTCGAGGAGCAGAACCGCGCCCTGTGCTCGCTCTTCGGGCGGCCCCGCACCGTGCTCGACGTGGGCTGCGGGATCGGGCTCAACGGCGCCGCGGCCAAGCGCACCGGCGCGCGCGTGACCGGAATCGAGATCGTCCCCGCCTCGATCGAGCGGGCGAAGAAGGTGCTCGACGAGGTGGTCGTCGCCGACATCGAGCGCGAGGCGTCGCTGAGCGCGGCGCTCGGGGCGCGGCGCTTCGATCTGCTGCTCCTCGCCGACGTCCTCGAGCACACGACCGATCCGCGCTCAGCGCTGGAGCGCCTCGTCCCCTACCTCGAAGAGGACGGGCACGTGCTGATCTCGCTCCCCAACGTGGCGGCGTGGCCGGTGCGGCTCGGCCTGCTCGCGGGGAACTTCGAGTACACGTCGAGCGGGATCCTCGACGACACCCACCTCCGCTTCTTCACGCGGGAGAGCGCGATCGCGATGATCGAGTCCGCCGGGCTCGAGGTGCTGCGGGTCGAGCAGAACCCGATGCTGGTGCGCGGCGCGAAGAGCCTGATCGAGAAGGCGCTCTTGCTCGGCGGCGACGCGGTGGATCCGACGACGCTGGGCGCGTCGCTGCCCTACAAGGCGTACCAGGCCTTCGTTCGCCCCGCGGAGGACCTCGTCGCCAACCGCCTCCCGGGCCTGTTCGCGTTCCAGAACGTGATCCTCGCGCGCAAGCCGCCGCGAGCGCGGAAGATGAGCCTCACCGTCGGCATGCTGACGATGGACGAGGAAGAGAGCGTGGCGGCGATGATCGGCGAGATCCGCAAGGTCGCGCCCGACGCCAAGATCCTCTGCGTCGACAGCTCGACCAAGGATCGCACGCCGGAGATCGCGCAGAGCCTCGGGGCGCGCGTGCTCCGTCAGGTGCCGCCGCGCGGCCACGGGCCGGCGATGGAGCTCTTGATGTACAGCGCCGCCGCGCAGAGCGAGATGCTGATCTACCTCGACTGCGACTTCACCTACCCGGCAGGTAACATCCCGGCGATCCGCCGGATGATCGAGCAAGAGGGCGTCGACGTCGTCAACTGCGCGCGGACGCGGACCAAGCCCGAGGCGATGCCGCTCCCCAACTTCCTGGCGAACCGGAGCTTCGCGGCGATGGCCCACGCGCTCCACGGCGTGCCGACCTGCGACGTGCACAGCGGGATGCGCGGCTACCGGAGCGGGGCGATCCGCGCCTTCGACTTCGACGGCGAGGGCGACGCGCTCCCGATCGACACGCTGCTCTACCCGGCGAAATGCGGCTACCACGTGGTGGAGACGGCCATCCCCTACAACGAGCGGGTGGGGACGTCGAAGCTGCGCAAGATCGCCGGCACGGTGTGGACGATGATCCGGCTGGGGCGAGCGCTGCCGGTGGGGCAGCGTCGTGGAGAGCGATTCGAAGTGCGGTGAGTGGAGGGCGGCGCCTTCGATCCGGCGCCGCCGCTCGCCCTCTTACTTCCCTGCCCCGGCCTGGAAAGTGTCGCCGAGGATCACCGGCGCTTCGCTCGCGCCCGGCGTGTAGTACTCGCCGGCGCGGGCCTTGACCTGGAGCACCTCGCCCGCGTACGGCGCGCGGATTTGCCGGCGATCCAGGGTTGCTTTTGCTTGAGCGAGGCGGGCCTCGGCCGAGGCGAGGGTGCCGCGCCCCGCGGCGATGTCTTCCGAGCGCGAGCCCACCGGCGCGGCGCGAGAGCGCGCGGCCGCGGCGCGGGAGGTCTCCTTGTCGGCGTCGGCGGTGAGGCGGGCGCGATCGAGCTCTTCCTGCGTCATCGCCCCGCCCTTGAAGAGCTGCTCGGCGCGCGCGAGGCTCGAGGTCGAGAGATCGGCGCGGGCCTTCGCCGACCCAGCCTCGGCCTGCGCGGCGTCGCGATCTTCGACGCGCTGCCCGTTCTGCGTCCGCGCGAGGTTGGCGCGCGCCGAGGCGACGTCGGCCTCGGCGCTCTTGACCGACGTCTCCTCGACCGCGCTCTCGAGCGTGACGAGCGGATCGCCCTCCTTGACGTGATCGCCTTCTTTTACCGAAAGTTTCAGGATCACGCCGGGCGATCCACCGGCGAGGCGGGCCTCGCGCTGCGCGGGCTCGACGATCCCGGATCCGCCGATGAGGCCGCCGTCGGGGAGCGGCGCGCGCTCGTCGGCCAGGCCCGACGGCGGCTTCACCTCGCGCGTGACCGAGGCCACGTCCTTCGGGCGCGAGGTTGTCCTCGGGCAGCGGGACGGTGCCCTCGCTCGGCGTGAGGCCCGAGAGCGTGTCGAGCGATCGCCGCGCCGTGGCGCTCGCCTGCGCCGCGCTCGCCACCACCTGCCGCGCCCGCGCTACCTCGGCCCGGGCGCGCTCGATGTCGAGGTCCGAGGCCGATCCCGCCTCGATACTCATTAATTGTTCAAAAAAAGCATCGCAGCTACCTGGCTTGGGGGATCGGCGCGATGCCGGCCCAGAGGAGTTGAACGAGACCGCGAACGCACGTCTCCGGGGCGAGCGGGAGCTCGTTGTTCGCCTGATAGAGCACCTCGAAGAAGACGTAATTGTTGAGGCCGCCAAGGAAGGTGCGCGCCACGATCTCCGCGTCTTGCCGGCGGAGGCGCCCGGCGCGCATCTCGGCCTCGAAGAAGCCGGTGAGCAGCTTGAGCGCCACCATCGGAGGCGGGTTTGGCCCCGCGAGCGGGCCGGGAAGGCCGTTGGGAGCCGGGTTGGACCACGACATCATCATCAAGGGCATCAGCTCGCGGAAGAAGGTGATGACACCCATCCCGATCTCGAAGAGGTTCGACTCCACGGTGCCTTGGCCGACGCGGGCGGCGAGCCTCCGGGTCCAGTCCGGATCGGCGAGGTGCTCGCCCATCGCCGCGTGGAAGAGGTCGATCTTGCTCTTGTAGCGCTTGAAGATCGTCCCCTCGGAGATGCCGGCGCGCTCCGCGACCTCGGCCGTCGTCGCCCGGATCCCGCGCTCGAGGAAGACCTGGCGGGCCGCGAGGAGGATCGTTTCGGGTTTGATGCGGACGGGTCGAGCCATGATTTTTAATGAGTGAGTGCTCACTATCTCCGCGGTCGATTTTCCCGTCAAGAGGCAGGCTCCTTATTTCCCCGGCCGAGGTAAGGTCCAGGTCCATGGCTGACCGCAACTCCGGCGCACCGCCCGAGGGGCTGCGGCAGCAAGCTCGCTCGCTCCTCGAGCAAGCGTCGGCCCGGGCCGCGCGCTTCGAGCCGCCCTCACCGTCGTCGCTGGCCGCCGAGGCGCGCGCGACGGCCGCTCGGGCCGCGCGCTTCGAGCCGCCCCCCGACGGCGCCCGCCTCCAGCGCTTCGGCTACGGGCTGGCGCTCCCCTTCGCGCTCGCCCGCGTCACGCTCGCCGATCCCGCGGCACGACGGCGCTACCTCCGCGTCATCGGGGTGCAGCTCGCGCTGACGCTGGGGCTCGGCGTCCTCTTCACGCTGCTGTTCCACGAAGCCGATCACCAAGGCGTTCACACCCGCCTCGCCGCAGAGGCCGAGCTGTGGTCCGCGCTCTATGCGACGGTCGTTGGCGTGGAGTGGGTGGTGATCGCCCTCTCGCGCGACTACCACGACGGCGTCTCGCGTGACGCCGCGCGGCTCACAGGGCTCACGCCCGAGGATGACGCGAAGACGCCGCGGGTGCGGATCGATCTGAAATGGATCTGGAAGCGCCTCCGCGACAAGGCGCGCGGGTTCTTCGTGTTCGCCTCGGTCCTGCCGCTCTTCGGCCTGATCTCGGCGATCGCGGGGATCGGGCCCTACCTCTCGGCGGCGCTGCTGACGCTGTGGAGCGTGTACTGGGCGGGCGTGTTCGCGGCGTCGCGCACCGTGCATGGCTGGAAGAACGAGGACCACGCGCCGGATCCGATCTTCCTCCGCGGCTGGGATCGCCTGACCGGCCGGCTCCCCGGCGCGATCCGCTGGGCGCCGAAGACGTATGGCTACCTCGTTCGCCGCTCGACGCGCTCGCTCTTCGCGCCCGCGTCCCGGCTCGAGGCGCGCCCGTGGGAGCTCACCGGCCTCTCGCTGACGCGGACGCTGCGGCACGTGCCCGGCCTCTACCTGGCGCTGCGGCCGTTCTATGCGGTGGCCGCGGCGCACGTGATCGTCGCTCACGATCGCGTCACCGAGGCCGAGGCGCGCGTCGCCAAGGAGCAGACGGACGCGCTGGAGCGCGAGGCGCGGGCCACTCGGAGCCGCGTCGCCGAGCTGGCCTCGCGGGTCCGGGTGTCGGACGCCGTGCGGAGTGCAGAGTCGGTGTCTCGGGTGGAGGCCTCCTCGATGGAAGAGGCCGAGATATCGCCCGCCGCGGACCGGTGGCGTCGTTCCTGATCTCGACCGCTGGATGGAGTGGTCACGCGCTCAGAGGGGGTGGAGTACCCTCTCAGAAGCAGCGATCGGGGATGCCGGCGGGCATCGGCTGGCAGCCATAGATGCAGTGCTGAATGACGGACTGATAGCCGCTATAGCACCGGTAAAGCACGCTGGGATTGCCGGGGATCTGATTGCCGCCGCAATAGGCCCCGTCTTCGAGCCAGGCGCAGGGGTTGCCGCCGCCTCCGCCTCCGCCGAAGCGCGGGCGCGGGCGCGGGCGCGGGCGCAGGCGCTGCTGCGCCTCCAGGACCGAGCCTACCGTTGCTCCTTTTTCCGTAGCGTTGTCGATTCCGACGGTCACGGTCTCGTCGGACGCCGCGCAGCCCGCGCCGAGCAACGCCGCCGCGCCAGAGACGAGCAGCCCCGATGCCATGCATTGTAGCGAGTTCATGTTCCCTGCTCCTCGATGGCCCGCGCCGCGCCGCGCTGACAGGGATATTCCCTTCGTCCAGCGTGGTTTCCTGCCGAGCCCCCTCTCGAGTACATAGGCCAGGGGGAGAGAACGTCCACTCCCCATCTTGGCCCCTCGCTCTCACGCGAGGACGGAGGGCGACGAAGGCGCCTCCGAGCGGCGCCCTTTCCGGGTCACATCGGATCGGGCGGAGGAAGCGTGGCCAGGGCCGGGGCCAGCGCGGCGGCGACGGCGGGGCGGTCGGTGTTGCTCGCCGCTTTCTGGGTGGCGAAGAGCAGCGTGAAATCCGGGTACAGCAGGGCGCAAGGCTCGCGCGGGGAGAGCGGCTTGGAGGTGCCGAAGACCGCGGCCGGCGCGCGCTGCAGGGGCGAGGAGGGCGCCTCTTGGTAGCGCGCCGCGAGGCCGATCACCGCGGCGCCAAGGTGGTCGCGGGCGCCGTAATACACGCGAAGGATCGCGCGGCCGTTCGCCGACGTGGCGAGCACCGGGAACGGGGAGCCGACCGCGGCGTCGTCGTAGGGCTGATCGACCCCGTCCCGCGTCGCTGCGGGCGCGAGCGCGGGGCCAGAGCCGACGCGCGTCCAGGTGACGCCGTCGGGCGACGACGCCTCGCCGATCGCGGTGGTGTCGGCGGTGATCGCGACCTCGTAGAACATCCGGAACGAGCCGTCGGCGAGGCGCACCACGCCGGGGCTCGCCGGGACCGCCGTGCCCTCCCAGCCGCCCATCGCAGCGCCGAGGATCGGGCCGGCGGCGCGGGTAAAGGCGTGGCCATCGGCGCTCTTCGCGAGGCCAATCCCGCCTGCGGCCGCGTAGTAGAGCCAGGTCTCGCCGCCCGCGAGCAGCGCTGACGGCTGCCCGAGGACGCCGCCCTCCCAGGCCTCGGTCGGCTCGAGCACGACCTCGGCAGAGCGGTCGAACGAGCGCCCATCGAGCGCGCCGTAGCGGCGGATCGCGCGCGTCGGATCCGTCTTGGCGGGCTTGATCCCGCCTTGCGCCACAGCGACACCGAAGTAGCCCACGACCTCGAGGGTGCTCGGATCGCCGTCGCGATCGATGACCGCAGGATCGCGGACGAACTCGTCGTCGTCCTCGAGGGCGTTCGGCGCGACGCGGAGGTTGCCGATCTCGACCTGCACGATGGCCCGAAACGGACCGGCCACCGCGCTGGGCAAGTTCTCCCCGCCCCCACCCGGCTCAGGGATCGTGGCGCACGCGGTGAGGGCGAGCGCGGCGGCGAATGCTGCGTGGAGACGTCGCATCAGAACACCGCCGAAAGGGTGGAGCCGAGGCCGAGCATCGTCCCCGAGGCGCGGTAATCACCGACGAAATCGGCCGCGTTGTCCTTGTGAGTGACCCGCTCCGGGAGGACCGAGAGCTGCCCGTGGACATCGAGCGCAATGTGCCCCGGCATCTCCGCGAAGGGAGCGTTGACGACGAGGCCCGTGCCGAGCGAGAGCGTGTGACGATCAGCGTCGACGAAGTTGGTGACGCCCACCTGCGGGGGCACCGGGGATCGCTCGAAGACGTAGCCCGCGCGGAGCGGGATCTCGAAGAGGCGGTGGTCTTCTTCGTGGACCCGGCGGACCGCGCCCGCGAGCGGGAGCGTGTACTCGACGCCGAGGCGCGGGACAAAACGGTTCTCGAACCGCGGCGCGAGGACCAGCGTCGGCTTGGGATCGGCGGGGAGCTTGATCAGCGTCGTCCCCGGCGGCAGGTCGAGCGCGAGGTGGGCGTTGGTGAGCGCCGTCGGGCTCTCGTAGGCCGCCCAGTTCACGAAGGTGAGATCGAAGTTGACCCGGAGGTGCGCGATCTTCTGGAAGCTCGCGCCGAGCACGACCTGCTGCGGCAAGAAGGCGTCGACGGTGCGCGACGCCAGGTTGTAGAGCAGCGGGATCTGGACGCCCGCGAAGTCGACGTTGCCGAGGAGGTTGGCGTCGATCGAGAGCTTGATCTTGGTCTCGCCGCGGTACACGAGGCCGAGGTAGCCGAGCTCGCCGATCTTGATCCGCGCGCCGATCAGCGGGTAACGGATCGAGGTGAGATCAGCGTCGACCTCGTGGCGGAGCTGCGAGTCGTAGGGGTGGAGGACGTCGGCGGTGCCGGAGATGGCGAAGCGGCCCTTGGTCGCGGCGAGGAAGGCGACGCCGCCGCCGAGATCGAGCCACGGGAGCGGCCGCACCGCGAGGTTGGCGGCGAGGAAGACGATCGAGGCGCGCTCGTCGTAGAGGGCCCAGCGCGGCGTCTCCTGGCGCAGCGCCTTGATCCGCGAGAGCCCGGCGTCGGGCAGGTACGTCCCGATCCCGAAGGCGAAGGGGACGCCGAAGAGCTTCCCCGGCGCGACCAGGCCCCCGACGAGGCCGTGCGCGGGGGCGACGGCGTTGTCGCGATCGTCAATGCGCAGGTGGTTCTCGACGTGGATGTACCCGATCGAGAGGCTGACGCCCGGCGCGCCGACGAGGGCCGCGGGGTTGTAGTAGTTGCCCGAGAAATCCGTGGCGTCCGCAGCCACCGCGCCGCCGAGGGCCGCCGCGCGCGATCCGAGGCCGTAGGCGTCGGCCTCGTTGGCGCGCGCGGCGATCGAGGCGACGAGCAGCGCGGCGAGCGCAGGGAGGAGCAGGGCTGTGCGCATCAGAATCGCGCCCCCACCGACATGCCGAACGAGGCGAGCAGCCCCGCCACGGTGGCGCGCGGCGCGCCCGCGTTGGTGGCGGGGACCGCAGCCTCTTTCACGTGCTCGCGCGGGAGGAGCCACTGAAGCTGCGAGAACAGATCGAGATCGAGCGCGGGAAATGGCGGCCCGAGCGCGAGCCCGTACCCCGCGCTGATCGCGCCGCGGGCGTTGTCGTAGACGTTGGCGAGCTTGGTCTGCGAAGGCGCCGGGGAGGGTTCGAAGAAGACGCCGGCGCGCGCCCTCATGCTCACGCCCCGCAAAGGTTCGAAGGCGCGCTCGACCCCGGCGTGCGCGGCGACGATGTCCGAGTAGTCCGGCTTGTCAGGCACGAGCGCGCTGCACGAGTCGGTGAGCTGCTCCCCGGTGTCGGGATCGAGGAGAGGACACCGGACCGTGGCCTCGCTCAGCCCCGGGTAGGCCGACCAGCGCTTGAACGTCGCGCCCGCGGCGAAGCGCCAGGGGGCTTTGACGCGGGCGAGCTCGAGGGCGATCTGCCAGGGATCGTACTGGGCGATGCCGGAGATGTTGAGCGGGGGCACGGTGAGATCGCCGAGATCCTTCACGGTGATCACCACGTTGAAGCGGCCGATGAGCGCGCCGCGAAAGGTGGCGCCGATGCGCCAGGCGTCGCCGAGGTCGTAGCTGAGGCCGAAGATCGGGCCGTAGCTCGCGACGAGCGTGTCCTCGACGACGGTGCCGATCCGCCCCGAGGCGTCGGTGGCGACGAGGACCGAGCCCGAGAGCGCCGCCAGCGCCGCGAAGCCGCCGCCCGCCCGGATCCCGTGGCCGAAATCGATCCCGATCCCGGCCTGCACCGCGACCGACTGCACGCGATCGGCGAGCGGCATCTGCGCCTTCTCGGGGTAGAGAATGCGCCCGCGCACCACGAGATCGGTCGGCGCGAAGAAGCCGAGGCCGATCGCGATCCGATCCTTGAGCACACCCCCGAACGGGATCGGTAGCGTCGCGCCGATCACGCTCCCATGGAGCGGCCCCGCGTCGATCTTCTCCTTCGCATGGAGGTCGAAGACCGCGCCGACGAAGCCGAGCGAGAGCTGCCGGCTCCGCGCGGTGGAGAGGAGCGCGGGGTTGCCGTAGACCGACTCGTACCCCTCGCTGTCCGCGGCGCCGGTGGCGCCCATGGCGATCGATCGCGGGCCGAAGCCGAGCACATCTTCCGGCGAAGCCTGGGCCGGCGCGGAGGCGAGAGCGCCGATCGCAGCGAGCCCGAAGGCGAGCAGGCGGCTGGGCGAGCGCGAAGGCATCCCGGCGACGTTAGCTGGATGGATCCCGGCGGCCAAGCGCTCGATGAAAGGGGGTCAGAACCGGCTCCTCCACTCCTTTCAGGACATTATCCCAAGCCGGTGCTCCGCAGCTCAGCCCTTGGGCGCCTCGCCCTTGGGCGCCTTCGCGGCCTCGGCTTTCCTGGTCTTCGAGCGCACCCGGGCGAGCCGCTCCTCCTCGCGTTGGGCGGCGATCTCGTGCTGGTAGGGGTTGCAGAGCCGCGTCTCGATCGCGTCGGCGCCCGCGTGGTATGCCGTGATCTTGACGACGAGGCGCACATACGCCGCGTGGAACGCGGTGCCGACCGCCTCCATGTCGCGATCGTCGGTGGTCCGCACCGCGCGGCCATAAGGCGCCAGGTGGGCCTCCATGTGGTCCACGAAATAACCGGCGCCAAGCTCGCTCACCGCCGCAACGCACTCCGGATCCTCGCGGAGCGTGGCAATCACCTTTACCATCGCATCATATTGCAGCGGCATCGAGCGCGACAGAAACTCCACGCCATGCGGGAACACCCGCTGCCGCAGGTGCGCCGCGGCGGCCTTCTTCTTCGCCTGCGGCGCCGGGAGCGGGGCAATCACCCGATCGGTCATGCCGCGCACGATGCTCGCCGTGAACGCGTCGAACGCCCCGAAGACCGTGTCTGTGCTGTTGTCCACCAGCAGCGGTGGGAGAACATGGTCGGAGTCGAGGGCTTCCCCCGCCGTCACCGCCTCGGTCAACGCAGCGCGCACCTCCGCCGCCAGCGACTTCACGAAGGCCTTGTCCTGGGCCGTCTCTGCGAGGGATTGCGCCAGGCGGCGCTGTCGAACGATGATCAGCCTCTGCAAATCGAGCATCGGTGTTCTCCTCTTCGGGCGGCGTTCGCCTGAGCCCGGCGCGTAGGGTGCCGGGGGACGGATCCAGCGTCAAGCTTCCGGGCTGGGTAGCGCGCGCGGATCACGGCCAGGGGGCTGGGGAGCGCGTGCGGATCGCGGCCCGGGGGGCGGGAAGCGCCTGCGGATCGCGGCCCCTAGAGCACCGAACGGGTTGAAATGGACCGAAAAGAGCCGGATTTCAACCTGTTCGGTGCTCTAGCCCGGCGCCCCGCCCGAGCGCTGGCGATGGGACGCCGAGCAATGGGTGTGGCGGTGGGAAGGCGTAGGTGAAATCGGGCAGGGCGCGAGGGCGCCAGGCGGATCTGCCCGAAGATTTTGGGGCTCGGGGTGCGACCGTGACAAGCGGACCCGCCCAAGAATTTCGGGGATGATTTTGTTCATACCGAGCAGCACCCCCGCCCGGGGTTGAAACTCCACAGTACGAAGTCCGCCCAAGGGCGGACTGACGGGCGCGTCGCTATGGGCTAATGCGGCGCCGAGGTCAGTCCCCGGAGGGGACTTTGGAACTGGAGCCCGGGGTTTTCAACCCCGGGCGTTGCGCGGGCTCTCGGGCTCGGCTGGCGGCCTACCGAATCCCTCGACAAATCGCCGTTAAACACGCCTTGAGATCTTCCCCCTGTTCGCGTCCAGGCGGGCGGAGGGGGCCATGCGGACGCGATGGATCGCGCAACGAACGTCTGGGCAGACGTCGACCCGTGCCATAGAATGGGCGCCGTGACCCTCCCCGATCTGGAAGCCGAAGCGTTGAAGTTGCCGCTCGCGGACCGCGCCCACCTCGCGGAGAAGCTGCTGGAAAGTCTGGACACCCTCCCCGACGAGGAAAACAGGCGCCTCTGGACCGAGGAAGCCCTGCGGCGAGACGCGGAGCTCGACACTGATCCGTCCCGGGGACGGCCGGCCGAGGATGTCTTTCGTGAGGCACGAGCCCGGCTCCGGTGACCCTCCCGGTCATCTTTCACGAGCTCGCCGAGAGCGAAATGAACGAGGCGGCCGCCTACTACGCCACGGCGCGCCCAAGTCTCGGCGAAGCGTTCATCGCGGAGGTCCAACATACTGTCGACCTTCTCGTCGCTGCACCGCTCGCGGGACGATAGGTGGCCACTGAGGTTCGCTGGTGGCTGTTGCGAAGGTTCCCCTATAGCGTGCTTTATCGGATCTGCGCCGACCTTATCCGCATCCTCGCCATTGCCCATCAAAAGCGACGGCCTTTTTACTGGCTCGGACGCCGATAAGTGATGGCCCGCCAAGACGTGCTCTGGATCGATCGGCGAGCGCGAAAGCCTGAGGGCGGCGTTATCCAGATGGATCCGGCAGGCCAAGCGCGGTACGCACCGGCGGTGATCGATCCCGACCGTCCGCGGCGCCCCTTGCAAGCGATGCTCCCGGAGGAGCTCGCGCTCGACGCGGGGATCGATATCAGCGATGCGCGGCGGATCATCTCGCTCGGGCACCGCTCGTCGGTGCTCCCGGAGCGCTCGCCGGCGACGATCCGCCGCCGCGCCCTCGACGCGGTGCGTGAGCGCTTCACGATCCCGACCCTGGAGATCGCCGAGCGGCGCGAGAGCCAGGAGGATCCGTTCATCAAGTACGCCTTCCGCCTTTCGGACGGGGCGGTCGTGGAGACGGTGCGGATCCCTTTGGAGCGCGCCGGTCGCTACTCGGTCTGCGTCAGCTCCCAGGTCGGGTGCGCGCTCGCGTGCGCCTTCTGCGCCACGGGCAAGATGGGGCTCGCGCGCAACCTCGAGGCCTGGGAGATCGTCGAGCAGGTGCGCGTGGTGCGCGCGGGGATCGCCGCGCCGGGGCGCGTCCACGGCGTGCTCTTCCAGGGCATGGGCGAGCCGCTGGCCAACCTCGATCGGGTGATCCAGGCGATCCGCGTCCTGGGCGAGCCGTGCGCGCAGGCGATCGACATGCGCAACATCACGGTGTGCACCGCGGGCCTGCCGGCGGGGATCCGGCGCCTCTACCAGGAGGTCCCCGCGGTGCGCCTCGGGGTGTCGCTCGGCGCGGTCATCCCGGGGCGGCGGCGCGCGCTGATGCCGATCGACGGCGCCCACCCGCTCGAAGACGTGCTCGCCGCGGCGGGTGAGCACGCGCGGGCGACGCGGCACGCGCCGATGTTCGCGTACACGCTCCTCGCCGGGGTCAACGACGCCGACGAGGACGCCGCGGCGCTGGCTTCGCTGGCGATCACCTTCGGCGAGCAGCACGGCACCACACCGCGGCTGAGCTTGATCCCGTACAACGCCATCGGGCCGGGCGACGTCTTCGCGCGCTCCGAGCGGCTCGACGCCTTCCGCGCTGTGCTTCGCGCCCGCAAGGTCGGGACGATCGTGCGCTACTCGGGCGGGAGCGACGTCGGCGCCGCGTGCGGGCAGCTCTCGCGGCCGGGGGGCTCGGGGAAGACCAGCTCGATCGCCGCCAAATCGCCGCAGCCCGGAGCCTGAGGCCGCCCCCATGGGCGACGGCTTCAAGGGCGCCGGGGAGATCCTGGCCGGGAAATACCGTGTCGACCATCTCCTCGGCGAGGGCGCCATGGGGACGGTGTTCGCCGCGACTCACATCGCGCTCGGGCAGCGCGTGGCGATCAAGCGGATGCACCCTGACCGCGCCCTCCGCAGCGACGCGCGGGAGCGCTTCCTCCGCGAGGCCCGCGCCGCCGCGAGCCTGCGCAGTCAGCACATCGCCCGGGTGATCGACGTCGGCGTGCTCGAGGACGGCGCGCCGTTCCTCGTCCTGGAGCACCTCGACGGAGAGGACCTCGCCGCGGTCCTCGAGCGCCGGGGCGCGCTGTCAGTGGTCGACGCCGTCGAGTACGTCCTCCAGGCCGCGGAGGCGGTGGCCGAGGCCCACGCCGCCGGGATCGTGCACCGCGATCTCAAGCCCCGGAACCTCTTTCTCAGCCACGACCTGGCGGGTGCGCCCTGCATCAAGGTGCTCGACTTCGGGATCTCGAAGATCCTCGGCGCCGAGCTGGCGCTGACCCGCGCCGCGGTCGCGGTGGGATCGCCGCTCTACATGTCGCCGGAGCAGATGGTTTCGTCGAAGGACGTCGACTCGCGGACCGATCTCTGGTCGCTCGGCGTCGTCCTCTACGAGCTGATGACCGGGGCGTTGCCCTTCGAGGCCGACCAGCTCGACGAGCTCTACGGGCGGGTCCTCCACACGGCGCCGGCGCCGATCTCCGCGCTCGTGGCGACGGTGCCGCCGGGGCTGGAGGCGGTGATCCTTCAGTGCTTGCAGAAGGATCGCGCGCGCCGCTTCTCCAACGCGGCCGAGCTCGCCGCGGCGCTCGCGCCCTTCGCCTCCGCGCGCGGCGCCGCGCTCGCGACGCGGGTCGCCGCGGTGCTCGGCATGGCGACCGCGCCGGTGCGGCCGACCGAGCTGCTCGACACGTTTCCACGGATCTCGCCGGCCGTGATCGCCAGCTCGCCGCCGCCGCGCCCGCGCTCGACGAGCTCGGCGATCGAAGCGCGATCCGCGAAGGCAGCGCGCCTCCCGATCGCTGTGGGGATCGCCGCGCTGGCGATCGCCGCGACGATCGCCGTGCTCGTTGTGCGCCGTCGCCCGCCGCCGCTCAGCGCGGTCCCCGCCCCGCCCGCGTCGATTTTGCGCGGCGCCGGGCCCCGCGCGCCGGACGGCGCTTCGATCGTCGTGAAGTGACCGCTCGTCGGCGACGCGCTCTGCATCGCGGTGGATCCTGAGCGGCTCACGCGCTAGCTTGCCAGCGTGTTTGGCATGAGCCTCGGGGAAATCATGGTGCTGCTCATCGTGGGCATCGTCGTGGTCGGGCCGAAGAGCCTGCCCACGATGATGCGCACCGCCGGGCAGTGGGTGACGAAGCTCAAGCGCATGAGCACCGACCTCCGCTCGCAGAGCGGCATCGACGAGATCATCCGCTTCGAGGGCCTGGAGAAGGAGATCGCCGAGCTCCGCTCTCTCTCGCGGATGAACGTCGTCGACTCGCTGATCCGGCCGGCCCTCGGCGCGACGCCCGCGGACGTGGGCCATGGCCGGTCGCCGTACAACAACCTCCCCGCTTCGTCGATGGCTCCGGAGGTCGCGAGGGGGCTCCAGTCCCCCCCGACAGCGCCGCTGCGCGAGCGCGAGTACCCGCTCGCCGGGTGCGACGCCTACGGCGCCCTCGACGACGACGCGGCCGATCACCTCGCGCAGGTCGCCCACGAGGCCGACGTCGTCCCGACCGAAGCGCCGACGGAGATCGTCACGAGCCCGGCCGGCGACGACGCGCTCGCGGTCGAGGCCGGCCCCACCGCCGACGCCGCCCCCACGGAGCGCGCCGTCACGCCCGCGCCGCCCAAGCCCACCGCGGGCGTCCCTGTCGCCTCGCCCGCCCCCGCCCAGGAGAGCGCCGCTTCATGACGACCGAGCACGCCTCACCCGCAGACGAAGAGCCGGGAGACGGCGGCGAGGGCGGCAAGCCCATGACGTTCTGGGAGCACCTGGACGAGCTGCGCAAGCGCCTGATCTGGAGCGTCCTCGCCTTCTTCGCGGGCTGCTTCGCGGGCTGGGGCGTCCACGAAGAGCTGCTCTCGATCCTGACCAAACCCTTCATCCACGCGTGGACGGAGCAGCACCTCCCCGGCAGCCCCAACCTCAACTTCAGCGCTCCCGGCGCCGCGTTCACGGGCTATTTCCGCCTCTCGATGATCGGCGGCGCGGCGATGGCCGCCCCGTTCATCTTCTACCAGGTGTGGTCCTTCATCGCGCCCGGGCTCTATTCCAAGGAGAAGCGCTACGTCATCCCCTTCGTGACGCTCTCGACGATCCTCTTCATCGGCGGCGGGTACTTCGGGTGGCGGGTCGCGTTCCCGATCTCGTTCAACTACTTCCTCGGCCTGTCCGGCAAGGTCGGCACCGAGGGGTTGATGATCACGCCCACGATCATGATGGGCGAGTACATCGACTTCTGCTCGCAGATGCTGCTCGGCTTCGGCCTGGTCTTCGAGCTGCCGATGCTGCTGCTCTTCCTCAGCATCGCGGGGATCATCAACTACCTGGACCTGATCAAGTACGGCCGGTACTTCGTGCTGGTCGCGTTCGTCATCGCCGCGATCCTCACGCCGCCGGACGTGCCGGATCAGCTCGCGATGGCGATCCCGATGTGTCTGCTTTACGTGGTGTCGATCGGGCTGGTGTTTCTCTTCGGGCGCAAGCCGACCGTGGAGCAGAAGAAGGCCTTCTGGGACGCGCGCAAGAAAGACAAGCTCCCCGCGGCGGAGTGAGGCGGACGCCGAGCGAGCCCGCGGCTAATGCGCGTAGGGCTCGTTGCGCAGGATCGTCATCGAGCGGTAGAGCTGCTCGACCAGGACCAGGCGCGCGAGGCGGTGGGGGAAGGTGAGCGTCGAGAGGCTCCAGCGGTCGTAGGCGGCGCTGGAGATCGTGGGCGGTAGGCCGTCGGCGCCGCCGATCAGGAAGGCGACGATGCCCTTGCCGCGCGAGGCGGCGCGCTCCACGCCCTGCGCGAAGGCTTCGCTCGTGAGCATTTTGCCGCCGACCTCGAGGGCGATCACCGTCGCGCCGAGGGTGGCCTTTGTGAAGGCCGGATCGAGCTTCGCCGCGGGGGCGTCGGCGAGCTCGATCTCGTCACAGGGACAGTAGCGGCGCAGGCGACCGAGGTAGTCGTCGAGGGCGGCGCGGAGGGCGCGATCTTTCACGCGCCCGACCGCGACGACGACGAGCCGCATCGTTCAGCCGAGATCGTTGGAGCTTGCGGGCGGCGCGCCGTCCTCGACCGGAACGGGGACGCGACCGGCGCTGATCCACAGGCCTTCGATGTCGTAGAGCGAGCGGGCCTCTTCCTGGAAGACGTGGACGACGACGTCGCCGAAGTCGATCAGGACCCAGGTCGAGGCCGTGAGGCCCTCCACCGAGAGGGGCGAGAGCTTGAGCTTGCGCACGCCCTCTTCCAGGCCCATCGCGATGGCGTAGACGTGGCGGTCCGACCGGCCCGTCATCACCACGAGGAAGTCGGCGTAGTCCACCTTGCCGGTGACATCGAGGATCTCGATGCCGATCGCCTTCATGTCCAGGCCGGCGGACGCCAGCGCCAGCGCCAGCTCGCGCGAGGCGTTCGAGGGCGCCGGGCGCGCTTCGAGGCGGACCTCGGCGCCTTCGCCGGGGGCCACGCGGGGCTTCGCGGTCCGCTTCGGAGCGGCGAGCGGGGCCTTGCGGACGGCGGGGCCGAGGCTCGCGCCACGGCCCGCCTTCACCGCCGCGGCGATCGAGGCGCCGGTCGCCGCGCTGCGACGGCGGGGAGCAGCCGAGCCGTCGGGTACGGCGGCGTGGGTTCGCAGCCGCGGCCTTGCGGCGGCGGGGCCCGTCTTCGCGGCCGGTCGCCGCGCCGGGCGTCGCGCCTCCGCCTCGCTCCCCTTTGCCTTCTTCTTCGGCGCCGCTTCGCTCCTTGTTTCCGTGCGTTTCTTGGTGGCCAACTCCGCCTCGCTTCGTGATCGTAACTCTTTGGCTTCAGACCTTCTGGAGCCTGCTCGTTCGCTGAATCTCAGCGAACCTGACCTTCCCCGTACGCGATCCACTTCAGCGCCGTGAGACTTTCGAGCCCCATCGGTCCGTAGGCGTGGAGCTTGGTTGTCGAGATCCCGATCTCGGCGCCGAGCCCGAGCTCGCCTCCGTCGTTGAAGCGCGTCGACGCGTTCACGAGCACGCAGCTCGCGTCCGCCTCACGCAGGAAGCGCTGCGCGTGGGCGTAGCTCGGCGTCACGATCGCCTCGGTGTGGTTCGAGCCGTAGAGGGCGATGTGGTCGAGCGCCTCGTCGAGCGAGGCGACCACGCGGGCCGCGAGGATCGGCGCCAGGAACTCGCAGCCGTAGTCGCCCGGGACCGCGGCCACGGCGCCGGGCAGGAGCCGCAACGTCGCCTCGTCCCCGCGCACCTCGAGCCCGCGGGCGAACAGCGACGCGAGGCGGGGCAGCAGCGCCTCGGCCGTGGCGCTGTGGACGAGGAGGCACTCGAGCGAGTTGCACACGCCCGGGCGCTGGAGCTTGCCGTTCTCGATGATCGAAAGCGCCATCTCCACGTCGGCGCCTTCATCGACGAAGAGGTGGCAGACGCCTTTGTAGTGCTGGATCACCGGCACGCGCGCGTGCTCGGCGACGAAGCGGATCAGCCCCTCGCCGCCGCGCGGGATCACCAGATCGATCTTGCCCGTCATCCCCACGAGCAGCTTCGTCTCTTCGCGGCCGAGCGGGGGGACGATCTGCACGGCGTCGGCCGGGAGCCCGACCGACACCAGCGCCTCGCGCACCAGGGCGCCGAGGGCCGCGTTGGATCGCGCGGCCTCTTTGCCGCCGCGGAGGAGCACCGCGTTGCCGCTCTTGAGGCACAGCGCCGCGGCGTCGACCGTGACGTTGGGGCGGGCCTCGTAGATCATCGCGATCACGCCGAGGGGGATGCGCACCTGGCCGATCAGCAGCCCGTTCGGCCGCCGCTTCATCCCGATCACCTCGCCCACGGGGTCGTCGAAGGCGGCGATCTCCAGCAGGGCGTCGGCCATGGCGCCGACGCGGGCCTCGTCGAGGATCAGGCGGTCCACCATCGCCTCGCTCGTGCCCGCAGCGCGGGCCGCGGCGACGTCGGCGGCGTTCTCGTCGAGCAGCGCATTCGGATGGCCGCGGCGCGACAGCGCGCCGCGGAGGCTCGCGGCGATGGCCCGCAGCCCGGCGTCTTTCTGCGCGCGGCCGAGGGGCACGAGGGCTCGAGCAGCCGTCCGGGCGCGTGTGCAGAGCTCGGTCAGCTGCTGGACCAGGGCGGTTTCCACGCGCGGTACCTACTCCGATGAAGCGCACAGGCCAACCGCTTCGTGGAGGAAGCCAGGAGTGCTAGCGTTCCAGCGTGGTCGCTTCTCTTCGCGCCGTTGCAGTGCTCTTCGCCGGCCTCGCCCTCGCGGCGTGCGGCGGCAACCCTGGGCCGGAAGATCCCGCCGTCGCTGTCGGCACCGGGATCCCGATGGGCGCGATGAGCGCCGGCGGCGTGAGCTTCGGCTCCCCGCTCGCTCACGCGGACTCCCCTCTCCCGCGCGCCCTGGGCAACAAGATCGACGAGCTCCCCAAGCCCCTCCCGCTCGATCCTTTCGAGCCCACCCCGATGCCTCCACCGATCAAGCTACCCAAGAAGAAAGGGACAGCGCTGTGAGCCGGCTCTTGATCCTCGTCACTGTCGCGATCGTCGCCGCCGCGTGCAGCTCCGTGCCGGCCCCGAAGCCGCTGCCCGGTGGCCCGCCCCCCGAGTACGAGCCCCCGCGCGCCTTCAATCTCGACCCGCGGCACAACAGCCCAGGGAAGCCCCTCGTCACGGGCCCGCAGCCTCCCGCGCCTACCGGCGTGAACCCGCCCGCTACGCCTGCGCCCGGCCCGCCCGGTCCCTCCACGCCCTAGCGACGTTGGCGCGGCCGTGATACCCGCTCGCGCATGCAGCACCCGCGGCGCGATCTCGTCCTGATCCTGGACTTTGGATCGCAGTACACGCAGCTCATCGCCCGCCGGATCCGCGAGGCCGGCGTCTACTGCGAAATCCACCCGTACAAGCTCGCACTCGAGGAGATTCACCGCCTCGCCCCGCGCGCGCTGGTGCTCTCCGGCGGGCCCGCCAGCGTCTACGGCGAGAGCGCTCCCCGCGTCGATCCGGGCCTCTTCTCCCTCGGCGTCCCGATCCTCGGCATCTGCTACGGGCTCCAGCTCATGGCCTATTTGCTCGGGGGCGAGGTCAAGCGCGCGATCGAGGGCGAGTACGGCCCCGCCGTCGCGCAGGTCGACGAAGCGACCGGCGTCTTCAGCCGGCTCGAGGCCGGCTGTGCGCTCGACGTCTGGATGAGCCACGGCGATAAGCTCGTGCAGCTGCCGCCGGGCTTCAAGGCGATCGGCGCCACGCCGACGACGCCGTTCGCCGCGATCGCCGACGACGCGCGGAAGATCTACGGCCTCCAGTTCCACCCCGAGGTCGTCCACACCCGCCGCGGCAAGGAGATCCTCGAGGCGTTTCTCTTCGACGTCGCCGGCCTCGCCGCCACCTGGACGCCGACCACCTTCATCGAGGACGCGATCGCCGCGGTGCAAGCCAAGGTCGGCCCCGACGATCGCGCCGTCCTCGGCCTCTCGGGCGGCGTCGACTCCTCGGTCGCGGCGATCCTCTGCCAGCGCGCGCTCGGCGAGCGCCTGGTGTGCATCTTCGTTGACAACGGCCTCCTCCGTCACCGCGAGGGCGAGCAGGTGATCCGGATGTTCCGCGATCACTTCCAGCTCAAGGTCATCCACGTCGACGCGGGCGCGCGCTTCCTCGGCGAGCTCCACGGCGTCACCGATCCGGAGAAGAAGCGGAAGATCATCGGCCGCGTCTTCATCGAGGTCTTCGAAGAGGAAGCGAAGAAGATCGATCGCGCGAAGTTCCTCGTCCAGGGCACGCTCTACCCCGACGTGATCGAGAGCGTCTCGTTCAAGGGCCCGAGCTCGGTGATCAAGAGCCACCACAACGTCGGCGGCCTCCCCGAGCGGATGAACCTCAGCCTGGTGGAGCCGCTGCGCGAGCTCTTCAAGGACGAGGTCCGCGCCGCGGGCACCGCGCTCGGGATGCCGCGCGAGGTGCTGTGGCGGCACCCCTTCCCCGGCCCGGGCCTCGCGGTCCGCTGCCTGGGCGAGCTCACCGCCGAGCGCCTCGCCGTGCTCCGCGCCGCCGAGGCGATCTTCGACGAAGAGCTCCGCGCCGCCGGCTACTACGACCGCGTCTGGCAGAGCTTCTGCGTCCTGCTCCCGGTGCGATCCGTCGGCGTGATGGGCGACGAGCGCACCTACGACGAGACGATCGCCCTCCGCGCCGTGGAGTCGACCGACGGCATGACCGCCGACTGGGCGCGCCTCCCGCACGAGCTGATCGGCAAGGTCAGCTCGCGGATCATCAACGAGGTCCGCGGCGTCAACCGCGTCGTGCTCGACGTCTCGTCGAAGCCGCCGGCCACGATCGAGTGGGAGTGATCGTCATGCCGAAGCCCTCGCTCTTCGCCCTAGCCCTCCTCGTCGCCTCGGGGTGCGCTGTCAACCCGCCGCCGCGGACGACGTCGCTGCAGATGTCGGGCGCGCCGCGCGACGCCTCGGTCACCGTCGACGATCAGTACCTCGGCGCCCTGGTCTACGTCGCCGCGCACGGCGTCGCGCTGCCGCCGGGCAAGCATCGGATCACCGTGGAAAAAGCCGGCTATTTCCCCTGGGACAAGCTCGTCGAGGCCAGCGACGGCGACCCGCCCCTCAAGCTCGACGTCGCTTTGACCAAGATCCCCGACTGATCTCTCTTGACGATGACTGCTAATTCGAGCAGCATCCGCCCCCCTCTCGCCGGGCCGCCTTGCGCGCCCCCTTTTACGAACGAGCGATAATCCCATGGCGAATACCCCGAAGTGGAACATCCGTCTGCGTCATGAGTGGCTGGCCACTCCGCTGAAGAAGAAGCGCGTCAAGCGCTGCGAGAAGGCCCGTCTCGGCATGCTCGAGGCCGAGGCCCGTCACGCCGCGAAGAAGAAGACGCCCGCCGACGGGTGAGCAACGGCGCCGCTCACCAAGCGGCACCACTCAACGCAGCTGCCGGCCGGAGAAATCCAGCCGGCAGTTTTGCGTTTGTGCCTTCCAGCCTCTTCCGTCCCCCGTCCCCCGTCTTCCGTTCCTCCGTGCGCGTCTTCGTGCGCGTGCGCGCTCTGAATCCGGATCCGGAGCGCGCACGCGCACGAAAGACGCGCACGAGGAGGGGGACGGAAGACGGGAGACGGGTCTCACACCACGTCTGAAGATCGCGCTAGAAGCTGTGGCCCGCGAGGAACCCAGCGCCCGCAGGAGCGATCCAGGTCGCCGTGGGCACCGCGCTGCTGCTCGACGACGGCTTGTGGGTGATCACCAGCACGGCCCCGCCTGCTGCGGCGGCGGCACCGACGATCCACAAAATATCACCGGCGAGCGCCAGGCTGTTCGACGAGGTGATCGCGTCGCGTGACGACGCCTTGCAAATGTTGGCGCCGTCGACGACCGCGCACGCGCTGTCGACCGCGGGACGACGGATGCCGGCGATAATGTCCAGCGTCACGCCCACGGCCACCGCGGCGCCGCCGACGCCGAGCAGGATGACGCCGGGCACCGAGGTGCCCCCGCCCCCGCCGGCCTTGCGCTGACGCTCCCGATCGTCTTCGCCCTTCTTCGCCTTCTCGGCCTCGGTCTTGCGCGCGGTCTCGATCTCCTCGTCGCGGACCACGCGGGCGTCGAGGTTCTTGATCCGCGCGTCGAGCAGATCTTGCTCGTCCTTCGGCGCCACGTCGCGCCACTTGGAGAGGTACTCGCGCGCCTTCTTCGCCTCGCCGAGGCGCTCGTAGGCGTTGGCGATGCTCTCGAAGATCAGCGGCTTCTTCGAGATCTCGTAGGCCTTCGACCAGGCGTCGATCGCCGCCTCGTAGTTGCCCTGGGTGTAGGCCGCGGCGCCGTCGTCGAAGAGCTTCTTGGCCTCGTTGTTCTTGACCTCGGGCTTCGCCGCAGGCGGCTTCTTCGGCTGGGCGAGCGCGGGCGTGGCGGGCGCGAGGACGAAGGCCACCGCGCACAAGGATCCGACGACCGAGGCTCGCCGGGAGAGGACCATCAAAGAGGCGCGCATCAGTCGAACGGGCTCCGGATTTCGCTGCCGCGCTTCACCGTGGTGGAAGCGGAAGGCTTGGGTGGGGGCGTCGGCGGGGTGCCGCCTCGCTTGGTCGCGACGGCGACGGACGACGCCGCGGCGGTCGTGGACGTGGGGACGTCGGCCGACGCCGAGGGGATCGGCGTCGGCGGTGGGGCGACGGTGACGGTGACGACCGTGCTCGCCGACGGGGCCGCGTGGATCGGCGCCTCGGCGCTCGCGCCGGTCACGGCGACAGTGACAGCGGCCGGGCGGCGGCCGTAGATCAGCACCGCGCCGACGGCGCCGACCGCGAGCATCGTCAACGCGCCCACGGCGATGACGAGCAGGCCGCCGCGACGAGGCGACGACATCGACTGGCTGCTCGTGACGAAGCCGCGCTCCGTCGTCCCTGGAGGCCAGGGGCCGCTCGCGTTCTGCTCGTTGCGGCTGTGCGGCTCGCTCGTCGGCCCACCGGAAGACTGCGCGGCCCAGCCGGCGCCGGGCGGGCTCGACGCCTGCGGCCACCCCCCCGCGGGCGGGCTCGACACGCCGCCGGGCGCGGGCCACGGGGCGCCCTGCTGGTTCGACACCTGCGTCGGCCAGCCGCTGGCCGGGCTCGACGACTGCGGCGAGCTCGGGTAGCCCGGCGGCGTCCCCGCGGGCGCGAGCGGGTACGCGCCGCTCGGGTACACCGGCGCGCCGCTCGGTCGGTACGCGCCGCTCGCTTGCGCCGGCGGGGTCGGATGGCTCAGCACCTGCGGACCCGAGTAGCTGGGCTCGCTCGAGCCGGGCATGTAGCCCACCGGGATCGCTCGGCCGCGCGCGTCGACCGTCGCCTCTTCGCGCATCGGGCCCGTCGCCGTCGTCTCGAGCGGGATGCTGCGGAGCGCCTCGGCGACCTCGGACATGCTCTGGAAGCGCGCCTCGCGCCGCTTCTCCATGCAGCGCATGATCATCCGCTCGGTCGTGGGCTCGACGTTGCTGAGGCGGCTCGGGAGCTCCGGCACCTCGGTCAGGTGCCGCGTCAGCACCCCCATCGTCGAGTCGGCCACGAACGGGAGGCGCCCCGTGAACGCGCGGTACATCATCACGCCGAGCGCGTAGATGTCGCTGCGGTGGTCGACGACCTCGGCGCGCGCCTGCTCGGGGGACATGTAGTAGGGCGTCCCGAGGATCACCCCCGTCTCCGTCAGCCCGGCCGCGACCGAGTCGCCTTGCATCACCTTGGCGATGCCGAAGTCGAGCAGCTTGACGAAGCGCGGGTCCCCGCCCTCGTTGACGAGGAAGACGTTGTCGGGCTTGAGATCGCGGTGGACGATGCCCTTGTCGTGCGCGAGCGCGAGCGCCTCCGCGACCTGGAGGAAGATGTGGACGAGCAGGGCGCGGGTGAGCTTGCCGCTCTTCATCGCGCGGGTGAGATCCTCGCCTTCGAGGAGCTCCATCACCACGTAGAAGAGCCCGTTGGTGAGCTGCCCGAAGTCGGTGATCTCGACGATGTGGCGGCTCTTGACCAGGTTCGCCGTCTGCGCCTCGCGCACGAAGCGCTGGAGCACGCCCTCGGATCGCTCGACGCCGGGCTTGAGCACCTTCATCGCGGCGACCTTGCCGACCACGATGTGGCGGACCGCGTAGACGGTCCCCATCCCGCCTTTGCCGACGATGCGCTCGACCTTGTAGCGCCCCTCGACGATCTGCCCGACGAGCTCCTCCGGCCGCGCACCCGCCCCTGTATTCAGCGCCACGAGGCCGACGCCGTCATTCGGGCAATGGGTGAGCGCCGGGGCGAACTCGCGCGAGCACACCGGGCAGACCTTCACGAGCGGCATGATGGCCCGAAACGGTTTCCTTGGGCGCATTTCTTTTAGAGCGCCGAAGAAACCCCGATCTCGGGCGCGCCATCCAACGCCGTGATCCGATGTCAACGCTGCGCGTCCTCGTCGTCACCCGCCTCTTTCCGACCAGCGTCGAGCCGTTCGAGTCGCCGTTCGCACGGCAGCAGCTCGCCGCGCTCGGGCGCCGTTGCGACGTCCTCGTGCTCGGCGTCGTCCCTCACCTCCCGGGCGCCTGGCTCCTCGGCGATCGCACGCGACCGGGTCGCCTCACGCGGGTACCCGCGCGCGAGACGGTGGAGGACCTCGCGGTCATCCATCCGCGCGCGCTTTATCTCCCCAACGTGGGGCGCTTCCCCTGGCTCGCTCGGGTCAACGGGCCGCTCTACCTGAGCGGGCTGCTCCCCTACGTGCCGACGCTGTGGGGGCGCTTCGACGTCGTCCTCGGGACGTTCCTTTATCCCGACGGATGCGCCGCGGCGACGCTCGCGCGCGCCCTCGGCATCCCGCACGTGATCAAGGCCCACGGCACCGACGTCGACGTGGTCGCGCGCTGGCCCAGCGTCCAGCGGCCCATCGCCGCCGCGCTCCGCGAGGCCGCGTGGGCCCTCGGCGTCAGCCGCCCGATGGTCTCCGCGCTCGTCGATCTCGGCGCCCGCTCCGGGCGCGCCGTCCTGCTCGCCAACGGCGTCGATCGCGCGCTCTTTCATCCCCGCGACAAGATCGCCTCGCGCCGCGCGCTCGGCCTCCCGACCGACGGCCGCCTCCTGGTGTTCGTCGGCTCTCTCGCCGCGCAAAAGGGCGTCCTCGAGCTGCTCGACGCCTGGCGACAGCTCCGCGCCGAAGGCGGCCCGCCGCTGCACCTGGCGATGGTCGGCACCGGCCCGCTCCACGGCGAGATCGCCCGCGCCGTCGCCGCCGCCGAGAGCGATCACGGCGCCCGCTGCGGGCTGCTCTTCGCGCCCGGCGCGATCCCGCTCGATCGCGTCGCCCTTCACCTCGGCGCCGCCGACGTCTTCACCCTCCCGAGCCACCGCGAAGGGACGCCCAACGTGGTCCTCGAAGCCCTCGCGTCGGGCCGCCCCGTCGTCGCCTCGCGCGTCGGTGGCATCCCGGACGTGATCGCCGACGGATCGACCGGGCTCCTCGTCCCCTCGCGCGACGCGCCTGAGCTCGCTCGCGCCCTGCGTGAGGCGCTGGATCACGCCTGGGACGAAGCGGCGATCGCCGCCGCCGCCCCGCCCTCCTGGGAAGAGAGCGCCTCGCGCCTGCACCACCTGCTCGCCCTCGCCGCCGCTGGGAGCCTCCGCGACGTCGAGCTTGATGTTAGTCTCCGCCCCCCGTGACTCCCTCGCCAGCTTTGAGCGCCGCCTCGTCCTCTGCTGCCGGCGCGCCTCCGGTGCGCCGCAAGCCGCCGCCTCCGCCCGAGCCCTCGATCTTCGCGCAGGCCGGCGCCTCGTTGCTGGAGATCGCCTTCACCGTCGGCGGCATGGGGATCCTCGCCGGGAAGATCGTCTCGCGCATCGTCACCCTCCGCATCGACGGCGCCGAGGTGATGCGAAACCTCTACAAAATGGGCGTCAAATCGCTGCCCATCGTCGTCGTCACCGCCCTCTTCACCGGGGCGATCATGGTGATCCAGGCCGCCCCGCTGGTGGAGCGCTTCGGCGCCTACGGCCTCCTCGGCTGGGGCGCCGGCTTCGGCACGCTCCGCGAGATCGCCCCGCTGCTCACCTCGCTGATGATCAACGGCCGCGTCGGCGCCAACAACACCGCCGAGCTCGGGACCATGGTCGTCACCGAGCAGATCGACGCCCTCCGCGTCCTGGCGATCGATCCGATCGCCTTCCTGATCGCCCCGCGCTTCATCGCGATGATCGTCACCCTCTTCGTCTCGACGATCTTCGCCGACGCCCTCGCCCTCCTCGGCGCCGCCTACGCCGGCCAGGGCCTCCTCGGCGTCGCGCCCGAGGTCTTCTACAACGGCGTCACCAGCGGCCTGCTCGGGATCGGGGACGTGATGAACGGCCTCGTCAAGAGCATCGTCTTCGGCATCGTCATGGCCCTGGCGAGCTGCCAGTACGGCCTCGGCGTCAAGGGCGGCGCCCCCGGCGTCGGCCGCGCCGTCAACGCCACCGTGGTCGCCTCCGCCGCGGGGATCTTCATCCTCGATTACCTGGTCTCCTTCACGCTCGATTGAGTGAGTGAGATGGCCAAGCGCGCCCCCAGGAGAGCCCACAACCCGGATCACGCCCCCGAGAGCGTCCCGGCGAGCGAGCTCCGCGACGCCGTCCCTGAACAGGGCCTGGTAGGCGAGCTCGGCGCCTTCGCCCTCGAGCTCTTCAACGTCGTCCGCGAGATCTATTCGATCTTCGTCCGCACCCTCTATTACTGCTTCAAGGGCCGTAAAGAGAAGGGCGCCGTCCTCGCGCAGATGTACGAGATCGGCAACAAATCGCTCTTCTTCCTCACCGTGGTCATGGGCTTCCTGGGGATGATCCTGGTCTTCCAGGCCGGCCTCCAGACCAAGCGTGTCGTCCCCGATCTCACCATGCTCGGGGCCAACTACCTCCAGCTCCTGGTCCGCGATCTCGCCGCCTCGATTGGCGCCCTCATGCTCGCCACCCGCGTCGGCGCCCGCATCGCCGCCGAGATCGGCTCGATGGTCGTCACCGAGCAGGTCGACGCCCTCCGCATGTCGGCCGCCGATCCCATCGATTACCTGATCAAGCCCCGCTTCCTCGCCAGCTTGCTCATGACCACGGTGCTGGTGATCTGGTCGGCGATGGTCGCCCTCGTCTCCGGGGCGCTCACGGCTTACTCGATGTTCGACATCATCCCTCAGACGTTCTTCAACTTCGAGCTGGTCGGCGTCGCCGATCTGACCATCGGGTTGACCAAGTGCCTGGCTTACGGCGCGGCGATACCGATCGTGTCGGGGCACTCGGGGCTCTCGACGTTCGGGGGATCCGAGGGCGTGGGGTGGGCGACCACCCGAGCGGTGGTGAATACGTCACTCACGGTGATCATGCTCAACATGGTGATTTCGGCGATTGGCTATCTGGTGTTCAAGGGCTGAGGGGAGAGGACGGGCGCTCGGGACGGCCCGACGCTCCAGCGTCGATCTCCCCGAGCGAGGTAAGCTCCCCGGATTCGCGTCGCTGTCGGCCCCTGTGCTAGGGTCGCGCCGTGTCACACCGGAAAGTTTGGGAAGACATCTACCAGCGCTTTGACCCGGTCGAACCGGCGAAGAAGCCCGAGTGGCGCGCCGACCGACCCCACAGCCCCGTCGCGCGGATCATCCGCAAGCTCGACCTCCCCTTCGCAGATCTGCGCATTCTTCTGGCGGGCACCGTCGGCACCGGGAAGTCGACCGAGCTGCTCCGCCTGAGCGAAGCGCGTACTGGCAAGGATCTGGTCCTTCTGCTCGACCTCCACCGGCAGTTCTCGTCCGTGATGGGTGACGGCGAAGCCATCCAGCGCGTCGAAGCCTGGGAGATCGTCTTCCTCGTGGGCCTCGCGGTGCTCGGCGCGGCCCGTGAGATCCTGACGCATCATCCCATCCCCCAGGAGCACGTGGACGACTTGCAGCGCGCCTGGGAGCGCGTCGCTGATGCCACCAAGACGCCAAGAACGACAGATGTCGACCTGGGCAAGATGGCCTCGGGCATGGTGACGGCCGGCGCGGTCCTCTTGCCGCTGATCGGCTTGTCGGCGCCTGGCGCCGCTGCCGCGGCGATCGGGGTCGGCGTGACCAAGGCGCTGGCCGACGGGATCCGCAGCATGGTGTCGATCGGGCGCAGCAAGACCACGTTGCCGGATCAGGACGAGGCGATGCAAACGCTCCTCGGAGCGGTCAACGTGCTCATTGGGCACGTCCAGCATCGTCACCAGCGCATCGTTCTGCTCATCGACGGGCTCGATCGGATCCGCGACGAAGACCGCGCGCTGGCTCTCTTCTTACGATCCGAGCTGCTCGGCCAGCTCGTTTGCCGGACCATCCTTTGCGCTCCCTTCGCGCTGCGGAGCGCGCCGGGCGCCGCCGCGATCCCGCGCTTCGACACGGTCGTGCTCGCGAACGAGCCGGTGCTGATGAAAGCCCACCCGGATCGACTCGGGCCCGGAGTGGGCTTCTTCGTGGAGATGTATCGCCTGCGCACGCAGGATCTCCCAGCCGAAGACGCCATTCCGCGGGATCTGCTGGAACGCCTGGCCTACGTGTCGGGTGGTCGCGCGCGCGACTTCGTCAAGCTCGTGCGCAGCGTGGCAGAGCGCGTCTGGACCGCCGACGTCGCGGCCCCCACACCGGCCATGGTCGAAGATGCCATCGATGAAGCGCGGCGTGACCGCGAACGGGGGCTCGACGTCGGTCATATCGGCGTGCTGCGCGCGGTGATGGCGGATCCCCTGCGCCAGCTCCCTGAAGATAGTCGGGCCCGAAAGCTCCTCGACTGGGGCCACCTACTCCCGTACCCCAACGAGTCCGAATGGTATTACCCGCACCCGCTGCTGACGCTGCACCTGCTGCGCACGCCTGGCTCGACCGGCTGAGCCTCGTGCTGCGCCTCGCGGGGCGCAGCGTGATCGTGCTCCTCGATCGAGCGCGGCCAGAGCGGCTGGGCGATCTCGTGCGTCATCTGGTGCGTGAGCACCCCGAGACCGACGTGCTCACCGAGGCGCCCTCGCTGGCCGCCGTGGCCGAGGGGAGCACCGTCGTGCTCTGCGTGCGAGCAATCGACGCCGACTGGTTGAACCAGGAGCGGCCGGTGGTGCAGGCGCGATCCCTGCGGCTCGTGCTCTTCAGCGATGAAGAGACGACTCTTCACCTCGCGCGCAAGGCCGTGGATTTCTACGACTGGATCTCTCACTGCATCGACTGCCCTCCAGGACCGCCGGAGTTTGCCGTGCGCGCTTTGCGTCGGGCGGCCTGCGCGCGCGCGCCTGCCATTGTTTGGCAAGGTGGTGATCTCGAAGGGACCTTTGCTGAGGCGCTCCCGGGACGAACGCTCGCGTTCGTGAGCGCCAAGCAAGCGTACGCGGAGCTGCTCGAACCACTAAAGCCAAGGGCAAAAGCGTGGATGGCGGTCACGGATCTCGACACAACGACGGCAGTTCACCGCGCAAGGTGGGCCGCCGCCGAAGCTGGACGCCGGGGGCGGCTGGTGCTTGTGGAGCCGACCGTTGCGCCAGCGTCGCTACCGCGCGCAGGAGCACGGGCGCTCGCGATCGAGGAGGGGGCGACACGACTCCAGGCGGCAGGCGTCGTGGGCGCCGTGCGGCTGGCAGCACTGCTCGAGCTGGAGCCGCGGGCGATTGACGACGCGGCGAAGCTCGCAAGGGCGGGGGTTGGCGAGGCGGAGCTGGCAGGTCTCGCACTTCGCGAAGCCGATCCGGGGGCAGCGCTCGGGCGTCTGGCCAGGGAGCGGGGACTTGAAAGGGCACTCGAGGCAACCTCGGCGAACGAGGACTTGAATACCGATGCGCGAGGGCGCTTCCACCTGCCGAGCTGGCCAGCGCGAGTCGAGCTGGCCTATCGAGACGGTGACCTCGAGGTCGCCTCACGCTGGGCCGCCGGCTGGCGAGCAGCGAACGGCGGCGCGAGGGCAACGGCGGCGTTAGCCCGGGTGCGCCTCTTCGAATCCTCGATTGAGGAGGCGCGAGCGCTCGTTCTGGAAGCCAGTCGCGAAGCGAAACAAGATCACGACGAAGCAACGCGCTTCGAAGTGATCCGGGCGCAGGGGCTCACACGCTTGTTCGACGGCGATATGGGGAACGCTTCTCGGTTGCTGACGCAAGCGCTCGACCGCGCCAAGAAGCTGGATCGCGACTTCATCGATCAAGCGGAGATTTACGATGCGTTGATCCAGTCCCTGATCGCCACGGGTCGGCTTGAGCACGCCGAGCAACTGGTGCGCGAGTGGACTATAAAGCGCGGTGTTCGCAGTGATTTTCTTGCCAGCTCCTTGCTGGTTCGACTCATCATGAATCTGAAAAACGCGCAGGGGGATACGACAGCCGCCGCGCAGACGGTCGAACAATGGTTCAGAGGCCGGGGTGGTCGGGATCAGCCTGGCGCGGCAGCCATGGAACAGCTCTCGGCGCAGATCCTGCTCCAACAGGGTCGTTTCGCAGAGGCGGAGTCGTCCATTCGCCAGCTCCTGGAGCGGTATGCCCATCTTGGACGCAAAGCTACGCCTCTTCGCCAGCAGTATGCGCTCGCACTTCAGGGGCTCGGTCGCTTTCAGGAGGCGGAGAAGGAGCTGCGCGGCATTCTCGCGGGGGAATCGCTCGGCTCAATGGTTCTTGTGGTTACTCGTCACGCGCTCGCGTTGTGCCTCGTGACGCAAGGACGGCTCGATGAGGCTGAAGCATTGCTCGCTACCTGCCTCACCGATCTCCGCAGGAATGGTCTGGTGGACTCACGAACATATGCCGCCGTCCTCCACGACGAAGCAAGCATTCACCTTTTGAGGGGTGATCTTCCTCGCGCGGCGGTGCTGCTCCGCGAGGTTCTGCGCCGTGCAGAGTCCTCACTTGGTCGTGAGAATCCGATACTTCTAGAAACCCTCGGGGAGCTGAGCGAGACGCTGATCCGCCTCGACAAGCCGGCGGAAGCGGAGCCTTTGTTGCGCCGCGCGATACGTCTGTCCGAGCAGAGAGGCGACCTCCCCGCACGCGCACGAGCGCTCGCCATGCTGGCCGGCGCCCAGGCCGCCCAGGGCTTCCCGCAAGCACGCGACACGGCGCGCCAGAGCCTCGAAGCCTGGAAGGCGACCGGGAGCGAGGTCCCCCCCGCGCAGCTGCGCGATCTCGAGGCCATCGTCGCAGGTGCTCTCTCCCCCCGGACGGCCCCCTCGCGGCGACGCGGATAACCCAATCGCCGCCGGCGACAGGCACCGTCATCGCGCGTAGTATTGCCTGATGTGCCGCAACATCCGCCTCCTCTTCAACTTCGCTCCCCTGCCACCGACGACGAGGTCCGCGCCGCGGCCCTCCAGTACGTGCGCAAGGTCAGCGGCACGCGTAAACCCTCGGCTGCCAACCAGGCCTGCTTCGATCGCGCGGTGGCGGAGATCACCAGCGCCACGATCGCGCTCATCGCCACGCTGGAGACGGCCGCCCCGCCGCGCTCCCGCGAGGTGGAGCTGGTGCGCGCGAAGCTCCGGTCCGCCAAGCGCTTTGGTCCCGCGGGGTGATCCGCGCTCCCGGGCTTATGCGTTATAAGCTTCTATTACCGGAAGTCAGAGCCGAGCTCACAGGACCGGGGCACCCGCTCCCCGGGCTCGGTCGACACCCCTCGCCTGCTCGGGAGGTGGCGCGCAGTTCGCAAAGCGATCTCATCGGAGGTCCGTTATGCACGCTCGCCACCTGGTCACCGCTGCTCTCCTGCTCGGCCTGGTCTCGATCCTCGCCTCGGCCTGCATCGTCGCACCCCAGGAGGACATCGCCGCCGACGCCGAAGCGCTCGCCGACTCCGATCCGGTCGACGTCACGGCGCGCTTTATGTGCAAGGGACTCGGCGTCGTCGAGTGCATGATCCAATGCGCGCAGCAGGGCACGCCGTGTCGTCCGCGGCGGGAGCATCCGCACAACGCGAGCGCCGGCAAGGGCGACCTCTACGCGTGCCGCACGTCGGCGCCGCGCTCCTGTGACTACTTGTACAGCAACGGCGATCGATGCTTCTTTTTCACTGATCCGACGATGGTGCGATGCCTGCACCGTGGCGGGTAGCGGTCCCTGCGGGCTCTTCGCCGAACATCGGCGGGCACGCTGCGGCGAGAGCGCTCGCCTCGTCGGACGGGGCTCCTGAGCCGATCGCGTCGCGTAGTCCGCGCACGCGCTCGACGTCGGCGATTGTCCACGTGGTCCCCACAAAACGAGGCTCCGCGAGCATCTCGGCCATCGCGTCAGCCGCCAGCGTGAGCAGCGCGAGATCGATCGCTTCGCCACGGGCTACGGCGAGGATCGCGAGATCCCCCGCGGCAATGCGATCGACGCACGCGTGAAATCGCTCGTCGAGCGCGTCCATCTCGGCCTCGGTGAGAGGTGCCATGCAGCGACATAGCGCGGCGCTGAGCGGCCCTCCAGCGGCCTCGCTCACCTGCTCGATCGGCCGACTCCGCCGCGGCTTCTCGGATCGCGGGTACCCTGCGCCCGTGGACGCCCCCAACCCCTCGCCGCTCCCCCCGCTGGGCACGGTGCTTCCGCCGGGCTCTCTCTACCGAGCGACGCCCGGCGAAGAGGGGGCGCGCACCAAGTGAAGGAAGGCGAGCCGGGCTCACGTCGCCCGGCTCGGCCCGCGGCAAGCACAAAAACCAGAAGGGCGCCCTTCAGGCCGGTGATCGAGGCCAGGCCCGAGCGGGTCTCGTGCGGGAAGAAGCGGTCGGCAAAAAGCGTCCAAGTGACCGGAAGGCCTTCGAAACGGTCGACGGCCAGATCCCGCGGCTCCCGATCGGGCCCGTGGTCGTTGTCGGGCGTCTTCCGACGACCAAGGTGGCTCCGCAGTGGCGGACAGGCGCCTCCGCCCTCACCAAACCGCCGCGGCAGCGGCCGACGGAGACGATCGGACCCACCCAACCGCCGCGGCGGCGGCCGACGAGCCCGACTTGACGCCCCCAACGAGCGCGGAAACGGTCGGCGAGCCCGATCCGAGACCCCCAACGGGCCCGGAAACGGTCGCGGCGGCCGGCGGAACGACCCAACCAGGCGGTCAGCGGCCGACGCAGGCCCCCGGAGGGACTGAGAGCCTGAGCAGGAATCGTCACACACGGCACGCCGTAGTCTGGCCTACACGGTGCTCCCTTTGGCGTCTCGCCGCCTCGCCGTCGGGGATGCACCTAGCACCAAACGTTCCGGAGC
>Ga0105048_10001762_pt1 | contig 34975 bp, 32 predicted proteins | sample MAT05_FD_78382 | JGI IMG/M metagenome (GOLD analysis project Ga0105048, IMG submission 78382) | Freshwater microbial communities from Lake Fryxell liftoff mats and glacier meltwater in Antarctica - MAT-05 | ecosystem: Environmental > Aquatic > Freshwater > Ice > Liftoff microbial mat | place... | reverse complement strand
TTCGGCTTTTTTGGCTGCCGGAGCGGCAACGGCTGCTTCTTTTGTTTCACCTGCAATCAAGGCAGAAATATCTTCACCCTCCTTGCCGAAAATAGCAAGCAATGAATCTACAGGAGCCGTTTTTCCGGTATCAACTCCGATGTATAATAGTATTCCATCAGTGTATGATTCAAATTCCATTGTGGCCTTGTCGGTTTCAATTTCAGCCAAAAGCTCACCACTTTTTACTTTATCACCTACTTTTTTGTGCCATGCTGCTACCACACCATCGGTCATGGTGTCACTCAACTTGGGCATTTTAACTATTTCAGCCATGAGACTTTATTATCAGAGTTTTATTGTTTCTATTTATTTTATTTCCTAAAACACAATTGAGTTAATCCTGAATCGCGCATCCAATATCTACTGTTTAATAGATTTTGAGCTATTAGCGTTCTCGGGGTTACCAAATCTACATGATAGGAAGCGATTTTATGGACGAAAATGCGTCGCGCTTCCTACACAGTGTTTGGTTAATCTTTCACATATGGATAGTCTTCTTGCACATATACATCCTTGTAGAGTTCAGAAGCATCTGGAAACGGCGATTCTTCGGCGAATTTTACAGCTTCTTCAATGGTTGTTTTTATCTCAGCTTCAACACTTTCGATCTCAGCTTCGGTCATCCATTTATTGTCGCGGAGCACTCTCAAAACATGTTCGATAGGATCTTGTTGCTGATATTCTGCAACCTCTTCTTTGGTGCGGTATTTCTGAGGATCACTCATGCTGTGTCCTTTATAACGATATGTTTTAATGTCCAAAAGAGTCGGACCTTCGCCGGCTCTTCCTCGTTCAACTGCGCGCGCTATTGCATCGCAAACTGCCTCAGGACGCATTCCATCAACTGTTTCACTTGGCATTTCGAATGATAATCCGAGTTTGCTCAAATCTGTAACATTGGAAGTGCGCTCTACTGATGTTCCCATTGCATATTGGTTATTCTCGATAATAAATATTACCGGTAGTTTCCAAGTCATTGCCATGTTGAACGTTTCATACAACGCTCCTTGACGCGCTGCTCCATCACCAAAAAAGGTAACAGTAATATTATCATCTCCGCGATATTTATCTGCAAAAGCAATTCCTGCTCCCATTGGAATTTGTGCACCAACAATTCCATGACCTCCAAAAAGATTTTTTTCTTTATCGAACATATGCATGGATCCGCCTTTTCCTTTTGAGGAACCCGTGATACGACCGTAAAGTTCGGCCATTACAACTTTTGGCTCTGTACCCATAGCCAATGGATGCGCGTGATCGCGGTAGGCCGTAATAACTCTGTCAGTTGGTTTGATAGCAGACATCATTCCGGAAAGAATGGCCTCCTGACCAATATATAGATGGCAAAATCCACCAAATTTTTGCTGTATATAAAGTTGGCCGCATTTCTCTTCGAATTTGCGCATCAGCAGCATTTCTTTATACCATTTTTTGTAGGTTTCTGCTGTATATCTAACTTCACCCTCAGCGCTCTGTACGTTGGCAGGAGATTTAGATTTGTTTGCTGTAGCTGTTGCCATGTATTTTCTTTTTACTCTTTGTTGCAAATATACTCGTCAATACGCCTTACACGGGCGAGTATGTTAAGGGGTCAGTATGATTTTTACACTAACATTAAACTATTCCTGAAAATTGATTCAAAAATCGAACATCATTCTCAAAGAACATTCGCAGATCATCGATTTGATAACGAAGCATGGTTATTCTTTCTATTCCCATACCAAATGCAAATCCCGAATATTTTGTAGAATCGATTCCATTAGCTTCTAGCACAGCAGGATCAACCATTCCGCAACCCATTATTTCTAACCAACCTGTTCCTTTGGTTATGCGATAATCTGCTTCGGTTTGTAGTCCCCAGTAAACATCCATTTCTGCGCTGGGTTCAGTAAATGGGAAGTAGGATGGACGCAATCTTATGTTGGCTTTTCCGAAAAATTCTTGTGTGAAATAAAGCAAAGTTTGTTTCATGTCTGCAAACGAAACTCCTTCATCTATATAGAGTCCTTCTATTTGATGAAATTGGCAATGTGCTCTGGAACTGATAGCTTCATTTCTGAATACTCTGCCTGGCATAACGATTCTGAGCGGTGGTTTTTTTGTTTCCATTGCTCGAACTTGGATGCTGCTTGTATGTGTGCGAAGTATCATTTCTATGCCTTCTCCAAAAGTGGGTTTTTCCAAAAAGAAAGTGTCCTGCATGTCACGAGCAGGGTGCTCAGGTGGAAAATTGAGTCCTGAGAAAACATGCCAATCATCTTCTATTTCAGGCCCATCAGCAACAGTAAAACCAATTCTAGAAAATATTTTAAGAATGTCTCTGCGCACAAGTGACAATGGGTGACGACTGCCAGGTTCCAAGCCATTTGCCGGCCTTGTGAGATCAGATTTGGTGTAAGAACTACTGCTGGTTTTTCCTGCTTTTAATTCATTGAGCTTTTCTTGAACAGCGTTTTTTAGTTTGTTCAGCTCTTGCCCAAGTAATTTTTTTTGTTCAGGAGAAACTACTTTGAATTCTTCAAATAAATCATTCAAAAGTCCATTACGACCGAGATATTTGATTCTGAATTGTTCGATTTCAGTATCTCCGGTTGCAGCAAATTGGGCAACCTCATTTAGGTATGAATTGATTTTGTCTTGCATGTTCGCTGAAGTATTAGACACGCTTAATTTTTCAGATATATTTTACTTCTCGAAATATTAAATTATAATCCGTTATCGTATTACTTCAACGGTCATTTTGATGTCATTTAGCGGTCTACTCATTGCGTTAGCCGGCTGTGCAGCTATTGAGTCAATGATATTGAGCCCTGATATAACCTCACCAAATACGGTGTAATCAAGATCCAATTGTGCCGTTCCGCCTATTGATTTATATATGTTTCTGTGTTCAGGCGTGTATGTAAATAATGGTGTGTGGCTACTTTGAATATATTGCTGGGTTTGATCGAGCTGCATGTCGTTCAGCTTTGTCCCTTGAACAATATAAAACTGACTTCCGCTTGAGGCTCTGGTTGGATTAACCGGTCCACCTTGTCTTGCAGCAGCAAGTGCTCCTTTTTTATGAATCAAATTTGTGTTGAATTCTGCGGGAATTGTATACCCTGGCCCACCCATTCCCAAGTTCATATTTGCTGGCGCTCCTTTGCTGTCAGGATCTCCACCTTGAATCATAAAACCGTTGATACATCGGTGAAAAAGTATGTCATTAAAGAATTCTTTTTCTGTTAACATCAAAAAATTATCTCTGTGGCCGGGAGTTTCATCATAAAGTTTTACGATCATATCGCCATATTTGGTGGTGATTTTGACCTTGGCATTTTTTGGTTTAGGGTCGGGGATTGGCGGAGCCAGCGGAGCAGGAGGTGGTGGCGGTGGAGGAGGTGTTGGAGCTTCTTCTGCGGTTTGTGCCGGTGCCGAGGCTTGTGATTCTTTGTTTTTGCATCCGGATGAACTGGCTGCCACAATAAACACGAAGCAACTAACACAACCGACTAAGAGTCTGCTAAGAGTACTATTCATTGGTGAATTTTTGATTTTTGGTTTGATTATAAACTTAAAGCGCGAAGTTAATCAATTGAATTAGGTCTTTGTAAAATGACCTACGCTTTTTAAAAAAGCGATGTTAACATCCGTTTCTTCAAACCTTGTTTGCCATAATTTGGTAATAGTGGTATAAAATGTTCTTTCTTTGTTTGCACAAGATTAGTTATGAAAAATAAAAAAATAGTTCAGTTGTTTACGGTTTCGATGCTTGCATTAGGAGCTTTTGCGGTGAATGGTTGTAAAAAAGATAAAGAGACAATTGCTACCATTATTGTCGTAAATAGCACTGGAACGCCCGTTCCGGGTGCTACTGTTCGACTTTATTCTAAGCCATCCGAATCTCCGCCGCCACCAAATGCCCTTCGTTTCGATACCACGCAGGTTACAAATGGAACGGGAAAAGTTACCTTTAACTTCTCTAATTTTTATAAAAGAGGACAAGCAGGATTTGCCGTTTTGGATATTGAGGCTTTCAAAGGAAGTCTAGCAGGTGAAGGAATTATCAAAATTGAAGAAGAGGAAACTACCGAGGAAAGTGTAGTCATCGAATAATATATTTTTAGAATTTATGCCTGAGCCATCCATGTGGGTGGCTCTTTTTTTGCTCAATGAATTAGGCTTCAGCTCAAATAGCTTTAATGAATACAGCATTCACAATCAACATGGTCCATTACCGTTTGGATTTCTGTGTTAGTCCAATTGCGTTTTTCTGGATTTTACGAAACGTCAATCACAACGGCCTTTACTGCTGTACTCATAAAATTGTTTGGACCATTTTTTAGGTAGCAATGGTGTAACCCTTATCAATAGCCTCCAGATTTATTTGGAGGCTATGAAATATTCAATGACATTGGCTTGAGCCAAAACCTAAAATGATGAGTGTCGATTTCGGCTAAAGCCAATGTTACTTCTTCATCATTTGCCTCTAGATAAATCTGGAGACAAAGCCAAAGATTTTCTCAGGCATGTTACAGCAAAAGCATTTGTAAATTACCGTTGGATCATGCAAGCAGAAAAAAGGCCGTCTCATTACAAGACAGCCTTGAAAGTAATTTTAAGAGAATTAAAACTCAAGTCTAATTAACTTTTACAACTCGGAAAGTTTGTTGTCCATTTGGACTATTTACTCGAATGAGGTAAACTCCAGTAGCGTAATTTTCAAGTGAGAATTCCGTGCCGAAGCTGTTAATTGAAATGGTATTGATGGTTCTGCCAAATGAATCCATTATAACTGCATCCGACAGTTTGATTTCGCTTCTGATGTTGATCGAGCCCGCTGTTATACTTGGATACAATGAAATAGTGCCCATAGGTAATTCATTTATTCCGGCGCAGATTACCACTTCGATTTCATCCTCGGCGCTACCTCCAATTACACAGGTCATCTCCTTCCACCGTATAGGTGATGGTGTAAATGCCATTTATCAATCCCGAACTATTGAAGGTACTTCCATCAATTCCAATGCCACTCCAATTGCCTCCAATTGGCAATCCCCCTGTCAGATCGGCTGTTTCAAGGTAATTTGAACACAGCGGTTCTGAGATCCCCAAATCAAGTGTTACATTCAAAATGGTTTCGTTCCATTTGGTTATATCATTGTCATTGCAATCCGAACCTAATGTATTCAAAATATAACCTTCAGGAATCTCTGCACCGTAACAAACAGTCTCATTGCTATTATCATAACCGTCTCCATCAAGATCAATGTAAAGTGAAGAAGATTGCCATCTCATATTATCAATATCGTTGCAATCAAAACCCAAGGTTGCTGTAGAATACCCTTGAGGTATGTCGGCTCCATAACAAACGTCTTCTTCACCAACATTATACCCATCGCCATCTTCGTCCACATAAAGTAGTGCAGTCTGCCATCTCGTATTATCATCATCATTGCAGTCTGTACCGAATGATGCAATAGAATACCCTTCTGGAGCATCTGTGCCGAAGCAGACATTCGTCAAGCCAATATCATATCCATCACTATCGACGTCAATAAATAATTCGGCTGATTGCCATTTGCTATCATCGCTGTCATCACAATCTGTGTTATTGCTAACATAATCTTGGGGCTGCTCGCACGATTCTGAAGTCATAGTCAAATCACCATATCCATCTCCATCGGAGTCTAAGTAGAATAAGACTTCATAAATACAACTGCCATCGTCTTCCATAGCTGCATCATCATAGTTGCAAGCTTGGGTATCTATGCAACCTTCTGTTGGTTCAATTAAGAATGAGGTTGAAAGCGTCCAATCGCTAAATATGCCATCACCACAGTTTGAACGAACAAATACATAATAGGAAGTATTGTAAGCATTGACGCCTACAACGACCGATGTTTCGGTGGTTTCAACGCCAGTTCCTATGGGAGTTGCATTTACAGCACTGACAACATATTCATATCCTACTGCCGGAATTTCTGCGGGTGCTGTCCACGAAAGAGATACTTCTTGGTTGGAAACACTCGTTATGACGGCACTCACATTTTCAGGAATATAGCATTCAATCGGCGCAGCAATCAGGGTCCAAGAGAGAGTGAAAGTTCCAACATTACCTATTCCAAAAAAACCATCTTGTACCCAAAATACAGTTTGTGACTCACCAGTTGTGTTAGTCCAACTTACTATCTGAACGTCGGGATCGTCGAAGCAGGCAATTTGGTTTTCACCTGGACATGCCCCGCTATATCCAACATAAATTTCTGAGTCGTATGCATTCACTGTTTGGCCAATTTCTAAAGTGGAACCAAAAGGAACTTCAATAAAATAGAACAACTCCGGCGAAGTATTGCCTCCATTGCATGGTCCACTAAATTCATGGGTTGCACTTACAGTAGTTCCACTAAAAGGACTTGTAAGTGTCGAAAGATCAATTGCAATATCGCATGTGTTCCCGAGAATAGCGGCAAAACTTATCGGTCCAACCCATGCACTGTATAATTCATTTCCGCAATCTGATCTTACAAAAGTATAATAGGTTGTACCCGAAATTATGTCAGTAATCAAACTGAAGTAGCGCCAGTAAATATACCTGAGCCAACAGGTTGTGTATTTGATGTAGAATAGAAATATTCGTATCCATTCACGTTATCAGGATTTGGGGCGTTCCAATTGATAGTTGCGGTTGTAAGTGATGTCACATTAACCGTCAATGAGCTTGGCAGCAAACATGCAGGTGGTGGAGATAGATTCCATGCAAGAGTGAATGTTCCAAAATTTGTATTATTAAAATAGCCATCTTGAACCCAATAAACTGTTTGGGTAATGCCGGTATTGTTAGTCCAAATGATATTCTGTATATCTAGGTCATCAAAACATGCAATCTGCATTGCTCCGGGACAAGCATCTCCATAACCTAGATATATTTCTGAATCGTATCCATTTACTGTTTGGCCAATTGTCAAAATAGCATTTGGCAATACCTCAATATAATAAATCAAATCGGGAGAAGCATTGCCCGCATTGCAGGGGCCGCTATAATTTGAACTGGCACTAGCAGTAGTTCCATTATATGGACTAACCAATGAGTTTAAATCAATTGCCGTTGCACAAACATCACCGAGAAGTATTATTGAATTGAAAGGACCGGCCCAGTTGCTGATAGAACTCTCACAAACAGATTGAACATAAAACTGATATGAAGTAGCTTGAGCAAGGAACTCAAAAAATAGTGAAGTTTCAATAGTATTTCCGCTGTAAACTAGACCGTCAACACCAGAACCGGCTACACCTGATGTGCGTAATTCGTAGTTATAAAAAAGTGCGTCGTTCCCTATCCATGAGGCAGTCAGCTCCGATAAGCTTGCAGGATTTAATAGTACACCTGTCACCGGCAGACAATCTGCTAGCGTTGCTTCAAAATTGGATTTGAGCTATTGCACTTATCGGACCTGTGCTGGCACTTGGAGGAGATGCCGGATCGGGATTGATACCATCGGCTCTGTATAGTAGACCTTGATTTCCAGGTGCTGTATAGGAACTCCAAATGGCAGTACAAGAAAAGCCCGGCGTGTTTTCGTCAACAGCAATCAACAAATTGCTCGTGCCATTATAGTTGAATGGAGCGATAAATGAAATTTCTACCCAACTATTTAAAGCAACCGTAACAGCTCCACTGTAAACCATAGTAAGGTTAGTTAATGCTTCTCAATCGGTAGTAGAAATAAATTCTGATTTTAATGTATGACCGATGTAAACATTCCAGTCGGGGTCCAATTGGCAGTTGTGGGGCCGCCGGTTGTATAATAGAAACGCAGAGTAGTAATATCTCCTGCTATTCCTACTGCATTGGAGAATTCGTTGGCCAAATAAATTTGTTGCGAGTAATTATAACCATAACAACTGTTGATTGGAAAATTACCTACCGAGGCGGTTCCATCCCCAATTTGAATTGTGCCTTGAGAAAATGCACCAAAACTCATAGAGGACAGAACGAAGAGCAGACTCCATAGATAACTGGTCTTTTTAGAATTACATTCTAGATAGTTTTTAGACATAATAATGAGATTTAGATAATTAATGAGTTCGATGCCTCAACAACAGAAAATTATCGGATTGTTTTTGGGTTATGAATATGAACCCCATATTGCGCCTGATTCATGACGGAATCGATAACAACGTGTAATTAAGGCAGCCCAAAAATAATCTTTTAACATTAAAAGGAATTAATTAGGATCACCAACTGAGATTTTTTTATCAATTTTTGGTTTTTTGGGACTATCTGTTGCCTTTTTTAAAGACCAATTCCTTAATTAATTCCGTTTAAATTGTTGTATTGGAGCAATTCCGCTTCTCTGCATTGTATCTAACCATCAAATACAATGGCATTTACCACTATAACTCATAAAATGGTTTGGACCATTTTATAAGTAACATTAGTATAATATTAGTTTTTCGAGGATTTAATTTTTTTTTTAAAAACCATCAGTCGAAAGAATTACTGGTGGCGTTTGATAAATATTTTGTCGGGATGACACGATTCGAACGTGCGACCACACGCCCCCCAGACGTGTACTCTACCAACTGAGCTACATCCCGAAACAATGACGGTTTTCTACCATCATAAAGTTCAAATTTGTTCTTTGACAACGCACGTGCCTTGTGATATTGTTCCATCGACAGTAATGTGACCGGAAAGATAATGCTTGTAATTTACCTGACCGGACAAACGCTCTCAAAAAAAAAGCACCCAGATAGGGTGCTTTGAAATTCTTATATATCGAATTAGTTTTTGCTTCCAGAACCCAAGCCTTCGTTTTTATTTTGAAGGGTATCGTTGCCAATATCAAAATTGATTGGCATGATGTAACTTGAGTCAACAGCGATTCCGTTTTTGGCTGCAGGAGTCCAAATTGGGAGTGAGGATACAAATCTCAAAGCTTCTTCATCCAATAAATAGTGAATACCATCGGCCACTTGGGGCAAACGTACCTCACCAGAAGCATCTACCAAAAATGTTATATAAACAATTCCTTCCAACCCTCTTTCACGCGCTTCTTGGGGATATTGTAGGCTATCGCTCACAAGCTTTTGAAGGGACGCCATTCCGCCAGGAAATTTGGCCCCACTCGTTGCCCTGTTTTTTGCTACGAATGTTTCATCATTATAGAAGCGATCGGGTTTTACGCGACCATCAAAATTCCATCTTTTCCAAATCCCGATCTTCTGACCATTTTTGAATGAGCCGGACGATTCTGGATTTCCATTGGCATAAAAATACTTAAATGCACCCTGTTCAATTTCCAATGCTTTGTCCAAAAATAAACCGTCCATCATTTTCTCTCCGGTGATGTAACTTACCGAAACTTGGTAAGTGCTGTCGGCATTCATTGTGACATCGCGAGAATATTTGGCTTTCTCCACAGAGGGCATCACATTAAAATATTGGTCTAGATATTCAACTCGGCTTTGCGCGTTGGAGTATGAAACTCCGGCAGCAAAAAGGAATAAAGTGGCAGTAAAAAACCGTAGAATTTGTATCATTACAAAGGAAATAATTTCATTAGGAAATGCTAAGGTACAACGCTATTGAATTATTTGATGAGTTTTGGAGGTGTTTTTTTCCTAACATTTGCAAAAATATTCTAAATTTATGGATTTTGTATTTGAAAAAGCTTGGAATGAGACAGTTAGCCGTATTTCACTGTCATTTGGAGAGAAGCTGGATTATGCTGCGATTTTATTTCTTATTGGTGTTCAGGAATTAGGTCAGGATTTTCAAAAGTTCAAAAAAGATGAAAAATTAGAGCTTATGCATGTTGGCATATGCACTTTGTTGATGCCATACGGGTACTATAATTTTGTTGGGCGCGACGAAGAGGGCTGGCCTCATTTTGAACGAGTAGAAAACTTGCCTCCGCTGAATCCTGAAGACCAAGAGTTACTGGTGAAGAAGGCTATCGTAAAGTATTTTGCAGTACAAACTCCGGTATGAGGCGATATCGGAAACATCTCCGATATCGTTCCTCTTCCGAATTTTCTGTTATATTTTCACGGCTTCCTCTTCTTCTTTGAGTTTCATTATCTGTTCTAGTGCATCGGGAACAACGTCGCTACAGATGGTAACAAATGATCCAGCAAGGGCATTCCTTATAGCGTAATCTATGGCTTCGCGCTCCTTTCTGAAAATTGTCATTTTCTTCTCAAGGCTTATTTCATGGATTCCCTTTGTCATAAGATCAATGATTTCTTCCTCCGTCCGACCTCTTAGATTTTTGTCCTGGCGGATAATTATTTCATCGAACATACCTGCGGCAACTCTGCCCAAATTGATGATGTCTTCGTCTCTGCGGTCTCCAACTCCGGCAATTATTCCAATTTTTGGAGTTGCGTCGATTTTACTTAAAAAATCGCTGATAGCCAAAAAGCCATGTGTATTGTGAGCATAATCCACCATCACGGTAAAGTTTTTGAAGTGGAACATATTCATACGACCGGGAGTCTGTGTAGGGCTTGGGATGAAGGTTAGCAAAGCACTTCGCATATCTTCAATATCGAATCCGCGAACAAATCCTGCAAGAAGACAAGGAAGAATATTAGAAATATTGAAGGTCGCTTTACCACTGTATGTTAATGGAATATTCACTGCTCTATCAACACGAATTTTCCATGTCCCTTTGCAGATTGTGAGATAACCATTTTCATAAATTGCAGCCAATCCGCCTGTTTTTATATGGTCTTGAACAACTTTGTTGTTTTCGTCCAATGAGAAATAAGCCAACTTACAATCGAGTCCCTTAGCCATGCCTAGAGTGTACTGATTGTCTGCGTTAAGTATTGCGTATCCGGATGGCATCACACTTTCAACGACGACACTTTTTACCCTTGCCAGTTGATCCAATGTATCAATATCTCCAAGGCCCAAATGGTCTTCAGCAACATTGGTACAAATGGCAATATCACATCTGTGGAATCCCAAACCGGCGCGTAGTATTCCTCCACGCGCGCACTCAAGCACTGCAAAATCTACAGTTGGATCTTTTAAAACGAATTCTGCACTAATAGGTCCTGTGCAGTCGCCACGCATCATCAGTTGATTCTGTATGTAAACTCCGTCTGTAGTAGTATACCCCACCTTGTGCCCCATCGTTTTAACAATGTGTGCCATCAGTCTTGTGGTCGTGGTTTTTCCATTTGTACCGCTCACAGCAATAATTGGAATTCTTGCAGATGTTCCCGGCGGATATAACATATCAATCAGTGGTTCGGCCACATTTCTTGGAAGTCCTTCTGTTGGATCCAAGTGCATTCTAAATCCTGGTGCAGCATTTACTTCAAGTATTGCTCCGCCATTTTCCTTAACCGGAGTACTGAGATTCTCACCCATTATATCAATTCCGCAAATGTCAAGACCAATTATTCTAGCAATTCTTTCGCACATGAAAACGTTGTCAGGATGCACAAGGTCTGTTATGTCCGTTGCTGTTCCACCGGTGCTAAGATTTGCAGTAGGTTTCAGAAAAACTTCTCTATCAATTTCAGGAATACTGTCAAGTCTTAGGCCCTCGCGATTGAGCATTTCCATCAAAAAGTCATCGACTGTAATTTGTGTCAACACTTTTTCGTGGCCATAACCTCTTCTTGGATCTTCATTGGTTTTGTCAATCAGTTGTTGAATTGTGAGTATTCCATCTCCTTTCACGGCAGCAGGTTTTCTAATTGCAGCCGCCACGTATTTATAGTTTATAACAAGTACTCTGTGATCTTGCCCAGTGATAAAACGTTCTACTATTACGCCTTTCGAATATTTTTTGGCTGCATACAATCCAAGCACTGCTCCTTCCCAATCGCGAATGTTTGTTGTGGCTCCTTTCCCATGATTGCCATCAATTGGTTTGATAACAATTGGATAGCTTATAGATTCTATTGCATCTTTGAGACCTTCTTCAGAGTAAACAATACGTCCTTTTGGAACAGGAATTTCGGCCGCTCCAAGTAGATTTTTAGTTTCTTCTTTGTCACAGGCAATATCAACTGCAATGCTGCCTGTAGTGCTCGCAATGGTCGCTCTTATTCTTCTTTGATTGATACCATATCCAAGCTGTACAAGCGAATGTTTATTGAGTCGGATGTATGGAATTCCTCGAGATGAAGCTTCGTCAACGATGCATCCTGTAGATGGTCCAAGACGCTCATCTTCTCGCATCTCCCTTAATTGCTGAATGTCTGCGGCGAGGTCAAATTTTTTGCCTTCAATCAAAGCTTCTGTAATTCGAACCGCAGACCTAGCAGCAAATTGACCGGCTTTTTCCTCCATGTAGCTAAATACTACATTGTAAACGCCTTTTTTGCCAGTTTCACGAGTTCTTCCAAATCCGCATTCCATTCCTGCAAGAGTTTGTATTTCTAGCGCTATGTGCTCTATGACATGGCCCATCCAGGTTCCTTCTTCAACACGTTGAAAAAATCCGCCGGGAGTTCCAACGCTGCATCTGTGGCTGAACATACTTGGAAACATTTTTTCCAAACGCTCTTTAAATCCCTCTATGGAATTACTCGGACGCTCCTCCATATCCTCTAAATCCAAACGCATTTGAATCAGTTTATGTCTTCTGATGCTCCAGTAGTTGGGGCCTTTCATTACTTTAATGTCAAGAACTCTCATATCAATTGAGATTAAAATTTTTTGGTTAATAAAAACATCGAATTAATCAAACCTAAAAACAGTGTTTTCTCGGGTCAATTTTGACGTACAATCACCTTTAGTGGGTTTTTACAAACATGTGGATTTTTTTCTATACTCCGACATAAGGAGGCAATTTTGCTGAAAATATTTTGAAAGAAGTGTTTTTATTGGGCTCAGTTTATTTTTACAAGCATACTTTTGCGGCTAATTATTTTAAAATTTTTGTTTTGAATATTCCTACAGGCAAACTCATTTCAATCGGTGGTGCTGAAGACAAAGGCACTGAAAACGAAGGGAGCTACTCTCATCATAATAATCTTCACTTTTTTGAATTGGGGATTTTAAAAAGAGTCGTTCAAGAAATGGGCGGAATACACAAACATATTGGAGTTATTACTACAGCCAGCAGCATTCCACAAGAGGTTAGTGAAAATTATATGGCTGCTTTTGGCAAATTTGGCTGCACGAATGTTGAGCACCTCAGTATTAGAAATCGGGATGATGCTAGAAAACCAGAATACATTGAAATCGCAAAAAAATGCGATGGATTGATGTTTAGTGGTGGTGATCAACTTCGCCTTACAACAATCTTCGGGGGAACTGAATTTCTCGAAATACTCCAAAAGGGTTATTGGGAAGAGGGTCTTGTAATTGCAGGAACTTCGGCTGGTGCTATGGCCATGAGCAATACAATGATTTATCAAGGCAAAAGCGATCTTGCTCATTTAAAAGGTGAGGTTAAAATAACAACAGGTCTTGCTTTTATGAAAGATGTTATCATTGACTCTCACTTTGATAAAAGAGGCAGATTTAATCGTCTTGCTCAAGCTGTTGCAAGCAATCCTTCATGCACTGGAATTGGCCTTGGCGAAGACACAGGCGTTATTGTTACAGGTGGAAATAATCTTGAGGTTATTGGGAGCGGCGCGGTCGTTATAGTTGACGGAAGAGATATCAATCACTCCAATATTACTGATGTTGGAATGGGAACTCCGATCTCTGTAGAAAATCTAAAAGTGAATATTTTGGTTCATGGAAATTCTTACCTTCTAAAAGAGAGGAAATTTGTGCCAGGAAATCCTGTTGAAGAATTAAGCGAAGATTGATTTTATAAATTAGTCCTTGTAAATACTTACCGAAGCTGAATCTTCTGATGTTACAAACCCCCGATACATTCCTTCTGAATTAAAGGGCATCGAGATTTTGCCTTTGGCATCAGCAGCAATTATTCCACCTTCACCTCCGAATTTTACTAGCTTGTCATTTACAACGAGTTTGCACGCTTCCTCAAGTGAAAGCCCGCGATATTCGATCAAACAAGAAATGTCATAAGCAACAACTGCACGAATAAAAAATTCGCCATGACCGGTGCATGAGATAGCGCAAGTATTGTTGTTTGCATAGGTGCCAGCTCCAATAACAGGTGAATCTCCAAGTCTTGCCCAGCGTTTGTTTGTCATGCCGCCGGTGGACGTTCCTGCCGCCAGATTTCCATAAACATCCATTGCAACAGCTCCCACAGTTCCAAACTTTTTGTCTTCTGTGTGATCAAGTTGTACAACTCCTAATGCCACAGCCTCTTTCCATTGATTATGACGCAATTCGTCATAGAAATATTCATCACTTTCAAAATCGATGTTTTGGAGTCGCCCAAATTCTTCGGCCCCATCTCTGCACAGCATCACAAATTCGCTTTTCTCCATTACAGCTCTTGACAAGACTATCGGATTTTTTATTCCCCGCACTCCTGCAACAGATCCGGCTTCCAGATTTTTCCCATTCATAATGGATGCATCCATTTCATGTCCGCCATCATGGGTAAATACAGATCCTCTTCCGGCGTTAAAAAGTGGATTATTTTCAAGCGAAATAATAGCAGCTTCAACAGCATCGAGACTACTTCCTTTGCTGCTTAGAATTTTATATCCTGCTTGCAACGCATTATTTAATGCAGCGCGATAGGCAATTTCCTTTTCCGACGTCATTGATTTTGGAGAGATAGTTCCCGCTCCACCATGTATTGCAAGTGTAAATTGATTCATCCTTTTTTTCTTATTGCGTATAGATATTCACTCTGTTGTTGAGAAGGCAAATTAAACGATGCCAAATCAATCTTTTCGCAAAATAATTGAAAGACTTAATTATTCCATACTTATCGTCTAGCAATACCTTATATACATTCCATATGGTCCAATATCGGCTTTGCCTCAATAAACTATTTGAATGTAGTTATGACATTACCAAAGCAATTTATTAATGAGTCCATTGGACCAATTAATAACATTACTTATTTTAAACTGGTCTTACAGCAAAATAGGATTTTAGTACGGCAAATGCTGTAAGAGTAGCTGTTATGGGCCAACTGAGTGAAACGATTACAGGACCATTACAGATACCGATATGATGTAATAAATGCTTTTGGTATAACTTCAAATATCTTTTTGTAAGTTCGTTCTGTTCTAATGAGCTAAAATTTTATTTTATGTGCGGACGATATACAGTTGTCTCGAAGGTTAGTACAATCGAAAAAAAGTTTAAGGTGTTGAATTCGGAAAACTTTGGCACAACGCCCATTGTCAATGTTTCGGTTGGAATGAGAGCACCTGTTATTACGTCAAAAAATCCTCATGAATTGCAGTGGTTTCAATTTGGTCTTACTCCTCACTGGGCAAAAAAAAATATGTATTTGTTTAATGCACGTGCCGAAGGAGATCATAACAAAGATGATCTTGCCGATTACCATGGAAAAATGGGCATCATCGATAAGCCCGCGTTTCGCAGATCAATTCGCTTGCAGCGATGTTTGATTATTGCCGATGCATTTGTAGAAGGCCCAAAATCGGTTGGACTCGATAAACCGTTTTTACTTTTTTTGAGAGACAGCGAAAGACCTTTTGCTATGGCCGGAATTTGGGACGAATGGACCAATGAATCGACCGGAGAAATCATTAGGAGCTATGGTATCATCACAGTTGCGGCCAATAATTTACTGAGAATGATTGGTCATCCTAGATGTCCTGTAATTCTAGAACATGATTTGGAAAGAGATTGGTTGAATCCTGATTTGCCGCTCACCAATGTTCTTGATCTGTTGACCGTACCTGATGATTCGAGAATGAATGGTTATCCGATAAGTTCAAAAATAAAAAGTGCGAAGGAGCAAGATCTTTCAATGCTTTTGCCGATAGGCGAAAGATTGTTGCCGGAATGGACGTTGGATATTTCGCATGATTTGAAATTATTTGGAATGGGTGAAACAAATTCGCGACGTAAAAGGAATATTCCTCCAAGTGAAAATGGGCAACTTGATATGTTTGGTGCATAGAATTCGCTGAGTTTACAGGTAAAAGTGACCAAATTCTAGGGATTCACGAGCCTAAACAATACATTCGCGCCACGAATTTTTTCATTTATCAGAAGCATGAAAATCAGTTATAATTGGCTCAAACAATACATCGAAACAAGTCTCTTAGTTGAAGAGATTGCAGACATTCTTACGTCAATAGGCCTTGAAGTAGAATCGGTAGAAAAAGTTGAATCCATCAAAGGTGGACTAAAAGGCGTGGTTGTAGGTGAAGTAATGGAGTGTGAAAAACATCCTGATGCTGATCGTTTGAGAATTACAAAAGTCAATCTAGGTGCGGGTGATTTATTACAAATAGTGTGCGGTGCTCCCAATGTTGCAGCAGGGCAAAAGGTACTCGTAGCGACTACTGGAACTACTCTCTATCCATTGGAAGGTGAGCCGCTTACAATCAAAAAAGGAAAAATACGCGGACAGGAATCAGTGGGAATGATTTGTGCTGAGGCTGAACTTGGCATTGGTCATAGTCATGATGGAATTCTTGTATTGAACTCAGATGTTGAAGTTGGAATTTCCGCAGCGGCTTATTTTGGAATCTCAGAAGATTATTGTCTCGAAATTGGATTAACTCCAAATAGAACGGATGCTATTTCTCATTTTGGTGTTGCGCGAGACTTGTATGCAGCAATTAGAAATATGGAAAGTCTCAGCAAAGACCGAAATGCTAAATTATCTTTTCCTGAAATTATTGAAATCACCTCAAAAAGTGATAAACCTGTAGTTGTGGAGGTGCTCGACTATACGGCATGCCCACGATATAGTGGTGTATTAATTTCTGATTTAAACATAGATGTTTCTCCAAAGTGGTTGCAGGATAGATTAAAGACAATTGGATTGAAGCCGATCAATAACGTGGTAGACATTACCAATTATGTGCAACATGAGCTGGGCCAGCCATTGCATGCCTTTGATGCAAAAGTGATTGGCGGCAACAAAGTAATTGTACGTAAGGCGCATGAGGGCGAATTATTTGTTACTCTTGACGGAATAGAACGCAAACTTTTTGCTGAGGATCTTATAATTTGTGATGAATCGAAACCAATGTGTATTGCCGGAGTGGTTGGCGGATTGAACAGCGGTGTCGGTGAACAAACAAATTCTGTTTTTTTAGAAAGTGCATATTTTACTCCTTCAGGAATTAGAAAAACCGCGAAAAGGCATGGTCTAAATACGGATGCTTCATTTCGTTTCGAACGCGGTTGTAATCCTGATGTTACTTTGATTGCTTTGAAAAGAGCAACTGCATTGATTCTTGAAATCGCAGGAGGTAAGGTAAGCGGAAATATTTCAGATCATTATCCTAATAAAATTAGGCAAAAGGAGATCACGTTTTCGAAATCAGCAGCAGATAAATTAATTGGCAAAAATATTTCCTCGGAAAAGTACCTCAGCATTCTGAGTGATCTTGACATTGAGGTAAAGCAGACAAATGATGATGCTTGGGAATTATTGATTCCACTTTATAGAACTGATGTTACCAGGCAGGCTGATGTGATCGAAGAAGTGCTTCGTATCTATGGTTACGACAACATCGAAACTCCTTCGAAGTTAAATGCGTCTCTTTCTTTTTCTTCGGGAATTGATGAAGAAAAAATTCAGAATTCAATTTCTGATTATTTGGTGTCAAGCGGCTATCATGAAATGATGAGTTTGTCGCTTACGAAGAAAGGTTATACTGACCTCATCAAAAATGAGAGATATGATTTGACGACTGCCGTTGAGTTGTTGAATCCATTGAGCAACGATTTGGCTGTAATGAGACAGACGTTACTGTTCTCAGGTCTCGAGGCCATCGTGCACAATCAGAATCATAGAAGAACTGATTTGAGAATGTTTGAATTTGGAAAGGAGTATCGCAAGATTGCAGGAAAATATTTTGAAGAAAAGCACCTTGCTCTTTTTATGACAGGCAGCCGCATTTCTGAAAACTGGGAGCGAAAAGCAGAACAGATTACGTTTTTTGATTTGAAAGCATCTCTCAATTCTGTTTTGACGCTGCTCAGAATTCAAGGTTTTGCTGCAACTCAATCGGACTCAGAATTTTTCGAAGATTCTTTGATCTACAGTGTTGGCAAACATCAAATTGCACAAATTGGTGAGGTAAGTCAGCGTTTGCTCAAAGAATTTGATATCAAACAAAGTGTTCATTTTGTGGACATTAAGTGGGATGCTATACTAGAGTTGTCGCCTAAAAAACGTCAGTCATATAGTTCCCCTGAGAAATTTCCTGTAGTTCGCAGAGATTTGTCACTCTTGCTTGACAAATCTGTTACATTCAATAGCATCGATCAATGTGCTAGAAGGACAGAAAGAAAATTGCTTCGTGAAATAGGACTTTTCGACGTGTATGAAGGAAAAAATTTAGCAGAAGGAAAAAAATCGTATGCAGTAAGCTTTGTTCTTCAAGACAGTTCAAAAACGATGACAGACAAACAAGTAGAAGCCATAATGTCGAGAATCATTGATAATTTGAAAGAAGAGCTTGGAGCCGAACTCAGATCATAATTTGTTTTATTGATTTAAAACGCTGCGATTAACAAATCTAGAGGCTTCCATGGCAACTCAAATGTTATGGCTACTGTTTCGTTGGTTATTGTTCCATTAAACATATAAACTCCGTGTCTGAAGCCGCCATCTCTTTTTACAAGATTAGTCATACCGCCTTCTTCGCCCATTGTAAGTAGAATAGGAGCGAAGATGTTGCTAAGTGCGTAGGAGGCCGTTCTTGATACGCTTGATGCAATGTTTGGCACACAATAATGAATTACTCCGTGTTCTTTAAAAGTTGGTTTGTCATGCGTTGTAACACGTGATGTTTCAAAGCATCCGCCCTGATCTATACTGATGTCTACCACAACACTTCCATACTTCATGTTACTCACCATTTCTTCAGTAACAATAACAGGTGTACGTCCACCGGATGTGTGAAGTGCACCGATTGCTACATCCGCGGTGTCAAGTGAATTTCTCAACTCAGATGGTTGTATGGTGCTTGTCCAAAGACGAACACCCAAATCGTTTTGAATTCTTCTGAGTCTATAAATGCTGTTATCAAATATTTTAACACTTGCTCCGAGTCCTAGAGCTGCGCGTGCAGCAAATTCGGCAACAGTACCGGCTCCAATTATTACGACTTCGGTAGGTTTAACTCCACTGATCCCTCCAAACATAAGTCCCTGTCCACCATGCTGATGACTAAGATATTCTGCGGCAATCAATACAGCAGTATTTCCAGCTATTTCACCCATAGCGCGCACTACGGGATAAATGTCTGTTTCGTCTTTGATAAAGTCCCAAGCAATTGCAGTAATCTTTTTTGCACTAAGTTTTTCAATCGTCGATCCTTTCTGAACAGGCAAATGCAGAGCCGAAATAAGAGTTTGTCTGCCAGGTATCATATTTAATTCTTCATCGCTTGGAGGAGCAACTTTTAATATAATTTCACTTTTAAATGCATCTTCGTGAGAATAAACGATGCGAGCGCCGGCCTCACTGTAATCATGATCTTGAAAATTCGAATCTTTGCCTGCATTGGTTTCTACAATGACTTCATGTCCATTACTTACCAATAAGCCAACACTTTCGGGCACCAACGCTACCCTTCTTTCCTGAAAAGAGGTTTCGCGCGGAATGGCAATGGTGAGTCGTGAGTGTTTTTTTCCTACAGCAAGTAGTTCTTCCTGTGGCATCAGTGCAGCTTCTTTGGCTAAGGCTCTGATGGCTTCTTTGCGCGGGTCGTTCATTCGGAAATAGTTATTTCTGGCACGTTCCGAAGATAACCAATTATCTCGAATTCTTTTACAAACACATTCCCAACTTATTCATTTCATATGTTGAAAGGAATTACTCTTGTTTATAAGCCTGAAAATGATATTTTTGACCCGCATTTAAATCAATCACTACTTTACATCATGGCAAATCAAGCAAATCATTCATCTCACGAGCGCACAATTCTGTGGATTATTCTACCGGCAGCAGTATTTGTATCGCTTTTATTTACAAATCTTAATCACAAAATGTCTCATAATCACAAGCCGGTTCTGAGTGCTGATTTAGGTAATCTTCTTTCAACAGGCGATAAAAAAGAACACGGTGAGGAACACGGTTCCGAAGCTGCTCACAATGAGCATTCAGCAGTTAAACTTATGCTTCCCAGCAATGTTGAGATGGAAGGCCACGCAAATGGTTTGGAGGACAGACTTATCAAATACATTTCAAACCCTGAAGCAAAACTTGACAAAGCCGACTGGTTCGATTTTGATAAAATCACCTTTGCTTCTGGTACTGATAAACTTGAAGGAACGTCTTTGGGACAACTTAAGAATCTTTCACAAATTCTTGACGCTTATCCAAATGTAAAAGTGAAAATTGGTGGTTATACTGACAATGTGGGTGATGCAGCAAAGAATATGGAGCTATCCAAAAAGAGAGCTAGTAGTGTAGTTGCTGAGCTTGTAAAAATGGGTGTTGCGGCGGATCGTCTCAGCTCTGAAGGATATGGAGATACAGTTTCTATAGCAGACAATGCTAATGAAGAGGGTCGCTCTAAGAACAGAAGAATGGCTCTACGTGTAACTGCGAAATAAGAGGCACATAAAAATTTTATTACAAAGCCCCGAATGATTATTTGGGGCTTTTCGTTTTAGCGAATATTATATAAGTCAAAACTCGATAATTCGTTTTCCCATTTCATCCTTGATATCAATGCTGTGAAAAGACTCAAGAATGTCCATGACTTTTTCCGGCCATTCGATAAATATATATGCGACTTGATCCAAGTATTCCTCAAATCCAAAATCAAGAGCTTCTTGAAGGCTTTCTATTCTGTAAAGATCAAAATGAAGTATTCGTAGTCCAGCCTTATTTTCATATTCATTCACTAGTGAAAATGTTGGACTATTCGTTTCAGTTATTCCAAATTCCGCACATATTTTTTTAATAAAAGTCGTTTTACCGGCTCCCATTTTACCATTTACTACAAATGTTGTCGGCTTGTGGAATTTTACAGCAAACGCCTGCGCAATCTTTTGCAGATTGGCAACATTGTTTGCAATGTGTATTTGTTTGATATCCGCAGTCATCTGCGATGGAATTGGTTGGGTTTTCCTTTATTTGGATTTTAACACAACAAATGGAATCATCATTTCCTCCATACTTATGCCTCCATGTTGGAAGGTATGTTGATAGAAGTTCACGAACTGATTGTAGTTGTTGGGATAGACAAAAAAGTCATTCTTAAGCGCAAATATGTATGAGGTACTAATATTTGCCTTCGGCAGATAAGCATCTTGCGGATTACGCAATTCAAATACTTCTTTTGGATTGTAATTCAAGTTGCGCCCGGCTTTATAACGAAGATTCGTATTCGTATTTCTGTCACCAATTACTTTGATGGGATTTTCGACCTTTACAGTGCCGTGATCCGTTGTAATAATGAGTGTGCAGTTATTTTCAGAAACTTTTTTCAAGATATCCAACAATGGCGAATGATCAAACCAACTTGAAGTAAGACTCCGATACGCCGGCTCATCATCAGCAAGTTCTTTTATTACTTCCATCTCAGTGCGGGCATGGCTAAGCATATCCACAAAATTGTAAACTACAACGTTGAGTTTATTATTTAATAGATTATTGAATGAATCTGCAAGTTTTTTACCTGCCGTAAGATTGGTGATTTTGTTGTAACTCCATTTGAAGTCGAATCCAAGTCTTTTTAATTGTGCTGCCATGAAGTCATCTTCGTGAAGATTTTTCCCTCCTTCGTCTTCTTCATTTTTCCAAAATTGTGGAAACATTCGCTCCATTTCTGACGGCAACAATCCTGAGAAAATCGCATTACGAGCATACTGAGTTGCGGTTGGAAGAATACTCAAAAACATGTCTTCAGATTCTACTCTGAAGTAATCTTTAAGTCTTGGTTGAATCACTTTCCATTGATCATACCGCAAGTTATCAATGACTACCAAAAAAACAGTTTCCTTGCTATCTTTTATTATGGGAGAAATTTGTTGTTTGAACAAAGTATGCGACATGATTGGCGCTCCTGCCGAAGATTTTAACCAATCTGTGTAATTGTTTTTGATGAACTTTGAAAATTGTTCATTCGCATCCAATCTTTGAGTATTGAAGATTTCGGTCATGCTTTCGTCTTCAGTACCTTCCAGTTCCATGCTCCAATGAACAAGTTTTTTGTAAAACTCCATCCACTCGTTGATGTTCATTTTGTCACCCAAACGCATCGAAATCTCTCTGAATTCCTGACGGTAATCGTTGGTAGTTTTTTCGCTGACCAAGCGTCTTTCGTCTAGATTTTTTTTAATAGATAGAAGTATTTGATTTGGATTAACAGGTTTGATGAGATAATCAGAAATTTTGGAACCAATCGCATCTTCCATGATATGCTCCTCTTCGCTTTTGGTAATCATAATTACCGGAAGACTTGGATCAATTTCTTTGATGTGCTGCAATGCTACTAGCCCTGTTATACCAGGCATGTTTTCATCTAAAAATACGATGTCAAAATAATTTTCTTTTACTTGCTCAATAGCGTCTTTGCCGTTGTTTACCGTGCTCACAACATAGCCCTTATTTTCAAGAAACATAATGTGTGGTTTGAGAAGATCTATTTCGTCATCTGCCCATAATATTTTTTCGCCTGCCATAAATTTTTTTCTTTGCTAGTTTAGTTCTGTAACATTCAAAGTGATTCAATATTGCCTAAACAATAAAATCAAAGCACACTTTCTGATTGATTTATTCAGTATAATTCAGAATGTTTAGCAATCAAAGGTAATACAGTAAGTGTTTTATCTTTGAACCTTGTACTCATGGGTTTTGAGCGAGAGTTCGGTGTTGTTTTACTTCATTGCACTAAAGCTAAACCACATTGGTAGTAACCACAATTTGATAGTGTATTTTCGACCAGAAAATAAAATTGAATTAGTTTTATCTACTGCAAGCATTTTATGAATTCAACCTATTTACCAAAAAGGCGAAAAATCATCAATGATCCTGTTTATGGATTTATTACACTTCGTCATGCATTTATTTTGGAGCTTATAGATCACCCTTGGTATCAACGACTTAGGAGAATCACTCAACTTGGGTTGTCACATTTGGTTTATCCTGGAGCTACCCACAACAGATTTCAGCATGCTATCGGAGCAATGCATTTGATGCAAATCGCAATTGATGAGATAAGGTTGAAGGGACATGAAATAACTTCAGAAGAGGAGGTCGGGCTACTTGCAGCAGTTTTATTGCACGACGTTGGACATGGACCATTTAGTCACGCCTTGGAATTTAGTATTGTCGATGGGCTGCACCATGAGGATATTTCTTCAATCATGATGGAAAAATTAAATCAGTATTTTAACGGACAACTTACCCTTGCCATTGAAATATTTAATAATCGATATCACAAAAAATTCCTTCATCAGTTGGTGAGTAGTCAACTCGATATGGATCGTCTCGATTATTTGGCAAGAGATAGTTTTTTTAGTGGAGTAGTGGAGGGGCAAGTTGGTTCCGAGCGTATCCTCAAAATGCTAGATGTTGTCGACGACCAACTTGTGGTTGAAGAAAAAGGTATTTACAGCATCGAAAAATTTATAGTTGCCAGAAGATTTATGTATTGGCAGGTGTATCTGCACAAAACAGTGCTTAGCGCTGAGTTTATGTTGGTAAATGTATTAAAACGAGCCAAGAAATTAGCAACAAATGGTGTTGAATTATTTGGCTCACCTGCTTTAAAATATTTTCTTTATAATTCTGTTACCAAAGAAAATTTCAGTTCTGATAATCAATCGCTTATTCATTATGCCGATCTAGATGATTTTGATATAACCGGTGCTGTAAAGGTTTGGCAAAACCATAGTGATAAAGTCTTATCAACGCTTTCAAGAAATATTATTGGCCGCAATCTATTTAAAATCGAATTACAAAAGGAGCCTTTTGATAAAGCTATTGTATCTAAAAAATTGGCAGCGACTGCCGAGGCTTTTAATTTGACTCAAGAAGAGGCGGGCTACTTTGTTTTATCACAAACGGTAGACAATCGAGCTTACAACCTTGAAGATGATGGAATAAAAATTCTTATGAAATCAGGCGAAGTGAAAGATGCTGCAGTGGTTAGTGATCATTTAAATCTTGCTGCGCTGAGTCAATCTGTATACAAGTATTTTCTTGCATATCCTAGATTTTTTTGTAAAAGTATATAATACCGATTATTCAGATTAGCACTAGTGTGGCGTTACAGGAAATCTGATTCTTTTGTAAGACATACAGCCATTGTAAGATTATTAAAATATTTGGACCAGTTAATAATTACAATCGGTATAATTTATAAAAAAGTCTTTTGGACAAATTTGTAAATTCAATCGATAAAATTATGTCAATAGCCTCACCGCACTATTTTTTGGTTATTTCAGCAACCACCACGATAAAATTATCAAACAGCTTTGGGTTATTTAACAATTACAATAGGTAATATATGCGCGCTAACTGTAAGATTATTATAATTCTCGAGCCATTTAGGAATTACAATTGGTATAATTTTTTATGAGGCCTTGAGGTAAAAAAAAGAATCTTACAACCATAACGCACTCATGTTGTTAGATTATTAAATTGAAATCTGAAACTAAAACTCGATAACAAGTCCGTCTTTATCATGGAAATGATATTCCAAAAACTGAGAGCTAGATGACGATTCGACTTTGACTTTGACTTTATATTTTTTCTTCCAGTTTTTCGCGATGCTGCTGAAGAAACCTCGATTGAGGAAAGCTTCAACCATTGGATGCACGGTAAGTGAAACATCTGTGTGTTTGCCTTCTTCCGATAAAAATCTAACACAGCCTTCGAGTTCATCGTTGAATAAAATGGAAGACTGAATAACTCCTTTGCCTTCACAACTCGGACATTTTTCGGTTGTAATAACCTTAGTCACGGGTTTAACGCGCTCGCGGGTGAGTTCTATTACGCCAAATTTGCTCGGAGGAAGAATGTTATGTTTTGCTTTATCATTCTTCATGAATTCGCGCAAAGCATCAGAAAGTTTTTTCTGATTGTCGCGATTTTGCATATCAATAAAATCAACACATATAATTCCGCCCATGTCGCGCAACTTCAATAAACGAGCTATTTCTTTTGCGCATTCCATATTAGTCTGCAATGCATTTTCTTCTTGATTCTGAACGGAAGCATTTTTTCTGTTGCCGCTGTTGACATCGATCACATGCATAGCCTCGGTATGCTCCACAATCAAGTACGCTCCGCTTTTCAAATTTACCTGTTTGCTAAAACTTTGTTTGATTTGACGGTGAATATTAAACGAATCAAATAAATCGGGGGTTTTATGATATTTAAGAATTTCGGCATGACCGATATTCTTTAGAAATGAACGGACTTCACTAGCTACTTGCTCATCGTTTACATGAATGTTGGTAAAACTCTCGCTTAATATATCGCGCAGCAGAGTAGATGTTTTGTTCATTTCACCTAAAATGCGCTGTGGAGGCCGGGCATTTTTTAGGGTCTTAAACATTTCGTCCCAACGTTTCACTAAATCTTGAAGATCTTGATCAAGTTCGCTTACGCTTGTTTCCTCTGCCTGAGTGCGGATGATTACCCCCATATTGGGTGGTCGCAAGCTGTGCATCAGTTTGCGCAGTCTGTCGCGTTCGGTTTCGTCTGAAATTCGGCTAGACAGTGATACTTTGTTTGAGAATGGAACAAGTACCAAATAACGACCAGCAAGAGTTATTTCTGATGTTAGTCTAGGACCTTTTTGAGAGATGGGTTCTTTGGCAACCTGAACAGGAATAACATATCCCTGACCTATGACATCTTTTATTTTACCTTCCTTACTGATGTCGGCAAGAGAGGGGAAATTCATCAAGTCTGATGATTTCTGTTCACCACTAATGACTCTTCTTGTATAGTGGTTTAGTGACGCAAATTGCGGTCCTAGATCAAGGTAGTGCAAAAACGCGTCTTTGCTATATCCAACATCGACAAAACATGCGTTTAAATGCGGTAGAATTTTTCCTACCCGCCCAAGATACACATCACCAACAGCGTATTCCTGATTTCTTTGTTCTCGATGAAGCTCTACAAGAACTTTGTCATGCAGCAATGCCAAGTCAACACCCTTTGTGGTGGTATTAATTATCAATTCTACATTACCAGTCAATTCCATAAAGATATCGGAAACAAAAGAAACAGCTTATCACTCCTGACTTTATGATAGCTGAAAACAAGCAGAGACCATTGGCTCGGCTACTCAACGCATCAAAACAGGAAACAAAAATTCACTAAAAACTAGCGATTTTTCTTCTTGTGACGGTTCTTTCTAAGACGCTTTCTTCTTTTGTGGGTCGCCATTTTATGACGCTTTCTTTTTTTACCGCAAGGCATGGTTCTATTTATTTAAATTCTTATTCGTAATATTTTCTATGTACTCGTTCACTTTAGCAACCACCACTGTATCTGTAGTATGCCTTAGCAACGTTCTGTATTTGTTCTCAGCTTCTTTTGTGTTGCCTAATCTCTCGTGGGCTTGTGCTGCAAAAAACAGTGAATTATTATCCGTTGAATCGATTGCAAGCCCTCTTTCAAAACACTGCAACGCGAGCATCGTGGTATCCATTACCATATATTGGTAACCAACTTCAACTTGATACTTAATGTCATCCGGGCGAAGAGCTCTAACTTTCTCAAAGCGCTCGATGGCTTTCGGAAATTGACCACTTTTCACCGAGAACATTCCCAAATAATACTGAGCATCCACATTGGTAGAATCTTCGCTCACCAGTTCGCGGAGGATTGTAATCCCCTGCATTGGTTCTGCCCCATTCACCAACTCAATGGCTTGCTCAAGTCTAGCTGTCTTTGGATCTAAAACGGACTGTTTGTCCGCAGCAGATGCAGGTTGTTTAGGCAAGAATAAAAAAAGAACGAGTAATGCAATGCTTGCTACGACAAGTGCAATTAGCGCTGCTTTTGATTTAAGCATGCTCAACAACTTTCACTTTTTCCTTCACACTGTCTACAAATTCTTTAGCAGGTTTAAATGCCGGAATGTAGTGCGCGGGGATGGTTACGCTTGTCTTTGCAAGGATGTTACGACCAAGTTTTTCTGCTCTTTTCTTAACGATAAAACTGCCGAATCCTCTCAGATAAACATTTTCACCATTCTCCATTGCATTCTTTACAGTGCTCATCATCCCTTCCACAATTGCAAGTACATCATTTCTGTCTATACCTGTTTTGTTAGAAATCTCTGTCACGATATCAGCCTTTGTCATTTTGCTAAGTATTTTTTTGTGGTTTGTTAAGTGTTTTATTCCAAAATTTGGGGCGGCAAATATACTGTTGTTTTGAAAAATTCAAACTGTTCTTTTTCCGAGTGTTAGCATTATTTTTTTACGATGACGAAAATTTCCGAAATTTTATTGCTTTGGTACCATAAAAACAAACGGGATTTGCCGTGGAGACATACCACAGATCCCTACAGAATATGGCTTTCCGAAATAATTCTACAGCAAACCCGTGTGAATCAGGGATTGTCATACTATTATAAATTCATTGATCTCTTTCCAACTGTTTTTGATTTGGCCAATGCTTCTGAAGATGAAGTTTTGAAGGCATGGCAAGGGCTAGGGTATTATTCTAGAGCGCGAAATCTGCATTTTACCGCCCGCAAAATTGTTGAAGAAAAGCAGGGCGTATTCCCAAAAAATTACGAAGGCCTTCTTCAACTAAAGGGTGTTGGAACCTACACGGCTGCTGCTATTGCCTCATTTGCATACAACGAAAAGGTGCCCGCAATCGATGGAAACGTGATTCGCGTTTTTTCTAGATTGTTTGGTGTCGATTTGCCTGTGGATTCCGCTGAAGCAAAAAAGCGGATCAATGAAATCGCTATGCGCGAAATAGATGATAAACACGCAGGAACTTATAATCAGGCTATCATGGAGTTTGGCGCAATTTGGTGCACTCCACAGCGACCTAAATGCGATGATTGTCCTTTTTCTGCAAATTGTATTGCCCTCCAAAAAACGCTGGTTCAAAAGATTCCTTTCAAAAAGGGAAAAACTAAAGTGACGGAAGAGTGGTTTTATTATCTCGTAGCATCCAATAATGGTAGTATTTATCTCAAAAGAAGAAATGAAAAGGACATTTGGCAAGGATTATATGATTTTATCGAGATAAGATCATTTGAACCCATAGAACAGCCAGAAGTAATTTCTCGTTTTTCTAAATTGATAGGGCAGAATTTTACAAACACGGCTCTTCGATTTAGTGATGAAGTAACCCATTTATTATCTCATCGAAAAATAAGAGCGAGATTTATTCGTGTAGAATTGACCGAACCACTTGGCGCTATAGAACAACCAATTTTTGCTGTTGCCAAAGAGGATGTTGTAAAATATGGATTACCAAAATTGATAGAACGATATTGGAGTGAGTGATTATGGCATTGTGAGCATGTGCATTCTTGGTGAATAAAAAGAGTATCGAATTTCTTGCACAATTGCGAACAGAGTAGTACCTATGTGTAAATTTTAAAGTATGGCCGGAAGTATAAATAAAGTTATTCTTGTAGGTAATTTGGGTAAAGATCCTGAAGTGAAAAATTTTGATAATGGTGGAGTTGCATGTCAGTTTCCAATGGCAACTACCGAGAGTTATTGGGATAAAGAAAAAAATCAACGAATCGATCTTCCTACCGATTGGCACAATATCCGCATCAATAAACCGGGCCTTGCAAAAGTCGCTCAACAGTATCTTCACAAGGGAAGTCAGGTTTACATTGAAGGAAAAATCCGCACGAGACAATATCAGACTAAAGAAGGTGAGACTCGTTATACTACCGAAGTATATGTCGAGGAGCTTGTGTTGATGGGCAGATCGGGCGGTGCGCCTGGCGAACATAGCCACAGTGAGACTCCTCAGCAATCATCGCAGCCTCCGCAAGAGAGTATAACGCCTGAATCTGACGATCTTCCATTCTGATATTTTGAATTTCAAGGCATTTGTTGGGATGTATTTGTAAGTTTTTAATCACTCATTTAAGAGGTGGCTGTGTGATAGTGCAGATTCACATTTAGTATCATAACACCACCATAAATGAGTTTTGCCTGTTTCGTATAACTTTGCGACTGCATTAACACGTTTTTCTTGGATACTATTTTTTGCTTTCTTTCTGCTCCTTTGCTACTGTTGACCGGATTGGGTGCGGCCGGGCCGTCAATTACCATTGTTTTTCTTTTGATAGGCAGTGCCCTTATTTCGAGCAGCGAAGTGGCCATGTTTTCATTGACTCCGGTTCAGCGTGCAGATTTGCAACTTTCAAAAAACTCTTCTGATCGACATATTTTAGATCTTCTGGAATTACCGGACAAAGAAACTGGTCCAAAACGACTACTCGCATCTATTCTTATTGCCAACAATGCAATAAATATTGCTATCGTATTGATTGCTCATGACCTTGTCACTGTTTGGTTTCCTGTTGGTGATTATCCAACATGGGTCAAAACAATGATTGATGTCGTTGCAATCACTTTTGTAATTGTACTTTTTGGTGAGGTGATTCCTAAAGTTTATGCAACCGGTAATAATCTCAAAGTGGCTAGAGTAATGGCTCTTCCGCTTAAAATTGTGCAATGGCTTTTGCAACCTGTTACGTGGATGTTGATGAAGACTTCCGGCTTACTTGAAGATCGACTCAGGCCATCGTCACGGGGTAATATTTCTGTGGATGAATTGGGCCACGCGCTAGAACTTACGGCAGACGATGATCGCACTGCCGAAGAGCATAAAATACTTGAGGGTATAGTAACATTCGGTGCAAAAGAAGCCGGACAAATAATGACTCCAAGAACTGATATTGTTTTTCTTCAACATGATTGCACTTTTCCTGAAGTAATGGAAGTAGTTATGGATAAAGGTTATTCGAGATTACCTGTTATCAGATCTTCGCCTGACGAAATTTTAGGCTTTCTTTTTATTAAAGATCTTCTAGCTATTTCTGATGCAACGGATTATGACTGGATGACATTGGTGAAACAACCATTTTTTGTGCCTGAGAATAAAAAAATTGATGATTTACTTCAGCAATTTCAGCAAACAAAAACTCACTTGGCTATTGTTGTCGATGAGTATGGTGGCACCTCAGGACTAGTCACACTCGAAGATATTCTCGAAGAAATTGTTGGTGAAATCTCTGATGAATTTGACGAAGAAGAATTGCAATATTCAAAATTGGATGATCGCAATTATGTGATAGAAGCAAAAATTGCGTTGGTAGATATGTATCGACTACTTAACATCGATGGAGTTCCATTCGAGGAATTTAGAGGTGATAGCAGCACACTTGGTGGTTTCTTGCTGGAACAACATGGAAGCATACCTCAACGAGGAGATGTTATCAATTTTCAAGATTTTGTTTTTCTAATTGAAGCTGCCGATAAACGCAGAATTAAAAGGATTAAACTTACTCTTCCCGAGCAAATTACAAGCAACAATTAGAGCAAATTCTCTATGAAGAATATGAATTTGAAGATTTTTTTATTTGTACTAATTTCTGTTTTACTATTTGCTTGCCACGACGATTTTCTTCCCAAGCCAAAAGGCTATTTCAGAATTGATTTACCCGAAAAGGTATACCGAAACTATGAGGCAAAATGTCCTCTCACATTCGATACTCCTGAGTATTCTTCAATAGAATTATTCGAAAATAAAATGTCATCCGATTCTTGTTGGTTTAATATTTATTTCAAAAAATTTAATGCGCGCTTGCATTGCACATACATGCCCGTAAGAGGAGATTTTGATGCTCTTGTTCGCGATGCGTATGGTTTTGCTATTAGCCATGAGATGAAAGCCTCTGCTCTTAAAAGAACCGGAATTCAAGATACTGAGCGCAAAGTTTATGGAATGATTTACGATATCGAAGGTGAAGCAGCCTCGCAACTTCAGTTTTTTGTAACTGACAGTACCCATCACTTTTTTAGAGGTTCGTTGTACTTCTACAATTCACCAAATCCGGATTCAATTGCACCGGTCTTGCAATTTTTGAAAGCAGATGTTGTTAGGTTGGTGAATACGATGGAGTGGAGGTAGGGGGAATGGTTCGAGCTTGATTTCGCTAAATTGAGTTTACTTTACCAATCCATAGGTCAAAACACTTAGGTGGCTATAGGATGAATAAATTCAAAACCTGCAATAGCAAGTCACATATTTTTCCCTCATTCACCATTGTGGTGACATAAGTAGATTGTCACCTATGAGGGATTTTTCACGAATAGATTTTGAAGAGTGATATTGGTCATGAAAGAAAGAGGTACTGATTATCTTGCATTTGGTTATAAGTACATGGCTCTTACGATTTCACCACGTTTCTTACCCTATTTTTCCCATGGCTGTCAGTGATGGTCAAATGATAAATACCGGCTGATAATGACGACAAATCAATTCGGGTTTGAGCATTATTAATGTTGGAGGCCAGAATGATATTTCCCAAGAAATCGGTGATTTGAACCTCAGAGATAATGAAGTCATTTGAGCGAATGAATAATTCGTCGATAACGGGATTCGGATTAATATCTAACCTTTGATTGTCCACCTATTAGGACATCAACTCCGCTGATATTGAATTTCGCGCAGATGAATTGGTCACGATTTTCTGTCATGTTACCATAACCAGTTGTGAGTAGATCACCGTCGTTCAAAATATGCAGGCCTATTAGGATATCCTCTTCAAAATCGAACTCTGGACGACAGATACCATCAACATCAAAGGTATTGTCAGGAGTACCATCCACGTTAAAGCGAGCAATAAATGATTGGTTAAGTCCTTCTTCATCAAACTCTTTTCCTGCGATCGTGATTTGCCCTGTGGGTGTCACGGAAATAGTGAGACCAATGGGATCTGTGGAATTGTTATAATAGGCGAAACCGCTGGTGCCAAAAGAAAAATCCATGAATCCGTCAGAATTCAACTTCGCGACAAATGCGTTTCCGGATACATCTTGACCTGTAGCAAAAACACTACCATCTTCAGTCAAACATAAGGCTTGAGGAGCAGTTTCATCGGCATCATTCCCTAAGTCAGAAAATCCATTATTGGCAAATCCTGAAATGAAATTGCCATTTTGGTCGATCTTTATCACCACGCTTAAATTGGAATCAAAATCCTTAAAGTAACCGCAGAGGTACATGTTTGTACCATCATCTTTGATGTCTGAAATTCTCAATCCGTCAAATAGTGTCACAAACTTTACTCCGTCATCATCAAAGGTTAGGTCTTCATCGCCGGCAGAAGTAAATTTGGCTAACATCAGACTCAGCACATTAGGATCTTCGTAAGTAAAAGCTGCAATGGATTTATTGTTATCAAATAAGCTACATCCTATGGAAGTGATGTCGACATTGTTATCATTCGTCTGAAAGTATGAACCAGTTAAGTCGTTAGAAAAAGTTGGATCGGGTATTCCATTACTATTTAATCGAAAAGCAACAGCATAGGGATGATCATAGTTGCCATCATAAAATGCCCCGCAAATGAGCACTTTTCCAGTTGGATAAAAGTCGGCACCTTCGAGCGATGTAATACCATATGCTGTTCCTATGGCTGTTTGGCCCGACTGACCGAATACTGAGGCGTAATTGCCGCTTGCATTCAGTTTGGCGCAACTGAATACAAAATTACCATCGAGCTCTGTTTATCCGAAATGATAAGAGTTATTTGAGTCATCAACAATCATGTAGTGTGATCGCGAATTGTTAGCCTGGCCAGCAAATGGTGGACGAGCTGTACCATCACCCCCAGTATAATTAAGGTCAAATCCGACAAATTGTTCAAGAAGACAATAAAAAATAAATTTGAATGAAGGTAAATTTGATTTTCATATATTTAATTTGTAAATCAAAAAACACAAATGTTAATAATGCAATTAAGCAATTTTTGTTTTCTGTGGTGTAGTTTTTTGGTCTTAATAATATCTTCAAATGCCTATAATCAAATGCAAAATTGTTATATATGACAAATGCTTTTCCATTTAGTTGTCACCCTCATAAAACTTAGTTATCCTCTTAATTGGGCATCTTATGTGAATTGGATTTTGTGGCTATAGAAGCATGAACAATGAATAGATCTACCGACTCGCCCACCTCACAATCATAATAACGACACAAACCAAAAACATCAAGATTGATATTTTGTTAATACCATGCATAAATCTCAGGTTGAGATCAACTTTTTCTCTTTTGAAAAGATTGCGAGGATCGAGGTAATAAAGTAACTTTTTGAGTAACATATTTTGAATGTTTTAGTCAATAAAACTATGGTAGTTGATAATTGTTCGGCTCGCCCTATTCTGCTGCTATCATCGATATTTCAACCTTAGCATTTTTTGGCAGGACAGAGACTTGCACGGTCTCTCGTGCCGGAAAATTATCTTTGAAATAGCTTGAATAGACTGCATTTACTTTCGAGAAATCGTTCATGTCAGACAAAAATATACTCGTCTTCACCACGTGACCGAAATCCATTTTAGCACTTTCAAGAACGGCCTTAAGGTTGGTCATTACCAATAAAGTTTCGTCTTCAATAGTCGAGGGTGTGTATGTATTTGTTGCCGGATCAATGGCAATTTGTCCGCTGGTGAATAGCATGCCACCTGTTTTTACTGCCTGACTGTAAGAACCTATTGGGGCAGGAGCATAAGATGTGGTTATAATTTCTTTTTTCATACTTTTTTTGTTGATGAAGGGCAATATCAATAGTGTAGTGCAAGTTAGCATGACAACAAGGATTGCAAAGGGATTGGTGAAATTTTTTTTGATCATGTTCACTTTCGAATTCTAATTAATGGAGCGAAGTTCTTCAAAAATTTGAACGCAATATCGTTCAAGTAGAATGAGTGATTTATTTTTTGAAAATTATTTTTAGTTCGTTGGATTCCTCATTGCATTATATCAACTGTTTTGATTCTATTTTTGACACATGAGAAAATTTGTTTTTATATTGGTTACTGCCGCTATATCAATGGGCTTTACAATGGCACCTCCTACGTATCAAGTGGCTGTTTTAAAGTACCGCGGTGGTGGCGATTACTACGCAAACCCCACATCCGTTCCCAATCTAGTGCAGTTCGTAAATAAACAACTCAATATGAACATCGATTCTGAGGTGCCATACATAGACGCCGGAAGTCCGGAAATTATCAATTACCCATTTGTCCATATGACAGGACATGGAAATGTTGTTTTTAATTCCACTGATGCGGCAAATCTTCGTTCTTACTTGCTGGCGGGTGGTTTTCTTCACATTTCTGATAATTATGGAATGGACCCATTTATAAGAAAAGAACTCAAAAAGGTATTTCCCGAACTGGAGCTCGAGGAACTTCCATTCGATCATCCTATTTATAATCAGACTTTTTCATTTCCCAAAGGTTTGCCCAAAATTCATGAACACGATAATAAATCTCCTCAAGGATTTGGTCTGATTAGGGAAGGACGCCTTCTTTGTTTTTATGATTATGAATGCGACCTCGGCGATGGATGGGAGGATTTTGAAGTGCATAAAGATTCGGACGAAGCTCGAACCAAAGCGCTTAGGATGGGTGCCAATCTTATGCAATACGCGCTAATGGGGCCTGAAGAAAAATAGTTCTTCATTATGCAAGCTTCTTTTAATGGTGTTTCGTTCATTGAAATGAAAGCTTTTCTTGATGAAAAGGCTTGTAGGTTTAATGCGAGTTATTTTATTGACGCTGATCCAATTTCAATTCCTCATCGTTTCAGAAAAAAGGAAGATATCGAAATTGCTGCGTTTCTCGCTGCCTCCATTGCTTGGGGTAACCGAAAGTCGATCGTGAACAACGCATCTA
>Ga0105048_10001761_pt1 | contig 34976 bp, 34 predicted proteins | sample MAT05_FD_78382 | JGI IMG/M metagenome (GOLD analysis project Ga0105048, IMG submission 78382) | Freshwater microbial communities from Lake Fryxell liftoff mats and glacier meltwater in Antarctica - MAT-05 | ecosystem: Environmental > Aquatic > Freshwater > Ice > Liftoff microbial mat | place... | reverse complement strand
GTCATGTGCGCCGCGAGCGACGCTGCGCGCGAGCGTGCCACACTGACGATCTCGCCCACCCGCGCCAGCTAGGACGGCGACGCGTTGGAGGAAACCTGACACCGACGACGGCTCCCGTGGGGTGCGAGTCTAAGATGCGAGAGCCCGCTCGCGGGCACCGACGTCAATGAGGACCGAAGGGGTCAACACGCATGAGCACTGGTTTCGCCACGATGTCCGTCGCCGCAATTCTCGCCGAGAGCGCCATCCGGTTTCCCGACTCGGTCGCCGTCGTGGTCGGAACGCAGCAGACGACCTACCGTGACCTCTGGCGCGAGGCGCGCGAGTACGCGGGAGCGCTCAAGGCACGGGGCATCGGTCCCGGCGACCGGGTTGCGGTGCTCATTCCCAACGTCGCCGACTTCCCGCGCGTCTACTACGCCGTGCTCGCGCTCGGCGGCATCGTCGTGCCGATCCACGCGCTGCTCAAGTCGGAGGAGATCGAGTATGTGCTGCGCGACAGCGGCGCGAAGCTCATCGTGTGCGCCGCACCCCTCCTCGGCGAGGGAGCGAAGGGCGCCGCGCTCGCGGCCGTCGAGCTCGTGTCGGTGCTGATCCCGGACGACAAGGTCGACGCGCTCCCTTTCACACGCCTGGAGGATGAGGCTCGCGAGGCCACGGCCATCGAGACATACGAGCCGCGGCATCCGTTCGACACCGCGACGATCCTCTACACGAGCGGCACGACCGGCCGGCCCAAGGGCGCCGAGGGGTGCCACCTCGCCCTCGTCGAGCAGGTGAACGTGCTGCTGCTCAGCACCTTCGACCTGCGGCCCGAGGACCGGGTGCTCGGATGCCTGCCCCTGTTCCACACCTTCGGCCAGACCTGCGCGATGAACGCGACGTTCCGGGCCGGGGCCACGATAGTGATGGTGCCGCGGTTCGACGGCGACACCGCGCTGGGCGTGATGATCGAGCAGCAGTGCACGATCTTCATGGGCGTGCCGACGATGTACATCGGCCTGCTCGATGCCGCATCCCGCAACCTGGAACGCCCGCCGCTGCGCTACGCCGTCTCGGGCGGCGCGGCGATCCCGGTCGCGATGATCGAGAAGTTCCGTGAGGCTTTTGGGGCGGACATCTTCGAGGGCTACGGCCTCACCGAGACCTCGCCCGTCGCGACGTTCAACCACGTCGGCCGGGTGCCGCGCCCCGGAACCGTCGGCCAGGCGCTGTGGGGGGTCGAGATCGGCATCGGCGACCCTGAGCTGCAGGAGTCGGTCGAGCTGCTGCCGACCGGCGAGCTCGGTGAGGTGCTCATCCGTGGGCACAACCTCATGAAGGGCTACCTCAACCGGCCGGAGGAGACCGCCAAGGCGATCGTCGACGGCTGGTTCCGCACCGGCGACCTCGGAACGCTCGACGAGGACGGCTACCTCACGATCGTCGACCGAACGAAGGACATGATCCTGCGCAACGGATACAACGTCTACCCGCGCGAGGTCGAGGAAGTGCTCGCGCGGCATCCGGATGTCGCCACCAGCGCCGTCTTCGGGATCTCGCACGAGACCCACGGGCAGGAGATCATGGCCGCGGTCATGCTCCGGCCGGGAGCCCTCGCGAGCGGCCAGGACCTCATCGACTTCACGATGGAGCACATCGCGTCGTACAAGTACCCACGGCACATCCAGATCGTCGAGGCGCTGCCGCTCGGTCCGAGCGGCAAGGTGCTCAAGCGCGAGCTGGTGGCGCAGTACGGGTAGGGCGTGCGGGCGCCGGGCTAGCTGGCGGCGCCCGGCGAAGCCCATTCGCCAGCGGCGATCGCGTCGGCGTACGTGCGGATATCAGGTCCCGGCTCGTAGTCGATGAAGCGGTCCTTGAGGCGCGAGTTGAGGTCGGCATAGATCGCATCGGCATCCGTGCCCGGATCTGATCCCGCGATGTCGAGCACCGCTTCGCGCAGTACCCGGTCGGCATCGTCGAGGATCTTGGCGCGGGCTTCGTCGTTCCAGCGGATATCGGAGGGGCTCATCCGGCCACGATAGTTTGCCGGGCAGTGGATGTCGGGGGCTTGCGCGTGCCGGAAGAAGAAGCAAGACCGGGCCGACCTTCGCAATACATCGAAGTCGCGCGTGATGTGCGGTGTCGAATCGCCATCTGAGACTTCGGGGGGGCTCGCACCCGGGTGGACTCGTGTGCTGACCCGGGATCCCCGCGAGGCCGATGAATTACTGGCACTCCAGCCAATGACGGGCACGGCGTCCCGGATGAGACGGACGTGTGAGCTCAATGTCTTTACTTAGCAAACTACTTTGCGCTATAAAGTAGTTATGCCAGAACCCACGAACCGGCTCGACGACAATGCTCCCGCCGACCCCGCAACGATGCTGGCGATCCTTACGGAGCAGCAACGCAGGGTCGACCGTGCGCTGCTCGCGCCCGTGCCGTGGCTCTACTTCATCTGGGGAGTCTCCTGGCTCATCGGCTATTTCCTCCTCTGGTCCACGTGGGATGGCGGCAACCCGTGGTTCCGTGTGCCGGTCGCGCTCGCCGCGACCACGTTCGCGGTTCTGATGATCGGCTCGATTGTGTCATCCGCTGTGATCGGAGCGCGGATCAACCGTGGCGTGCGCGGAATCTCGGACTTCGCCGGAAGGGTCTACGGCCTGTCATGGTCAGTCTGTGGTTTCGCCTTTTTTGCCCTCGGTGCCGGGCTCGACTTCAACGGGGCGTCGTCGGAGATACTCTCGGTCTACTTCCCCTCCGCGTTCGGCCTCATGTGCGGAACGACCTACCTCGGCGGGGCGGCGCTCTGGCGCAACAAGGGGCAGCTTGTCGTGGGCGTCGCGCTTCTGGTGGTTTCGTCGCTCGCGCCGTTCGCCGGGCAGCCGACCAACATTCTGGTGATGTCACTGGCGGGAGGCGCCGTCTTCGGGGCCGGGGCCGTGGCCTCCGCGATCGGGTTGGCCCGGCCCGCCCGTGACTGACCTCGACCCGATGATCCATGTCGCCGCCCGCCTGCGCATCACGGCGAGCCTCTCGGCCATCCCCGCGGGCGACCGCATCTCTTTTCCCCGGCTGCAGGAACTGCTCGATATGACGGCGGGCAACCTGTCGACCCATCTTCGCAAGCTCGAAGACGTGAGCTACGTCACCGTCACGAAGACCCATCACGGCCGCACCCCCGCCACCTACCTCGAGCTCAGCAAGACCGGGCGTCGCGCTTTCGAGGATTACAGGGACGCCCTTCGATCGGTACTGGGAGAGAACAGATGACCACCCTCGCCTCCCTCGACAACGTGACCCGCACCTACGGCGATGTCGTCGCCGTCGACGACGTGAATCTCTCGATCGAGTCGGGCACGATCCTCGGGCTGCTCGGCCCCAACGGGGCGGGCAAGACCACCGTCATCTCCCTGCTTCAGGGACTCCGAAAGCCGTCGAGAGGCACGGTCACGCTCTTCGGCGGAAGTCCAGCGGAAGCCCGCAACCGGGTGCTCCTCGGCAGCACTCCGCAGGAGACTGCGCTTCCCGCCACCCTCCGCGTCGGCGAGGTGCTCGATTTTGTCGGGTCACACTTCGCCAGCCGCGCTCCCACGGCAGAGCTCGCCGACGAGTTCGGCCTCGACCGGCTCCTCCGCCGCCAGACCGGCTCGCTCTCCGGCGGGCAGAAGCGCCGCCTCAGCGTCGCGCTGGCCTTCGTCGGTCGTCCGAAGCTCGTGCTGCTCGACGAACCGACCACCGGCCTCGACGTCGACGCGCGCCGCACACTGTGGGACGCCCTCCGCTCGCAGCACGAGCGCGGTGCGACGATCGTGGTGACAAGCCACTACCTCGAGGAGATCGAGGCGCTCGCTCAACGCGTCGTGGTGATGGGGGAGGGAAGGGTGCTGGCCGACGACAGCCTCGTCGGGGTTCTTGACCGGGTCGGACTCGCGAGGGTGCGCCTCGAGTCGGGGCAGCTCGATCGTGTCGCGACCCTGGCGGGTGTCGACAGAGTCGATGAGGCGAGCGGGACATCCGCTTCCTTCTTCGTGCGCGACTCGGATGGGTTCATTGTCTCCCTCGTGCGCTCGGGCATCGAGTTCCGTGGACTGACTGTGCGCGGGGCGACGCTCGAGGAGGCGTTCCTGTCGCTCACCGGCGGCGCGCGCGCTGCGGCCGGTGCCAGAACGGCCGTCCGCACCACACCCTCGTCGACAGTGAAGGAATCCTGATGTCCACCGCCCGCCTCACTGTCGTCCACGCGAAGTACACCCTTCTCGAGACCGCGCGGGTGCCGATCGCGATCATCGGGGGGTTGGTGTTTCCGGCCCTCTCGCTGCTCTTCTTTGTCGTTCCGCAGCGGGCAGTTGCGGATGACCCGGTGTTCGCGAGCCAGGCCGTGATCTCGCTAGTGGTCTTCGCGCTTCTCGCGAACTCGCTGTTCGGATTCGGGCTGAACATCTCGGAGGCACGGGAGAAGCCCTGGGACCCGTACCTGCGCACGCTTCCCGCCCCCGCGCTGTCGCGGGTGCTCGGCCAGGTGTTCTCGACCGGGCTGCTCGGGCTCGCCTCGATCCTTCCGGTGATCGTGATCGGGGCGCTCCTCACCGAGGCGACGGCGGACCTCTGGCGCATCCTCGTGGGACTGGGGGCGCTCGCTGTCGCCTCGCTGCCGTTTATGTTCCTCGGCATTTCGATCGGCTACTCGATGCCGTCGAAGGCCGCCATCGCGGTCGTTCAGGTGGTGATGTTTGGGCTTGCGTTCGGCGGCGGGCTGTTCCTTCCGCCGTTCCTGTTCGCGGACTGGCTCAACGCCCTGTCCCAGTTCCTGCCGTCGCGGCAGGCTCGCGAGTTCGTGATCTGGGCCGTGCAGGGCGGCGAACTCGAGCCGTGGGTCTGGGTGGGAATCCTCCTCTGGACCGCGGGGTCGCTTGCGCTCGCGCTGGTGTTGTTCCGGCGGGACGAGGGGCGCCGCTACCGCTAACGCTCCGCCGATGTCCGTGATCGGGCAAGCCGGATCCGCTACTCGGCCAGGACCTCGTCGACTTCACGATGGAGCGCATCGCGTCGCACAAGTACCCGCGGCACATCCAGATCGTCGACGCGCTGCCGCTCGGGCCGAGCGGCAAGGTGCCGGGGCGCGAGCTCGTCGCCCAGTACGGCAGCTGAGCGCGGGGCGTCGACGGGTCAGTCGCGCCGGAGCACGACGACGGTTACGTCGTCGTCGGCACCAGATTCCGCCATCGCGAGCAGCGAGTCGACGATGTGCTGGGCGTGCGGTGCGGCGCGGACGATCCGCTCGACCTCGTCGAGGCTGCCGAGGTCGCCGCCCCAGAGGTCGAGCACGCCGTCGCTCACCGAGACCAGGGTGTCGCCGGGGGACAGCTCGACGGTGTGCTCGGGCCAGTCATCCTCGAAGCCCATCCCGAGGGGCAGGCTCGTGGTCCGCAGCCGCTCCGCGCCGCCGTCCGCGCGCACCACGAGCGAGAGGCCGTGGCCGGCGTCGACATAGCGGATGTCGCCGCTGACGGCATCCAGCCGCGCGTGGAACAGCGTGACAAAGGCGCCCGCCTGATCAAGGTCTGACTCGAGCGACGCCGCAGCGGCGGCGACCGAGCGGCTCATGTCACTCTCGCGGCCCGCGGAACGCAGCACGGCGCGCACGGTCGCGGCGATGATCGCCGCTCCGATGCCCTTGCCCATTACATCGGCGAGCGAGAAAACGGCCCCGCCGTCGACGGCATACCAGTCGAAAAAGTCGCCGCCAACGGCCCGGGCCGGAGCGCAGCCGCCAGCGAGGTGGTAGCCGGGGAGACTGACGAGCTGCGCCGGGAGCAGGCCCCGCTGCACCTCTGCAGCCCGGCCGAGCTCGTTGTTCGCCGCCTGGCTCATGCGCCAGCGTGCCGCGAGCTTCAGCACCGTCGCGACGAGCTGGGCGGATGTGACTGGCTTCGTCAAGAATTCGTCGGCTTCGCTGCGGAACGACTGCATCGCGTACTCAAGCGACACGTGGGCCGTCATGACGACGACAGGAAGGTCTGGATGTGCGCCGCGGAGCTGCTTCATGAGATCGAAGCCGGTCATGCCGGGCATCTCGATGTCGGTGACGACAACATCCGGGAGGAATTCAGCGGCGGCACCGGTGGCATGGTGAGAATCATTCACAGTTCGCACGCGACATCCGGCCCGCTTCTCGAGGACGATCCGGGTATATTCCGCCACGTCTGGGTCGTCGTCGATGACCAGTACCCGATACGCGTCATCAATCACAGTGGCCCCGACCATTCCGGTTCCAGCTTAGGTGACGTTGCTCCGGCTCGAGCGAGTCGTGCGGGTCAGGCTGCGGAGTCCAGGTGCACGTCGCGGGGCTCGGCCGCCCGAGCCCTCGGCCAGGCGATGCGGATGCTCGCGGCCGCGACCAGCCCGCTCCACAGCATCCAGGCGATGGAGCCGACCGCATCGATGGCCGCTAGTGACTGCGCGCCCTCCCATCCGCCGATGAAGCTCATCGCCGAGCCCGGAAGGGCACCGATGAGCACGAACAGGCCAGAAACGAGCACACCGCAGATGAAGCCGGTCACGGGGATGCGGGGGAGGAGGGCGAATACAGCTGCGATGAGGATGCCGTACAGCGCGGCGAGGGGCGCGAGGAAGTAGAAACCGGTGAGCAGCGCGCGGGGCGCGGCGATCACCGCGTCGGTCAGCGAGAAGCCTTCGCCGGCGACGAGCAGCTGCATGATGTTCACGCCCCACCCGCCGAGGAGCGACCCCGCCGTCACGACGCTCGCGTACACCAGGAGCCTGACGGATCCGGTTTTCATGATGCCAGCTTGACACAGCCGCTCCCCATTGAGGGGACGTGCCCGCGTCGGGAGGTGCCCGCTCAGGTCGCGTTCGGGGGTTCGCAGGCCGCGTATGTGGGCGATTCGCGCCTGCACGTGCTCGCGTTTGGGCGAGCGCGGGGCGAGCGCGGGGGTGAGCGCGGCCTCAGACCGCCGCTGACGCCACCGTCGCCGCGATGATGTCGATGGCTGCGGGGTCGTCGATCGTCGGAGGCACAATGTAGTCCTCGCCGTTCACGATCTGCCGCATCGTCTTGCGGAGGATCTTGCCCGACCGGGTCTTCGGCAGTGCCTGGATCACCACGGCGTCCCTGAAGGCGGCGACCGCGCCGATCTGCTCGCGCATCATCGCGACGAGCTCGCCGGCGAGCTGCTCCTCGGCAATCGTCACCCCGTGCTTGAGCACGACATAACCAACCGGCTTCTGCCCCTTGATCTCGTCGTGCACCCCGATGACGGCACACTCTGCGACCGCCGGATGCTGCGAGAGCACCTGCTCCATGGATCCGGTCGACAGCCGATGGCCGGCCACATTGATGATGTCGTCGGTGCGACCCATCACGTAGAGGTAGCCCTCGCGGTCGAAGTAGCCGGAGTCGCCAGTGAGGTAGTAGCCGGGGAACGCCGACAGGTAGGTCGCGACGTACCGGTCGTCGCCATTCCACAGCGTCGCGAGGGTGCCGGGCGGCAACGGCAGTTTGATCACGATGTTGCCCTCGGCCAAGTGCGGTACGGGGTCGCCGTGCTCGTCGACGATCCCGACCTGGAAGCCGGGCACCGGGAACGACGGGGAGCCCGCCCGCAGTGGCAGCTTCTCCAGCCCACGTGGGCTCGCGCAGATCGCCCACCCGGTCTCGGTCTGCCACCAGTGGTCGACGACGGGCTTCTCGAGCAGTGCGGTCGCCCAGGTCCAGGTGTCCGGGTCGAGGCGCTCGCCGGCGAGGAACAGCGCGTCGAGGCAGCCGAGGTCGTACTGCTCGGCGAGTGCCGCGTGCGGGTCGGCCTTGCGGATCGCGCGAAGCGCGGTCGGTGCGGTGAACAGCACCTTGACCCTGTGCTCCGCGACGACGCGCCAAAACGCACCGGCATCCGGGGTGCCCACGGGCTTGCCCTCGTACAGCACGGTCGTGGCGCCCGCGATGAGCGGCCCGTACACGATGTAGGAGTGTCCGACGACCCAGCCGACGTCGCTCGCCGTCCACATCACGTCTCCCGGATGGATGTCGTAGATGTTCGCCATCGACCAGGCCATCGCGACCGCGTGCCCGCCGTTGTCGCGCACGACGCCCTTCGGCGCTCCCGTCGTGCCGGAGGTGTAGAGGATGTAGAGCGGGTCGGTTGCCGCGACCCCGACGGGCGGATGCGCGGTGGCGAACGGCGACCGCTCGTCCCAGTCCCACCATTGCGTTCCGGGGTAGCTGAACTCCGCGGCCGACCCCGGCACCTCGATGCGGTTCTTGACGATGACAGTGGTGACCGAGCCGCTGCTGAGGGCGAGGGCGTCGACGATCGTCGGCAGGTACTCGACGACCCGGCTCGGTTCTATGCCGCCGGATGCCGTGACGATGACCTTCGGCTGGGCGTCGTCGAGCCGGGCCGCGAGCTCCTTCGCCGCGAAACCGCCGAAGACGACGGAGTGCACAGCGCCGAGCCTGGCGCAGGCGAGCATCGCGGTGACGGCCTGCGGCATCATCGGCATATAGATGACGACGCGGTCGCCCTTGACGACCCCGGCATCGGCGAGCACCCCGGCGAACCGCGCGACCTTGTCGAGCAGGGTTGCGTAGCTGTAGCTCTTCTTCTTGCCGACGACGGGTGAGTCGTAGATGAGGGCGGCGGTCTCGCCGCGACCGGCGAGCACGTGCCGGTCGAGTGCGTTGAAGCACGTGTTCATGATGCCGTCGGGGAACCACCGGTAGAGCGGGGCATCCGTGTCGTCGAGCGCGACCGTCGGCGGGGTGTCCCAATCGATGCCGCCTGACGCATCGAGCCAGAAGCGCTCCGGCTCCCTCTCGCTGCGGGCCACGCTCTGCCGGTAGGCTCCGGACGCGTCCGGGCTGCTGCTGCTGTTGTCCATCGAAATTCTCCCCATCGAGACTCGCCGAATCCAAGTGTGTATACAGAAAGTTGCTAAAGTATGGCACAAATCACTGATTTTGCCGATAAGGTCGGAAGACTGTATACATTTGTCCTGGTTGGAGATAAGCATGGCGGTGCCTGCACGAGCCAGTGATCGGGCCTACATCGCCCTTCGCGGCGAGATCATCGACTGGGAGCTTCCGCCCGGCAGCATTCTCGGAGAGGTCGAGCAGGCGGCGCGGCTCGGGGTGTCCCGCACGCCGGTGCGCGAGGCCCTCGCCCGGCTCACCGCCGACGGCCTCGTCGCAGCCCAGGCGGGCAGAGGGCTTGTCGTCACGGACATCTCGATCGACAACATCCGCGAACTCTTCGAGGTGCGCGAGGCGCTCGAGATGCAGGCTGCCAGGCTCGCCGCCCGCCGTGGCGACACCGCCGTGTTCGCCGCCCTGGAGCGGGAGTTCGTCGCAGTGCCCGACCTGCTTGAGCGCGACGATCCCGCCCGGCACGCCTACTACGGGCTCGTTCAGCGTTTCGATGAGGCGATGGATGACGCCGCCGCCAACTCCTACCTCGTCGCCGCGCTGCGCAGCCTGCGCACCCACCTCGTGCGCGTGCGCCGTCTCGCAAAAGACAACCCGGCGCGGCTCTCGGCCGCAGCATCGGAGCATTTGCTCATTGTGCGGGCCGTCGTCTCCGGCGACGCCGACCTCGCCGCCCATGCCACCCACGTGCACCTCACCACGCCCTCGCGAGCGCACTCGCGTCCACCAAGCCGGCCCCCTGACACACGCACGACCCGCCCCACGTCTCCACCGAAAGGAACCACCGTGCAGCTCCACCACGTTCGAGTCCACCGCAGCGACGAGAATCTTGCCCGAGAGGACCAGCTCGCCTGGAAGATCGCCGAGGTCGCCGTCGACCCGGTCGAGGTCACGCCCGAGGTGACCGAAATGGTCATCAACCGCTTCATCGATAATGCCTCCGTCGCGACGGCCTCGCTCGCACGCGGCCCGGTGGTCGCTGCACGCAGCCAGGCCGCGGCTCACCCGGTGTCGACAGGCGGAGCGGGATCGAGCGTCTTCGGGCTCGGCGAACGCCACAGCCCCGAGTGGGCGGCCTGGGCCAACGGCGTCGCCGTGCGCGAGCTCGACTACCACGACACCTTCCTCGCGGCCGAGTACTCGCACCCCGGCGACAACATCCCGCCGATCCTCGCCGTCGCCCAGCACCTCGGCTGCGACGGGCTCGCGCTCGTGCGCGGCGTGGTCACCGGCTACGAGGTGCAGGTCGACCTGGTCAAGGCGATCAGCCTGCACAAGCACAAGATCGACCACGTCGCCCACCTCGGCCCGAGCGCCGCCGCCGGTATCGGCGCCATGCTCGGCCTGCCCACTGATACGATTTTCCAGGCCATCGGCCAGGCGCTGCACACGACGACCGCCACGCGGCAGTCGCGCAAGGGCGAGATCTCCAGTTGGAAGGCGCACGCCCCGGCCTTCGCAGCCAAGATGGCCGTCGAGGCCGTCGACCGGGCGATGCGCGGCCAGACGAGTCCCACCCCGATCTACGAGGGAGAGGACGGCGTGATCGCCTGGCTTCTCGACGGGCCGGATGCCGCCTACGAGGTGCCGCTCCCGACGCGCGGCGAGGCCAAAGCCGGGATCCTCGACACCTACACAAAGGAGCACTCGGCCGAATACCAGGCCCAGGCGCTCATCGACCTCGCCCGACGCTTCCATGAGAACCACCCCGAGTTGCGCGACGGGCGGCGCATCGACGCCGTCGTAATCCACACCTCGCACCACACCCACAATGTGATCGGCTCGGGCGCGAACGACCCGCAGAAGTACGACCCTCTGGCGAGCCGAGAGACCCTCGACCACTCCATTCCGTACATTTTCACGGTCGCTCTGCAGGACGGCGAATGGCACCACGAGCGCTCCTACGCCCCCGCGCGCGCGGGGCGCCCCGACACGGTGGCCCTCTGGCAGCGCGTGACGACCGCAGAGGATGCCGAGTGGACGCGCCGCTACCACTCCACCGACCCTGCCGAGAAGGCGTTCGGCGGCCGGGTCGAGATCACCCTCGACGACGGCACCCGCATCGTCGACGAGATCGCCGTCGCGGATGCGCATCCGCTCGGCGCCCGGCCATTCGCCCGGGAGCAGTACCTGACCAAGTTCCGCACCCTCGCCGATGGCGTACTCGAGCAGGCCGAGACCGAGCGGTTCCTTGAGCTCGTGCAGCGGCTGCCGCAGCTGACCCCGGCCGAGCTCGGCGGGCTCACCCTGATGCCGCGTGCGGGCCTGTTCGACTCGATCACCGCCCCGAAGGGACTTTTCTAATGCTCTACGCCACCACGACCGCTGCCGCCAAGCGCGCCGCCTTCCGCGAGCGCCTCGCGACAGGGGAGCTGCTGAGCCTGCCCGGCGCGTTCAACCCGTTGAGTGCCCGGCTCATCCAGGACAAGGGCTTCGACGGCGTCTACATTTCCGGCGCGGTGATCAGCGCCGACCTCGGCCTGCCCGACATCGGCCTGACGACCCTCACCGAGGTTGCTACGCGGGCGGGACAGATCAGCCGAATGACCGACCTGCCCGCAATCGTCGACGCCGACACCGGATTCGGCGAGCCGATGAACGTCGCGCGCACAGTGCAGGAGCTGGAGGATGCCGGGGTCGCCGGCCTGCACATCGAGGACCAGATCAACCCGAAACGGTGCGGCCACCTCGACGGCAAGGCCGTCGTCGACGAGGCCACCGCCATCAAGCGCATCCGCGCCGCCGTCTCAGGGCGCCGCGACCCGAACCTGCTCATCATGGCGCGCACCGACATCCGCGCAATCGACGGGCTGACCGCCGCGACCGACCGGGCGAAGGCGCTGGTGGATGCCGGTGCCGACGCGATCTTCCCCGAGGCGATGGCCGATCTCGCCGAGTTCGAGGCGATGCGGGCCGCGGTCGACGTGCCGATCCTGGCCAACATGACCGAGTTCGGTAAGAGCGAGCTGTTCACCACCCGCCAGCTCGCCGACATCGGGGTGAACATCGTCATCTACCCCGTCTCGCTGCTGCGGATCGCGATGGGGGCCGCGGAGCGCGGACTCGACGTTCTCCGCAGCGAGGGCACCCTCGAGCCGGTCGTCGCCGAGATGCAACACCGCGCGAGGCTCTACGAACTGCTTGACTACGAGGGCTACAACGCGTTCGACTCGAGCGTGTTCAATTTCACGGTCGCGCGATGACCTCGCCGACAGCAGCCGCCCAGCGAAGGAGCGAAACGATGATCGAACCCGAAATCCGCAAAGGCCTGAGCGGCGTGGTCGTCGACTACACGGCCGTCTCGAAGGTCAACCCCGACACCAACTCCCTGCTCTATCGCGGCTACCCCGTGCAGGAGCTCGCGGCATCCTGCATCTTCGAGGAGGTCGCCTACCTGCTCTGGCACGGCGAGCTCCCGACCCCGGACCAGCTGCTCGAGTTCGAGACGCTCGAGCGGTCGATGCGCCACCTCGACCACACAGTGAAGCGCGTGATCGACGAACTGCCGCTCACCTGCCACCCGATGGACGTCGTGCGCACCGCCGTCAGCGTGATCGGCGCGCGCGACCCGCGTGCGGGGGACTCCTCGCCGGAGGAGAACCTGGCCAAGTCGATTCGCCTCATGGCGGCGCTTCCCGCGATCATCGCCTACGACCAGCGCCGCCGCCGCGACCTTCATCTCGTCGAGCCGCGCGACGACCTGACCTACTCGGCCAACTTCCTGCACATGACCTTCGGGGAGGTGCCGGAGCTCGCCGTCGTCAGCGCCTTCGACGTGTCGATGATCCTCTACGCCGAGCACTCCTTCAACGCGTCGACCTTCGCCGCTCGCGTGATCACCTCGACCCTGTCCGACCTGTACTCGTCGGTGACCGGCGCGATCGGCGCACTCAAGGGCGCGCTGCACGGCGGCGCCAACGAGGCCGTCATGCACGTCTTCGACGAAATTGGCTCCGCAGACCGGGCCGAGGAGTGGCTCGACACCGCGCTCGCCGAGAAACGCAAGATCATGGGATTCGGGCACCGGGTCTACAAGAACGGCGACTCCCGGGTGCCGACGATGAAGGCGGCGCTCGACACCCTCATCGAGCACTACGACCGCCCCGACCTCGCCGAGCTCTACGACCGGCTCGAGGCGACAATGGGCGCGCGCAAGGCGATCAAGCCGAACCTCGACTACCCGAGCGGGCCCGCATACCACCTCATGGGATTCGACACCGAGATGTTCACACCCCTCTTCGTGGCGAGCCGCATCACCGGATGGACCGCGCACATCCGGGAGCAGGCGGCATCCAACGCCCTCATTCGCCCGCTGAGCCTCTACAACGGGCCGGAGGAACGCCACATCGGCTGACGAGACGCGCGTGGCGTGAAAGCATTGGGTCATGACAGTTCCCACGCTCACGCTCAATGACGGCCACGAAATCCCCCAGCTCGGCTTCGGCGTCTTCCTCGTCGAACCAGCCGACACCGAGCGGATCGTTCTCGACGCGCTCGAAATCGGCTACCGCCACATCGACACAGCCGCGATCTACCGCAACGAGGAGGGCGTCGGGCGTGCGATCGCGGCATCCGGCATCCCACGTGACGAGCTCTTCATCACGACCAAGCTGTGGAACGCCGACCAGGGCACGGAGTCGGCGCACACAGCCATCGACGTGAGCCTCGACAAGCTCGGCCTCGAGCAGGTCGACCTTTATCTCATCCACTGGCCCACACCGAAGCGCGACCTGTACGTCGAGAGCTGGAAGGCGCTCGAGCAGATCAAGGCCGCCGGAAAGACCAAGTCGATCGGCGTGAGCAACTTCCTCGTCGAGCACCTCGAGAGGGTGCAGGCGGCGAGCGACACCATCCCCGCCGTCAACCAGATCGAGCTGCACCCCTATCACCAGCGTCTCGCCGAGACCTCCTACGGTCACGACCACGGCATCGTCACCGAGGCGTGGGGTCCGCTCGGCCAGGGCAAGTACCCGCTGTTCGAGCTGCCCGAGATCACCGCGGCGGCCGCGGCGCACGACCGCACGCCGGCGCAGGTCGTGCTGCGCTGGCACATTCAGCAGCGCCGCGTGATCTTCCCGAAGTCGAACAACCGCCAGCGGATCGCCGAGAACTTCGACCTGTTCGACTTCGAGCTCACGCCCGAGGAGCAGACCGCGATCACCGGCCTCGAGCGCGGGGGCCGTGTCGGCGGCGACCCCAACGAGGTGAACTAGATCCCGCCCGCCCGCCAGCCACGGTCGGGGCCGCTATCTAGAATCACGGACAGAAGAGGGAAGTGCACGTGGCCTGGGTCGTCTTAATTGCGTCGGGAGTGCTTGAGGCCGTCTGGGCATCCGCGCTCGGCGCTTCCGACAACTTCACGCGCCCCAGGCCGACGGCGCTCTTCGCCGTGTCCCTGGTGTTGAGCATGGCCGGTCTCGCCTATGCGATGACCGACATCTCGGTCGGCACCGCCTACGCCGTCTGGGTCGGCATCGGCGCCGTTCTCACGGTTGTGATCGCGGTCGCCCGCAAGAAAGAGAGCCTGTCCCTCGGCCGTGCGGCACTTCTCGTCGTCCTCGTCGGGTGCATCATCGGGCTGAAGGCGGTGAGCTGATGGCCTGGGTCGTGCTGTTCATCAGCGCAGCCCTCGAGGCGGTCTGGGCCACCGCGCTCGGCGCGAGCGACGGCCTCCGCGAGATCGTGCCGACCATCGTGTTCGGCGTCGCGCTCGCGAGCAGCATGGCCACGCTGGCCTATGCCGCAAGGCACATCCCGATCAGTACCGCCTACGCGGTGTGGGCAGGAACCGGCGCGGCACTGACCGTCTCCTACGGCATGCTCACCGGTGAGGAGCTCGTCACCGTGCTGCGCGTGCTCTTTCTGATCGGGATCGTCGGGAGCGTCATTGGGCTCAAGTTGCTTTCGAGCACGCCACGCGTGTCACCCCAAGATCGTGTGGAGATGCAGCGCTGAACCGATAAGGCGGGCTCAGAGCTCGACGCGCTCTCCGCGAGGGGTGCCGACGAGCAGTCCGGTGCCTGCGAAGGCCGACTCCAGGTCGTCCCGGGTCTCGGTGAAGTGCTCCCAGCCGTCGGTGTGTACGGCGACGACGCGGGAAGCGCCGAGGAGGCGCGCCGCCGCGACGGCCTCGGTGGAGGTGAGGGTCAATGGAGCGGCGATGCCGGGAACCCGCGCGGCCCCGGCGGACAGCAGTGCGATATCGATGTCGGGGAAGCGCTCGGCGATCTGCTGCACGAGAGGCAGCGACGCGTTGTCGCCGCTCACGTAGACGGTCGGTTCGCCCGGCGCCTCGAGCACGAAGCCCACGACCGGGCCGACCCGCGCCTCGGAGCCGGGCGGACCGTGCAGGGCGGGCACGACCGTGACCGTGACCGGTCCGGTCTCGTACGACTCCCAGTCGTCGAAGCCGATGACGCTGCCGCCCCACAGGTCGCCGGCTGCCCTCATTGTGCTGAGCGTCACCGGGCCCTGGGCGATCAGCTCAAGCCCCTCCCAGTCGAGATTGTCTTTATGGCCGTGGTGGGAGAGCAGCACGACATCGACGGGCCAGACGGCGGCGCGAGACACGGCCGGCCCCTGCGTCTTCACGAGCGTCGTCGACCCCGGTTCCCGGTAACGCTGCGGCTCGTCGAAGGTGGGGTCGGTCACGAACCGCAACCCCGCGTATTCGAGGAGCACGGTCGGTCCGCCGATGAAAGTGATGGCTGTCGTAGACACAGCTCGAGCCTACGCTGGAGTCATGGTCAATTCTCTGGTCAACGCCGTGAGTCCGTACCTCCGATCCCACGCCGACAACCCGGTGGACTGGCGCGAATGGGGGCCGGACGCGTTCGCGGAAGCGGCGAGGCGCGATGTTCCCGTGATGGTCTCGATCGGGTACTCCACCTGCCACTGGTGCCACGTGATGGCGAGGGAGAGCTTCAGCGATCCGGAGATCGCGAGCCACCTCAACGAGAACCTCGTCGCGATCAAGGTCGACCGTGAGGAGTATCCCGACGTCGACTCGAGCTACCTTGCGGCGGCCGGCGCGTTCACCGGCCAGCTCGGCTGGCCGCTCAACGTCTTCGTGACGCCGACGGGCAAGGCTTTTTACGCCGGAACGTACTGGCCACCGAGGCCGGCTCACGGGCATCCGGCGTTCCGTCAGGTTCTTGACGCCGTGATCGATGCGTGGCAGAACCGCCGCGATGAGGTCGAATCGAACGCGACGATGATTGCCGCGACCCTCGCCGAGCAGTCCGTTCCGCTGGCCGGCAACCTGCCGACGCCCGACGCGTGGGCGGGCATCGTGAGAGAGCTCGTCGACTACGAGGACACCCGATTCGGCGGCTTCGGCGGCGCCCCGAAGTTTCCTGTTGCGCCCGTTCTCGCGTGCCTGCTCGACCGCGGCTCGGTCGGCGCTCCGGAGAGTGCTGATGCTGCCGCTCTCGCCGCCCGGAGTCTCACAGCCATGGCCGCCTCAGCACTGCGCGACCGCGTGGAGGGCGGCTTCTTCCGCTATTCGACGATGCGCGACTGGACCGACCCGCACTACGAGCGCATGCTCTACGACAACGCGGTGTTGCTCGGCGCCTACTCGCGGATGCCGGGCGGCCTGCCGATCGCTGAGGGCATCGCGGGGTTCCTCGGCTCGGTCATGCGTGTCGAGGGAGGCGGATTCGCGTCGGCCCAGGACAGCGAGAGCACCGTCGACGGCGAGCGGGTCGAGGGCGGCTACTACCGGCTGGATGTCGTCGGGCGTGCCGGGCAGACGCCGCCCGCGCTCGACGCCAAGGTGCTCACCGGGTGGAACGGGCTCGCGATCGAGGCGCTGGCTGACGCCGGCGCCCGGCACGACCGCCCCGACTGGGTTGCGCTCGCCCGCGGCGCTGCCGATTACCTGATCGGGCACCACATCCGCGACGACGGGACCCTCGTCCGCGCGTCGATCGGCGACCGGATCTCGCCGGCCAAGGCCACCCTTGAGGACTACGGCATGTTCGCCTCCGCCCTTCTGCGGCTCGCCGTCGCGACGGGCGAGGCGTCCTACGCGATCGTGGCGCGCGACCTCGTCGACGCAGCGCTGAGCTCGAGTCCCGAGGCCGGGCTCGGTGTGGACGACCTGCGTGCGAACGACAGGGCCGCCGCCGATCTCGCGATCGTCTTCCACGTTCCCGGTGGCGCCGACCCGGTGCTCGAGGCGCAGGGGCTCACCCTTGAGGTCGACCCGTCCGAGGGCGCCTACCCGTCCGGCCTCAGCGCGATGGCCGCCGCCGCCCACACCCTGCATCTGCTCACCGCCGACGAGCGGTACCTGCGCGCGGCCAACGCCGCCATGGAGCTGTTCGCGCCCCTCGCCGTGCCGCGCCCGATCTCGTTCGGCGCGGCCCTGGGCGTCATGACCCGGCTGCAGGCGCCCGGCACGCAGCTCGTCGTCGTGCGGGGAGCGGATGCCGGTGCCTCACCGATCGAGGCAATCGCCAGGCACGGGGACCGAGCCGGCGGGATCGTCGCGATAGTGACGACCGAGCAGGCGGGGGCGTTCGCCGAGGCCGGATTCGAGCTGTTCGACGGACGGGTCGCTCGCGACGGGCAGGCCACCGCCTACCTGTGCCGGGACTTCGTCTGCCGCCTCCCGGTCGTCGAGGCAGCAGAACTCGAGCGGCAGCTGGCCGACGCGGGCTGAGCATCCGGCGCCGGGGGTGCCCTCGTGACGGTCCGCGAGGCGGGTCGGGCCACCCTGACGATCGCGAACCCTGCCCAGAAAAGACTCATCGACAAGGTGGAGGTCGGGCGCCAGGTCGCTCGGCGCATCCGCATCGCTTTCGAGGTGGACGATGCGGCCGCCCGCATCGCCGAGCTCGTCGAGGCCGGCGCCGAACTCGTCGCCGAGCCGACCGTGACCCCGTGGCGCTCACTCAACTCCCGGCCGAACGGGCCAACGGGCCTGCAGATCACCCTGTTTCAGGAGCTCGAGGCACGGAACTCGCGCAGGTCACAGTGCGCCGGTCGTCTCGTGCGCGTTTACCGGGGCGGGAACCCGAGTCACGGCGAGGGCGAGCAGGGCGAACCCCGCGGCGAGAAGCCCCATCGACGCCGTTCCGACCGGAAAGTAGATGTGTCCCGGGTAGACCAGGTACGCGCCGACGGCGGCGAGCACGAAGCCGGGAACGGCCGCCATCCGCGCCGTGAGGAACACCGCGACGCCGGCCACGACGACGGCGGCGATGAGCGACCAGACGCCGATGCGCGCGAGAACGCGGGCGACCTCGTAGACCGGACCGGTCGCATCCGCCTCGCCGCCGAGCACGAGGGCGCCGGCGGCCACCCCGGCGAGGATGTCGAGTGCCGTGTAGAGGGTCGCGAAGCCATAGCCGCCGAGGGCCGCGATCCAGCCGAGCCGGCGATCAACGCGGCGGGCGATCAGCCAGGGGGCAAGGCCGATGAGCGGGAACAGGAAAATGAGCGCGATGTGCATGTTCTGCCAGTACAGCGCGGTGTCCGCGGTGAGACGCATCGGGTGCGTGAGGCCGACGAGCGCGCAGGCGATGGCGGGCGCGGTTACGCCGAGGAGCAGGAGCAGGCGGGATCGGGGCATCCATCGATGCTATCCGCGCTCTGCTGGGGTCAGCGCACCGACTTGCGTGAGGTGATGACGCCCGTATCGAACCCGAGCAGGTGGAGCCCGCCGTGGAAGCGCGCGTGCTCGACCTTGATGCAGCGGTCCATCACGACTGTGAGGCCCTGGCTCTCGCCGAAGACCGCGGCATCCTCGTTCCAGATTCCCAGCTGCACCCAGACCGTTTTCGCGCCGATCGCGAGGGCGTCGTCGATGACCGACGGAATGTCGCTCGCCTTGCGGAACACGTCGACGATGTCGGGCACCTCGGGCAGCGAGGCGAGGTCAGGGTAGGCCGTGTGGCCGAGGATGGTGTCGGCGTTGGGATTCACGAAGTAGACCCGGTAATCGCTCGACTGCAGCAGGTAGGTTCCGACGAAGTAGCTTGACCGGGCGGGGTTCGGCGACGCGCCGACGATGGCGATGGACTTGGCGCGTCGCAGGATCGCGAGGCGTTCCTTCGCGTTCGGGCCGACCCAGCTGCGCTGCGACGTGAGCAACTTCGCGAGCGGGCTGTTCGCCGGCATCGAGCAAGTGAGGCCGTTGACGAGCTGCGTTGTGACGACGTCCTCGCTGGCCCCGCCTGCCGAAACCGTGTCTGTCGAAACCATCACTTGCCCTTCCTCGCGATCGTGAGCGCCTGGTCAAGGTCGTAAACGATGTCGTCGGGATCTTCTATTCCCACGCTGATCCGAACGAGCCCCGGGGCGACCCCGCCGTCGATGAGCTGCTGCTCTGTGAGTTGAGCGTGGGTCGTCGACGCGGGATGGATGACAAGGGTCTTCGCGTCGCCGATGTTTGCGAGGTGGCTCGCGAGGTCGACCGACTCGATGAACTTTTGGCCGATCTCGCGGCCGCCGCGTACCCCGAAGCTGAAGACGCTTCCGGCACCTTTGGGCAGGTACTTGTTCGCGCGGGCGTGGTGCGGATGCGCCGGCAGACCCGCCCAGTTCACGAACTCGATGCGCGGGTCGGCGTCGAGCCATTCGGCGACGATCCGGGCGTTGTCGACGTGCGCCTGGATCCGGAACGGCAGCGTCTCGACACCCTGCGCGAGCAGGAATGCGGAGTGCGGGGCGAGCGACGGTCCGATGTCGCGCAGCTGCTCGGCGCGGAGCCTCGTGAGGAACGCGTATTCGCCGAAGTTGCCCTGCCAGTTGAGTCCGCCGTAGCTGGGCACGGGCTGGTCGAACAGGGGGAAGTGCTCGTTGGCCCAGTCGAACCGGCCGCTCTCGACGACGACGCCGCCGAGGGTCGTGCCGTGCCCGCCGAGGAACTTGGTGGCCGAGTGCACGACGACGTCGGCGCCCCACTCGATCGGACGGTTGAGGTACGGCGTCGCGATCGTCGAATCGATGATGAGCGGGATGTTGCGGGCGTGCGCGACGTCGGCGAGGCCCTCGATGTCGGCAATGTCGCCGGAGGGGTTCGCGACGGTCTCGGCGAAGACGAGCTTGGTCTTGTCGGTGATCGCGGCGGCGTAGTCCTCGGGGTCGGCCCCGTGCACGAACGTGGTCTCGACGCCGAACCGTCGCAGGGTCACGTCGAGCTGGGTGATCGAGCCGCCGTAGAGGTTCGCCGAGGCGACGATGTGGTCGCCGGCGCCGGCGAGGGCGGCGAAGGTGATGAATTGTGCGGAGAGGCCGGATGCCGTGGCGACGGCACCGAGGCCCCCCTCGAGGCTCGCAACGCGCTCCTCGAACGCGGCGACCGTGGGGTTGCTCACCCGCGAGTAGATGTTGCCGTACTTCTGCAGGGCGAACCGGGCGGCGGCATCCGCGGTGTCGTCGAACACGAACGCGGAGGTCTGGTAGATCGGCAGGGCACGGCTGCCCGTGACGGCATCGGGGATGTTGCCGGCGTGGATCGCGCGGGTTCTGAAGCCCCACTCGCGGTCGGCCGTACCGCGTTCGGCGCCGCCCTGGATCGGGTTGCCGTCGATCGCGCTGTCTGTCGTCCTGCTGCCGCTATCTGCCATGCGACAACGCTACCTGAGCGGTGCGAATCGCCCGGTTCTCGCACGTAACGCAAGGTAGCCTGCGGCGGTCGCGCGGTCGTCGCTGGCGCGCGGTCGCTGTTCGCTCGCGCTAGTGCGATATCGACCGCCCCAGCGAACAATGACCGCGTCAGCGTGCGCGACGGCGTGCGCGACGGCGGTCAGCGCCAGCCCGGGAGCCAGTAGTGCAGCTGCTGATACACGCCAGAGACCTGGAGTCCCTCCCACGCCGAGAGGAAGAACACGCTCGTCGCCACCACAAGGCCGAGCGCGACGGTGACGCCAACAACCGCCTGGGTGTGCCTGGCGTTGGGAGCCGCCGTCAGCCGGGGCGTCGGGACGCCGGCATCCGCCAGCCTGCCGAGCATCAGCCCGACGACGTACACGAGCGCGAGGATCAGGTAGGGCAGGAACACGATTGTGTAGAACTGGAACACGGTGCGCTCGGTGTAGAGCAGCCAGGGCAGGTAGCCGGCGGCGACACCGGTGAGGATCAGCCCGACCCGCCAGTCCGGCCAGCGGATCTGGCGGTAGACAAGGTAGACGATGGCGGCGACGCCGAGCCACCAGAGGATCGGGTTCGCGATCGAGCTGATGAACTCGGCACAGCTGTTGTGGTCGCATCCGTTCTCGCCTGCCGCGCTGCCGCGGTAGTAGAACGCGGTCGGCCGCAGCAGGAGCAGCCAGCTCAGTGGATTCGCTTGGTAGGCGTGTGGGGTGTCCTGATCGAGATTCGTCGAGTAGATCGACACTTGGTAGTGCCAGAAGCTCTGCAGCGCCTGCGGCAGCCAGGGAACCGTCTCGTTCTGGCCCGCCCAGTCACGGTAGTAGCCACCGGTCGTGGCGAACCAGCCGGTCCAGGTCGCGAGGTAGGCGAAGGCGGCGACCGGCACCGTCAGCAGGAAGCTCGCCGGAGCCTGGCGGAACACGGTGGAGGTGGCCCAGAAGGCGATTCCGGCGCGGCGACGGGCGAGCGCGTCGACGACGAGCGTGTAAACCGCGAAGACGGCGAGGAAGTAGATGCCGCTCCACTTCACGGCAGAGGCGAGTCCGAACATCAGGCCGGCGGTCACCAGCCACGGCCGCCACCAGAGAGTCGGGCCCCAGTCGGTGGATCTGGCGGCATCCGCCCGTGCGGCGAGCCACCGCGCAAGCCGCTCGGCGCTCTGCCGGCGGTCGAGCAGCACCGCGCCGAACCCGAGCAGCGTGAAGAGCATCAGTGAGTTGTCGAGCAGCGCCGTGCGCGACATCACGATCGCGAGGCCGTCGATCGCGAGGAGCCCGCCGGCGAGGGTCGCGAGGGCCGACGACCTGAACAGCGCGAAGGCGACGGCGCAGAGCAGCGCGACGGCGATCACGCCGACGACCGCGGTGCTGATGCGCCACCCGACCGGGTCCTCCGCGCCGAAGGCCTGCAGGCCGAGCGCGATGATCCATTTGCCGAGCGGCGGATGCGCGATGTACGCGGCCTCGGATGTGAAGACATCGACGCTGCCAGCATTGAAGAGAGCGTCGGCGCCCTCGGGCCACTGGCCCTCGTAGCCGAGGCTCAGAAGCGTGTAGGCGTCCTTGACGTAGTAGGTCTCGTCGAAGACGAGCTCCCGCGGGCTGCCGAGGTTGACGAGCCGCAACATCGCCGCGAGAAGCGTCACCCCGATCGGCCCGGCCCACACCCAGAAGCGCCGGCGGACACTGAACCAGTCGGTGAGGCGCGAGACGGCCCGTCCGGTGCCGCTCGCCACGGTGTCGAGGTTGGAGGGGCGCGTCACAGGGCAATGCTAATCGTGAGCGCGTTGCCACCGGGGCGGCCCGAGCGAAGCGGCGCCGGCACGCAACGACCAGCATCCGCCCCCGGTGCGAGAATGGGCGGGTGATCATCCTCGCGGCGACGCCCATCGGCAACCTCGGGGATGCCTCCCGCCGGCTCATCGAGGCGCTCACGAACACCGAGGTGATCGCATCCGAGGACACCCGCGTGACGATCCACCTCATGCGCGCGCTGGGCATCGAGAACCGGCCCCGGCTGATCGCCCTGCACGAGCACAACGAGCAGGCGAAGGCCGCGGAGATCGTTGAGCTGGCGCGCGAGTCGGACGTGCTCGTACTGACGGATGCCGGGATGCCCGCGATCTCGGACCCCGGCTTTCCCCTCGTCGCGGCGGCGGCCGCCGCGGGAGTCACGGTGACCGCACTGCCGGGGCCGTCCGCGGTCATCACCGCGCTCGCGCTGTCGGGGCTGCCGACCGATCGGTTCAGCTTCGAGGGGTTCGTGCCGCGCAAGGGCCGTCTCGGCGCGCTGCACCTGCTCGCTCATGAGGAGCGCACGATGGTGTTCTTCGAGTCGCCGCACCGGCTGGCCGAGTCCCTCGCCGATATGGCGCGCGCGTTCGGCGAGACTCGTCAGCTGGCTGTCTGCCGTGAGCTGACGAAGATGTTCGAGGAGGTCAAGCGTGGCACCGCTGCGGAGTTGGCGGCCTGGGCGGCATCCGGGGTCAAGGGCGAGATCTGCATCGTGGTGCAGGGGGCGCCGCCGCGGGAGGCCGACCTGGGGTCGGGCGTGATGCAGGTGCTCGCGCTCGTCGCATCCGGATCCCGACTCAAAGAGGCCTCGACCGAGGTGGCCGAGGCCACGGGACTCGGCCGACGCGACCTGTACGAGGGCGCGCTCGCCGCGAAGTCGTCCGCGAAGGCCGCGCCGCCGTCCTGAGCTCGGCCTTCCCGGCCCGCAGTCGGGCTTTCATCATTCACCGGGCCGCTCCGGCCCCGCCTATCTCCTGAATGATGAAAGCTGGTTATTCGACGGCGTCGAGGTCCGTCTCGAGCAGGGCGACGAGCTCGGCGAGCGCCGCCTCGGCGCCGTCGCCCTCAGCCGCGAGGGTCACGACGTCGCCGTGAGCGGCTCCGAGGCTCATGATCGAGAGGATGCTCGCAGCGTTCATCGGCGCGCTGCCGTCCTTGCTGATCGTCACCGTCACCGACTGCTTGTTCACAGCGGCGATGAACAGTCCGGCGGGACGGGCATGCAGCCCGACGCTGCTGGCGATGGTGGCGTTGCGTTCGGCCATGGTGTTCTCCTTCGGGTTGGGGGTTCGGGGGAGGGTCAGACGGTGACGGGAACCCGGGCGGGCCCGACGGCGGCGATCGGGGTCTTCGTCGTCCAGCGCTTGAGGGCGATCACGGTGAGGGCCGAGATGACCATACCGACCATAATGGCGACAACGAACATCGTCAGGTTGCCGATTGCGAAGAAGACGAACAGGCCGCCGTGGGGCGCCTGCGACGTGACGTCGGCGGCCATGATGATCGCTCCCGTCGTCGCTCCGCCGAGGATGCCGGCGGGGATGACGCGCAGCGGGTCGGCCGCGGCGAACGGGATGGCGCCCTCGGAGATGAACGCGGCGCCGAGCAGCCAGGCGGCCTTGCCGTTCTCGCGCTCGATCGGGCTGAACAGCTTGCGGTCGAGCACGGTGGCCAGTGCCATCGCCAGCGGTGGGACCATGCCGGCGGCCATGACCGCGGCCATGATGTTCCAGGGGGCCTGGTTGTCGATCGATCCGGCGGCGAGGCCGGCAACGGCGAAGGCGTAGGCGACCTTGTTGACCGGTCCACCGAGGTCGAGGCACATCATGGTGCCGAGGATCACGCCGAGAAGGATCGCCGAGACGCCGGTGAGGCTCGAGAGCCAGTCGTTCAGGCCGCCCATGAGCGTCGCGATCGGTCCGCCGAGCAGCACGATCATCAGGCCGGATGCGCCGATCGACGCGAACAGCGGGATGATCACGACGGGCATGAGGCTGCGAAGCCAGCGCGGCACGTCGATGCGACCGATCCAGTAGGCGATCGCGCCGGCGAGCAGCCCGCCGACGAGTCCGCCGATGAAGCCGGCGTTCATGAGCAGTGCCACGGCACCGGCGACGAAACCGGGTGCGATCCCGGGCCGGTCCGCGATTGCGTAGGCGATGTAGCCGGCGAGGGCGGGAACGAGGAAGCCCATCGACGCGGCACCGATCATGAAGAACACGGCGCCGAGGTAGGCGGCGACTCCGCCCGCGGGCAGGTTCCAGAGGGTGTTGTCGACGATGATGTCTGCGGCGTTGTCGGTGATGTCATAGCCGCCGAGCAGGAAGCCCAGCGCGATGAGCAGTCCGCCGCCGGCGACGAACGGGATCATGTAGCTGACTCCGGTGAGTAGCCAGCGCTTGAGCTTGAGGCCGACGTGCTCGTCCGCGCCTACGCCTGCGCTCGCCGCCTGGCCGGTGTCGGCCACGCGTGCAGCGTTGGGGTTGGATGCTGCGGCGATCGCCTCGGCGATCATCGTGTCGGGGGCGTCGATGCCGCGTTTGACGGGCGACTGGATGACGGGCTTGCCCGCGAACCGTCCCTTGTCGCGCACATCGACGTCGACGGCGAAGATGACGGCGGATGCGGCGGCGATGAGAGCGGGGTCGAGCGGCTTGGCGCCGGACGACCCCTGCGTCTCGACGTGCAGGGTGACGCCGGCACGGTCGGCGGCGGCGGCGAGGGCGTCGGCGGCCATGTAGGTGTGCGCGATCCCGGTCGGGCAGGCGGTCACGGCGACGAGCACCGGGCGGTCGTCGCGAGCCGTGGATGCGGCGGCGGGCGCCGCGGCCGCGCCAGCTGTCGGGGTGGCGGGCCCATCGGCGACGGCTTCGTCGACGAGGCGCACGATGTCGTCGGGTGTCGTTGCCGAGCGGAGGGCAGCGACAAACTCGGGCTTGATGAGCGAGCGCGCGAGCTTCGACAGCAGCGTGAGGTGGGCCTGGTCGGCACCATCCGGTGCGGCAATGAAGAAGATCAGGTCGGCAGGGCCATCCGGGGCGCCGAAGTCGACCCCGGGGGCCGGTCGCGCCATCGCGAGCGTCGGCTCGGTCACGGCCGACGAGCGGCAGTGGGGGATGGCGATGCCGCCGGGGATCCCGGTGTCAGTCTGGGACTCGCGCTTCCACGCGTCGGCGAACAGCGCCTCGACGTCGGTCGCGCGGCCTGACTCGACGATGCGGCTTGCGAGGTACCGGATGACACCGGCACGGTCGGTGCCGAGGTCAGCATCCAGGCTCACGAGCCCGGGTGTGATGAGTGGCGACATTGTATTCTCCTAACTAATTTCTCTGGGGTTTAGTGATCTGCGGTGATCGGGGTGAGGTTTTCGACGAGGGCCGTTTCGGGGTGGGTCTGGTCGACCGATGGCATGGTGCTTCCCGAAAGTGAGGCGGCGGCGGAGCCGTGGGCGACCGCCTGGGCGAGGCGCCGACCGGGCGAATCGCCACGGCGGTCGGCGATCAGGTACCCCGCGAGCGAGGAGTCGCCGGCGCCGACGGTGCTGCGCACGTCGATCGGCGGCATCCGTGCGAACCAACCGCCGTCCTCGGTCGCGAGCACGGCGCCCTTGCCACCGAGGGTGGCGAGAACGGCGCGGCATCCGCGGGCGAGGAGCAGCTGTGCAGCGGCGAATGCCTGCAGGGGGTCTGCCTCGAGGCTGGCCTCATCGCCGTAGCCGGTGAACTCGGCCAGCTCCTCGGCGTTGGGCTTCACGAGGTCGACGCCCACCCCGGAGTCGAGGAGGGCGGCGAACGGGGCACCGGAGGAGTCGACCGCGATGCGGGGAGTGCTTTCGTTGCCGGCGGCGCGCACCGCGCGCACAACCCGCGCGTAGAAGTCGACGGGGAGTCCTGGCGGCAGAGATCCGGCGAGGACGAGCCATTCGGCCTTGCGCGACTGCGACACCACGACGTCGATGAGGGCTGCCTCGTCCGCCTCGGCGAGCGTCGGGCCGGGCTCGTTGATCTTCGTCGTCGTGCCGTCGGGTTCGGTGAGTGTGATGTTCGAGCGGATGCGCTCTGCGATGCCGAAGCTCACGGTGGGGATCCGCTCGCGGCGCAGCGCGACGAGCATGGGGTCGGCGGCGTCTCCGGGAAGCACGGCGATCGTGTCGATGCCCGAGGCGATGAGCGCCCGCGAGACGTTGACGCCCTTGCCGCCGGGCTGCTCGCGGGTGGCCGAGGCGCGCTGCACGTCGCCGCGAGAGAGCCTGCCGGTCAGCTCGATCGTGCGGTCGAGGCTCGGGTTGGCGGTGAGGGTGACGATCATGCGACCATCACCTCCACTCCGGCGTCGGCAAGGGCGGCGGACAGGTCGGGTGCGGGGGAGTCGTCGGTGATGAGCATGTCGAGGTCGGCGAGGCTGGCGAACCGGACAAGTGTCTCCTCGCCGAGCTTCGTGGCGTCGACGAGCGCGACCGCTCGCCGGGCGCCGACAGTGAATGCGGTCTTCACGGCTGACTCCTCCTCGTCGGGGGTGCTGAGGCCGAATTCGGCGTGCACCCCGTTGGCGCCGATAAAGGCGATGTCCGGGCGCAGGCGGGCGAGCTGCGCGATGGTGGTCGATCCGACGGCCGCGCTCGTGATCGCGCGGAGGCGTCCGCCGAGCAGGTTCACCTCGATGTCGGGGTTGTCGGCAACGGTGAGGGCGATGCGCACCGAGTTGGTGATGACGACGAGCGACTGGTGCGGGGCATCCGGTTTCCAGCGCGCGATGTGCTCGGCGAGCCGGCCCGACGTGGTGCCGGCATCGAGCGCGATCGCGCCGCTGAAGGATCCCGGAATGAGCGTCATGGCCGTTGCGGCAATGCGCTCCTTGGCATCGGCATTGCGGCCCAACCGCGACGGGACGCTCTCCTCGAGCCGGCTGGTCAGGGAGGCCGCGACGGCGCCACCGTGGACGCGACGCAGTACGCCGCGCGTCTCGAGCTGGGCGAGGTCGCGGCGCACGGTCTCGCTCGTCACGTCGAACTCGCGGGCTAAATCAACCACGGCGACGCGTCCGGTCTCGGTCACGAGCCGTTCGACCCGGTTCTGGCGCTCTTCTGCGTACACGTGTTGTCTCCTTTGACTTCGCCATCGCATGCGGAGCGCTTTCTGTGTTTATGTGACATTAGCGGTCCAAACCAACCAATGCAACACATTCACACAACAAACAACAAACAACAAACAGATTCTGCCTCTGCTTTGGACGTTGGGGAGGTGGGTGGCCGGTGGGCGGGACGTGCACCAACGTACGCAGGTGACCTTTCGGCTGCCCGCGCCGGGTTACTGCGCATAACTCCGGCGATTTCTCGCCGGAGTGGGAAACAGTCCCGTGGTTCCGGGCGGCGGATGCGGCAGCATCCGCTTTTCTCCTGAGTTCGGTACGCGAATGGACGCGAGGTGCGGCTCAGGCGCTGAGGCGGGCGATCTGGTCAGCGGTCAGCACGAGGTCGGCGGCGAGGGCCGAATCGCGGATGCTCGCCGCGCGGCGAGCCCCCGGGATCGCGATCATCGTGTGCTGGAGGGCGAGCTCCCACGCGAGGACGACCCGCTGCGGGCTGGCGCCGAGTTCGGCCGCGATCTCGGCCGCCGCCGGGAACGCGTCGGCGATCTCGCCCGCGCGGGATGCGCCGCCGAGCGGACTCCAGGCGAGGAACGCGATCTCGTGCTCCGCGCAGTAGTCGAGCTCGTTCTCGCTCGAGCGGTAGGAGGGCGAGAACTGGTTCTGCACCGACGCGAGCCGGCCACCGAGCACGTGGTCGGCGGACCGGATCTGCGCGATCGTCGCGTTCGAGACACCGGCGAGGCGGATGACCCCCTCCTCCTGCAACTCGCGCAGGGCGCCGACCGACTCCTCCCAGGGCACGCCGGGGTCGGGGCGGTGCAGCTGGTAGAGCCCGATCGCGTCGACGCCGAGCCGCTTCGCCGAGGCGCGCGCGGCGGCCTTGAGGTGCTCCGGGGTGCCGTTGCGGTCCCAGGGGCCTCCGGCGCGGTAGACAAGCCCGCCCTTTGTCGCGACGAGCACCTCCTCGCTCCGGCCGGCCAGCGCGGTCGCGACGAGCTCTTCGTTGTGTCCCTGCGCATCCGAGGTATAGGCATCGGCGGTGTCGATCAGTGTGACGCCGGCGTCGAGCGCGGTGTGGATCGTGGCGATCGCGGCAGCCCGATCCGGGCGCCCGGGAACCGACAGGGGCATCGCGCCCAGTCCGATCGCGCTGACCTTGACGTCTCCGATGCGGCGATATCTCATTGTGCGAGCCTAGGCGAGCGTCCGCGGGGCGCCGGGCCGAGGCCGCCGGCTCACTCGATCGTGATCGGCGTGCCCAGCGGCAGAATCTGCGCGAGAGCGGTGATGATGTCGTTCGAGAGCCGGATGCAGCCGTTGCTCGCCGCGGTGCCGATACTCGCGGCGTCTTCGGTGCCGTGCAGCCCGATCTGGCCCGGACCACCGCCGAAGCTCGTGAGCACGTCGGAGAACGCCGACAGCCCGAAGGCGAACGGCCCGTAGCCGGCGTTGGTCGGCTCGAGAAGCTCGGTCAGGTAGAAGGATCCGAGCGGCGTCGGCGTGCCACCCGTGCCGGTCGCCGCCGGGTAGGTCTGGACGAGCTCATCGTTGCGAAACACCGACAGCGTGTTCTCTGTGGTCGACACGGCGAGGCTGTAATCAAGCCGGGTCAGGCTCACCTCGCTCGCGCGGATCCAGCCCGTGCTGCCGTTGGGGCGTTGCGCCAGAGCGACCTCCAGCCAGTCGCCGCGGTTCTCCACCAGCAGGAAGGTCAGCGGGGCACCCGAGGAGATCGGGCTCGCGACAGCGTCGACGAGCTCGCCGTCCGGCGCCGAGTGCACGGCGACGCTCGCGCCGCTGGCAGTGGCCGCGATGCCGACCGGTTCGGGGGTTGGCGAGGGCGATGGGGCGGGTGAGCCGGGCGCGGATGCCGGGGCGGATGCTGTCGGCCGGGCAGGCTCGGCACTCGCGCACCCCGCAAGGAGCGCGGCGCCGAGCACGGCGGAGACCGCCGCTGCGATCACACGACCGGGTCGCGCCCCTCGGATCATCCGGTGAACGTCGCGCGGCCCCGGACCGGCACGGCCGGAGGCGCCACGGGGGTGTCGTCGACCACGGTGGTGTCGCCGGCGCAGTCGGTGGGAGCGTTGATGACGTTGGCGTCAAGCGTGACGGCCCCGTTGCGGGCGAGGAGTCGGCCCTCGACCGTGGCGGCGGACTCGGCCGCGATGGAGGTCAGCGCGAGGACCGTTCCGACGAACTCCGAGCCGCTACCGAGTGTTGCGGAGCTGCCGACCTGCCAGAAGACGTTGCAGGGGTTGATGTCGCCCTGCAGGACGACACGGCTGCCCGACCCGGTGATGAGGGTGCTGGCGGCCTGGAAGATGAACACCGAGCTGGAGTCGCCGACGAGGGTGACGGTGCCGGTGAGCCCGAGCGCTCCGCCCGAGTAGACGCCCGACACGAGCTCGCGTCCGGTGAGGTCGATGACTCCGCTCTCGACCGGCAGGCGCCCGGCCGCGTCGTCAAACGCGATCGTGAGGTCGGCCTGCGCGCCGGCGGCCACGGCATCCGCGGAATGAATCTCGCCGTTGTTCACCAGTCCCGGCGGGAAGCCGGTCACGGCGGCGGCCGGACTGACGCCGACGTCGCCGCTGATGACGGTCGGGGTGTCGGTGTTCGTGACGGTCGTTCCGGCGAGAACAGCGAAGCTCTCGGCAGTCCCGAGCCCGATGGGCGCCTCCGCGGCGAACGCGGGTCGCGCGGACGGTGCGGTGGACAGGCCGACGGTGACGACGACCGCGAGGGCGAGTGCGGTTAGGCGGCGCGCTGAAACCTTGGACGAGAAGTTCTTCACGGTGGATCCCTCGAATTTTCTAGCGCGGGTCTGCGCCGCTGCGGGACGCGACATCACGCGTACCCCTGTTAAGGGGACAGTACACCACCTTCCGAGCCGCACCCACTATGCTTCCGCCCTGCCCGTGCAGTGCGGCGGTAACACCCTGCGCGCGCCGAATAGGATGGAGCGCATGGCCGCTGGAGACTCTTTTTATATCGCGACCCCCATCTTCTACGTCAACGACGTTCCGCACATCGGGCACGCGTACACCGAGGTGGCGGCGGACGTTCTGGCCAGGTGGCACCGGCAGAGCGGTGACGACACCTGGCTGCTCACGGGTACCGACGAGCACGGGCAGAAAATTCTGCGCACCGCCGTCGCGAACGATTCGACCCCGCAGGCTTGGGCCGACAAGCTCGTCAACGAGTCGTGGCTGCCGCTACTGCAGACGATCAACATCGACAACGACGACTTCATTCGCACAACCGACGAGCGGCACGAGTCCGCGGTCAAGATCTTTCTGCAGAAGCTCTACGACGATGGCTTCATCTACTCGGGCGAGTACGAGGGGTACTACTGCGTCGGCTGCGAGGAGTACAAGCAGCTCGACGACCTCCTCGAGGCCGAGTCCGGCGACTACATCGGCCAACTCGTCTGCAAAATCCACACCCGCCCGGTGGAGGTGCTCAAGGAGCGCAACTACTTCTTCCGGATGAGTGACTTCCAGCAGAAGCTGCTCGATCTCTACGAGTCCCGCCCGGACTTCCTCCAACCGGACAGCGTGCGCAACGAGATCATCCAGTTCGTGAAGTCGGGGCTGCAGGACCTCTCGATTTCCCGATCGAGCTTCGACTGGGGCATCAAGATCCCGTGGGATGACAGCCACGTGCTGTACGTCTGGTTCGACGCGCTGCTCAACTACATCACCGCGATCGGCTACGGCTCCGACGACGACAACTTCCGCCGCCGCTGGCCCGCCACGCAGCTCGTCGGCAAGGACATCGCCCGCTTCCACGCCGTTATCTGGCCCGCCATGCTGATGGCCGCCGGCCTCGAGGTGCCCACCCGTGTCTTCGGCCACGGCTGGCTGCTCGTCGGCGGCGAGAAGATGTCAAAGTCGAAGCTCACCGGCATCGCGCCGAGCCAGATCACCGAGACCTTCGGCGTCGACGCGTTCCGCTACTACTTCATGAGCGCGATCAACTTCGGCCAGGACGGCTCGTTCAGTTGGGAGGACCTCGCGGCCCGCTACCAGTCCGAGCTCGCCAACGGCTTCGGCAACCTCGCCTCCCGTGTCATCGCGATGGTCAATAAGTACTTCGACGGCGCCATCCCAAGCCCGGCCGAGTACACCGAGGCCGACCTGGGCATCCAGTCCGTCGTGAAGCAGGCCGCGGAGAAGGCGGATGCCGCGATTCAGCGCCTCGCCATCCACGAGGCCATCGCCAGTGTGTGGGCGATCGTCGACGAGCTCAACGGCTACATCACGCTTCAGGAGCCGTGGGCGCTCGCCAAGGACGAGGCCAACCGCCCCCGCCTCGGCACCGTGCTGTACACCGCTGCCGAGGGGCTCCGCGCGCTCGCCGTGCTGCTCTCACCCGTCATCCCCGACTCGACCCACAAGCTGTGGAGTGCGATCGGCGCCGCCCACGAGCTCGGGCATCTCACCGACCAGGTGATTGTGGATGCCGGGCACTGGGGCCAGCTGCCGCCCGCCAGCCGGGTGCACTCCATCGATGCGCTGTTCCCGCGTATCGAATCTCCGGAGCCGGCGGGAGTGTGAACGAGCACATGGCCGATCCGTCGAACTACATCCGCAAGCGCGAGTCACGCGCCGAGCACGGCCAGACCCGCGACTTGAGCTACCCACCGCTGCCGTCGTCGCTCGTCGTGCCCTGCTACGACAATCACACGCACCTCGAGATTGCCGACGGCGACGATCCGCTCGACTACCTTCAGCAGCTCGATATGGCCTCGAGCGTCGGCGTCCGCGGCGTCGTGCAGGTCGGCGGAGACCTCGAGACGTCCCGCTGGTCGGCCGAGATGGCGGCCCGTGAACCGCGGATGCTGGCGGCCGTCGCCATCCATCCGAACGAGGCGCCGGCCTACGAGGCCGCTGGCACGCTCGACGCTGCGATCGCCGAGATCGACCAGCTCGCCGCCCGCCCGCGGGTGCGCGCGATCGGCGAGACCGGGCTCGACTACTTCCGCACCGGCGAGGAGGGCCGCCCCGCTCAGCACCGCTCGTTCGAGGCGCACATCGCTATCGCGAAAAGACACGACCTCGCGATGCAGATTCACGACCGCGAGGCGCACGACGACGTCATCGAGACGCTCCTGCGCGTCGGCGCCCCCGAGCGTACGGTCTTCCACTGCTTTTCGGGGGACGCCGAGATGGCCAGGCTCTGCGCCGACCACGGCTGGTACCTCTCCTTTGCCGGCAACATCACGTTCAAGAACGCGTCGAACCTGCGCGAGGCGCTCGAGGTGATCCCGCGCGACCGCATCCTGGTCGAGACGGATGCCCCGTTCCTCACCCCGCTGCCGCACCGGGGCCGACCGAACTCCCCGTACCTGATCCCCGTGACGCTGCGGTTCATGGCCGAGCACCTCGGCACCGACGTGGCGATGCTCGCCGCGCAGATCTCGTCGAACACCGAGCTCGTCTACGGCAGTTGGGACGCGGAGCCCGTTGCGAACGGCGGCGCCTCGCCGTGGGACGAGGCCATCGACCCGTCCGAACTCGCCTGATGGCCCTCTTGGGTCCGGCGGAGATCCGCGACCTCGCTGAGCTGCTCGGCATCCAGCCCACGAAGAAGCTCGGGCAAAACTTCGTCATCGACGCCAACACGGTGCGCCGCATTGTTAAGGCCGCCGGCGTGACGGCGACCGACACGGTCGTCGAGATCGGCCCCGGACTCGGCTCGCTGACCCTCGGGCTGCTCGAGACCGGCGCAGCTGTCGTCGCCGTCGAGATCGACAAGCGCCTCGCCGCCCAGCTGCCGCTCACGGTGGGCGAGCTGCAGCCAGACGCGCAGCTGACGGTCGTCACTCAGGACGCCATGCGCGTGACCGAGCTGCCCGGCGACCCGGGCATCCTCGTCGCGAACCTGCCATACAACATCTCGGTGCCCGTGCTGCTGCACTTCCTCGAGACGTTCCGCGGCATCCGTTCCGGGCTCGTCATGGTGCAGGCCGAGGTCGGCCAGCGCCTTGCCGCACCGCCAGGGTCGAAGATCTACGGCAGCCCGAGCGTCAAGGCCGCGTGGTTCGGTCAGTGGAAAACCTCCGGCTCCGTCAGCCGGCAGGTGTTCTGGCCCGTGCCGAACGTAGACTCGATCCTCGTGTCGTTCTCGCTGCGCGAGACGCCCATCGGCACGGAGGAGGAGCGGCTCGCGACCTTTGCCCTCGTGGATGCCGCGTTCCAACAGCGCCGGAAGATGCTGCGGCAGGCGCTCGCGGAGGTACTCGGCACCTCGGCTGCAGCATCGGCCACGATGGGACGGGCGGGTATCGACCCCACCACGCGCGGCGAGCAGCTCACTGTCGACGACTTCGTGGCGATCGCGCGCGCCACGGGCTGAGCGGCGGGCGCGCCCGGTGGCGCTGGGCCCCATTCGGCAGCCGTGACAGACTAGGTGAAGTGACCAGTACAACGCAGTCCCTGTCCGAACGCATCACCGCTCCCGCCGAGGTCCGCTTTCCGCAGCCGCTCGCCGGCGTCACCTGGCGGCCGATGACCGTCGAGGATGTCACATCCGTCTTCGAGCTCCGGAGGCTCGTCGGCCGCGTCGACCACCCGAGCTACTCGCTCAGCCTCGAAGAGATCGAGCACGAGATCACGGCGGACGAGCTCGACCGCGCCCATGACACCGTGATTGGAATCGACGTGCACGGGCGCGCCGTCGCCTACGGAATCGTCGTGCTGCAGCCGAGTCAGGCCACCCTCGTGCGCGCGGCCTTCGAGGGCCATGTGCACCCTGACCGTCGCGGCGAGGGGCTCGACGAGGTGCTCCTCGACTGGCTCGAGGACCGTGGGCTGCAGCAACTCGCCTCCTCCGACAAGACCCTCCCAGGCTGGTTCGTCACTGCCGTACCGCGTCAGGCCGAAGAGATGCTCGAGTTGCTGCGCGGCCGCGGGTTCGACTTCCGCCGCAACTGGTTCGAACTTGTGCGCGACGTGACCGAGCCGATCCCCGACATCCCGTTCCCCGCGAGAGCCCGCGTGGAGACCTACGGGCCGCAGTGGGCCGAGCAGACGCGCATCGCGCGCAACGACGCCTTCCGCGACCACTTCGCCTCGCAGCCGCTCACCAGCGAGGAGTGGCTGTCGCACGACGGTCTGCCCATCGCCCGCGCCGACCTCTCCTACGTCGTGCTCATGCCCGACGAGACGGGCGAGGAGCAGGTCGTTGCGTTTGCGATGACCGACATCAACGAGCACGACTGGGACCAGCTCGGCTTCAGGTTCGGCTATATCCCCTATTTGGGCGTGCGGCGCGACTGGCGCGGGATGAAGCTCGCACCGGCCCTGCTTTCGCATCTGCTGAAGGCCTATCGCGACGCCGGCCTGGTGAAGGCCGTGCTCGACGTCGACGCCGACAGCCCCACTGGCGCGGTCGAGCTCTATGCACGAATCGGCTTCGAGAAGACGAGTCGCTCGGTGAGCGTTCTCAAGGAGTACTAGCGAGCGGAGCGACTCCTGAGCGAGGATGAAACCATGCCGGTAGCCGACCACCAATCGACCCTGAGTGATGCGGCGATGTCAGCCGCGACAGGCAGGCAT
>Ga0105048_10001760_pt1 | contig 34979 bp, 29 predicted proteins | sample MAT05_FD_78382 | JGI IMG/M metagenome (GOLD analysis project Ga0105048, IMG submission 78382) | Freshwater microbial communities from Lake Fryxell liftoff mats and glacier meltwater in Antarctica - MAT-05 | ecosystem: Environmental > Aquatic > Freshwater > Ice > Liftoff microbial mat | place... | reverse complement strand
TTGGGGCATCGTCTAATGGTAGGACATCAGACTTTGACTCTGAGTATCGTGGTTCGAATCCACGTGCCCCAGCTTTGACCGCTCGCATCATTCGGCTTCGGCGCCTCTTTCCCGACAACTGACTACCTTGGCCCTGCGACAACTCGGGGGACAGGCAGGGGAAACTCGGCAACAATCGCGCTTCGACCAGATGGGGGCGCACCGATGTCGAGCAAAGAGTTGCAGCTCGTGGGCGTTGGCAGTGTGGCGGCCGTGTTTCTCAAAGAGCTGGAAGCGCCCATTGCGACAGTGCTCACCGTTTCGGCCTTCGTAGGCAAGACCGCGATGCCGGCACCGACCTACGCGTTCAACAAAGACCGCTCGCAGTACCACTCTGCGGCGATCATGCGCCGGGTGTTGACGGTGCGGGAAATCGGCTCACCGTTGATCATGGGCATCACCGACGTCGACCTGTTCATGCCCGACACGCCCTTCGTCTTCGGAGACGCCGACCGCGACTCGCACGTGGCGGTGTTCTCGCTGACCCGACTTAAAGGCGAAGGCGAAGCGTGGAAGCGCCGCACCTTCGTCGAAGCGGTGCATCAAGCCGGGCACCTGGTGGGGCTCTCGTATTGTGAAGACGTTCGCTGTGCGATGTACCAGGCGACCTCCATCACCGACGCCGACCGCCGCCAGCTGCACCTGTGCAACAACTGCCGAAATGAATTGGTGAAGCTGCGGCGCTAGCTTCAGGCTAGGTTGCACCCGCCATGGAAACCGCCGAGGGCGAGTACAGCATCATCAATGCCCTGGGGCTCCACGCTCGCGCCGCTGCGCAGCTGGTCAAGGCCGCCAATCGCGCCACCTGTGACGTCGAGCTCGAGTGCGAGGGCCAGGTGGTCAACGGCAAGTCGATCATGGGCGTGCTGATGCTGGCCGCCGCGCAGGGCATGAAGGTGAAGGTTCGAACCAAGGGTGACGGAGCGGCGGCGTGTCTCAAAGAGATCGCCGAGCTGATCAACTCCCGCTTCGGCGAGCCCCGGTAGCTGCTACATCGTCGACCCATGCGTCGATTGGTGATGCTCGTCTTCGTTCTGCTCGCGCTGCCGGCCTCGGCGCTCAACGGTCGCATCATCGACCAACGGCTCGACTCGCAGCGCGGCGGCTACACCATTCTCAAGGTGTGGGGCACGCCGTTCGAGATGGGCTTCGCTCAAGGCGCGCTGCTCGCCGGCGACATTCGCAACGCGGTGAAGAGCGTCAAAGAGATGGTCGGCCCCGACTACGAGGCGCTGCGCACCCAGGTGGCGCAGACGGTCTGGTCGCCGACGTTCACGTATGAAGAGGTCGAGGCTGAGCTCGAGGGCATGGTGGCCGGCATCGCTTCGGTCGACGCGAGCAACCTGCCTGACGTGCTCGACCTGAAGCTGGTGAACATCTACGGCGACTGGTCGTACGCCTGCCGCTCGCACTCGGCTTGGGGCAGCTTCGTGTCGGGCACCACCAAGACCATCTCGAGTCGGCGCCTCGACTTCTCGAGCATCGGCACGGTCACCAGCCACCATGTGCTGCTCGCGCGCGACCCGGGCCCGGGCGGCATGCGCTGGGTGAACCTCGCCTTCCCCGGGTTCGTGGCGTCGATTACCGGAGTCAACGAGTACGGCACCCTGGCCTCGGTGCACGACTATCAGAGCTGGGTCACCTGGGGCCCGCACCTGCCCCGCTCGTTGCTCTCTCGCTTCGCGCTCACCCTGCCCGTGGGCCGCTTTCCCAACCGGCACCTCGACGCGGTGTTCGACGCGCTCTCGAGTACTTCGGTGATGACGGGCACTTTTCTCAACTACTACGTGCCCCAGGGGTACGGCGGCGTGATCACCTGCGCCAGCGGCCAGCCCTGCAGCAAGAAGCGCGTGCCGCAGGCCGATTTCTTCGGCGGCCAGGTGCTGCTGACCACCAATCAAGAGACTGACGGGCACACCGCGCCGTCTGACGATGACTTCATGTACCGCTACTACGAGGCGGGCGGCGTGAAGACCGTGGCGCAGAGCCATGAGCTGATGGGGCACACCGGGCTGCACCTGCTTTCGCTCGACTTTCGCGGCCGCGGCAACATGACGGTGTGGTTCGAGGGCCGGCTCGGAGTGGGCGGCGGCACCTTTGCTCCGGTGAAGACTGAGTGGGCGCGGTTGTTCGATGAGCAGGTCGTGGTCGACGCGGGCGTGAGCCTCGATGCCGGGTCGCGCGTCGACGCCGGTCTTCCTCCGCCGACCGATGCAGGTCTACCGCCGCTCGCCGACGCCGGCGCAAGCTCGTTCGACGCCGGAGCGCCGCGAGCGCTGGTCGATGCCGGAGCACGAACGCCCTTGATCAACTCTGGCCGCGATGCCGGGCCTGGTCAGACCGAGAGCGTAGAGCCGCTGCCACTCACCGCGTGCTCAAGCACCTCGGGCTTCTCGGTGCTGGCGCTGCTCGCACTGATCTGGGTCAGGTCGCGCGGATGACCGGCTACGCGACGCTGGTGGTGATGGGTTGACTGCTCCAACCGGCCGCCCTGAGCTGCTGTTTCAGGGGATATGAGTGCGAATGAAATACTGACGGGCACAACTGCCCGCGTGATGCCGCGACCCGACGAAGCGAAGGAGCCTTCACTTTCTTTCAATGACCGAGTTGATGAGCTCGAGACGCCGTAACGCATCGACATTCGCTGAGTCGAATCGCAATGCTTCTTCGAGCGCCGCCTTCGCTGCGGGTACATCGCGACGCCGCACCGCCAAATCGGCCTCGAGCACCAGTGCGCTCACCGAGTACGGCATCAAGGCCAGCACCGCTGCCACTTCACGTCGCGCGGCCTCGAAGTTCTTCGCCGACACGGCTCGCTGCGCCAGAATCAAATGCGGTCGAGCCAGGGTCTTGGTCTGCGGCTCTCGAGCCAATCTCACGAGGGCCGCGACGCCCCGCGCATCACCCCATGACGAGAGCAACGCGGCAGACAGCTGACGCACCACCACCGAGGGGTCCTCAAGATGCATGGCCACTTGCTCGGTCGAGGCCCTCGCTCGCGCCGCCGAGAGGCCAGCCAAAACGCGAGAGCGCAAGTACCCATCGTCGGCCTCGAGAACGGCGGGCAGCTCCTTCGCCGCCCGAGCTGGGAACCGTTGGCCGAGCAACTCAGCAGCGAAGGCCCGAAGCAGCGGCGCCTCGCTGCCATCGGTCACCACCGTCACCAGCGCGGCCTCACTCTTCGATTTCGTCTTCTCATCGAAAGCGTCGGCGAGCACCCTGCGCCGCATGCGTCGCTTCGAATCGGGCCACCAGGCCGCCACCTTCTCAGCCAACGCCTCGGCACTCTTCTTTTCGTGGCACAGCGCGCAGGCATTCGGCACCCCGTGCGCGACCGTGTTCTCGGGCACTGGCACATCGAGCGCATGATCGGCGAAATGATCGAGCACACCACTGACCACTTTCGGCATGTGGCACCCCACACACGACTGACCGGTCGCCGACGTGTGATGTGAATGCGCCTTTACCTCTTTGGTGAGCGCTTCGTGACAGCCGCTGCACAGCTGTGCTCCCGGCTTGATCTCGTTCGCTCCTTGCGCAGCGTGAGGGGCGGTGTGACAGCTCAGGCAGGTCACTCCACCCTCGAGAAAGCAGCGCGACTGCTGCATCGCTTGCCACTCGAAGCTCGAGCTGCTCGGCCGGCCATCGACGAAGTATTCGCCCGACCGGGTCTCGCCATCGACCAGGCCCGAGGGCTCGAAGAACGCCTCGTATTTCGCACCGGGCAGAAAACGGTGCGTCGCATCGAGTGCGCCGTAGATCGGTTCGCGTGACCCATCGCACGCAGCGCACACCGCATTTTGTGCCGGCCCCGTGAGCGCCTTCACCGAGACGATGTCACGCTTCAATTTGGTCTCGACGTGTCGATCACCGGGGCCATGGCACGCTTCGCACCCCACGCCTGGCTCGACCATCGATGTCAGCCACCGGTGCGACGTTCGGTCGTACGACACCGAAACACCCGTGGCGTGGCACCCGAGGCATTCGCGGTTCGCCGTACGGCGAAAGTTCTGCCAGAAAAAGGGGTGCGTCGGGCCGACCGCTCCTTGTTTCGCTTCGTTGTAGTCGACCCATTCACCGCGACCGGTCACGTGAAAGTAGACAGGCAAGACCTGCCAACGACCATCTTCAATTTCGGTGAGTGCGTCTTGCATGCGCTTGCCACCGACCAACCACTGAACCGGGTACTCGTGAGCAACACCGCCCCGATCGTTCGTTCGCATCAGGTACTCGGAGCCTCTCGTCAGCATCGTGGCTTCGGTCGAGCGCCCCTTGAAGTGCGCTCCATCGAAACGGCCCTTCACTGTCTTCGCATTCGGCACCGACAGCGCCTGATGGTGCCAGTCGCGCTTCCATTCGTCATACTGGGCCGGGTGACAATCACGGCAGCTCTCGGAGCCGGCGAACCTGAGCCGCTTCGGCGATTCGTCAATCGGCGCAACTGACGCTCCGACGCCGGCGTCGCTCTTGTCGGGCATGGGCGTAGCGCAGCAGGCGAGAGTCACCGCGAGCAAGGCGGGGCGCGAGAAACACACGCTTCTTTCGGCTACTCGAGCCAGGGTCGCTCTTGCTTGATCAGCAGCTGACCGGAGCTGGTGATTTTCGCTTCGATCTCGTCGATGTACTGCTCGGGTACCTTGCCCTCGAGCTTGGCGAAGTGGTCTCGAATCACCTTCATCGCCTTGTAGGTGCTGCTGATCTCGCCGTCGCTGAACGCGCGCTGGCGGCGAGGGTCGCTCGAGGTCAGGTTGCTCAAGCGCTCGTAGGCAATGTCTTGGCGGGCAGCGCCGCTGAACTGGTCGTAGTTGCCGTCGACCCAGGTGTCGGGCACGGCGCCATTCTCGGGGTTGGTGACCAGGTTCTCGCCGAACTGGGTCTCACCGGTCACTGAGAAGTAGCCGCCCAGGTCGGGGTTCACCCGAATCACGCCGTTGGCGAGCTCGTCTTGTTCGTTCGGTATCACCGACAGCGACATGGTGACCGACTCCTCGTCCATCGCGACGCGGTTGAAGTCGAGCTCCGAGACGGCGCGGTCATTCCACACGCTGGCGTATTCTTGTTTCAACGTCTCGACCATCGCCTGGGTGGCGTTGTTGAGGGTGGTCGCGGCGCTGGTGGCGCGGCGCCAGCGTGCGGTGTTCGAGTCGAACGCACCAGCCATGTTGGGCAGCTTGCCGCCGTTGCCACCGCCATCTTCGACCACCGGCGCCGATGAGCGCATGCGGGCGCGGTCGGAGGTCGGCATCGCCTTGAGGTACGGCGCGGCCACTTGCTCGCGCACGTCTTTCACCAGGGTGTCAGGCACCCTCGCCCCGGTGATGTCGCGTCGGAGCGTCTCAAGCTGACCCGCTCGCCAGGCCACATCGGAGAACTTGGGGTCACTGGTCAGGTCTTTGATGCGCGCTGAGAACGTTCGACCGCTCGGGTCGGTCGCCTCACGTATAAAGCGGGTGTACCAATTCGCCGGTATGGCGATCAGCGCCTTGGGCGTCACCACCTCGGGCTCGCCCGGCTCGTTCACGCGAAGCTTGCCGCTCCGCTCGAGGCCCATCAGCTCGACCAGGCCCATGGTCTTGCGCCCGAAGGCGCGCAGGGTGTCGTGATTCCACTTACCGCGCGGGCCCGCGGCCTTGCGTCGCAGCTCGTCGAGCGACAGGGCACGGTTCTCGGTGAGGTTGGGGGCGAGCCGCGTCGGGTTCTTCGGCCGAATGCTCTCGAGAAACGCGGCGGCTTCAGCGGCGGTGGCGGGTACGATCTTCCCCTCGTTGGCCAGCGCGGAGATTTTCACCGGCTTGCCATTGAGCGCGCGCATCTCGGTGATCTCGGCCGGGGTGAAGGCCTTGTAGAAGAACGGCGTGTCGTCTTGGCGGTACTTGATGCCGAGATGCGAGTTGTAGGTCTGCACCTGAGTGGTCATCAGCCCGGCGACCGGAGGCGCGGTCGCAGGCACATCGCCCAGGAACAGCGCGACGTCGCCCCGACCCAACGGCGGCGCCGCCTGGCCAGGCTCGACCACCACCAGCGTGCCCACCGCTTCGCCAGTGCTCAGCGCAATGAACTTGAGGTGTTTGGAGATCTCGAGGTTCGAGGTGACGTCGATCTTCGCGGCCTTCAGCGCGGGTGCGAGCTGAGTGACCAGACGCTCTTGAATCGGCCCGCCCGGTCGAAACGAGATGCTCTTGTCGGGCGGCAGAAACGTCAGGCCCTTCTTGACCGCGGTGTGCGCCTCCTGGAGCACCTTCGCGTCGAAGCGGTCGGTCGGCCAGAGGCTGAAGCACAGCTTGCCCTTCTCGCCAGTGACCGGGTCGACGTAGCTGTCATAGCGGGTGATCGACCCGGGAATGTAGCGGCGATCTGGCCGGTGGTAGGCGAGCTGGGCGAACTTGTCGGGGGTGAGCGAGCCATCGAGCACGTCGCGCGCGAAGTCGCCGTGAAACAACCACTTCGAGGGCACGAAGAAGATCTCCTTCGTTCGGCGGTCGACCAGGAACTTGAGCGACATCGGCGCGCCGGCGGTGACCGAGGGCGCCTTGGCGAACATCGCCTCGAACTGCGCCTGCGTGCTGATGGTCTGAATCTTGGTGGCGGTGTTTCGGCCACCAGCCGCTGCAGGGCGAACGGCGGTGATGGCGTTGACGTCGGTGTGACTCACCGGCGTCTGAGCGGCGGTGCTTGCTGGCCCTGTGATTGGCCTCGGCCGGGCCGTGCGGTCTGCTGGCGCGGGGCGGCGGCGATCGGCCGGAGTCGTCGACGGGTCAGCGGCAGATCTCAAAGGGTTCATGGGGGTTACCGGCAGGAGCGCGCCTCGTGAACCGAGACACCTCCATTATCAGACCGAACCCCGTGAAGTTGCTCGGTTTCGCTCTACCGGAGAGCTGCCTCCAGGGTGAACCCGCAGAGGAAGTCTCGTGCTTCGACCAAACTCGACTACGGAAGCGTTGCGGAGAGGGTGAAGCCGCAGAGGTGAGCGCTGTTGCTGTCGATTCTCAGATAGTACCGGCCGGGAGAGATGGACTCGATCGGGAGGGCCAGCTCACCCCCGCTTTGAACGCGGCAGATGATCTCAGAGCTGCCGCCAGCGCCGGGGCAGCCCCGGTCGAGCGCTACCACCAGGCCCGCTTCGCACCCGGTGAAGCGAAAAGCGGTCGGCATCCGGGAGGTGACGTCAATCACGACGACCATGTCCGGGCCGACCCCTGCGCCGCTGCCGCAAAGCGCTGGTGCGTAGTTGTTCTGAAATGACGCGGCCGTCACGTAGTCGATCACCAGCGGCGAGGTGAGGCTCCACTGAATGGCGTTGGCGCAGGTGTCTCCAGCGATGCCTGCGTCGGCCTGAGTGCCGGTCCCTCCATCCGTTCCACCACCGGTTCCACCACCGGTTCCCCCTCCGGTGCCGCCGCCGGTGCCGCCACCGGTGCCGGCGTCGACGACCGGGGTGGTCAACGTCGCGCAGGTCTTGCCTGATTCGGGCACGCAGTTCTGGCCGATGACGGTGGTGCCCAGGTTGTCGCGAATGTTCGCGCACACGGCGCCGAGCGGGCAGGTCTGACCGAGGCTGCAGTCGGCTCCGCAGAACGCGGCGGTGGCAGTGCCGAGGCAGAAGTTCTTCGCCTTCGAGGTGCCACAGTCTGAGTTGTAGGTACACGCGCCGCAGAAGGCGGCGGGCCCTGCGTCGACGGGGCCGGGCCCGCCCGCGTCAGGCACGTCGCCCACGCACGCGTTGGCGCTGCACGACTGAGGGAAGGTGCACGCGCGGCAGAGCGCTCCACCGCCGCCGCACTCGAGGGTCGACGACCCCGAGCGGCAGACGCCCTGAGCGGTGCAACAGCCCGAGGCGCAGCTCAGAGAGCAGGCGGAGGGCATGCCCGAATCGACGACCCCCGAGCCACTGTCGACCGGCCCGGGGTCGGGGCGCACGAAGTAGACCGGGGTGCAGACGCCACCGAAGCACTCGTCGTTGAGGCTGCAGACTTTGCATGCCTGACCAGCGAAGCCGCATTGGTTTTGCGAGGTGACCTGGTGGCAAGCGCCAGTCGCGTCGCAGCAGCCGGTGCAGTTGCTCGAGTTGCACTCTTTGGGCACCGTGGTCGAGAGCGCGCCGCAACCGGCTCCAGTCGAGATGGCGAAGCCGAGCAGGGCGCCGATGATCAGCCACTGCTTCGAACCCGAGAGGAAAGTGTTCATGCGCGGCTCTTCGCACTGTTGGCGTTGGGGGTCATTCGCGGTGAGACCCCCCGGCGACGAAACCGAGTGAAAAATGCCTTTGGCCTCCGACTGTGGCTTTCGCGAGGGGGGGAAGGGCTTTGGGCCCCCCGAAAGCACGCCCCCGCGCGAGGGGAAGGGTTTCGGGCCCTGGGGAAGGGCCTCCCCCGCGCGGGGGGAAGGGGTTCGGGCCTGGGGAAAGGCGCCCACCCGCTCGCGGGGCAGACGTTCGGGGCGCGGGTGCGAAACAGTTCCCTCCGGGTGCGCGAAATAAAAAAGCACGGAGCGGGTGAATTCATTTCACCGCCGCACGTATCAGGGCACGCAGTTCAACCAAGGAGCAAGCGATGACTCGTGAGGCGAATCAAATGGTGCTCGATGGCGTGAAGGTGATTCGTTCACTCCGCGCAGTGACCTCGAAGTACTCGAAGGAGGAGCGGGCCGCATTCATTGCGACCCAGTCCGCGCTCCAGGAGGCCGTCGAGCGGGTGAAGGTGTTCGAGCTCAAGCTCAAAGAGGCCACCGCTCGCGTGACGCTCGCCGATGATGCCCTCGATGCCGGCTGCCGTGACCTCGCGACTGCCTTGGCCGGCGAAGGCTTCGACCGCTTCAACCCGTTCAAGGGGTTCGGCTTCGAAGCGCCCTCTGAGTTCACCGAGCTGAAACGGGTGACCCAGGCCACCGCCGCGTTGAGCCTCGTGAAGCGCGTCGCGGCCCATGCCGAGACCAAGGCCGACTCGCGAAAAGCCGCCGCCCTCGTCGCCACCCTGGCCGAGACGACGCTCGAAGCAGAGAGCGCGCGCTCCGATGCGTCGCTCGAGCGAACGCAGGCCATGGTCCACCGTGACAAGACGCTGCCGCGAGAGTGGCAGGCGGCGCTCACCGCACTTCGCGCCGCGATTCGGTACGGCGACCTCAAAGAGAAGACCTCGCACTACACGAGCGTCTTCAGCACACTGGTGAAGCCGCGCTCTCAGAAGAAGAAGAGCAGCGAACCTACCAGCTAAGCGCTGGAGCTCGCTGCGTTCAGGGCCGCTTCGAACGCTCGAGCGCGTCGACGTCTGCCAGGTCTTGGGGTCGACCCGAGGCACGTTTCAGGGCGATCAAGTCAGCTCTCTCGACGACACTGAGCGGCACCCCATCAAGGTTCTCCACGATGCGTCTGGCGTAGGCTTGAGCGAAATCGCCACCTGGTACCTGCTTCATCAGATCGATGCGAACCGGGGGTTGGCCCATCCACACGACGTCGAGGCCCTGAGCTGCCACGAGTGCCTCAATCGATGCCTTCGGAGCGCCAAAGCGGCTGAGCGCCTGCACTGATGCGGCCACGTTGGAGAGCGAGTCTTCAAGCCACAGATCGACGTCTTTGGTGAAACGCGGCTCGGCGTGAAAACCAACAGCATGACCGCCAATCAGCAAGTAGCGAACCTCAGCGGCGGCGAACTCCCGTAGCAAGTCGATCACGTCTGGCGGGAGGTTCATAAGGTTCACCCTTTCGCGCGTACCAACTGAGCGATATCTCGAAAGAGGCGAGAAGTCTGGCGACACCGTCGAGAGCGGAGGCCTGCTTGACGCCGAGCCTTTGAGCTTCTTCTGGAGACGCGAGGCCTCCGACCCAGGTACTGCGTCGCTGTTGTGCTCGAAGTTCGTCGTCGCGCATGCTGACGTCAGGCTAGCAGCTACGCCAAGTCTGTAGCGGGCAGCGCCTTTCGTTTCACTGAGTGACCAGGAGGTCGCCGACATTGGCGACCCCACTGAGCGGCGAAACCGTACACGCCTGAATCACCCGCTCCTCAATGAACCCGCCATCAGCCACGGTGAACGACAGCACCCGCCCCGCGTACTGATCAGCCAAGAACACCCGCCCCTGGGTCACCGCCAGCCGCCCCGGCAGCACCGGCGCGCAGCCCGCATCGACCTCGCACGCGCCTGGTCGCCAGCTCGCCACCCGTTGATCATTCGCGTCGAGCAACACCAGGCCCGAATGATCCGTACCGAGCAGACCCGTCAATTGCCCCGCGTACCGCGCGACCCCGGCGCAGCTCACCACCAGCCCCTGACCAAACTCGGCCGCCCACTGCGGGTTCACACAGGCGTCGGCTCCCAGGTCGATGGCGATCACCGCTTTGGTCGAGGGGTTGATGCGCGCCAACATGCCGGGCCCCGCGGGCGCGAAGGTCGACGGCTCGAGATTGTTCAGCGTCACGTAGAGCGCCCCGTTGTGCGTGGTGATGGCGAACGGCCGCGCCACCGACAACCCACCATCGAACGACTTGAGGTCGATCGTGCTCAGGTCGACGGTGTTGATCACCAGCGGCAATCGCGGGTCGATCATCGAGACCTCCAGCACCTTCTGCCCCGCCTTGGCCGGCTCGACGCCCGCGCCACCATAGAGCGGCACCCACACCGAGGTGCCCACTCTGGCCGCGCCCTGAGGCCAGGTGTTCATGCCCAGCGGCAGCTCCGAGAGCGTGATCAGCGAGACCGCGCCTGCCACCCCCGCGTCATCGAAGCGAACGTCGCTGGTGATCTGCTCGCTCTGCTCCAACACCTGCAAGGTGCCCGACGCGGCGTTGGCGACGTACACCCGCGTGCCGTCGACCAGCACCTGATTCGGCACCGCACCGGTGCGGTTCGAGCGCGCCGCCAACCGAAAACTCGGCTCGCCCGAGACCAACCTCGCCTGGTACAGCCGCTGATCAGTGCCATCGGCGCTCAGCACCCGCCCCTGCATCGACGCCAACGCCTCGGGCTGAGTGCCCACATCGGCCGGAGGCCCGCGCTCGCCAGTCGCCGCCCTGAACCCGCTCAGCTCACCCGAGCTCAAACACGCAGCCACCACTTCGAAAACGCAGCTCCGCGCGCGACATACCTGACCGCTCTGGCACTTCACGTCACAACCACCGCAGTTGTTCACGTCGGTCGCCGCGCTGATGCACGAGTCGCCACAGCGAATCGACGAATCGATGGAGCAGGCCGCCTTGCACTCACCGGTCTCGCACACCTGACCGCTCTCGCAGCGTCGACCGCAAGCGCCGCAGTTCTGCGCGTCGTACGCGGTGACCACGCACGAGCCCGAGCAGCTGGTCGTGCCGTCCTGGCAGCGACAGGCGCTGGCCTGGCAGACTTGGCCGGTGCCACAGGCTTGCCCGCAGGCTCCGCAGTTGCGGCTATCGGTGGTGTAGTCGGCGCAGCCATTGCCGCAGCGGGTCGTGCCGGCTTTGCACACGATGCCGGTGTCGGGGCAGGCGGTGAGCAGCAGCGCGAAGGTGACGCCCACCAATGAGAGCGAGCAGCGAGAAGGGGCGAAGCGTGGCGTCGTCATCTTCAAAAAGTCCTTACTTCTTCCCCGCATCCCACGCGAAGGCGAGAGAGACGAAGGCCGCGCGCGGCGGCAATGGGTAACCATCGATGTCCTGCGTCTGCACGTCGAGCAGGTTCTTTACGTCGAGCGACACGGTGAGAGCGGGGTTCTTCCACGGCGTGGAGGCAATACCTCCATTCACGAACGCCCGCGCCGGCAAAGAAAGCGTCTCGGTGCGATTCATGAATTGAGTGCTCTGCGCGAACACCTCCAGATGGCCGCGAAGCAAGGGCGCTCCGATGCTCAGCCGCGCCGTCACCCGATGCGCGGGCCGGTTGGGCAGGCTCTTCAAATAAAAGCGCGGGTCGTCTTTGAGGTTCTGCGTCGACATGAAGGTGTACGAGAGGCTGCCCTCGAGCCACTGCGAGGGCTTCACCGAGGCCTCGGCCTCCACGCCCACCACCCGCGCCGCAGAGAAGTTGAACGGCTTGGCCAACATCGGCGGGTAGTACTCGTAGGAGATCAGATCTTCGTAGAGCGAGCCGAACCCGGTCACGCCGACCGCGGCCCGCTCATGCTTCCACCCCACGGTCAGGTCAGCGGTCAGCGCCCGCTCGGGTCGCAAGGTCGGGTTGGGCAGCAAGGTGCCCTGCAGCACGTAGAGCTCGAAGAACCCTGGAGGCCGCGACGCCTGCCCCGCGTTGGCCCGCACCTCGAAGCCCAACGGCAGCTGCACGGTCGCGCCAAGCTTGGGTGAGAAGACCGCGAAGGGCCCGGCCAGGTCGAACCGAACCACGCCCGTCACTGCCAGGCGCGCATCGAAGAACAGCACCTCGTCGGCCAGCATCACCCCCAGGCGGCCCCACGACGGGTTCTTGCCAGTGGGCTCGCGCAGAAACTCGCCGCCGCCGCTGATCAGCCCGGTCAACCCATGTCGGTCTGCGACCAGCCGGGTGACGACCACCTCGGCCCCCGCGCCCGACTCGAGCTGCCGGTACGCCTGCTCGGCGACGAACTGGGTGCCGAAGAGCATGGTCTCGTCGGCCCGGCCCCAGGCCAGCGCGGCGATGGCACCATTGCCCTCGAGCGAATGCGTCGCGCGCACCGACCCGGTGCCACGGCTAGTTCGCTGCGAAGACGTGGCGGTCGGGTTCTGCACCGTACCCGCCAGCCCGCGCTGCTCGGCAGAGCCCTCGAGCAAGACATCGAGCGTGGTGGCGCCGAGGTGGCTGCGGTACTTGAGCAGCCCGCCGCCGCGGAGCGCCTGGTTGTTCACCCGATTCAAGGTGACCAGCTCGCTATGCTCGAGCGAGGGGCGGGCGTTGTAGCGAAAGGCGTAGTCACCTTCACTGCGCAGCCCGTGCACCAGCAACAGGGCCTCGCCGCCGAGCAGCTGGGCCGAAGCGCCGAGGGCGAGCTGAGTGGTCGAGAAGCTGCCGTACGAGGTCTCGCCGAAGAGCTTCGAGCCTTCGGGCGCTTTGGTGACCAGGTTCACTACGCCTCCCATCGCGCCCGGGCCATAGCGGGCCGCCGTGCCGCCCCGCAGCACCTCGAGCCGTTCGAGCGCGGCGGTGGGTATGCGCGAGAGATCCATCGAGCCGCCGGGGCCGGTCAGGGGTACCCCATCAAGCAGCACCAGCACCGCGTTCGGCGCCGCGCCTCGCAGCGAGAGCGTCTTGCGCTGGCCCGCGCCACCGGTGTCTTGAATCACCGCGCCGGGCGAGGCCGAGAGCAGCTCAGCGGCGTCTTTGGCTTCGCCGGGGCGGGTGGGCAGCACCGACACCACACCCGAGGGGTCGCGCTCGAGCGGCGACGAGGGAGTGCTCTGGGGCATCGCAGGCGGCAGCGGCACATCGACGGGCGCAAGCTCGAGCGGCGCGGGCTCGGCCGCGGCAACGACTCCCGAGATGAGGGCAACCCACCACCAGCGCATGCTGCAGGCCCTCTGCTCTCTTCCGCGAAGAGAGAAGGCACGACACCCTTGGGCAGGTTTCCTGGCTCCCGGGCTTCAGCGGCGATCTCTGCCTTCCCCCGATGCCTTGGAGTGGCACAACCCGAAATCGCCGTGCTCCATCATCGATGTGGAGCGTCCCGGTCACAGTGGCGCGACCGCGCCGGAATCACACCGGCTTCCCTTTTAAAGAATTTCCCGTGAGGGCGAGGGGCTTGTACGCAGCGCCGCCTGCCGCGTCAAATGCGCCGGGCACGAACAACCGTGACGCGGGCCGGCACTTCGCGCTACGCCGACCAGCATGAACCGAATGCTGGTGGCGGTAGCAGTGGTGGCGATGAGCTCCGGGTGCGCGGGGATGAGGTTCTACACGCTGCCGGTCTCGCCTTCTGAGGGCTCGCAGTTGGTGCCTGCGCTGATCTCCTTGAGCGAATCGGCTGGCCTTCGCGCCTACCGCGGGCCCAACGGGGCGGTGGCCGAGACGCTCGATGGCACCCAAATCTCATGGCAAGACAGCGCTGATCACCGCAGCTTCATCTTGTTGTTGGTGCTGCCCGACCACGTGCCCGAGACCGAGCGCGAGACCCGCTGGGCCGCCGCCAAGCAGCAAGCTGATCAGATCTGGGACATGGCCATCGCCGCCCGCACCCGGTTAATGCCGGCGATCAGCCCGGTGCCGGTGCTGGTGCAACCGCAGCCGTTGCCTCCACAGTCGGGCACGCAGGTGCAGATCTCGGTGCCTGGCATCTCGTTCTCGGTCAACAGCACCGAGTCGACGATGGTCGAGCCCACCAACGTTCAGCAGGGCTGCCGGGTCGACTTCGATTGCCCGAGCGGCGGGTGGGCCTGCCGAAATCGCGGCGACGGCTACTCGGTGTGCATGGCGAACGGGCCACCGGGCGCGTTCTGCGCCAGCTCGGCTGACTGCGCGATGGGCCTGAGCTGCCGCGTGACCGGCTCGGTCAACACCTGCCAACGATAGATGCAGCTGATTGATCAATCGGGCGTCGCCGCCTTCTTCTCGATTCAGTACGGCCTGCACCCTCGCGTTGAGTGCTACACAGTACAGCAAGCGGCGCTCGCTCGAATCGAAACGGGCGACCTCCCGGTGCTCGAAGACGCGGGCTCAGTACACCCTCGCTGCCAAGACGATCATGGCCTCAGTCAAAGGCCCGACAGGTTGTTCGAGGCTGCGCGGTGTTTGGCGCGCGCGAGCAAGGCCCCTCGCTTGGCTTGCCAAGACGCCGAGGTGCGTCACCGTTCTGGAGTGCAACTGGTTTCGTCGAGTGACAGTGAGCCCTTCGTGCGTGAACGCCACACCACGGCGTGACATAAGGCGACACCGGTGCGCGAAGCCGTCGGCTCTCCTCCCGGTTGATCGCGGCATACACCTTGAAGTATCTGCTCGCGGAGCGACCTCGACATGCCGACCCTGCCGTGAACGACCAGCGCGAGTATCGAGTCAAACAGGTCGAACGCAGCGATGGAGCTCGCGTCTTCGCACTCGAAGGGCGTCTTCAATTCGCCGACGCCGGGGCAGTGTGGGCAGAAGTAGTCGAAGGGTCGAAGACCGCTCACGCTCCGCAGCGAGTCGACTTCGACATGTCGGGCCTGAGCCACATCGACGGCGGCTCGATGGCCCTGCTGGTTCAACTTCGCGCTGATCTCTACCGCCGAGGCGTCGCCTCAGACTTCGTGGGCGGCGCCGACGAAGTGCAAGAGCTGATTCGGCTGTACCGGGGCGACGTTCGGGTCGGCAAGCTCGTTCGCCCGCGCCGCATCGGCCTGCTCCAGCAGGTCGGCAACGCGACGATGAACCTGGTGCACGAAGGCAAGCAGGTGTTGAGCTTCTTCGGTCAGGCGTTGGTGGCAGCGGTGGGCGTGGTGCGCCGCCCGAGCACCGCGAACTGGGCCGACGTGTTGCCCACCATGGAGCGCACCGGCGCCGACGCAGTGCCCATTGTGGTGCTGATCAACTTTCTCATCGGCGTGGTGATGGCCTTTCAGGGCGCAGTGCAGCTCAAGCAGTTCGGGGCCAACATTTACGTCGCCGACCTGGTGGCGTTGTCGATCTGCCGCGAGCTGGGGCCGCTGATGACCGCGATCATTCTGTGCGGGCGCTCAGGCGCAGCCTTCGCCGCAGAGATTGGGTCGATGAAGGTGTCAGAAGAAATCGACGCGCTGCGAACGATGGGCTTTGGCCCGATGCGTTTTCTCGTGCTGCCGCGGCTGATTGCCATGCTGCTGGTGGTGCCGCTGCTCACCCTGCTGGGCGACGCGGTGGGTATTCTCGGCGGCCTGGTGGTCGGTGTTGTGAACCTCGACCTCACCGTGGTCGCGTACCTGGTCGAGACCCAGCGTCGGCTCGACCTGTTTGACATCTTCTCGGGCCTGTTCAAGAGCATCGCCTTCGCCGTCGTGATCACCCTCATCTCTTGCCAGCAGGGCCTGGCGACCACCGGAGGCGCGGCAGGCGTGGGGCGCCGAACGACATCGTCAGTGGTCTCGATTCTGTTCGCGTTGATTCTGGTCGACGCGGGCTTCACCGTTCTCTTCTTCGCCCTCGACAAATGAGCGACTTCATCACCGTGAAGTCGCTGACGATGGGCTGGGGCGAGCAGGTGCTGCTCGAGAACGCGAGCTTCGAGGTCGCGCGCGGCGACATCTTCGCCATCTTGGGAGGCAGCGGCTGCGGCAAGTCGACCATGCTCCGACACCTGATCGGCCTCGAGACCCCGCTCAGCGGCACCGTCGAGATCGAGGGCGCCCAGGGCACCTACCTCGAGGTCGGCCGCCCACCCTACGGGGTAATGTTTCAGTCGGGCGCACTGTTCGGGTCGATGACGGTCGGCGAGAACCTCGCGCTCCAGCTCACCCAATGGACGGAGCTGCCCCTCGACGCGGTCAACGCCATCGTGCGCGCCAAGCTGCGCCTCGTCGGCCTCAACGACGCCGAAGATAAGTTCCCCTCGGAGCTCTCGGGCGGCATGAAGAAGCGCGCCGCCATCGCCCGGGCCATGGTGCTCGAGCCACAGCTCATCTTTCTCGATGAGCCGTCGGCTGGGCTCGACCCGGTCAGCTCCTTCGAGCTCGACGCGCTCATTCTCTCGCTCAACCAGGTGCTCGGCCTGACTGTGGTCTTCGTCTCTCACGAGCTCGAGAGCATCTTCACCATCGCCAAGAGCTGCATCATGTTGGACGGCGAGAGCAAGAGCATCATCGCCCGCGGCGACCCCCGGGTGCTGCGCGACACTTCGACCGACCCGCGGGTGAGCGCCTTCTTCAATCGTCGCGCGGCCTCTGACAGCACCGCCCAGAAAGAACTGACATGAGCAATTCGACCAACCATTGGAAGCTCGGCCTGTTCATGGTGATGGGCGTGATGTCGATTGTCGCCGCGGTGGTCTTCTTCGGTGGTCGCTCGCTTCGCAAAGAGACCGTGGCCTACAAGACCTACTTCGACGAATCGGTGCAGGGCCTCGAGGTTGGCTCACCGGTGAAGTTCCGTGGCGTCAACATCGGCTCGGTCTCCGACATCGACTTCGCCGGCGACAAACGCCACGTCGCGGTGACCTACGAGCTCGGAGTGAAGGTGCTCCACTCACTGGGTTTGGCGGTCGAGGAGCTCGAGGGCAGCAAGACGAAGCTGGTCATCCCCGATGAGCTGAGGGTGCAGCTGGCCTCATCGGGCATCACCGGCGTGAAGTTCATGCAGATGGATTTTTTCGACGTGGCGAGCAACCCGCCGCCCGACCTGCCCTTCGAGGTCGAAGGGAACCACATTCCCGCCGCGGCTTCGATCATGAAGAGCCTCGAGAGCTCGGTGGTGCAGGCGGTCGACCGCTTTCCCGAGCTGGCGCAGCAGTTGGTGCTGGTCTTCACCCAGATCAACACCCTCTTTGCCGAGGCCCAGAGCGGCGACCTGCTGAAGAAGGTCTCGGAGACCATCGTGCTCCTCAACAAGTTGCTCGCGCAGCTCAGCGCGGCGGTCGCGGTGCTCGACGTGCCCGGCCTCTCAAAGGAGCTGCAGCAGGTGCTCAGGAGCGTGAACAGCACGCTGGTGAACGTCAATGACATCGTGGCCAGGGTCGGAGGGGAGAAGGGGCTCGCCACCAGCCTGCGAAACACCTCCGACTCGCTGGGAGGCATGGCGAAGAACGCCAATCATGTCGGGCCGGCGATTGAAGAGGCGCTGCGTGACGTGCAGGGGGCCGCGCAGTCGGTGCAGCGGTTGGCTGACGCGCTCGAGGTTGACCCCGACATGTTGATCAAAGGCCGTGCAAAGAGGGTTCAGCCATGAGGCGCATTCTGGTGTTGATGACAGTGCTCGCGCTGCCGGCCTGCGCGTTGTTCTCCAAGGGAGAAGTGGTGACCCGGCGCTATTTCAGCCCCGATTTGCCGGCCTCGCTCAGCCAGGCGCCTCGACGCGCCGACCTCGAAGTTCGGCTGGGCCGGGTGAGCTCGAACCGCATCATTTCGGAGCGCATCATGTGGCGCGACTCGGAGCACGAGGTCGGCTTCTACGACGACCGGGTGTGGACGGAGCGGCCCGAGGCCTACCTTCGCCGGGGGCTGACCCGAGTGCTCTTCGAAGAGCTCGGGCTGCGCAGCATCGTGGGTGGCCCGGGCCGAACGCTCGACGTCGAGCTGCTCAAGTTCGAAGAGGTCAAGGCGCCCGCGCACGTGGCCCGGGTGCGAATCGCCTTTTCGCTCTCTGACGAGCGCACCGTCTCGCTCCAGCAAACCCTGTTGTTCGACCGCCCCATTCCCCCCGTCGGCAGCGCTGAGCAAGAAGGGCCGGCCGTGGCCGCAGCGATGGGCGAGGCACTGCGCGATGCCATCACCGAGCTGTCGAGTCAGGTCATCGCCGAGATCAGCAGATGACCTGGCGGGGCGAGACCACCGGCATCGGCGGCCTCCCGCACACGTCGGTCGAGGCGGCGCTGGTCTACTCCTTTGCGCACGACATTCCCTTTCTGCCGCAGCTGCCCACCGACGCTCCCGAGGAGCTGATGCTTGCGTCGGCGACGCACCCCGGCATCGAGCCCAGAGAGCGCGCGTGGCAGCCGTTTCTCGACGCGCTGACCCGCACCCTGCCGGCGGCGGCCAAGCTGCAGCTCGCTGGCCCGGTGACCCTGAAACGCTATGCGCACTTCGAGAATCTGAAGCTGCTCGAGGCCAAAGCCCGCTTTCAAATCAACGCGGTGGCGCGGCTGGGCATCACCCCGATGCTGTTCCTCGACGAGCCGGCGCTGGGCGAGGGCCCGTTCGAGCCGCTGGGTCAGCTCCTCGAGCGGCTCAAGGCAGCCGGGGCGGTGACCGGGGTGCACTGCTGCGGGCAAGCGAGGTGGGCCGAGCTGCTGGCGTTGCCGGCGCTCGACATCGTCAGCTTCGATGTGCCGCTCTCATGGGAGGCCCTGTTGCCGGTCGCGGGGCCCTTCATCGCCCGCGGCGGCACGCTGTCGCTGGGCCTCGACCACCCCTTCGAACCGCCGGTGGAGCTGAGCTCGGTGCTCCACACGGCCTCGTGTGGCCTGGCCCGCGGCTCGCTCTCGGAGGCCAATCGAAAGCTCGCGGTGCTCCGGGCTCAGCGGCGTCGCACCGCACCCACGCGGCCCGGGTGATGGCGCGCAGAAGGTGGCCCGAGGGGGCCTGACCTCTTTCGCCGCGATGCGCCTCGGGTCGGGTGCTACATGAAAGGCATGGCCCTCCCCTTGCGAAAAGTGACGCTGATCAACGGTGACGGCATCGGCCCCGAAGTGATGGCCGCCTGCCGGCAGATTCTCGAAGCTGCCAAGGCTCCGCTCGAGTTCGAGTACGCCGACGCGGGCGCCGAGGTCTCGAGCCGCTTCGGCACCAACCTGCCCGACAGCACGGTCGAGACGGTGCTCCGCAGCGGCGTCGGCCTCAAGGGCCCCACCGCGACCGGCATCGGCGTCGGTCAGGGCTCAGCCAACGTGGCCCTTCGCAAGCGCCTCGACCTCTTCGCCTCGCTGCGCCCAGTGCGCTCGATGCCTGGGGTCAAGACGCGCTACGAGAACGTCGACCTGGTGGTGGTGCGCGAGAACACCGAAGACCTCTACGCCGGCCTGGAGCACATCGTGGTGCCGGGCGTGGTCGAGAGCCTGAAGATCATCACCGAGAAGGCTTCGTCGCGCATCTGCCGCTTCGCCTTCGAGTACGCCAAGAAGAACGGCCGCAAGAAGGTCAGCGCGGTGCACAAAGCGAACATCATGAAGCTCTCTGACGGGCTGTTTCTCGACTGCTTTCGCAAGCAGGCGCGCGACTTTCCCGAGATCAAGGCCGAAGAGGTCATCGTCGACAACCTCTGCATGCAGCTGGTGAAGAACCCCGAGAAGTACGACGTGATGGTGATGGAGAACCTCTACGGCGACATCGTCTCAGACCTCTGTGCGGGTCTGGTCGGCGGGCTGGGCCTAGTGCCCGGCGCGAACATCGGCACCAGCACCGCGGTCTTCGAAGCGGTTCACGGCACCGCGCCCGACATCGCCGGCAAAGGTCTGGCGAACCCCACCGCGCTGCTGCTCTCGTCGGTGATGATGCTCAGCTGGCTGGGTCACGAGACCGAGAGCCGGCGCATCGAGAACGCGCTCCACGCGGTCTACTTGGCGGGCAAAGTGCGCACCGGCGACCTCGACGGCACCGCCACCACCAGCGACTTCACCAAAGCGGTCATCGACGCGATGGTCTGAAGTCTGAAAACGGCTTCGATAAGACGACGGCCCGCCTTCAGAAGAAGAAAGCGGGCCGTCGAAGCTCAAAAGAAGTGCTGCGTTACGCCATGATGCGAACGTTCGCGGCTTGAAGACCCTTGGGGCCCTTCTTCACTTCGAACTCGACCTTCTGACCTTCTGAAACGGTGCGGAAGCCATCGGCCTGAATCGCGGTGTGGTGGCAGAAAACGTCTTCGCCGCCGCCGTCTTGCGAGATGAAACCAAAGCCCTTCGCATCGTTGAACCACTTCACAGTACCAGTTGCCATTGAAACGTCTGCTTTCGTCAAATGACCGCTTCAGAAATTGAGGCGGCTGCCGATCACTGAGTGCGATGCGGCGAGGGCCACCTACAGGCTTTCTTCTGCGAACGCCACATCACTCGCCGAATGGGCTTGGGGCTCCAGCAATTGCAGTGGCTTGAGGCACCAACGGCAGGTCAAGCGCATTTCAGGCCTCTTTTTGAAACCCCAGGCACTCGAAAACCGGTTGGGGTGGGTATTTGGGCAGCCAGGGCGCCTGGCACATCACGAACCATGAGCGCGGCGTCTTCACATCGCGATGCCACGAGCACTGGTGGCACCGACTCGAGGGGTATGGCTGAAGCGGGGTCACTTACTGCGGCAACATGACCGAGCCGACCAGGTCGAGCAACGACATCGGCGCGGCGCCCGCGGTGGAGGTCACTCGGTTGCCGCCCGCGTTGGTCGAGAGCTGCACCAGCTCGGCGCCAGAGAGGCGATGCAGGGCGAGCAGGCCGGTGCGCACGTCGTTCGAGGCGCGCATGCCGACCGCTTCGAGCACCTTGCCCCACTCCTCCACGGGCTTGCCGCGGCACTTCGCGGCTTGCTTGATTGCGAAGTCGACGGCTTCGGCGCTGGCGAGGTCTTTCTTTAGATTGCGACCGGGGTAGGCGGCGGCATACGCATCGAGCACGAGCGACGAAGCGTCGGAGCGCGGGCCCCTCGCGTTGGCGAGCTGTCGGCGAAAGGCTTCGAGCCGTTCTGGCTGCTCGAACCAGGGCGGCAAGGCATCAGTGCCCTCGATCTCGCTCTGGGCGACGGCGAAGGCGCGGCGCACCTCGTCGGAGGTACGAAGGCCGAGCTCACGGAGCTGATCATGGGTCGCAGCCAGCTCGACCGAAGTATCACCGCGGCCGAAGCTCGCGGCGCTCTTGGGGTCGGGCAGCTCGTTGACCGGCGCGCCCATCGCCTTGGCGAAGCGAATGTGCTCCGCCAGCTCGTGAGCGGTGAGGTCGGGGTCGCTGACCGCCAGCCGCACCGAGAGCGCCGAGTTGGAGACCCCGCTCGAGGTGAGAGTGCCGGCGCGCACCGAGACCACGCGCTCTTCGTTGATCGCCATGCGGGCCAGCATGCCTTCGACGACCCGATTGTACGACGCTTCGCCCAGCTGCGAGGTGACGCCTTCTTTGACGATCTCACCGGTCTCTTTCGAGCGCACCGTGCTGGTGGCGAGCAGCTTCACCGAGCCGAAGCCAATGTTCGCGCCGGTGCTGATCACCCGACCTTCGCCGGTGTAGTTCGCGCCGAGGTTGTTGGCCTTGATGTACACCTCACCGTCGAGCGGAGAGGCCCGCATCAGGTATTCGTAGTGCATGCGATCGGTCGGCTTCTCGAGGTCGAGCACCGCGCCGGCGAGCTGGCGCTCGGGCCACCCCACCGAGGCCGAGATGGCGGCGGTGAGCGTGGTCTTGCGCTCGATGGCGTCACCCGCGCGCTGCACCAGCTTGGTGCTCGAATCTTTCATGTTCACCAGGCCGAGGTCGGCACCGAGCGCGCCGCTCACAGATTTGGTGACGGTCTTGCCGAGCAACACGAAGACCTTGTTGTCTTCGAGCACCTTCACGTTCTTGGTGTAGATGTGCTGGTGGCTGACGCTCGCACCGACGCCCGCAGTGGTGGCGAGCCCGCCGATGTCGGCGTCGACGCCCGCGTTGCCGAAGGTCATGCCGGCCTGGCCTCGAATGAGCCACTCGCTGCCGGGCGCGGCATTGAGGGTCTTGAACCCGTCGGCTCGCAGCGGCAGGTACATGCTCTTGACCTGACCCTCGACGCCCTCAGAGAAGTCTTTCGGCTGCGCGGCGATGCTCGAGACCTCGACGCTGCCGTTGAAGCCGAGCGCCGCGCCAGCGAGGGGGAAGTTGACCGACGCACCGACGAGCGCGCGGCTCTTGACCCACAACGTGTCGGGGTGCTGATCGGCGTAGGCCACGCGGCGGCGATCAGGCGCGACCAGCTCACGGTACACATCGGTGCCGCGCACGCCGACTTGTTCTTCCAACAAGGCGGTGCCGCTGATCAACCCGTACGAGACCGAGCCCTGAAGCCTGTGGGGGCGCGCCACCTGATCGAGCACCAACTTCACCAGCGCGTTCTGCGCGCGAGGCAGGGTGATGGAGTTGTCTGGTTTGGGAGTGGAGGTGGTCGCCCATCGATCGACCGTCTCTTCAGGCGCCGTCGCCTCAGTGACTCGTACGGGATCGCTCCCCTCTTCATTGAGCGGAGCGGCAGGAGCGGCAGGAGCGGCAGGAGCGGGAGAGTTTCGATTGATCTGCGTGGTCATTCGAGGCGAACCCTTCGAAGAAGATGAGCCCCACTCTTACTCAAAATTTTATGCGCTGGTGACACTGCGGGCCGGTGCAGTCACACTCCCAATTTCTCATTGAGCAAGAAGCCTTCGTACGCACACTGTGCGACAGGTTTCTCCAATGAGCCGTGTACGCTTCAACCCATGCGAATCGCTCTGTTTGCGTGTCTGGTTCTGGCGGGCTGCTCAGAACCGTCGATGCGCACGCTTGACGGGGGGGCGGTGGAAGGGGGGAATTGATGCGGGCTCGAGCGCCGGAGCGGTACCGGCGGGGAGCCTTTTCGAGCTCCCCCACCCGTGGACGAAAGACGTCTCCGGTTTCGCACCGTCGAGCGAGTCGAGCGATGCTCGCGGCGACCAACGGCGGCTGGGGTGGCATGCTTCACCGCTTTCAACTCGACGACAGCATTCACGTCTTACAGGCCCAGCCGGGCGACCCGCGGGTCTCGGTCATTGCCAAGCCGAGCTACTACACCGGTGACTGCGCGAGCCTGCCGGCCACCGTGCCGCTGCCCTACCAGGCCAATCGCACCAGCGCGGGCCTCGAAGCCACCTGCCTCGTGGTGTGGAATCTGACGAAGCAGTACGGCGAGAAGCTGCGTGGAGAGCAGTGCACCTCGGTTGACGCGGCGGGGCTGCCGGTCTCCGCGCTCATGGTGTCGGCCGACGAGGTGAAGAGCGGCTCGGTCAATCACGCGCTCCGCTTCATTCTGCCCAACGCGAACATGCAGCGGCAGGTCTACGTGCGCCCGGCGACGCACGCTGGAGCGCCCACGAACCCTAACGCCCATGCGCCTCCCTATGGCGTGCGCTTTCGGCTCAAAACGAGTCGACCCTGCCCAGTGAAGGGGCTCGGGTCATCGCCAGCGCGCTCAAAAGGTACGGCATGATCTTGTCTGACGGCGGCAACATACCAGTCACAGTGCAGAGCGACCGCTTCACCGCCACCAAGTGGGCCGACGTCGGGGTGAGCAACCACTCGCTGATCTCGATTCAGGTCACCGACTTCGAGGTCGTCGACCTGGGCCCGAGAATCGCGCTCACCTACGACTGCGTGCTGGAGCCCTGAGCGACCTGCTTCAAGGTGGCCAGCGCGGGGAAGGCGGGCACTGCGTTGCCGCGCGATTTGGCGCGAGCGAGCACCCCTTGCAGATGCTGGAGCTCTCGCAGCACCCGACCCTCGACAACGTTGGTCTCGTCGGTGTCGCTCTCACTGCCGGTGCCGTCGGCGGCGTCATTCGAGGCACGCAGCGAGTCGATCATCGCCGACGCACTCGACAAGAACGACTCGGTCAGCCCCGCATCGTCGGCCAGCACCTCTCCTTCGGGTACGTGCCGCAGCCGGAGCGCCAGCTGCAGCAAACCGGTGATGGCCGTCTCGAGCACCGAGGGTGAGGCCTCATGCTCGTCGCGGCTGTGAATCTCGCTGATCAGCGCTTGATTGCCGGAGGCCGCATCGAGCAGCCCGTGGGCGAGCTTGGTGCGAATTCGGCCCGCGATGCTCACCGCCGCGTGGCGTGTGCTGGCAGGCGAACCGGTGTCACCCGACTGCTGAGCGATGGCGTCTTGCAGCTCGGCCATCTGGGTACAGAGCCAGGCGAGCCGGGCCGGCGCGTAGCCGTCGACGCCCTTCTTCACCGCGCTGGCCACTGCCGTCACCGCCTTCTCGGCATCGGTGAGCACCTGCGTCGCTTGGGTCTGAGCGCCCCACTCGCGGCACTGATCAGCCGTGAACGAAGCGGCATAGGCGCGACGACGCACCTCGGTCAGGGTCGGCAAGCCCGGCAGCAGCTTGAGCGCCAAACGCTCTGGAGCCGCCTTCTTCACGGCGACCGTCTTGCTTTTGGCCTTCGGCTTTTCAGCAGTCTTGGTGTTCTTCTTCTTCTTCGCAGCCATGTGAGTGCCCCCTCGTCATCGAGGGCCGCACCCTAACCCGGGTGTTCCGATTTGAGCAGCGCGCGAATGCCGGCCTGGTTCTTCTTCAGCCTCTTGAGCTGCGCCGCTCTCCAGCCCTCGAAGTTCTTTCTCACCTCGGCAGTGAACTCATCGATGCCGGAGCGCAGTTGCTCAGTGTCTTCGCGCAGCGCCGCGAGCACCCGGGGGGGTTCGCCATCACGGCGCTTTACTCGAGCTGGCACCCCGAGGTGAACCCGGTTGCATCGAAGGTACGAGAGAGCCCACCAATCAAGGCGCCGTCGGTGGCGACGACCTTCAGAGTATGGGTGCCGCTGCGCTTGGGCGAGCAGTACTCCAGCAGATAAAAACGGTTCGCCAACCCGGTGACCTTGGAGGCGATGGCCGCGAACGCATCGCCCAGTTCCTCGGCCTTGCTCGCCGGCCAGTAGCCGTCTTTGCCCAGCGCGCGCAGCACCGAGCCCTCGACCTCGCCGCCCAGACCCACCGCGAAAACGTGGCTGGTGGTGGTGCGGGCGCGCTCGAAGGCGGTGAACTGCTGCACCCGGCCAGCCTGATCAGTGCCGTCAGTGAACAGCACCAGGGCCGAGTCTTTCCACACGATGGTCTTCTCTTGTGCGGCCCGCGAATCGAGCGCGTCGAGCGCCTGGACCACCGCGCCGTTCAAGTTGGTCGAGTTGTCGACGCAGCGCCAGCCAGCGCACGAGCGGCGATCGCTGAAGCCCGCGCAGTCGGCGTTGACGCTGCACTCGGTGACGTCGAGGGTGTCGAGCGCCGCCAGCGCCGCGACCGAATCATTGGTGAAGTCGATCAACAGCTGCACGTTCTCGCGCCCGTCGAAGGTCATTACCGCCACCCGTTGGCCCTCTTCAGTGCCGCTGAGCACCCGCTTCAGGTACGCCGCCGCGGCGCTCTTGAGCTGGGGAAACTGGCCGCTCTTGAGCACACTGCCCGACACGTCGAGCAACAGAATCGAGCTCATACGGTACTTCTGGCCCTTAGGTTGAATGCGCCGCTCGCTCTCGAAGGGGCTGACCGGCTGCCCGTCTTCGAGAATGTCGAAGTGCGTGGCGTCGAGGCCTGAGATCGGCGTGCCACCGCAGGTGTCGACACTGAAGAAGAGCGAGATGCGCGCAGGGAGCCCGGTAATCAACCCCTCGCTGCCCGGCGGCACCGCGACCGAGAGACACTGCTCCGCGGTGAGTGGCTCGGTCTGGCCACAGGCCGTGATCAGCGACAACAACACCAACCCAACGTGTCGCAGGAAGTAACGCATGGAGCGACCGTAGGCCCACATCGCATCAGATCAACTTTTCGACCCAGTCGGCGAATGAATGACTGGCGGTTCAAAAATGATTGCCATTGATGACTCGCGGGTTAATAACTCGACGTCCTCCATGTCGCGCCCCGCCGACCCCCACGCCCGCGCCTCGCTCATTGCCTCGGCTCGCAAGGAGTTCTGGCGACACGGCATCAAGAAAGCCCGCATCGAAGACATCACCACCTCGAGCGGCCTCTCGAAGGGTGCTTTCTATTTGCACTTCGAGTCGAAAGAAGCGCTCTTTCGCGAGCTGGTCTCTCAGCTCAGCGAGGGTATGGACACGCTCGTCAATCGTCGGATCAGTGAGGAGCACGCCTTCTTTGAGAGGTCGGGCTCGGTGAACAAGCGCGAGCGACTGCGCGGCTCGAAGCGGCTGAGAGAGATGCAGCTGATGAGCCGCCGAAACGATCTCGAGGTGCTCGAGCTGTTGTGGAGCCAACGCGACATCGCCCACGTACTGCTCAATGGCGCGCAGGGCACTGAGTTCGACGGGCTGATTTGGGCGATGGTCGACCGCGAGATGAAACGCGTCGGTGAATCGTGCGAGCGGCTCAAGCATTGGGGCGTGTGCCGCCGCGACGTGTCGAGCGAGCTGATGGGCACCATGCTGATTGGCTCCTGGCTGATGCTGCTGCGCCGCATGATCGCCCTGCACGAGAAGCCCGACCTCGAGTCGTGGCTCGCCGGGCTCAGTCTCATGCTCGAGAACGGCATGACCGGTCGACCCGAGCAGCCCGAAGCCGCGCCTGCCAACCCCACCGTCAATTCTCGCCGGAGATCGCCTCCGCGCCGCCTGAGGAGTCTGCCGTGAAATCATTCGTGCTCTCGGTGCTGATCAGCGCTGTCGCCTGGGCCGAGGGGCCCATCGTCGCCGCTCCTGCTCTACGGCTGGTGAAGGTGAAGGCCGTGCAGTCGGTCGGTAAAGAGAGCGTGTCGGGCTCGCTCTTCCCCTCCAAGCTGCTGCCGATGGGCTTCGAGGTCGGCGGTCGGCTGGTCAGCTCGAAGGTGTCGAAGGGCGATGTGGTGAAGACCGGGCAGACGCTTGGCGCGCTCGACAGCGAGATCGCCGATGCCCAGGTGGCCCAAGCCGAAGCAGGGCTCGCCGCCGCTGAAGCGGGAGCGGGGTTGGCGCTCGACGTGGCCGGTCGCAACGAGAAGCTCAAGGCCGACGGCAGTGTCTCTGACGTGCAGTTCAGATCAGCCGATGTGCAGGCCAAGCAGGCTGCGGCTCAGGTGCTGCTCGCCAAGGCCCAGCTGGCTCAGGCGCGCGCGGGTCGGCGACGGCATGAGATACGAGCGCTCTTCGCCGGCACCGTCATCGACGCGCCCGACAACACCGGCGGCATGGTCGGCCCGGGCACGCCCGTGTACATCATCATGCAGCTCGACCCCTTGGTGCTCAAAGCCACCGTGCCCGAGGCGCTGCGGCAGGTGCTCAAGCCGGGCCTCAAAGTGAGGGTTGAAGCCGTGGGCGCGTCAGCTGCGACCGACGACGCGGTGGTCAAGGTGCTGGTGCCCTCGGCCGACCCGCAGACCCGGCGCGTGCCAATTGAGATCGTCGTGCCCAACGGCGACGGTCGCTTCACCGCCAACACCCTCGCGCGGGTGACCCTGCCGGTGGGCGATGCGCGCGCGTCAATCGTGATTCCCTCTACTGCGTTGATCTCGTTGGGTGGCGACCAGGTCTTCTCGGTCGACTCTGCCGGAGTGCTGAAGAGGGTGTCGGTCACCGTGGTCGAGCGCCGCGGCGCTGAGCTGGTGGTGGCGCCCGCCGAGCCGGTCACCCAAGTGGTCGACCACCCGACTGCCGCTCTGGTCGAAGGCACCAAGGTCACCCAGCGATGACCCTCTCTGACGTTTCTATCAAACGCCCGGTCTTCACCACCATGACCGCGCTGTTGCTGGTGGTGCTTGGCATCATCGGGCTCCGCCGGCTCGGCACCGACCTCTTCCCCGACGTGTCGTTTCCTTTCGTGGCGGTGACCACCGTCTACCGCGGAGCGGGCCCGGCCGAGATCGAGTCACAGGTCAGCAAGCCCCTCGAAGACGCGGTGGCCGGCATCTCGGGTGTCGAAAACATTCAGTCGTTCTCACGCGAAAACGTGAGCGTGGTCTTCGTGCAGTTCAAGCTGACCATGGGCCTCGACAAAGCGGTGCAAGAGGTTCGCGACAAGGTGGCGAGCGTGCAGAACACCCTGCCCCGCGACATCGACGCACCGAAGGTGGCGCGCATCGACATCGGGGCCGCGCCGATTCTCACCTACGCTGTCTCGGCCGACATGAGCAGCAGCTTGCTGCGGCAGCTGATCAAAGACCGCCTCGAGCCCACCCTGGCCCAGCTCGACGGCGTGGCCGCGGTACGGGTGGTGGGCGGCGAGGTTCGAGAGATTCGGGTCGACATTGACCTCGACAAAGCGAAGTCGGCCAGCATCGCTCCAGCGCAGGTGGCCGAGCGCATCGGCATGGAGAACCTCGATGTGCCCGCGGGTCGACTCGACCTTGGGTCGACCGAGCTCAACGTGCGCGCGCTGGGGCAGTTCAAGAACGTCGAAGAGATCGGCCAACTGCCGATCGTTCGCAACCCGCAGAACGGCTCGTTCATTCGTCTCCATGAGATCGCCACCGTGACCGACTCGGTCGCCGATCGCCGCACCATCGCGCGCCTCAACGGCCACGAGTCGGTGATTGTCGAGGTGATCAAACAGGCCGGCTCGAACACCGTCGAGGTGGCCAAGGCCGTGAAGCTGAAGATGGGCGAGGTCGCGCCGGCGATGGGCAGCAACTTCGCCACCACCCTGTTGATCGACTCGTCGATCTACATCGAAGAGAACGCCAAAGAAGTGTGGGTCGCGTTGATCTTCGGCGGGTTGATGGCGGTGCTGATCATTTTGATGTTCTTGCTCGATGCGCGCGGCACGCTGATCAGCTCGCTGGCGCTGCCCACTTCGGTCATCGGCACCTTCTTCGTGATGTACGTGCTCGGCTACACCCTCAATCAAATGACCATGCTCGCGCTGTCGCTGGCCATCGGTTTGCTGATCGATGACGCGGTGGTGGTGCGAGAGGCGATCACCCATCGGCTCGATCAGGGCGAGTCGCCCAAAGAGGCGGCCTCGAACGGCACCCGCGACGTGTTTCTGGCGGTGCTGGCGACCACCCTCTCGCTGGTCGCGGTGTTCGTGCCGGTGGCGTTCATGCCCGGCATCGTCGGGCAGTTCTTCAAGCAGTTCGGGCTCACCATCTCAGCCGCGGTGCTGATCTCGATGTTCATCTCCTTCACTCTCGACCCGATGCTCTCGTCGCGGTTCTCGAAGCGGCTCGACAAGAATCACCTGCACGATGAGAACGTGGTGGCTCGCACCTTGCGCCGCTTCTTCGAGGCCACCGAGCGAACCTACGGCCGCGTGCTGGGGTGGACGCTGATTCACCGGTGGAAGACGGCTCTCGTGGTGCTGCTGATCATCGTGGGCTCGCTGGCGGCGGCCAGTCGGCTGGGCAACGACTTCATGGCGCCCGAAGATCGCTCGCAGTTCTTGCTGGAGCTCAAGCTGCCCGAGGGCTCGAGCGTGAACGAATCGCTGGCGCGCGCGAAAGAAGCCGAGGCGCTGATCAAGCAGATACCCGAGGTGACCGACGTCTACACCATCGTCGGCGCCAACCCCGACGGCATCAGCGGCGACGCCAACAAGGCCCGCATGCGGGTGCTGACCAAGCTCCGCGCTGACCGCACCCGCTCGATACCCGAGCTCAAGGCCGACGCCAGAGAGCGGCTCAAGGTGTTATCGGCCACCGAGGTGGCCCTGTTCGACCCGCCGCAGATCGAAGGCGTTGGCGACTTCTTCCCCATCATGATCTACGTGATGGGGCCCGACTTCGACGTGCTCACCCGCGAGGCCAACCGGGTCGCCAACGTGCTGCGCGAGCTGCAGAGCAAAGCGGGCAAGCCGATGGCCGCCGACGTGCGCATCGTCACCAACCCGCCCAAGCCTGAGCTGGCGGTGACCATCGATCGCAACCGCGCGCAAGACACCGGCCTCACCAGCGCGATGCTCGGCATGCAGATGCGCCTGGCGATGAACGGGCAAGTCGCTGGCAAACTGCGCGAAGGCAGCCTCGAGACCGAGATCGTGGTGCGGCTGGCCGAGAAAGACCGCTCCACCCCCGAGCTGATCCGCACGATGGATGTGTTCACCCCCACCGGCGTGCGACCGGTGAGCGACGTGGCCACGGTGCAGACCCAGGAGACCCCGTCGGTCATCGAGCACTTCAACCGCGAGCGCCGGGTGATGGTGATCGCCTCCCCGGGCGACGGCGCCTCGCTGGGCGAAGTAGCTTCCACGCTGAAGCAGAAGCTGATCGACGAGCCCGCGCCTCCCGGGTACTCGTTCTTCTACGACGGTCAGATGAAGACCCTCGACGAGCAGAACTCGGCCTTCGGCCTGGTGTTCTTGCTGGCCTTCGTCTTCGTCTACATGGTGCTCGCCTCGCAGTTCGAGAGCTTCAAGCACCCCTTCACCATCATGGTCTCTGTGCCGCTGGCGCTGATCGGTGCGGCCATCGGCCTGGTGGTCGGCGGCTGGTCGGTGACCCTCGGCGCGATGATCGGCCTCATCTTGTTGATGGGCCTCGTCACCAAGAACGCCATTCTGCTGGTCGACCAGATTCTGCAGAACCTGCGCGCCGGCGATGACCTCGACAGCGCCATTCTCAAAGCCGGCCCGCGCCGCTTGCGCCCGATTCTGATGACCTCGGCGGCGATGGCCATCGGCATGGTGCCCACCGCGGTGGGGCGCGGCCAGGGCTTCGAGTTTCGAGCGCCGATGGCGGTGGCGGTCATCGGCGGCGTGATTACCTCGACCTTCTTGACCCTGTTCGTGGTGCCGCTGGTGTTCGCGGTGGTCGAGAAGCTGACCCCTGCGTCGATGCGCATTCGCAAGGCCGACGACGACGAAGCGGTCGTGCCCGCCAAAGTCACTACCGCGCTTCCTTAGAAAGACACCCCCATGCGCTTTCTCTCTTCGGCTCTCGTGCTCAGCAGCGTGGCGCTCGCCCAAACGACGCTCACCCCTTCGCCCTCGGTGGCGGCGGCCAACCCAATGCTCGCAGCCGAGCAACAGAGCCTCGCCTCGCGCAAGCCGGTGGGGCTCACCGAGGCCCTGACCCTCACCGCCAAGAACAACCCCGACCTCCGCGCGGCCAAGGCGCAGGTCGCGCAGGTCGCCGCGCAGGCCGGCCTGGCGCTCTCGGCGATTCTCCCCGAGCTGACCTTGAGCACCAGCTACGTGCACACCACGGTGGAGCAGAAGTTCGATACCAAGACCCTGCAAGAGGGCATCGCCGCCGGCCTGGTGGGCGCGATTCAAACCGTCGGCCCTGCGTACGGGCTGCCGCAGCAAGCCAACCCGGCCGTGCTGAGCGCGTTTCAAGAGCAGCTGGTCGCCCAGGCCGGAGACCCGGTGGTGATCGTTGCCCGCAACTCCATCTACGGCTCGCTGTTGATGCAGCAGGTGCTGTTCTCGCCACAGTTCTTCTTGCTGCCCGCGGCCGACGAAGCCACCGAAGCGGCGCGCCGGGGCAGCCTCGAGGCCAGAGAGCAGGTGCTGCTCGCGGTGGCCCGGGTGTACCTGGGCCTCGAAGGCCTGGCCCAGCTCGAGCAAGCCGCGAAAGACGCCGAAACCGTGGCGCTGCGCCGCGAGCGCGACGCGACCAACCAGATCGCCGCGGGCATGACCACCGAGATCGCCGTGTTGCGCGCCCAGAGCGAGACCGCGCAAGCCCGAGCCACCATCGCCACCTTGTCGGGCCAGCGGGTGGCCCTGCTCGCGCTGCTCGAGGCCCTGGCCGGAGCGCCGATTCGCCCCTTCGATGATCAGCCAACCAAGCTCGAGGTCGTCGCCCAGAGCGAAGCCAGCACCCCGTGGGAGAACACCTGGGCCATTCAAGCCAGCACCCTGGGGGTCACCGTTCAGGAGCGCTTCAACTTCGTCGACCGGATCAGCTACCTGCCCAACATCGTGGGTCAGCTCAAGGGCAGCTACAACTCCAACCGCGGCTTCGCCGGCACCAACTGGATTCTCGATGGCGTGGTCGCTTTGCAGTGGTCGCTCTACGACCGCGGGGTGCGCTACGCCAACCTCCACGAGCACGAGGCCAAACTGGTGCAAGTGCGCTCCCAGCTCGAGAGCACCCGCTCGAAAGCCAAGGCCAACTGGGTCAGCGCCAAGACCAACATCGAGGCCGCCCAGTTCGCCCTGCAACAGGCCGAGGCCCTGTCGTCATTGGCGACGCGGGCCCAACGGCAGATTGAGTCGGCCTTTCAGAGCGGCGTGACCACCTCGCTCGAGGTCTCAGACATCGACTCCAAGCGCTTCTTCGCTGCCAGCGCCGCGGCTCAAGCCCGCGCCCAGCTCGAGATTCGAAAAGTCGAGCTGGCCGCCGCCGAGGGTCGGTTGGCGACGCTCGCCGGCCTCACCTCGGAGTAGCAAAAACGCCTAGCCACAGAATGAGCGGTCGAACAGATACCAGTCGCCGGCGATCAGCTGACGCTCCCCATTTCGGGCCTCGGGCACATCTCGAGCAGCGCCGCGCGCAAGTGGCCTGCGTCTGGGCCGTCAACCGCCTCGAACGACGTGCCGAAGCGGCGAAAATGGGGTGGTTGGCATTGTTGTGATGCGCTCGTTGAACCATACCAAGACAAGCGAGGGCTCATCGAGTGCAACGTTCAACTTGAGCCAGTTGAGGAGTGGGCCGCTGAACTCATCAGGCCCAGGCGTGGCCGAATCTCTCATGGCCTCGAACCGTAGGCGCCGACTGGCAGGCGCGAGCGGCTTCTCGTCGGCGAAACCACAACGAGCGAGTTTTGTGATTGCACATCGTGTGCTCGTTGAGCGCCAGAACCGGGTCAGATGGCACCGGCCACGCAGCAGCAACGGTGGTTGCTCGTCGAGCTTCGCGGGCCTGATCAACCACCCGTGCTCCCGTTCGATGTGTCGGAATTGGCCAGTGCGACTCTGCCATTGCCGCTTCAATTCGAACGTGAATGCTCACGACGCGACTCCCTCTCTTCCAACTTCATCTATCGAACCTCGTACCAACCGTCGGTGACGGGAAAGGCGAGCAGCTCTTCGGGCTCAGGGCCTTCGTTCGGCGCCGTCCAAACGGTGATGTGCAGGGCCGTGCCATCGGCCAGGGTGTGATGTTCGTCATCTTCGGGCGCCGGCGGCTCTTTGAAGGCGGCGGCCGAGGGCTCGATGAACAGCACCAACCACCGCCACGCCCCCACCTCGCGCGGGAGCCCGAGGTAGTTCACGTACACGCCCTGCTGCCGCTTCACCCAGCGCATCGTCGGGTCATCGAAGGAAGTCACCCCTTCGGCCGCCAGCGCCTCGACCTCGGGCCAGGCCCTGCCGGAGCGCCGCTTCTCGACGGCCAGAATGCCCGCACGCATCGTTCGGTAACGTCGTTGCTCGGTCGGGCTCAGCGAGCTCACCGAACGCTGCCACGAGGGCGAGGCGACGGCCTCCTGATGCGCCTCGCGTCGCATCGAGAACAGCACCGCCCAACCGAACAGCGACACGACGAGCCAGGGCGCGACCTGCCGCAGCTGCGAGCGCACCGAGCCCGCCTCGGGAGCCCTCACCCCGCGAGCAACCGCGCGCCAGAGTCGAAGCCCCACCACAAGCCCACCAGCGACGACACGCAGCCGGTCACGCCCAACAACATCGAGGCCAGCCTCGGTGAGCGCGCGACCCGCATCAGCGGCAAGCCGGCGAGCCCGGTGAGCAGCGCCATGCCCGCGATGCTGCCCGCGCCGAACACCACGATGTAGAGCAGCCGCGCCGAGATGGAGGGCAGCTCGGCCAACACCAGCGCCGTCAACGCGCCGCTGCCGGCGAGGCCGTGCACCACGCCGATGATCAGCGGTCGGGTCGCGAAAGTCCACGAGCGGAGGTGGAGGTGGGCTCCCGGCATCGAATGCGAATGCGTGGTCTGGCCGTGCCGGTGGGTCGACCACACCCCCGAGCGGCCTTCACGCACGCTGCGCACCATCGCCCGCAAGCCCAGACCCAGAATCATCGCCGCGACCAACAGTTCGAACACCAGCGCCAGCTGCGCGGGCATCTGTGCCTCGAGCAACGCCAGCCCGCCGCCGACGATGAACAGCGAGAGCGAGTGCCCCACACCCCACAGCACCCCCAGCCACAGCCCCGCCCGCGCGCTCTTGTGCTCGGTGGCGAGCGTCGACACCGCCGCCAGGTGGTCGGGCTCCAGCGCGTGGCGCATGCCAATCGAGAGACCCAGCAGCGAGGTGAGCAGCGACGACATCATGGCCAGCCACTCCTCTTCTACAAAGGCACCAAACCGGGTTGCGCCGCACCTTCTGCGCTCTTTCGCCACCCAAAGCCATCGGCCAGATCGGGTCGGCCCTTGCCTTCGGCCTTGGGCAACCCGAGCGGCCCCTGCACTGTGCCAAAGGGCAACCCTCGAGGCACCAGCGCCTTCGGGTGCAGTCTCAAGAACGCGTCGATCAGCTTCACGATGCCCGGCTCGTCATTGGGCGCCACATCGACCAGCGCGCTGTCGGCCCGGCTGAAGTCGGTGGGCGCGTTGGCCACCGAGAGCCCGAAGCGCAGCTGATCAGCCCACTTGCTGGTGAAGGCCTCGACCAGCAGCGCCGCCGACTCGAACGTCACGGGAATGTAGAGCTTGCTGAACCCCTGACCCACCACCGGCCCACCCTGGCCCCCGTGCACGGTGAACCGATGCGGGTACAGCGTCTCTCGCGCGCGCGGCAATCGCACCGCCACCATGTCGCCCACCTTGGCGTCGGCGGGCACGAAGGCGCCGGGCTCGTCGAGAAACACGGTCAGCTTGCCATCGTGCGCGAAGCTCCACCCTTCGCCGCGCT
>Ga0105048_10001759_pt1 | contig 34981 bp, 28 predicted proteins | sample MAT05_FD_78382 | JGI IMG/M metagenome (GOLD analysis project Ga0105048, IMG submission 78382) | Freshwater microbial communities from Lake Fryxell liftoff mats and glacier meltwater in Antarctica - MAT-05 | ecosystem: Environmental > Aquatic > Freshwater > Ice > Liftoff microbial mat | place... | reverse complement strand
TTAAGCAAATTTACACCTGAACTGGCGGGAAGAAATGTAGGTTATGTTACATAGCCCCTTTTTTAACATTAGTTTAGCTGAAACAAATGAGCGAATATCTTCTTACCATCTTCGTTACTCAATCCAGTACTGCAGGCTCTTTCAGGGTGTGGCATCATCCCAAATACATTTCTTTCTCTATTGCAAATGCCGGCTATATTGTGAATGGCGCCGTTGGGGTTGCTGGAAGTGGTAATACTTCCTTTTTCATCGCAATACCGGTAAATGATCTGGCGGTGTAATTCCAGTTCTTCTAAAGTTTTATCATCCGCAAAATACCTTCCTTCGCCGTGGGCCACCGGAATTTTTAAGGGCTGGTTGCCTTCTGTAGCCGCTTCTTTAATAAAAACATTTTTACATACAAATTGCTGCTTTTCGTTACGCAGCAACACACCAGGCAACAAACCACTTTCGCATAAGATCTGGAAGCCGTTGCAAACACCCAGTACTTTGCCACCCCTGTTGGCAAATTCAATTACGCTTTGCATCATCGGGCTGAATTTGGCAATGGCACCACAGCGCAGGTAATCCCCGAAGCTGAAGCCACCGGGTAGCACAATGCAATCATCGGTAGTAAACTTGCTGATGTCATTGTCTTTGTGCCAGAGTTCAATCACTTCCTGCTTCATATCATTTTTCAGGGCTTCCATCATATCCCTGTCGCAGTTGCTGCCGGGAAAAATAACTACGCCAAATTTCATTTGGAAATTGTTTTATTAATAAGTAAAGTGGAAAAAGTTCAATAGTGCGTTGCCGTACAAGTGCCCGCCCGGCTGAATACTGTTCGGACGGGAGTGACACAACAATGTAACATTGAAATACTTCTGCCGGTAATAAAATAACCAGCACAAAAATACAAATCCCCTTCCATTATTTAACGAAGTACCTGAAGTAACTGAATGCAATTACAAAAGCCACCATCAGCCAGTGGAGTAATTGTGGAAACCATTTTTTCTGCGGGTATAAAAAAGCACAGCCCACAAAGGCCGATAAAGGAATGGCACACAATATCCAGTACTCGAAACTGTGGGTGGCATTGATAAAGGGGATCCCGATGGCAACGAAAAAATACAGGAAGACGAGATTCCAGCTTTTGCGGGTTTGCACGAGTTGGCGCAAAAAGTTTTGCCTGATATAGACCAATCCTACCACTGTGGCGATTAATACGATGATGATTGCCACCAGGGCCCACCGGGATTCATAAAATTTAGGCAGGCTAAAAACAATGCCGGGAAATTTATACCCCTTCCATTTATCAGTTAAAAAAACATAGGACAACAGGAAATAGTAAGGCGTAATAATACCCAGTAAAGACAGCAACCACTCAGCGAGCTTGAAAGTACGGGTAACCACGAGGCCGAAAATCATCAGCACTGCAAAAGCAATGGAAGGAAAATAAAAAAAAGTGGCTACCCCGATAACAATGCCAATATTAAAGAGGGTAGAACTGATACTTTTTGTATGGCCCAACGCACTCATCCGGGCCCAAACCCATACCAGCAGGGAGTTTACAATCAAGGGTGCCGACAATACATTCCATTCTTTAAACAGGGATGTAATGAGCAGGTAAGCCATTGCCGTGAGATAGTTGGGCTTTTGCATCAGTCGCTGCCCATTGGCTAACTGGTTAAAAGTAATGGCCTGTGTGTAAAGTAGTAAAAAGGTAATGAGCGGGTAAATGCCAGGGAGGCTATTACCAATATTGCTAAGCTGGGATAATAATTCTTTAAATAAAAACCCATCTGTTTGCTGTGGCAATGGCTTTACGGGATGCAGGAACATGGGCAGCTTGAGTGCTATGCCATACACCAACAGTAAAAAAGTATTGTAAGGGTTATTGGCTTTGAAAGTGCCTGTCACAAGTATGGTGCTGTTTTAATTGATGCAAAAATGAGTAATAATTACTGGTAAACAAAATAGGTAGTGATTTATTCAATATTTGATGAGACTATGTTTGGTGAAACAGCCTTAGTGTATTAGATCAGAAACACTTCAGGATAGCTTACATCTTTTTTTTACAGCTTTGCATCCAGAGCTGGCAGGCTGTGTAACCGGAACCCCGCCGCTACGTTTTCTTTTAAAAAAAGTTGACCGCCAAAATGGGAACGGGGAGGCTGCGCAGTTATTATTTGCAGCCGTGGCGTGACCGTTAAAAAAGGAGGGACTACCCCTGTTACTGGTGAGAACAAAACCAGGGTAGCCGCAGTATCTTTAAGGAAATCTGCCTTTTTACTTAAATCTTTCCCGGATCAAATGTTGGATAACAATAGTGATAGGGAAGTGCAAAACATATAAGAAGAATGCTTTCTTTACGTTCCTAAAAATCAACTTTGGCAAAACAAATCAGCCCCCTGATGGTGCAGGGTATGATTACCTGCCGTGCGCCGGTCTGCTTTGCAAAACGGGGCATAAATTCGTATCCCCGTTCGTAGGTACGGAGGGTTGGGCTGCGGCGTGAACTTCCATCGGCAGTGATAATATTGTCGGATAACAATTTATCCCGTTTCGAGATGTCATTGTATAAAAAATGGAGCTCCCCGCCCGAGTTAAATATATTATAGGAAAGAAAGTTATCATTGTCGTCGGAATACTGTTGCTTATGAATGATATTCGTCCAGTCGGTGATACCATCTTTTGCAACACTCAGCACCAGCACATTGTCGTAATAATACCGGATACCTTCATTGCGAAAGCTGTTAAAAGGCCTGTAATATCCATAATAACCCGGGTTGTAGTAAGAATAGTTGTAGGGAGAGCCAAACGGCGAGCCGTACAAATAATCGTACCGGTTGAAGTTATTGAGGCCTGAAGACTGGCTGGTATAGTCTTCGGCAACCATGATAAAACTGCCATCCCTTTTAAGCACGATATTCCGGATATAAAAATCATTAAAGGCAGTCCTGACACTTCCGCTCGACCTCACCAACGACCTTAACTCACTATTAAATTCAGTGAACACATTCCGATACACTTCATTGGCTTTTGCATCCTGGAGATGAATAAAAACTCCCTCGATATTTCCATTTCTTTCTTTGTAATAAAATGAGTTCAGTAGATAGCGTTTGTTCACGTTATCTACTTTTATCTTTACTTCATCAATAAATGTATTGTTCAGATCCAGCTTTCTCATCACAAAACTATCCTGATCTTCTGGCTTGGTAACGAGTGAAATAGCCGATGGGTTTTCCCTGTTGTTGTTTTTTGAGGTAGTGGCAAACACTAAATTACCGTCATTATCCATTAAAAAATCGCTGAAGGCATCTTTGCGATCATCATAATCCATTTGCAGCCTGGTTTTGTGGAGTATGTTAAGCTGGCTGTCGAAAAGCACCATGGCAAAATGTGCCTTATCCTCTTTGTGCTGGATTTTAAAGATCATGATCTTTTTTTTATCCTCGCTGTTGATCGTTGTGTATATTTTATTTTCTCCCAGCATACCTATCTGTGTTGTATCGAGTATTACAGGTTCATCCATTTTTTTTCCATTGGCATCTATTTTTACTGCCATGCAATACAACACACCCTTTTTCTGGTGCTGGTAAATAAGGTAAAAAAAATCGGGATAGGCAATATAATCTACATTAAAAGTTTTGTTAGGGATAAAATCAAGCTCCACTTTCTCCTTTAATTTCATACTATCATTGTACACATTCAGGGAGTATTTCCACCGCATGTTTTTAAATACTACAATGTTACCTTTCATCCTGCCGATGATGTCAAAATTCATATCCCTGCTGTCTTCCCTGAAAGGTTCGGAAAAAGTAATCTGCTGCGCCTGCAAAAAAACCGGCAACAATATCAACAAATAACTAATCAAATAACGGCCCTTCATATTTTTTAAAATTTGGAACATAAAATTAAGCTATAATATGCAATGAATTTGCTAATGTATATACCGGATGCCGGTTGATTTATTATTACATGAATGCAGCATCGTTTTTTTGGAACGACGTTGGTTTTTAATGGCACATTCACTGGCAAGTTTATAATGAGAATAAAGTACACTTTCGTCCGAATATTGCTTAGCCGGGCGGGGCTTGCAGATTTTATGTTGGTTTTGCTTTTTTCAACCAGTTGGGATAAATGAAATTCAAAGTTTTTTCAAGCCCTTAAGTAAGCAAATATTCAGCGATCCATGCTCAATACTGAATGTGAAGGGCGAGCGTATTTTCATTGAAAATTGTTTATTGAACACAGCATTGAACATTTCAACCATCACCGTTCCCTCCCGGCATGACATTTCCCCGCAAAAAACTGACTGGGTTTTAATTCCCAAAACATCCGGCCCTGAAAATTGTATTACCTTGTTACATTAAACTTTCTGTCAACCACTATTATGCAAACAGTACTCATTACAGGCGGCACCGGCCTTGTAGGCAAATCGCTTACCAGGCATTTAACTGCAAAAGGATTCCATGTGATCATCCTTGGCAGAAAATTGCCTGCAGCTAACAATGATCAACCCCGGGTAAGTTATGCGCTTTGGAACGTAAAAGAAAAAACAATTGATGTAGTCGCAATTCAAAAAGCAGATTTTATCATACACCTTGCAGGTGCAGGAGTGGTAGAAAAAAGATGGACGGATGAGTACAAAAAAGAAATACAGGATAGCCGCACCCAAAGCAGTGCATTGTTGGCGGAAACGCTGCAGCAACATCCCAACAAAGTGAAAGCGGTAGTAAGTGCTTCTGCCATCGGGTGGTATGGTGCAGATGATCAACCACTGCAGCGACCAGGTGGTTTTGTTGAAACGGATGAAGCTGCATCCGGATTTTTAGGTGCAACCTGCCAGCTCTGGGAAGACAGCATTGAGCCGGTAAAGCAACTGGGTAAGCGACTGGTAAAATTGCGAACCGGCATTGTACTCAGCACAGATGGTGGTGCACTGGCAGAATTTAAAAAGCCCATACAATTAGGTATCGCCGCAATATTAGGCAACGGCAAACAAATAGTAAGCTGGATACATATTGATGACCTTTGCAGGATGTTTGTGGAGGCTATTGCAAATGAACAACTGAACGGAGTATATAACGCAGTGGCGCCGGCGCCGGTAAGCAACAAAACACTCACACTTGAACTGGCAAAAAAAATGAAGAATAATTTTTTTATCCCGCTGCATGTTCCGTCGTTTGTTTTAAAAATGATGATGGGGGAAAGCAGTGTGGAGGTTTTGAAAAGCACCACGGTAAGTTGTAAAAAAATACAGGCTGCGGGTTTTACTTTTTTGTATCCCGATATTGAGGTGGCATTGCAGCAATTGTGCAGAAAGTAACCGGTTAGTAAAGCGCTTTTAAAAAGCGTAACGATTTTAATTCGGTGCGGGCTGATAACTATTATAAGTTTATTATCCGTCTTCTTTACAACCACTTTCTATTTCGGTAAGCCTGTAAGTACATTGTCTTTAAACCTTTCTGCTGTTGCGTTTACCTGTATGCTCCCATACCCTATTTTCACCTATCAACCATTGCGGAATGGGCCTCTTCCAGTTGCATTGCAGCGGGCTTCCGATTAACTGCGGCTAATTTTTTCTTACCGGCAACTGCCACTATGTTTTCAAATCTGTTTTGCGGAAATAGCTCACCATGATATACATCCACGCAGCAATGTAAGCCACTGCTGCAATGATGAGGGTGTAATCTTCTACCGTTCGTTTCTCTATCATCTTGGGTTTAAATGGATTGGGCACCAATGAATCAACTGCTTCCAGCGGCATAAAATACCCCACCTGGCTGCCATCGAACGTGAGGGATATCCACAAAACATTATCTACAATACACACGAACGCAAAATAAATAATGATGGCAAGGCCAGTACGCTTAATCAAAATGGCAGTGGCATAGGCCACCATTAAATACAAAGTCGCCATCAGGGCAAAATAACCAACATAATACACCCTGCTGAACATTTCCGTTTTTTCGGTTGAAAAAACAACTCCAACCAGCAGTCCGCACAAAAAGACCAACAGGGTGCTTACCAAAACAAAGAAGATAAGGAGCGTAAATTTTGCTTTTAAGAAATCCATCCTGCTCCAGCCGTCGATAATATTCTGCCGTTGGGTGCGGTATTGTACCTCATTGGTAATAAGTAAAATAAACAACATCCCGATAAGAATAAAAAACAACCCGCCCATCCATGCGCTCGCCTGCCATACTTTGGGAAATACAAATGGGGATTCGATAAATGCTTTTAACATTTGTTCCTGCACCTGGTTAGATGATGACAATGCCTCCATGTATTTACCGGCAGAAAAATAAAAAGCGATCGGAAAGAAAACAATAAACGCAAGGAACAAAACCCAGAAAGTACGGTACGTTTTTATCTTGAGCCATTCAATTTGAAAAAGATTGAGCATATTTTATTTTTATGAGGGTTAGTTTATTTGTCGCTTTTGGTGCCGGTGATTTCCAGGAACCTTGTTTCAAGGGATTTTCTTTTTTCATTCAGCCTGTTGAGCACAATACCGTTTTTAAAACAAAATTCATTTACTGCAGCCGCAGTAATGCTGTCATCGCCGTTAATTTGCAGGTAATTATCTACCATGGATACGGATGCCATGCCGTTCATTTGCTCCAGCAATTTTTTCAATGCCTGGTTATCCGCTGCATTTACTTCAATCAGCACGGTTTCGCTGGTGTTGGTTCCGGGTACACTCATTACGTCTCTTACAGAACCGGCTGTTTTTAAAACTCCTTTCTGGATAATGGCAACATGGGTGCATACTTTCTCCACTTCATCCAGTATGTGGCTTGCCATAATGATGGTTTTGCCATCATAGTTCAGTTGCTTTATCAATTCCCTTATTTCGGCAATGCCGGCCGGATCGAGCCCATTGGTAGGTTCATCAAAAACAAGGATATCCGGATCGCCCAATAAAGCAGAAGCAATTGCCAGGCGCTGTTTCATGCCCAAAGAGTAGGTGCTGAATGCGGAAGATTTGCGCTGGTAGAGGTTTACCGTGTGCAGCACTTTATCAATGTCCTCTTCTCCCCTGCCTTTTATTTTTGCAGCAATCTTCAAATTATTTTCCGCACTCAGGTAATGATAAAAATTAGGTGTTTCCAATAGGGTGCCTATTTTTTTTCTTATTTCGGTACTGCTTGGCTGTCCATTCCAGGAATAGCCGCCACTGGTAGCTTTCAACACATCCATCACGATGCCGAGCAGGGTGGTTTTTCCGCTTCCGTTTGGGCCCAAAATACCAAACACCGTTTTTTCCGGTACCGTAAAACTTACCTCCTGCAATGCCTTTACGTGTCCATAGTTTTTAGACAGGTTATCAATAGAAAGAATAGACATATAATTTGAAATATTTTAAAGTTGAAGATAAGGGAAATTTTATTTTAGCATCATGGGTTATGTGCATCGTGCCACACCGACGAAAATTCTCCCAGCACTGCAAACCCCTGCCGGTTAAAAGACAGCCGGTGCAATCTCAGATTGTCAATATCCTGCGGCTGCACTTTTCTTGTAAACGGGTTCATCGTATCACCCGGCTCTCCCAGTGCCGCAGCAGGGTTGTACTGAAATGGGGGATCAACGATGGTGCCTCTTGGATACATAATGCCCGGCACTCCCCTGCCACGTATATTTAAAACAGCAGGATGCCGCAAGCCGATTGTATGCCCATATTCATGAGCGGCAGTGGTGGAGTTGTTGAGCAGGTTATCCAGTTTAAAATAACCCGTGTTGCTGCCAATACGATCAACAGAAGAAATATTTCCATAAGCAAAGGCTTCTACCCTGAAATAATTATTACGGGGATTGTCATTTTCAAAAACCATTCCAGGTGTAATTGTCTCTGCCCATATCCCTTCAATGTCAAAATACACCTGGTATGGCTCCCTGTTTAAGCTTACGAAAGCTGCCACCTCATTCCAGTGATCAGCCACATCTTTTGCCACCGCTTTACTCAGCGCATCCGTGGCGGCACCTCCATAAAAAAATAATGATGAATGAATAATGAGTTGCCTGCCCGTTTTATTTATTTCCACTTCGCCCATGTAATAACTGGTTAATTTTTAAATGTACAATTTTTAAACCTGATATTGCCGGCTCTTATTTTCTGCGGCAAAAGATGCCAACCCGGCAGAAAAAAATGAAATAAATTCATTTAACTTGAGTAAAAATTTTTTGTATGACTACCTTTTATGTTGATGCCAATATTGCCAAAGCCAAAACACTGCCTACTGATTTTTATACAACCCCTGATAATTTTGAAGCCGCCAAAGAAAAAATATTTGCCTCCTCCTGGCAATTCGCAGGCAGTAGGGAACTGATAAAATTTAATGGTGATGTGCTACCCTTCACTTTACTGGAAGGGTACATGAATGAACCCCTGCTGCTGACAAAAGATAAAGACGGCAATATTAACTGCCTCAGCAACGTTTGTACACACCGCGGCAATATAATTGCTTATAAAGCCTGCAGCAAAGCGAACACGCTGCGCTGCAAATACCACGGCAGGTTGTTTGAATTAACAGGCAAATTTGTGTCAATGCCGGAATTTAAAGAAGTGGAAAATTTTCCCGGTGAAGAAGATAACCTGCGGGTATTGCCATTGTATTCCTGGGGCAATTTGTTGTTTACCTCATTACATCCAAAAGAAGATGCCCATATCTATTTCCAGGAAATGATGGACCGGTTAAGCTGGCTCCCCATTCATGAATTCACCTTGCGGCCCGACCTGGGCAAAACATTTGAAGTGGAAGCCAACTGGGCGCTGTACTGTGAAAATTATTTAGAAGGATTCCATATCCCCTTTGTACATGCAGCGCTCAATGCCGCTTTGAGCTTTGGTGATTATACAACTGAACTGTATGCAAAGGCAAGCCTTCAACTGGGCATAGGTAAAGACGCAGCAGACTGTTTTGACCTGCCCCGGGATTCAGAAGACTACGGCACTAACGTAGCCGCCTATTATTTTTGGGTGTATCCCAACATGATGTTCAATTTCTATCCCTGGGGTCTGTCGATAAATGTGGTGAATCCAATTGCCGTAAACAAAACCAAAGTAGATTTTATCACTTATATGTGGAAGGAAGATAAATATGATAAAGGTGCCGGCAGCAATTTGGATAAAGTAGAAATGGAAGACGAAGAAATCGTAGCGCATGTGCAGCGGGGAATTGTATCGCGGTTTTATGATCATGGCCGTTACTCCGTTACAAGGGAAACAGGTACACATCATTTTCACCGGTTGATTGCGGATAGTATGAATACGGCCTCCCCATCCCGCCAAAGCGCATTGGCTTCAAGTTAATTTTTAAGATTTTTATATAAATCTGTCCTGTTTATGGTATCGGTTTTTTTTCATAGCAGCAGTTTACATTCCGTATAAAATAATAATCCCCACCTTTTGGAAGCGGGGATTATTTTACAATTCAATTTTAAATTTTATTGCGCCAGCGAAATTCTTATCTGCACACCAGCCCTTGTATTTACGATTGGAGCACTGGAAGAAATGTATGGTGTTACCCGCCGCTGATCGAAGAACAGTTTTATATTCACCCTGCTGCTGAGGAAATAATCAATACTTGGCGTGAGTGTAATTTCTTTACTGCCGCCCGTTGGCAATGTGGCATCCTGGTCGAGCCGGTTATTTACAGTTACGTTGTCCCGCACTTTAAAGTCAAACCGGAAGTTGATCTCGTTATCCAATTTGCTGGTTTGATTGCCGCTTAAAAATTTAGGTAACTTGATAAAAGATGGCAACTTCAACCCTTTTTTGCGGTATCCTGCACCAATAGAAAATTCTGTTGACCTTGTTTCACTCAACTGGAAATCTACCAGGCTGAGGCTTAGGGTACGCTGTTTTACAAACTCAACTTTGGCCTGTAGCTGGTTGGTAAACATCAGGTCTATCCCAAATAAAGGAGCAAACTGTTCCTGGATGGTAATGTTGGGTACAAAAAAGTAAGGCACATAATTCTTTGAAACGGAGTCGTAAAAAGACGGGTAGCCATAGCGTGATACATCCTGGTAAAGTAATGCAGAAGTAAATCCGTTCATGCTCATACTGCCTGTATAGCCATGAGAGATGGTTACATTGGTAAATATTTTGTCCAGTCCTTTTATCCTGCTCAGCCCGGTGTAATCGAGCTTCCAGTTGGGCATTGGGAAAATACTTTTAAAGGGATTGGATTTTACATTCCGGTTGTTTTGATCGATCAGCGATATTTTTCCGGGATCTTTGCCGGTATAGGCAGATATAAATGCCGGGATCAGTACATCGGTGGCATATTTGCCGTAGCCGAAATAATAGCCTTCCGCATCAGCGCCTGTATTGCCAGCGTCTGCATTGTATTTATTGGCTATCCCCAGCCGCTGCGAAATGACCTTACGGTTTTCCTGGAATTTGAGGAAGGTTTGAGAAATCGTATTGGGATCAAATTTTCCAAACATGGTGTTGAATGCAATATAGCTTACATCAAAACCGCCGCCGGAATAAGGGCTCAAATGGCCAAAGTTGTTACCGGTTCCGGTGGTATCTTTAAACAGCTCTGAATAATTTTTGCTAAATGTTTTATTCAGGTTGATCGCAATGGCAAGGTCCCTTACCGGTTCAATCTGTGCAGTAATTGCCAGCCGCTGGTTAAACGATTGCTGAAAGATACTGCTGAAAAAGCTGTCTTTGGTAACTACGCCGTTTTGAGCAGCCCGGTTAAGCCAGGTGGTGTCGGGTTGTGCACCCAGTACAAAGCCAAGTCCCGGCTGCATACTGTTCCAGTTTTGGCCAACAAATTTTGTGCTGTCTGTATAGCCGGGTAAACGGGTATTGCCGGTTTCCGAAACAGAAAGATTTACCTGTTTCACACTGGTGATCAACTTGCCGAATATCCTGCCCATCATTCCCACATCAGGCAATGCATTCGGATCCTTTATTTTGCGAACCTTCAGTCTCTTTACTTCTTTAATTTTTATGCCATCTCTTTTTACGGTGCGGAATACGGTATCTGTTCTTGTTTGAGCTTCTGTTTTATTACCACCTTCCACCCGTGGCTGGTCGATGGCCCGGAAAAATTTAAACTTGTTGTACAGCTTGGTAAAGTCCAACTGCACCGTGGCTTCTTTTGTTTGCCCGTTTTCTAAAATATTGCCCAGCTCAATTGCCAGCCTCGATGCCCCGATCCATTTGTAAGTACCCTGGTATTTCAGGTTAACAGCAGTCCAGTCCAGCAAAGGAAACTTAGCGGTGGGCAGCGTGTAAGAAAAATTAGCTGTTTGATTATACAATGTATTTCTTCCGCCTTTTACCAGGTTCCGCCATACCGTATCCTTTTTTTCTTTGGTATCAATGCGGCCAAATGGTTCATCGATCCTTGAGTTATTAGTGGCGGTAAAATCAAAATTAATTGACCTTGTTAAGTTCCAGCGAACAATGTAATCCCGTTGAAAAATAAAATACTTATCATAGGTTTCCGGTATTTTATATTTATCCGATCCAACACTGCGTGGCCTTACTGCGCCGAACTGCCTTTGTACATCTGCCCTGAAACTTAGCTGCGACGGTGCTAAATTAAAATTGACATCTTTCACCAGGTCGAACCAGTGGGTCTTTCTTTTTTTGAAAAACTTGAGTTTCTTAAATGGCTCTACAAACTTGGGTTGCGGGGCAAAATTATAACCAATGGCTCCACGGTGCCGGGTTACCTCGTTGCTTTCAATTAATGGATTATGCGATTTGGTACTGATATAAGAGTAACTCAGGTCGATATTCGAAATGTCGTAGATCTTTGGTTTACCGGCACCGGTGCGGTTCTTACGGACATTGGTAAAATTGATCGTTTTGGTACTATTAAAATCAACGGCAGCATTTTTAATAGAATCCCTTTGTGCAGCAGATTTGGCAGCGTCCAGTTTATCTTTTAGTTTGATGTCCATATCAAAAGGATCGTACTGCGGTTTGCTTAATGTTTGCGAATAGCTGGCAAAAAACGGAATTGAAATAGCTGCTTTTTTGGGTAACAGTTTTCCCAGTTCCAGCGTGGTGGCGATATCAAACTGTACCAGGTTGTCGCGGAAGCGTTCGTTTACCCTTTGTTCCAGTGTACCAAACCCAGTGGTATGTGTTGAGATAGATCCTGTGATGGTACCCAGGTCGGCGAGCGTGATGTCTGCCCTTGCCATCGCTGCATAACCACCCTGCTCATTGATGGAGGTTAGCCGGAGTTCATTTACCCAAATTTCACCGCAGGCGGAGGGGTTCTTTGCATTTTCCACCCCTATCAATACGCCCCGCACTTCACCGAGGTTAGGATCGCCCATTATAGAATAGGTATGCCCGTTAGGTTGCGGCTTTCGGAAAGGTTCGGTTAAGGAAAAACCGCCGGCATTCCGCTCTGCCTTAATTTTAGGAAGCGTGGTAAGGTCAAGGTCCAGGCTGTTAAGGGCATTCCATAAGGTATCGTTATACGTATCACTGTTGGGGTCAAGGCGGGCTGCATCCAGCGGTGTAAGGTTCAATGGAATCTTGATTTCATAATAATTATTTCCGAAGTCCGTACCGATCCTTACCACGGCATTCAAATCACCGTTGCTTAAATTATTGGGCGTTTTTACAAAATTCTCTGCATGGATATACATAGATAATTTGCCAAACTGTCTCAGATCCCTGTTGGCAAATGTCTGTTGCACGCCACGGGCATCCCCGGTTGGCAGGTTGCAAAAACGCAGCGACATACTTTGTTCATTCTGCAGCAGGTTTACGCCGTTGTTGCTTTGTATCTGCTGCCGCTGAATATCTTTGGGGGTACGGTAAGGCAATGGCTCCCTTTTATCATTTTCTTCAATGTTCACGCCATTCACATTAAACTCAACATCGGTGGTGGGTGGCTCATACCTGCCGGAAGTATCTATTTTGAAAGGGAACCTGCGCCAGATATTACGGGTAAGTTCCAGTTTTCCAAAACGCATCACCACGGCACTGTCAAACCCGGTTAAGTACATCCGGATAAAACGGATGGATTTAAAATCAGGGATATTACCTACCCGTTTGTTGAACGAGCCGATAGGTATCCGGAACTGGTACCAGGTTTCATTCCTGCTGCCATCCGGTACGGTAATTGGCACTACTTTTTTATCTACAATATAATTATTGCCAATATCCATCAGGGGCCTTCCATCGGGCTGAATATCCACGATGTATTGAAAGTATTCTTCCGTTTCATTCATGGTATTGTCCCTGTTAAGATCTTCACCATCGGGATACAAAGTGGCCGCAGAGGAAAAAACAGAACCATCATTTATCTGCGAATTGCCCTGCGGGCTGTTGAAATTTTTATATCTTTTTACAATACCGTCATTTTCGGTAAAAGAAGCATCCCTGTACCAAATATAATTATCCTGCGCCGGGTCATTTTGCAGGGCAGTAAACGCCGCAGGACTCAGGAAAGAAAGGTTGTTAAGATATGGCGCCAGTTTTATTCTTTCATCTGCGTCGTTGTTTCCGTCAAAGCCAACATCCTGGAAAACCCTGTCGGCGGGATCATTACTAAACGCATTGGTTACCTGTATCGGGTTCAGCGGTACTTTACCCCAAACAGAAGAATCAACAGGTAAGTTTTGTGTAGGCGTAGGTAAACCATTTTCGTAAAAGCGTTTACCATCTTTCAGGATATCTTCTGAGATATTGCCCAGGTTAAAATATAATTTACCACCGGCGGAGTTGGTCTGGTCCCTGTTGCCAAATTTTACAAATGGATCCTGCATCCAAAATTCAATAAACTCGATATTGGCAGTTTCAAAATCGGTCTGGTCGATGTTACGCATCAATCCACCCCATCTTTGCCGCGGGTTCCGCAGGTTGTTATTTGCGTCTACACTTGCCGGGTTGTCGTCGTAATTATAAGGCCCTTTTTCATTTGGATAAAATGCAAGGTCAAATGTTGTGAGCTGGTTTTGGCCAAAGTCGGTTGTTCTTTGAGGGAAGATTTCACTTTGTTTTACCAGCCTCGAACGGGGGTCACTCAGTTCTACCCGGTTGTCGCCAATCGGGTTGTTCGATCCCCGGAATTGCTGCAGTGCAGGCTCTATCTGGTACCAGGCCATTTTTGCCCGGTTCTTTCCATAATCAACAGACGGTGCATTTAAGGCTGCTTCCGGGAAGAGTGGATTATCATTTAATCCATTGGTAGCGCTTCTTGGTGTAGAAGCAAGTGCCCAGCTAATGGCGGGAAACCGCAGATCAATACCTGATTTGCTTCCTTCAAAATCATCAATATATACAGTACCGGCAGAGCCAGCGCCAATTTGAGGGGCATGGCCCGGTTTCAGCATCGCCCCTTCTGCATAAAAATTAATTGAAGACGGCGCCGTGGTTGAATAAAAAGGTAGTTTATCTAAAATCTTGGTCAGCCTCGGCAACTCCTTGCGGTAATTCACATCCAGCCCATACATGGCGTTCCGGATCGGCTCTTCTCCCAAATTATTTTTTGTAAAGAATGGCCTTTCGCCCAGCCTTACTATGGTACCCCCAATAGACAATTGCTCTTTCAGTTTATTGGTAACGAGGTAGTCTAAACGCAGTCCGAGGTAATTTCTTTGCTGTATACCAAAGGCCGCATTATTTTCAAAGTTTACCTGTACCGGAAGGCCGGCATTTAAAATTGCCTGGTTGGTAACTTTGATCGTACCGAGGTCATAATTGATATCATAATCGGTGCCTTCAATCAGCGTTTGTCCGCCTGCAGTAACGGTAACACTGCCCTGTGGGATATTATACCCGATACTGATATCAGACGACCCGGAAGTATGTGCCGATCCCTTTACCACAAAACGGTTAAGGTTGGGGTACTGCTGCGCTACGGCTTTAATAGAATCATAAAGGGCGTAGTACAATGTATCCCTGATCCTGGGGTTGGTAGTGTCGGTATATATGGAGGCAGCAAGATCCCTTCCAAACGGTTCCAGCACGGGGAAGACGATCCGGCTGTACTGCGACAACACCGTGTAGCCTTCCACGTAATCAAACACGCCGTCTGGTTGCGGATCCAACTGGCTGTTGAGCCGGTCTAAATTCACCAAAGTTAAAATCGGCGTTCCTTCGTTTTGGTTTCCAAAGGGTACATATCTTTTCCAGCCCTGGCCCGGTTCCTGGTACAAAAGATTCAGTTTAAAATCAGTTGGGGTGAGTGTACCGTAGCCAACCGAATACACATTTTTCATCATCCACTGCCAGATGGGCAGTTTAGTACGTTGGGAAGTGGCTTTTAATAATTTAAGGAACAACACTTTCTGTGTTGCCACTGCACTGTCCGGCGGAAGGTCCTGCGAAAACTCACCTACCTGGTAAATTTTTCCGTTGTAAGAATATTGGTATGCCACGCCCATCACTTCATCCGATAACAATGGCTGGCTGAGGGAAATATAACCGGCCTGGCGGTTGAAATAGTATTGGGTGGAATCTAATTTACGGGCAAATGTTTTTTCAAAATCCTGCACCGGCAGAAGGCCATAAGCCTGCAGGTTACTTACCACCAGCGCAGGCTGCCGGTTGCTTTCGTTATTTTTCAGGTTGCTGTATAAGTCATTAACAATATTGGACGGCACATTTGCGTAGGTGGATAAAGGATTAATAATATCAGACCGGTAGGGTTTGGGTTCACCCAAATCCATCAACCCCACGATATCCCTGGTGTTGGTGGTACTGCCATTTCTGTTGGTAACCCATACTTCCAAACGCAGAATCTGCACCGGGGTAGTTACGGCAGGTATTCTCGCAAGCACTTTGTTGTAGTTGTCTTTAAAATATTGACCTAGCAAAAAGTGCCGGTTCTCTTCATATTCGTCTGCTTTAAATTCTATTGGTTGCGCTGCGGCACCGCCCTGCAGGTTTACACTCTGGCGCTGCGACCGTTGATTGGCCAGCACTGCTGTTACATTCAGTTTACCAAATTGCAACTGTGTTTTTAATCCAAATAATTGCTGAGAGCCGGGAATAAACGTACTGCGGGACGGGAATTGTACCGCACCTGCTTCTATCCGTTTGATGATTTCGTCATCCACCCCGGTATAGTCCAGTTTCAACTGGTTATCTTGCCCGAAGTTGGCCAGGGTATTGTAGCTAATGGGGAATTTTAATTTATCACCGATGTTGGCATTTACATTTACCTGTGCGTTCATGTTAAAATCAAAACCACCATTGTTCCTTGCCCTTTCCGGTAAAGTGGGATTTTTGATATTTTGGCCCTGGTAGCCTGCCATGATATCCACGTTACCCTGTGGGGAAATTTCTATTTTACCATTTCCAAAAAGCCGGTTAAAAAGATTGTCGTATAAGGAAAGTTTCGGCTTTGACAGTTTGCGGTTAAGCAGGTTCATGGTATTGGCCCGCTTTTTAAAATACGCTATCTCAGCCTGTCTCCCCCTGATTTGCCAGTATTCTTCGGCAGTATAAGTGGTGGGGGTGCGGTAATACCGGTTGCCAATTTTTTCGTACACCGTGTACAGTTGCGTTTTGGGATCGTACCCGACAGAGTCGGTAATATTGGAGGGGGTATTAAAGTCGAATGTATTTCTTTGGCCGCTGCTTAAAAAATCGCCCCTTCGGTCTTCGATAGGGAATTGCAGAGGGCCGGTATTTTTTGGTGGGGTGGTATCCGCCAAAAGAATGGTATTGGTATTGCTGTCAGTTGTATTGGAAGGAGTTTTCTGAGCGTGGGCAGCCCATGGCGAAGCCATTGTAAATAAGAGGGTACACCACAAAAAGCCACCGCTATTTGGTAATAATTTTCTTTTAAGAAACATCCGGTAATCAGTTAAAGTAAAATTCTATCAAATTGCTTTCAGCGCTTTTTTTATCAGTTCTTCTAAATTAATAATGTTTGGTTGAGCCTGGTTAATTTTATGTATAGATGTTTCGGCCTGTTGTTTTGATATACCAAGTGATACTAATGCATTTAACGCATCTTGCTGTAAACTATTGCCTGCAGGGCCGGTCTGGGATACATCGGCAGCGGATTTCCCCATTTTGTCCTTTAATTCCAGTACCAGCCGCTCTGCTGTTTTTTTTCCTATGCCTTTGATGCTTTCCAGCAGCTTTATGTTGCCTTGTACGATCGCCCTGCTTATTTCGTCTGGCTTCAGGTGAGACAGCATCATCCTTGCGGTAGCTGCACCAACCCCCGAAACGCTGATCAACTGTACAAACATTTCTTTCTCCGCTTTATCAAAAAAACCAAATAAAGTGTGCCCGTCTTCTTTTATTTGCAGGTAGGTGTACAGTTTGCCTTCTGCAGCCTGTTGAATAAATGCGTAGGTGTTGAGGCTAATATTTACTTCATAACCAACACCATTTACATCAACATATACCTGGGCCGGGTTCTTGAATGTGAATTTACCCTGGAGGTATGCATACATAGTAAATACAAGTAAAAAGCGAATATAGGCAAAATGTGTTTGACAGGGTAAAATGAAGCTTGTTATATTTCCATTACTTTTGCTTTCTTTTGAGAAAAATCACCTAAAACCTGATAATTCAAATACGAACTTACGATGCAAAAAATTACCGCAGCAATTACGGCAGTTGGTGGATATGTACCTGAATACCGCCTTACCAATGCCATTTTAGAAACCATGGTGGATACCAATGACGAATGGATAAAATCAAGAACGGGCGTGGAAGAGAGAAGGATATTGAAAGGAGAGGGCCTGGGTACTTCAGATATGGCGGCGCCGGCAGTACTGGAAATGTGCAAAAAGCGGGGCATTGTTCCGGAGGATATTGATTGTATGATCTGTGCCACCGTAACACCTGATATGGTTTTTCCGGCTACGGCCAATATTATATGTGATAAAATAGGCGCTGTAAATGCCTGGGGTTTCGACCTGGGTGCTGCCTGCTCCGGATTTTTATTCGGCCTTACCACCGGTGCAGCACTGATTGAAAGCGGCCGATATAAAAAAGTGGTGGTGGTGGGTGCTGATAAAATGAGTGCTATTATTGACTATACAGACAGGGCTACCTGTATTATTTTTGGCGATGGTGCCGGGGCCGTTTTGCTGGAGCCTTCCGCTGACGGCAATGGCGTGTTAGACAGCCTGTTGAAAAGTGATGGCAGCGGAAAAGCCTACCTGCACATGAAAGCAGGCGGATCGGTAAAACCTGCCACCGCAGAAACAGTTGCCGCTAAAGAACATTTTGTTTTCCAGGACGGGCAGCCGGTATTTAAAGCAGCCGTAAAAGGTATGGCAGATGCGGCCTATGATTTATTGCAACGAAATCATTTAACCGGCGATGATATTGCCTGGCTGGTTCCGCACCAGGCCAATAAAAGAATTATTGATGCCACCGCCAGCCGCATGGGCCTGCCGGCAGAAAAAGTAATGCTCAACATACAACGCTTTGGTAATACAACTGCTGCAACCATTCCCCTTTGTTTGTGGGAGTGGGAAAAGCAATTACATAAAGGTGATAAAATAGTGCTGGCAGCTTTTGGCGGCGGCTTTACCTGGGGCGCAATTTTGGTGCAGTGGAGTTATGATAGTGAGTAAAGTTGTTTTGCAGTTTAGCTTTAAAGCTTTTATTAATATCGATACCGGACAATCTCCGGTATCTTTTTTTTGCTATTTTTTATGCCGCAAATACCAAATAAAATCTGTGGAAGGAATTTTGGTAACGCCCAACTGCCGCAGCATGGTAACAAGTTGCCCGCGGTGATACGCATTGTGGGTAAACAAGTGCAGTAACACCTGGCCTACCTGTTCTTTGTACTGTTTCTTGTTGCGCTGATAAGCAAATACATGCTGCAACTGGTGTTCATTGGCATGATTTACCCATTCCTCAAAGAGGGCTGATTGATGGAGCAATTTTTTTTGCAGCGCAGCAAAGTCGCCGGTAAAAGAATCGCTGGGCTGCTGAATATGTTCTTCCAGTTTCAGGCGCTGCCACCAGATATTTTCTGCATCCAGCAAATGCAAAACTGTTTTGAAAATGCCAGGGAAGCTGCTGTTAATTTCCTGGTGGATCTGTTGTTGAGTTAACCCGTTAATGGTATCGATCAGTTGTTGATTTGCCCATACATTATAGGAAGCATATTCGGTTAAAAGTTCTTTCATATCCGTAAGCAATTTTCTGTTTCTTGTTTCTCGTTTTGGAGTATTTGTATTAAAGCAGCTTTCAGCAATCCAGCAATAAAACCAGTTAACTATTAAGTCGTGCTTGTGAAATTAAACTATTGAATATAAAAGTTTCCTGCTTACCACTTACTCCAAAGTTCCCCCTTCAGGGGGCGGAGGGGGTTTTCTCGTTCCAGCATACAACTCGTATTCAAACAAACGGCAATCAATTTTGCTGGTATAAAATTCTATCCTTCTCAACGGTTTCAATCCAATCTTTTTTCCCAACTCAAGGTTGCCGGTAAAAATATAACCGGTGTAACCTTTGCATTTTTGTTTCATAAAATCGCCCATGCGTTTGTACGTGGCCTGCAATTCGGCTTCTTCTCCAAGGCGGTCGCCATACTCGGGGTTAAAATAAATAACACCAGGTTTATCTTCAGGAATCGTTGTTGTTTCAAAATCGCCTTCTTCAAATGTGATCAGCCCGAAAACACCTGCGGCACCTGCATTTATTTTTGAAATATTGATGGCATCACTGCTGATGTCTGATGCAATGATTTGCAGTCCGGGTACGTTGATGATGGCGGCATCTAATTTATTTCGCTCTGTTTGATACATTGCCGTTTGATACCCTGCCAAATGCATGAAGGCATAGTTGGAACGGTACAGCCCGGGCATGCGGTTGGTGGCCAGTAACGCAGCTTCAATGGCCAGCGTTGCCGACCCGCACATGGGATTGATGAAGGGAGATTTTCTGTCCCACTTAGTGGCCAGCAAAGTGGCTGCTGCCAGGGCTTCCAGCATGGGTGCTTTACCCGGGATTTTCCGGTAGCCGTGTTTGGATAATGTTTCTCCTGAAGTGTCAACGAATATTTCTGCCCAGTCTTCTTTCCAGTATAAATGAATAACGGCTTTGTCCAGCTCAGATCCCGAATTGGGCCTGCTGCCGGTTTTGTTCCTGAAATAATCCACGATGGCATCTTTCACTTTTACATTGGCAAATAAAGAATTGTTGATCGTTTCATTATCTACATTACTGGTAATGGAAAAATAGCCATCCGCATCGATAATATTTTCCCATTCAAATGCCACCAGTGTTTTATACAATTCATCTGCATTGGCTGCCCTAAATTGTGTTACAGAAAATAATACCTGGCTGGCACAACGCAGGTTTAAATTGAGCTGGATGCAGTGCTGCAGGGTGCCGGTCAATTCCACGCCAGTTTTGAAAACACGATCGGGTTTAAAACCGAGTGCTTCCACTTCCTTTTGCAGGTAAGGCGCAATTCGGTTGCTGCAAGTGATAATGATTTTGCTGTTGCTGTCAAAAATTTTCATGTGCTGCAAAGCTATGTAATAATGTACTGAAGTATTGGTAATGCAAAATGGTCTTACATGTTGCCCAATGGTATACCGTGGAAGTGCTTGCGACGCAACGGTGCTGCTATAAAAAACTGCAGCCGGTATCTTAATTTTAAAAGTTTTAAATTGTGTGATGGAAATACAAAAAGACATACGCCTTGCGGTATTGATTGATGCAGACAATGTGCCTTACAGCAATGTAAAAGGTATGATGGAAGAGATTGCCAAATACGGCACCCCTACTTTTAAACGTATTTATGCCGACTGGACAAAACCCACCGTATCCGGCTGGAAAAATGTGCTGCTGGAAAATGCCATTACTCCCATCCAGCAGTACAGTTATACCAGCGGTAAAAACTCCAGCGACAGTGCGCTGATAATTGATGCAATGGATGTTTTGTATTCTGGCAAAGTGGATGGTTTTTGTATTGTATCCAGCGACAGCGATTTTACCCGGCTTGCTACCAGGCTCAGGGAAGCCGGCATGAAAGTGTTTGGTATCGGGCAAAAGAAAACGCCCAATCCATTTATTGCCGCCTGCGATAAATTTATTTACCTGGAAGTAATTGCGGTGCCGGATGTGGTGGAAAATATTGCCACACCCGATAAAGCTGCGCCTAAACCTGCAGCCAAAAACGCCGTAGATAAACTCAATAAAAAAACACTCCAGTTAATTATTTCCACGATCAACGACCTGGGCGACGAAAACGGCTGGGCATTTTTGGGCGATGTAGGAAATTTGTTATTGAAAAAACAACCCGATTTCGATCCCCGTAATTATGGCTTTCAAAAACTAACGCCCTTGTTTAAGTCATTACCACAATTCGACATTGATAAAAGAGAAACAGAGAAAGGCGGTACTAAACTGATCTATATAAGGAATAAGGAGGTGTAGATAAATAGCGTCAAGTCAATGGTGAATGGTGAATGGTGAATTAATGTCGTTCACTTAAGCGGTTCTATTTATTTTACCTTCCTACCTGCTGCATCATATAAACCAATACCGAATTTAAAATGTATGAAGTCCAATACAGCGACCTGTGGTTGGGACTGGCAAGAGTGGGCACATTAAAATGCAAGCGTAAAATTTAATATAAAATTTCACTATTGTCCGACTAAAACTCTACCCAGTCGTTCGAATGCTTACTCGTTGAGGGTTCTGGCCCCTCTCCCTGTCCGTCCGGCCAGGCGGACTTTGGAGAGGGGTTGGGGTGAGGTCATGTAGGCTTGATAAGGGTTTCAGACATTTAGTCGGACAACAATGATAAAATTTCTTAAGTTGACAACATTCAATGGCGAATGATCAATAGTTCACCATTCCGGCAACGCAGGTACTAATAAAAAACAAACTTCGTTTTGTGAAACCAGTGCAGATCTCTGTTTCGGCACGTTTAACTCCTATCTGCCTACACCAATCGGTAACAAGCGGGGAGAAAATTTTTGGAGGCTTTGGTTAAACCGGGCGCTACTTACAACCGTTTTATCATACATAAAAAAACTCCTTTCAAAAATAAAGGAGTATATCAAAAAAAATTGTAAATATCTTATTTAACCTTTTTCATCAGCATCACATACCCACACAAATTCTTCTTACTCTTATTTACCTGTACGGGGCGTATGGCATAGAATTCTGAAAGTTTCGGGATGAAGGGGAAATTGATCACATTGCCATCCACATCGCCCCACCGTTTCTTTTGATAGATCACCTGCTTTTCATCCGAGTCGTACATCCTTACTTCATACAGTTTTGAGGAAGCGTCTCCGATAAAGATAAAATGATACAAACTGCCTTCGGTCAATGGCACCAGTATCGCCATTTCATATTCGCTTTCCATTTGCATGGAAGCTTCTTTTACCACAACAAATCCCATTTTGCTAAACTCTTTTTTTACACTGTCTGCCTGTTTCATGATGCTTTCATCTGAGCAGGAAGCCCTGCGGATAAGATCGTTTTGTGCAGTTGCCTGCACCGAAAACAAAAAATATAGCGCTGCTAAAAGAGTAAAGTTTTTCATTGATAAATAATTATTGGGCGAATCGCGGCACAAAGTAAGTTTTTTAATTGCTGCTGTTCTAGTATTTAACAACTGCAATCAGGCGATCGTTGTACCCAGGTCTTAATGATCATAAACGAAGAAAATGGCTTATTATTTTAGCAGCACTTAAGTTGTTGGTAAATATTTTCTGCATGCATAGCTGACTGCATTTGTGCAGTGCTAAGACAGCGTTCAGCAAAAACTGCGAAATACCGTTCTGGAAAAACACACCCGTATTTTAAATATATAAGCAAAAAGACGTCAGGCGTCTTTATGAAAATAGTAAGTTCCTGCCTGTTGGGTACAGGTAATCACCAGGTCGTTGATACACACATGTGCAGGCAGTTGGCTGCAGTAGAATATCGTGTCGGCAATGTCTTTTCCGCTGAGGGGCTGTATACCTTTATAAGTAGCAGCGGCCTGTTGGGCATCTCCTTTAAAACGCACCAGGGCAAACTCCGTTTCCACTGCACCGGGATTGATATTGGTAACCCGGATATGGTGCTGCAGCAGGTCGATACGCATGGCTTTGCTGATGGCATCTACCGCAAATTTGCTGGCGCAATACACGTTACCTTTTTCATACACTTCTTTGCCCGCAATGGAACCCATGTTGATGATATGCCCTTTTTTATTGGCGATCATATAGGGCACAATGGCTTTGCTTACATACAGCAGGCCATGCACATTGGTGTTGAGCATTGTTTCCCAATCGTCTATGCTGGCATTTTCAAACGAATCCCTGCCTGCAGCCAGGCCGGCATTGTTGATGAGGATGTCTATTTGCTTCCATTCATCCGGCAGGCTGCCCAGTATTGCTGCTACGGCCCAACGGTCCTGCACATCAAACACCAGCGTTAGTACTTTTACTGCATGCTCTTTTTCTATTGTTGTTTTTAAATCCAGCAGCCGTTCGCTTCTTCTGCCCGTGAGGATGAGGTGGTAGCCGGCAGCCGCAAATTTTTTTGCGCAGGCTGCTCCAATGCCGGAGCTGGCGCCCGTAATCAATATAATTTTATCCATGCCCGAAAATAGTATTTGTTGGTAAAATGAGGGGTGCTTTTTATGCAATGCTATGCCGCCGCAGCATTGCCGGGGCTTTGGCGAAAGCATGCCCGGGTGGTAATTTGGAGGTTGGGCAGGTATTGACAACAGCCCTGAATGCAACCCGTTTTTTCCTGAATTCAATAATTATTGTATCATAACGGTTATCATATTTGTTTTACCTATACTTTTGTACAGGACTGGCCGGTTTGTAAATTCACAAAAATTTCCAGCCGGCTATTTCCTTTTAATTAAAATTTTATTGTGTGTCCAAACCTGTTAATAAAGTAACCGCCGCCGGGTTACTCGTTGCCTTCGGAATTATTTATGGTGATATTGGCACTTCCCCGTTATACGTTTTTAATTCTATCATCAAAGACAGAATAATAGACAGAACGCTGATAGTTGGTACATTATCGCTTATCATCTGGACCATAACCCTCCAAACCACACTCAAGTATGTGATAATGGTGTTACGTGCCGACAACAGGGGTGAGGGCGGTATTTTTGCTTTGTTTGCATTAGTGCGGCGGCGGCGTAAATGGCTGGTGATACCAGCTATGCTCGGCGGTGCAGCATTGCTGGCAGATGGTATTATTACACCTCCTATCTCCATTACCTCTGCTATTGAAGGGCTAAAAGAGTTGCCCCGGTTTAATAACATGTCGCAGATCAGCATCGTATATATTGTGCTGGGTATTATTGCTGGTTTCTTTTTTATGCAGCAGTTTGGCACCTCCTCCATTGGAAAAATGTTTGGTCCCATCATGAGTATTTGGTTTATCATGCTGGCCGTTCTTGGAATTGTTCATATCGCAGATGACTTTACCATTTTTCAGGCATTGAATCCCTACCATGCAATTGAGTTCCTGATTGTATACCCAGAGGGTTTCTGGTTGCTGGGTGCGGTATTTCTTTGTACCACCGGTGCAGAAGCGCTGTACAGCGACCTCGGGCATTGCGGCAGGGGCAATATCCGGGTATCATGGATCTTCGTAAAAACATGTTTGGTTATAAATTATCTCGGGCAGGGAGCCAGCCTGCTCAGTCATCACACTGGTAAACTGATGGATACTGCTGCAAGGGAAGCACAGGGTATCAATGCATTCTACGATTTAATGCCACAATGGTTTATTGTGCCGGGGGTTATCATTGCAACTTCTGCAGCCATCATTGCCAGCCAGGCGATGGTTTCCGGTTCTTTTACCCTTATCAATGAAGCGATGCGGTTGAACCTATGGCCCAAAATGAAAATTAATTATCCCACCGAAGCGAAAGGGCAAATATTTATTCCGGGTATCAACCTGTTGCTTTTTGCGGGTTGTGTTGGCGTTGTACTTTACTTCAGGGAGTCTGCCAGGATGGAAGCAGCTTATGGGTTGGCTATTATTACCACGATGCTAATGACCACAATTTTATTTGCGAATTTCATGGTCTTACACCGGATCAGTCCGATCCTGATCTACTTGTTTTTAACGGTTTATTTCGTGGTGGAAATTTCGTTTTTAATTGCGCTGATGGATAAGTTTGTGCATGGTGGTTATATTACGTTGATGATCGGCTTCTTAATGTTTACGGTGATGTATGTATGGTACAGGTCGAGGAAAATCAAAAACCGTTATGTGGAATTTGTAAGGCTGGAAGAATACATTCCCAAACTGGAAGAGCTGAGTAATGACATTACGGTTCCGAAGTATGCAACGCATTTAGTGTACCTGACCAGCGCTAACAATCCAAAGGAAATTGAACATAAAATTATTTACAGCATATTAAGCGGAAAACCAAAGCGGGCCGATATTTATTGGTTTGTACATGTGGATACGCTGGATGATCCATATACATGCGAATATTCGGTGGAACATATCATTCCGAACGATATTATCCGGGTAGAATTCCGGCTTGGATTCCGTATGGCACCAAGAATAAATTTGATGTTTAAAAAAGTAGTGGAAGACCTGGTGGCCAATCGTGAAGTAAATGTTACCAGCCGTTATGAAAGCCAGCAGCGCAACAACGTGGTCGGAGATTTTCAGTTTGTAGTGATGGAGAAATTCTTATCGCAGGATAATGAGTTGCCATTTTTTGAGAAGCTTATCATGCGGCTATATTTTTGGGTAAAGGAATTGTCGTTGAGTGAAGAAAAAGGTTTCGGTCTTGAACAAAGTAAAGTGCAGGTTGAAAAATTCCCGTTGATAGTGGCACCGGTAAGCAAGCTGAAATTGAAAAGAGTATATACAGGGGAAGATGAGGAGATGTAAAGCCCTCACCCGGTGGCGGCTGCAATGGAATTTGAAATTTTAATGACCAAAAATGCTTCGCTTGCCGGCGGACACAGTGACAAATGAAAAGTATTACTTCAAAAGAACTGGCCCAACTGATACATGAGCGGGCCGATTTTCAACTCATTGATGTGAGGGAAGCAGGTGAACATGCCGGGTTTAATATTGGCGGCATCCTGTTACCATTGGGTAGTATTGTACAGCATTTGGCCCAAATTGAAAAAGAAAAAAAAGTGATAGTCTACTGCCACAAAGGTATCCGCAGCCAGATCGCCATCCAGAAATTACAGGCTAAATATCCATTTACCAATTTGATCAATCTTATTGGAGGAACGGAGGCATGGAAGAAGGAGAAAGAAGTTTAAAGTTTAAGGTTGAAAGTTGAAAGTTTAGCAGGTTGGAAGTGCATGCTATAGTGCTTGTTTCTCTATTTTATTTTTTGTTGAATATATTCTGCTGCCTCGGTTTTTTATCGGGACTCTTCAAATACTATTGTTATTTCCTGTTGTGCTTAATCTTACTTTTACAACAACTTTAAACCTTAAACTTTAAACGTTTAAACCGATTTGTCTTCAACACTCCTCTATATTATTACCGGCTACCTGGTTTTACTTGCACTGGCATACTTTTTCCAGGAGCGTTTTATTTTTAAACCAGAAAAGCTCGGGCAGAATTTTCAGTATCAGTATGATGTGCCGTTTAAAGAGTTATTTTTTGATGTGGAGGAAGGGGTACGTATCAATGGGCTGCATTTTTATGTGACCAGGCCCCAGGGACTTGTGTTGTATTTTCACGGCAATAGCCGCAGCATAAAAGGCTGGGCCAAATATGCCAAAGATTTTTCAAGGTATGGATACGATGTAGTGCTGGTAGATTACAGGGGCTTTGGCAAAAGTACCGGCAAGCGGGGCGAAAAGGATATGATGAACGATATGCAGTTTGTGTACGACACACTCAATGCCACTTACCATGAAAATCACATACTCGTGTACGGCAGAAGCCTGGGCAGCGGCTTTGCAGCAAAAATTGCCAGTGATAACAAACCCCGCTATTTAATTTTAGATGCACCGTATTACAGTTTTAGAAAAACAGTACAGCGTTTGCTGCCCATTTTGCCCATGCGCTTTGTGCTGCGTTTTCATATCCGTACAGATAAGTGGTTGCCCAAAGTAAATTGCCACACCTATATTATACATGGCACTAAAGACTGGCTGATACCCATCAGTCAAAGTGAAAAATTACAGGCGCTCAGTCCAAGAAAAATTACCTTGATACGCATACATGGCGGCGGCCATAATAACCTGTCGTCGTTTCCGGAATACCATAATTTTATAAGGGATATATTGGCCCCCTAAATCCCCCCAAGCGGAACTTTGAAAGAGCTTTTAAATTTGAGTAGCACAATGAATAGTAAGTCTAAAAAAGTTTTATTTCGATGGTGTAAGTTTATTGTATTGCTGTATTCAGTAATTGGCCTTGCCTTATTTTGCCTGCAGGATTTTATTTTATTTCATCCAACAGTGGTGGAAAGAAATATTCCCTGGAAGTTTGATGTGCCTTTTGAAGAAATGGATCTGCCCTTTAACAGCACCGATACACTCAACCTGGTGAAATTTTTCCCGAAAGATTCACTAAGAAAAGGTGTGGTGATATACTTTCATGGCAACAAAGAAAACATTGGCCGCTATGCAAAGTTTGCCACCAACTTTACTAAACAGGGTTATGAAGTATGGATGGAAGATTATCCTGGTTTTGGTAAAAGTGTAGGAATTAGAAATGAACAAAATTTATACCTGCAGGCCCAGCAGCTTTATCAGCTCGCTTTATCCAGGTATCATAAAGACAGCATTGTCCTTTATGGCAAGTCACTTGGAACAGGCATCGCTGCTTACCTGGCTGCTGTAAAAGAATGTAAGCAGTTGATTTTGGAAACGCCCTACTACAGCATCCCTGCGTTATTTGATAAATACGCTCCTGTATATCCCAACAGCCTGATGGCGAATTATAAAATCCCAACCAATGAGTATTTGCAGAAGGTGAAATATCCCATCACCATTTTTCATGGTACGGATGATGTGGTGATACGATACAGTTGTGCTGCAAAATTAAAAACCGTTTTAAAACCAACCGATCAGTTTATAACGATTGAAGGCGGCACACATCATAATTTAAATAATTTTCCGGTGTTTCATTCAGTGCTGGATAGCCTACTTACAAATTAATCACCCCCACCACAACCGCCGCAACTGCTTCCGCCATCACTGCTGCAACTGCTGCCACCACTGCATCCTGCAGAATCACCGCTGGTCCACTTTCTTTGTGCTGGTACTACTGAATTAAACATACTGGTGAGGACAGCATACTCTGCAAATCCTGTAATGGCTGAAGGGCCCAGGATGGAAAAATTACGGATGATATCGTGACCATGTCCCTGCTCATTTTGTACTTCCCAGGAATCAGCCAGTTGCAGCCTTACCAACCTGGTGTAGGAATAATTTTGCAATATCATTAAGCAAACAATCGAAAAAATGATCATCTCAAAAACCAATAACCCCACTGGCTTATTATTTGAAATGCCCTGTAAAAATCTTGCAAATCCGATCAGTAAAACAATACCCGGAATAATCAATTTTTGATAATCTACTTTTTTTGAAAGCCGGTGCAGCCGCTCAATGCCGGGGTGCAATACAGCATTCGTGTCAACCAGGCCAAGCCCTTCATTGTAAGTAAAAAAATCACTTTCAGCATAGGTTTGCATCAGTGGTTGCAGTAATGGATTTTCTTCCTGCTCCCAATTAAATTCCTGCTGTTGTGCAATTTTATAATCACTGCCATGCGTTTCTATAATGCCCCTTTTTAACAGATCAATCAGCATGGTTTGATAAGCCCTGTGTGAACCATACAGGAACCTCGCCATTTGAAAGCGGGTAAAATTTTGTGGCCAACTTTTTTCTACGATGTTTTTCAACCGTTTCTCTTTATGCCGCTGCGTTATATACAGGGTAATGATTCCAGCTATTCCCAGCACCAAATAATAAATAAGAAAATCCTGCCCTCTTGTATGAAAGAGGTCCACGGCTGTTGCATACAATAAAACGAGCGTTCCAAAACCAATGATAACCCTGTTGAAACCTGCAATAGTATAAACAGGCTCGTTAATGTTGGCTGGTTGCAATTGAACTTTCGGCCAGGTATCCGCCGCCGGCTTGTGATCAAATGTCGATTCATACAACTGCAGCGTATCATCATACCAATCAGTATGTTTATGTTTCTCTGCAGTGCCGCCCTTGCTGGGGTAATGGTGAATTTCTTTGTTAAGCGTTTGCTTGCAAAACAGGTTCCAGTAGTTGTCGGTGTACGTTAGGTGCAGGTGCCATACCTTATCCACAATTTCTGAAGGCGAAGCGCCGTTGGGGGAGATGCAGCAGAGGAATATAAATTTTCGGTATTCCGCAATTACTTTGTTGGTGAAAGAAGGTGACCAGTTATTTTCTTTTGCTAACTTTTTGGAGAAGGGAAAGGTGGATGCAGGGTTATCAATTTGAAAGTTTTGGATCTTTTCCCACAACTCCTGTTGTGAAGGTTTGTTCATTTTTCACAAAATTATAATGATAAAAATACCAGGCCCAAATTTTTAGTGTTATCAAATTATTACTATTTTTCTTTAATGATCCAATCAAATCAAGCGAATCAACAATTTTATTTTATAATTAATTTCTGGGGATTCTGGGAAGTATTCCAAAGGACGAGTAGTTCAATTTCTTTTTTCAATGGTTTATGTCTGTAAATAAGGGCCACTCTTCTATGAACCAATGTAAACCTGATATGCCGGTTTTTCACATTTCCTGAACTGCCGATTCCTGGATTTCTGGCCAGATTGGCGATTCTTTTATCGGTAAGTAAAAATGAAGTTTTGTATTTATTTTTGTGTCCAGGCTATTTCCAGATACCTGATATTGGCTTCATAGGTAAGCCACGCTCTTTTGGTCCAGGTTATTTTACAAGCCATTTCTTATATCGCTTTTGTATTTCTTCGTGAGGTATCACTTCTCCGTTATCAGCCTCTGTTAATGCTGCATCTACATCAGCTTTTATATTGTCAGGCATAGCGTCCCGCCAACTGTTGTCAGCATCAGCCTCCAGCATTGCATGCATCATCTTTACAACTTTTTCGTCCGCCGTTTCAATGTATTTCTTAACATCCTGCCGCATCTGTTTTAATGTATCCATTGTATGATAAGTTTAAAGAATCATATTTACTTACTTTCAAACTTCTTTCAATATTACTGATTTTTCCCCTGTTGTGAATTGATAAACTGCGCCAACTTTCAAAGCATAGTTTTCTTTTGAATGACTGACAGGAAAATTAAAGCAAATGGGATATGCGTACTCTTTTACTATGTCATTGATGGCTTCATAAACCGTTTTTCCAAATGGCCTTTCAGTGTCTTTCATATCTGTAAAACCCCCGATAATTAAGCCTGCCAGTTTATCTAATTTGCCACTGCGTTTTAGTTGGTACAGCATCCGGTCTATTCCATAAATGTATTCGCCAATGTCTTCAATAAAAAGAATTTTATTTTTTGTGTTGATGTCGGATGCAGTTCCAATCAAATGTGCCAGCAATGATAAATTTCCGCCAACCAATTCGCCTGTTGCAGTGCCTTGCTGGTTGAAAGGATGTGGCTGACATTTATACTTTGCCTTTTTACCGGTGATGGCTTTGTGCAGGGAAGCGATGAACTCATTCCTATCTTCCCCATCATTAAATGCAGCAGCCATGGGCGAATGCAGCGTAGCTATTTTTAACCTGGTATAAATATGCGAATGTAAAACGGTGATATCGCTGTAGCCAATGATCCATTTGGGATTTTTTTTAAAACTTGAAAAATCCAGCCAGTCAATAATTCTGCTAACGCCGTAACCGCCCCTGCCGCAAAGTACAGCATGAATACTTTTGTCATCCAGCATCGCCTGCAGTTCATTTAATCTGTCTTCATCAGTTGCTGAAAAATAATTGGCAGAATTGCTGCCCAACGTGTTGCCCACCATTACTTCAAAGCCCCATTGCTGGAGGGTTTCAATGCAGGTTTGCGCTTTTTCTTTTGCCATGTAACCGGCCGGGCAGGTGATGCCGATGGTATCGCCTTTTTTTAAATATGGAGGGAGTTTAATCATTGCTAAGGCCTTTTAAAATGTTTTTGTATTCAGGAGTGGAGATAATATTTGTGAATCCTTTTCTTCTTAGTGCATACAGTAGTTTTTTATCATCGGTCAATAGCAAAGCATTGAGTGCAATGGCCAGGCTTACATAGATGGTATCTTTAGGATCTACATCATTGGTATAATTCAAAGCTGTTTGAAAATCTTTTTCTTAAACTTCATCGTCATTGCTAATAAGTATTTGAGGAAGTAACAGCAATAAATTTTTATTTAACCTATTGATTTTTTCCTGATTATTGTTGCAAATCCTTAATTCATGCTTTTTTATCGCGGTAAAAATAAATTCCGGAACAACAAACTCAATAAAAGAAGCCTTATCCAATAATAATTTTGAATAAGGCCCATCAATATTTAATGCTGCTGTAATGAGGATGTTGGCATCCAATATAATTACCATTATAAGCCTCTTTTTTGTTTCAGCTTTTCCCAGGATGCCGTAGTTACTTCATTTGCAATTTCTTTGATCCTTTTTTTGCTTATTCTTTTCGGAGCCTGTGTATTGGCTTCCAAAACTTTTACATTTTGTTTTATTCTTTTAATACCTGTTGTGCCAATCGCTTGCGGAACCCTGATGGTCACATAGTCTTTTTCAATCGCTTCTGTTGCCATAATTTCTCTTTTTCCAAATGTACCATTTTTTCTTTCTGATTGTAGCCGTTGTTTGCCGGGGGTGCATTTCAAATTGTCGCTGGCTGGTGGAGACACCAGCCAGGGCAAACAGCCGTGATCGGTGTCCCCACCGACCACTTTAGACAAACGGAAACGACAATTTGAAATGCACCCTTTGCCGGGAATTAAAAAGTAATGTCTTTCAATTCACAATTAAGAGGTTTCACTTTTAGTGAATGCCTTACCCCACACTTCAAAGCAAAATTATTTTTCTGGTGCCCCACTGGGAAATCAAAACAAACCGGGTACTTAAACTCGTTAACTTTTTCCAGTACAATTTCTTCAAGCGTTTTTCCAAACGCCTCTGCTTCGGTTTCTCCTTTCTTTATTTTGAAACCGCCAATAATCAAAGCGTTGAGATGATCTAATTTCCCAGTGCGTTTTAAATTCCAAAACATGCGGTCGATGCTGTACAGGTATTCCCCGGTATCTTCCACAAACAGTATTTTATTTTTTGTAACCAGGTCGCTTTTACTCCCGCCCAACGATTCTATGGTTTTTAAATTTCCACCCACCAATATACCAGATGCATTTCCGGTTTTATTATTGCTGTTGGGTACAATGGGATAATTTATTTTTTCACCCTCCAAACACTGGCGGATACTTTCGATGGTTTCCATTTGAATGGGTTCTGCTTTTTTCCAGTCTGCGGGAAAGCTGTTGCACATTTTTGAATGAATGGTGGCAATGCCAAAGTTGCGGTTGATATGGCTATGCAGTAAGGTTACATCGCTGAAGCCAATGATCCATTTTGGCTTGGCAGCAAATTTTGTAAAATCAAGCGCATCAATAATCCGTACACTGCCGTAGCCACCCCTTGCACACATGATGGCTTTAATATTTTTATCATCCAACAGTTGCTGAAAATCTTGTTTTCTTTCTTCATCTGTACCACCCAATGTGAAATCTTTTTTACCCACGGTGTTGCCCACCTTTACGTCGAAGCCCCATTCTTTTATTTTTGTCACTGCAGGGGCTATATCTTCTGCTGTGATAAAACCCGCCGGGCAGGTGATGCCAATGCGGTCGCCTTTCTTTAAATAAGCAGGAATCACCGCATTGCTTTCTGTTGGTCTATCTTCATTGCCAGCCGGTACTTGCAGCGGATGAAATGCAGCAGCAGCAGGAATAAGCGAGGTGATAAACTGTTTTCTTTTCACGGTATTTTTTTAATTCAACCAGTATAGAAGGGATGGTTTGTTATTTAGCAGTACCGCAATACTACTAACTTCTAAACGACTAATAACTACAACTGAAATCCCATTCCACCTTTCAAAGCCTTTTTATAATTCTTCAAATCAAACTTATAATAATTAGGGGCTTTGTGTGCCACTCCTTTTTTTATTTCATCCAGTTTTTTTAAAATTTTTGTGCCTGTTATTTTTCGCTGAAAATTCCGCCTGTCTAATTTCCTGTCGAGTATCGTTTCATATAATTTTTGTAATTCGGGCATGGTGAATTTTTCGGGTAACAGGTTGTAGCCGATTGGATGATAATTAAGGTTGGTTTGCATTTGCTGCAGGGCGGTATCCAAAATTTCACGGTGATCTAAAATCATGTCCTGCAGCGAATGAATATTGAACCATTCGCAGGCCGCAGAAAATACATCCGGTACAGGTTGTACCTTAGTAAAGTCAACCAGGGCTGAGTAGCCAACAGTTAAAAAGCGCTCAAACATCCAGCTCTCTTTCATTTCAATGCCTACATTATTTAAGAATTGCCTGTTTGTTTCTTTTGTGGAACGATCCGGCTGGCTGAATACATGGAACTGCTGCATATAAATATTGTCCAGCCCTGTTCTGTGTTTCAATATCCGTTTGGCTGATTCATCCATGTGTTCTTCTTTCAGGATAAATCCACCTGGCAATGCCCAAATGCCTGCATATTTGGCCTGCAGCAGTAATACTTTCAGTTCGTTTTCATGAAAGCCAAATATCACACAGTCTACCGAAATATTCCGCAGGTACAACTCATGGCCTTTGCTGAAGTGGCTGGTAATTTCTGTTTCAAAACTCATACAACTTCTGTTTGTGCTTACAGGCGGAAATTAAAATATTTGTTTGAAAGTAAAATATATTTATTATCATTATGTCATATTAACGCAATGATAAAATATAACACTTGCTATTATGAAAAAGAGATGTATAACAGTGGGTATGCTGATCGTTAGCATACACATGTGCCAGGCACAAACGGTAACGCCGGCCCGGGTAAAGGCACTGGTTGCCAAAATGACTACCGAAGAAAAAGTGAACTTATTGGTGGGTATGGGAATGAAACTGCCCGGAATAATCCAGGGCGGAGGTACAGGCATTGGCCAAACGATGGATAAGGTAGAAGGTGCAGCCGGAACTACTTTTGCCATTCCACGTTTAAATTTGCCTGCAACAGTTGTAGCGGATGGGCCGGCCGGCTTGCGCATCAGCCCAACCCGTAAAGACGATACAAAAACATATTATGCAACAGCGTGGCCGGTTGCTACATTGCTGGCTTCTACCTGGGATATCAAACTGGTAGAGCAGGTAGGCAAAGCAATGGGTAATGAAGTAAAAGAATATGGTGTAGATGTATTGCTTGCACCCGGTATGAATATTCACCGCAACCCTTTGGGCGGAAGGAATTTTGAGTACTATGCTGAAGATCCGTTCGTATCCGGGAAAATGGCAGCGGCAATGGTAAATGGAATAGAATCAAATGGTGTGGGAACTTCTATTAAACACTTTGCAGTGAACAATGCAGAAAGCAACAGGAATACCAGCAACAGCATTTTGAGTGAACGGGCATTAAGAGAAATTTATTTAAGAGGTTTTGAAATAGCGGTAAAAGAAGCTCAGCCCTGGACAGTGATGAGCTCCTACAATAAACTAAATGGAACGTATACGTCAGAGTCGTATGATTTGCTGACAACAGTTTTAAGAAAAGAGTGGGGTTTTAAAGGACTGGTAATGACAGATTGGTTTGGTGGCACAGATGCGGTGGCTCAAATGAAAGCTGGGAATGATTTACTGATGCCCGGAACGCCGCAACAAAAAAAAGCTATAACAGATGCCATCAATGACAAAAGCCTTGATATTAAAATCCTTGATGCAAATGCAGAACGGATGGTAAGTTATATTCTTCAATCGCAGGCGTTTAAAAAATATACTTTTACAAATAATCCCGATTTAAAAGCACATGCAGCATTGGCCAGAACTGCAGCGGCAGAAGGAATGATATTGCTGAAAAATGACGGCAATGCACTACCAATTGCAAAGGCGACAAAAAGTATTGCAG
>Ga0105048_10001758_pt1 | contig 34981 bp, 19 predicted proteins | sample MAT05_FD_78382 | JGI IMG/M metagenome (GOLD analysis project Ga0105048, IMG submission 78382) | Freshwater microbial communities from Lake Fryxell liftoff mats and glacier meltwater in Antarctica - MAT-05 | ecosystem: Environmental > Aquatic > Freshwater > Ice > Liftoff microbial mat | place... | reverse complement strand
TGGGGCTTCCAAAAGTACTTTGGTCGCGGCGGATCGGCTGGCTCCCCCAAAAGCCTTAAGGAATCCGCAGCCAATCGCCATCGCAAGTTCATTCGAGGCCAAAATGCCGCCGCTGGCTGCTTTACTTAAGTACGAACAATAAATCGCCCGTTTCAACTTGACTGCCCGATTGTACTAACAATTGTACGATCTCGCCATCTCGCTCCGCGTTAATGACCGTCTCCATCTTCATCGCCTCCAAAGCCAATAGCTTTTGGCCCTTTGTCACTTTTGCACCTTGCGTCACCGCAACTCCGATCACCATGCCGGGCATACCTGCTGCAACGTGTGTTGGATCAGCTAAATCTGCTTTGACTCGTGTCGCGGCTTTGGATTCGATCGATCTGTCAACGACTTCCACTTCGCGAGGTTGGCCGTTGAGCTCAAAGAAAACCGTTCGGGTACCATTTGGACGCGCTTCACCGATCGCTAGAAACTTAATGATAAGTCGCTTGCCAGGCTCGATATCCACGAAGAATTCTTCGCCAATCGATGGTCCAAAGAAGAAGGCGGATGTCGGTATCAACGACACGTCGCCATAACTTCGAACATGCTTCACATACTCGTCGAATACCTTCGGGTAGAGCGCACTAGTAACGATCTCTCGCATTGTTGCGTCGCGGCCCATCTTCGACTTCAATTGAACACCAATTGCGTTCAGATCCGTTGGAGGCAAGGTTTCGCCGGGACGTTGTGTCACTTCCGGGTTGTTTTTCAGGATCGACTTCTTTGCCTGTGTCGGGAAGCCACCAGGAGGTTGGCCCATCATTCCACCTACCAAATCCAAGACCGAACCCGGATAATCGATTTCTCGCGTTCCGGAAACTACGTCTTCGGCAGACAATTGATTGGCTACCATGAACAGTGCCAGATCACCAACTGCTTTGCTTGTCGGCGTCACCTTGACGATGTCGCCCAGCAATTGGTTTGCTTGCGCGTAACGTTTGCAAACATCCGACCACTGATCCGACAACCCTAGTGCTTTGGCTTGTTGGTACAGATTGGTGTATTGTCCACCCGGCATTTCGTGTTGGTACAAGTCGCCAGCTGCTACCAGCGACTCGCTTTCGAACGGAGCGTAAAATTGCCTAGCCGCTTTCCAATATTCAGACAACTGCGTCAAAGCATCGGTATTGAGTTGACTATCGCGGGGAGAAAAGCGGAGGGACTCCACCAACGTGTTTAAATTGACTTGCGAAGTACCGCCCGACATCGAGGCAAAGGCACCGTCTGCAATTTCAAGTCCTTCCTCGGCAGCATTGAGTATCGAAGCAGCTTGAATGCCAGCTGTATCGTGCGTATGGAAATGAATCGGGATGCCGATCTCTTGTTTGAGCGTTGCGACCAATTTTTTCGCGGCCGCTGGTTTGCACAAGCCAGCCATGTCCTTGATAGCAAGAATGTGTGCGCCCATTCTCTCGAGTTCTTTCGCCAAGTCGACATAGTATTTCAAGGAGTACTTTTGTCGATTTGGATTGAGAATGTCGCCGGTATAACAAATGGCTGCTTCGCAAATCATGCCAGATTCCACAACTGCATCCATCGCAACTCGCATGTTTTCGGTCCAATTGAGCGCGTCGAAAACACGGAAAATATCGATGCCAGCGTCTGCTGCTTCTTTCACAAATGCGCAGACTACGTTGTCTGGGTAATTCGTGTATCCGACGGCATTCGAAGCCCGTAGCAACATTTGGAAAAGCATATTTGGAATCTTTGAGCGGAGGTCTGCGAGACGCTGCCATGGACTCTCCTTCAAGAATCGCATGGTGGTATCAAACGTTGCTCCGCCCCACATTTCTAAACTGAAGAACTGTGGAGTTAGTCTTGCGTAAGCCTCCGCAATTTTCATCATGTCAAATGTGCGAACTCGCGTTGCCAAGAGCGACTGGTGTGCATCTCGCATGGTCGTGTCGGTTAGCAAGAGTTCTTTACTACCACGAATCGAGTCGCAGAATTTTTTTGCACCCAATTTCAAGAACTGATTCCGATAGCTCTCCGGCATAGGTTTGGTGATGTCAAGCGTCGGGAGTAGTACAGGCTCGCGTCGAATGGTCTGGTCCGAATCGCCGACCATTCGGTTGCCGTTAACCAATGTCTCGGCGATAAAACTGAGCAATCGAGTGGCCCGATCACGACGCCTTTGCAGGGCGAACAGCTCTGGAGTTTTGTCGATCATCCTTGTCGTTGCATCACCCGCTAAAAACGTCTTGTGCGTGATGAGTGAAATCAAGAATGGGATATTCGTTTTCACGCCTCGAATGCGAAACTCCTGAAGACAGCGTTCCATCCGCCCTGCGGCTTCACCGAGATTGCGACCGCGAGCAGTCACCTTTACCAATAAGGAATCGTAAAAAGGATTCACAACGGCGCCGCTAAATGCGCTGCCAGCATCCAGTCGAATGCCCATGCCACCGGCACTTCGATAATGAGTGATACGACCGTAATCAGGACGGAATTGGTTGGTGGGATCCTCAGTGGTGACTCGGCATTGGATAGCCGAACCGACAACTTGCACATCTTTTTGAAGCGGCAGTCCTAGAGTGTCGTCACCTAGTTTTTCGCCGCAGGAGACCAATATCTGCGCTCGGACTAAGTCGATGCCAGTTACTTCTTCTGTAACCGTATGCTCCACTTGGATTCTTGGGTTGACTTCGATGAAATAAAACTTGTTCGTCTCGGTGTCCAACAGGAATTCGACCGTACCAGCGCAGTAGTAGCCAACTTCTTTACCGATTGCGATAGCTGCTTCGTGAAGTTCGGATGCGGTTTTTTTGCTTATGTTCGGAGCAGGCGCTATTTCAACGACCTTTTGATGGCGTCGTTGCACTGAGCAATCGCGTTCGTGTAGATGGATGATGTTACCGTGTTGGTCGCCCAAGATTTGTACCTCGAGGTGACGAGCTTTCCCAACAAGTTTTTCGAGAAACACTTCGTCGCTGCCAAAGGCGTTCTTCGATTCACGTTGCGCTTGTTCCAAATTGGGCGCCAGTTCCGATTCGGATTCCACAACTCGCATTCCGCGACCGCCGCCCCCTTTGGAAGCTTTGAGCATAATTGGATAGCCCATGCTCTTCGCTGTAGCAACGGCTTCCTCGAGCGATGTCACAGCGGAAGCAGATCCCTCAAGGACTGGTACGCCAACTTTTTTTGCGATCGACCGAGCTGCGACTTTGTCTCCAAGCAACTCAAGTGCTCGGACGCTTGGCCCGACAAATGTTATTCCTGCGGCAGCGAGGGCCCTAGCGAATTCCGCATTTTCGGACAGGAAACCATAGCCTGGATGAACAGAATCGATTCCGTTTTCGAGGCAAAGGCGAACGATACCGTCAATATCTAGATAGGATCGAATAGGCTCACCTGCCTTTCCGATCTGGTACGCTTCGTCTGCTTTAAATCGGTGAAGTGCGAACCGGTCCTCATGCGAATAGAGAGCGACGGTTCTGATTTTTAGTTCGTGAGCACTTCGGAAAATTCGAGTTGCGATTTCGCTGCGGTTTGCAGCAAGCAGTTTACGAAAAGCAGCCATAGATAAAAAAACTAACGAAGGGAAATCGGATTGATGTTGTGGGGAGTGCCGTTGCACCTACGGTTTAAGGAGCGTTGTCTTAGCGAGGTCACCTGCAGTCGCAACCACAAAGGTGTCAGGCGAAACATACTCGTTGATTGCTTCATTTACATCTTTCACCGTCAATCTTGAGACGTCGGCTTCAAGCTTTTCGAAGTACTCCAAATTCCGGCCGGTAAACAGGTTATCAGCCAGTATGCGAGCCAATTTTTCATCGCGAGACCGCTGCAATCTACGAGATTGCAGGAAGCCCTGAATGTTATCCCTTAACTCCTTTTCCGTCACGCCGTCCTTTACGAATTTTTGAATTTCTTCATCGATGACTTTGACGAGTTTTTCACGGTTTGCAGGGTTGGTTATCGCGCTAATCGAAAGCGATGCTCGCTCGTCGATTGGACTGGCTTCGAAAGTACTCGAAACTCCATAGGAAAGTCCTTCGTCATGCCGCACTCGGTTGCCAAGTCGAGATGCCCGTGTGTCGCCTCCAAGAATGTTATTTGCCAAGAGCAATGCTGGGTACTTTGGATGATCGTCTCGAATGGCGTACTGTTGACTTGCGTAATAATTGGAATTTGCCTTGTCCGGAGTCTCGAGAAAATTAATTGGCACTTTTACGTCAGAAGTCGCGGATGTAGCAATGCGCTGATAAGCAATTTTCGACTTCCACTTTGAGAGCATTGCGGACAGTTTTTCCTCGACTTCTTTCGCGTCGAAATCGCCAACGACGGTGACCTCGCCTTCCGTGCCCGACAAGAACTTCGCATGAATCTCTTTGACATCGGCAAGTTTAAGATTGCGATAGTCCTCCATCTCTTCCTCAGTAGTAGGCACGTATCGCACGTCCCCTCGCTTGTAAGGACTAAGAATTCTATTGACGCGTTTCTCAACCAAGATACTTGGCTCCCGTTTTTGGTTTTCCAATCGGATATAAGTTTGGTCCTTCAAAAGCGAGAAGTCCGTTTCGTCCAAAAGAGGATTGCGGAGAATATCTTCGATCAAGGCTAGAACTTCAATCAACGTTTCTTTTTTAGTTTCGACAGAGATTCTGAGGATTTGCGGAATTGAGCTGATGCGAATATCAGCCTTGAGTTGGTCCTTTCGATCGTTGACTTGCTGCAACGTGAGTGTCTTGGTTCCTCGTTCCACTAAGCTCCCCAGCAACTCGCAAGCCGCCGTCTTACCCATCAATGACTTTTCGTCGCCGAAGCGGAGGTTGAGAGTCAAGTTGACAGTGTTGCCCCGTGTCTTCTTAGGCAAAAATGCAAAGGGGATTCCTGTCGTCAGTTCGCCGCGTACTAGTCGCTCTTCGATATTTTTTGGCGAGGGATCGAACTGTTCCCCCTCACTGATTGATTCTCGTCCCACATAGTCCTTTACCAATACAGCAACGCTTGCGCGATCTGGAATGTTAATGCGTTCCGATATCTCGGTAGGCAGATAAAGACCAACCGTTCGGTTGTTCCTGACTAAGTACTTTTGCGCAACTCGCTGCACTTGTTCTGGCGTAGCACTTTCGATTCCGTCTCGATACAGGAAATACAATCGCCAATCACCTTGGGACGCCCAATAGCTAAGTCTCGCGACGAGGCTATCCGTTTTAGATGCTGCCATTTCCCTAGCATTAAGAATCTGTTGCCGTGCTCGATTTACTTCTTCGCTATTGACGGGAGTGTTGCTCAAGTTTTCAAGAGTATCGATCATGGCAGATTGTGCACTATCAATTGCCTTATTCTTAGGGACTTCAGCAAAGAAAAAGATGGTTCCCGGATCATGCTGTCCAAATGCACCGCCGAACATTTCGGAGGCCTTTTTCGTTTCAATCAACGATTTATAAAGTCGACCGCTCGGTTCATCCGTCAGGATCGACGCCAGGAGATCCACGGCCGCAAACTCAGAATCGCTACCAAATGGAATGTGATACATCGTTCCAACGACTTGGACATCACCTACCCGACGTACGACGGTCGTGCGTTCTCCATCCTGTGGCGGCTCGACCGTGTAGGTTTGAAGCAATGAAGCCTTTGGCTTTTCGAGCACTCCAAAGTACTTGCGAACGTAGTCGAGCGCCTTTTTTTCGTTAAAGCTACCGGCTATCACGAGCATCGCATTGTCAGGTCGATAAAACTTGCGATAAAACGCACGCAAGCTATCGATTGGCACGCGTTCTATATCACTGCGGTTTCCAATGGTCGAGTTACGGTAGTTGTGCCATTGATATGCCGCCGAAAACATGCGCTGCTTCAAAACTCGAATTGGGCTGTTTTCGGCTCGCTCAAATTCGCTTCTTATGACCGTAAACTCTTTTTGCAAATCGTCATTTAGAATTCTACTATTCACCATGCGGTCGGCTTCAAGTCGAATGGCGAATTCTAAGTTTTCATCAGATGCCGCTAGAGTCTCGTAATACCTGGTTTGGTCTAGACCTGTTGAACCATTAAAGTCCGCTCCATGGTCTCGCAAAACGTCAGGAATTTTAGGGTGCAGCTCCGTCCCTTTGAACAGCATGTGCTCCAAAAGATGTGCCATTCCTGTTTCGCCGTAACCTTCGTGGCGTGAACCTACAAAAATCGTGCAGTTGACCGTTACTTTTGGCTGGCTCTTGTCTGCAAAGAAAAGGATTTTGAGGCCATTATCAAGGACAAATTCATTCATGCCTTCCACAGAACAAATCATGGTAGGCATTTTATCGCCCGCTGAAGAATAATGAAAAGGGCCAAACAGGCTGTTGATGGCCAAAAGCAGGCAGGCTAGGAATACCACGCGTGGGTAGACTAATCGCATCGTGAAATGGTCCTGAGGCTCGCGAAGGTTCGCGGTCGGTTCTTCGAAGGGCAATATTGTAATACAATCTGCTGGGTTCGTAGATTGGACATCCATCGAAGTAACAGAATAAACAGATTGGGTAATAGAATGGCGTGGCAAACTGTCTGCGAGTCGAGTGACCTCGACGAAGGTCAGTCCATTGAGGTCGTTTTCCGCGGGGATGTCATTGCCGTTTATCGCCATTGCGATGTTCTTTACGCGATCGACGGAATATGCATGCACCAGGGAGGCCCCCTGGCTCGCGGACGATTGGCCAACGGAACCGTCACCTGCCCTTGGCACGGATGGCAGTATGAACTTGCGACGGGAAATCATGCCTCAACCTGCAAACCAATGCTGAAAACCTACAAAATCCAGGAATCCGATGGCAAAATTGAGATTGACTTACCTACCTAACACTTCCTAGCATTCCGCTCGGTCTTGAAGAAAGATTGATTTTGTTGAGTGCTCTTGCCAAGAATCGTTCGGCAACAAATCACTCGGTAGTGAATCAATCGATCCAAGCCTTATTAATTGTGTTTAAGAATGGACATCGGTCAGGGAGGACCGCAGTGCAAACTATCAAAACCGCCATCGTCGTTGTCTTGTTGCTGTTCGTTCTATATGGAGGCTACATCGCAATGAATGGGACCAATACGCCCCTCAAACCGGAATTGGATCTCGCCCTACTGGGCCAAACCATCCCCGACGTCTCTGGCCCTGGCCCCATCGCGTCTACCAATTCAGGAAACACCGCAAGTGCTTTCGACATGTTCAATAGCACGCCGTCCAAAGGATTCGCCTCCAGCACTACCGCGTCTCCCTTTGCAAACTCGAACACTTCCGAGTCATCCCTACCACCCGCGTTCCCAGCCTCGACCAACCCATCATTGCAGCCGGCCCCTCTTCTGACCCCGCCCAGCGGCATCTCAGCGCTGGGTGATTCGCTTCCCAGCACGCTGCCACCTCTGGCCAACACACCTTCATCCTCATTCAATCCTGCCTTTCCTCAGAGCATCGATGAGAAATTCCCGCCGAGCTTGCACGAATCGTCTATCCCGGTTTCGACCGACACGCCAAATTTTGGCAGGAGCATTGCCGATTCCAAATATACTGGGAAGCTCCCCTCATCCGCGACCGAATTACCGTCCTCCGCCAAGTCACTTCCCCCTCTAGACTTGTCGACCGATCCTACCTCCATATCGAATTCGATTGGGTCTAGTCCTATGTCGATCAAATCATCCGCCAGCAAGTCCTATGAGAACGCCAAGGACCTGGCCATGGAACAGATTGATCGCCACAATTTAAAAGATGCACTAGCCACGCTCTCTGTCTTCTACAATGCACCAGAAATCACCACCGAACAACGTCAGGATCTGCTGGATCTGCTGGACGCGTTGTCGCGCGAAGTGGTCTTCTCTCGCCAACACATCTTAGACTTGCCTTATGTAGTTGCTCCTGGCGAAACGCTTGAGCAAGTAGCCAAACGATACGACTTACCACCTGAGATTCTAGCTCGTATCAACTCGATCGACACCACGACGCCACTCCGAAGTGGCGAAAAGCTCAAGGTTGTTCCGGGGCCATTCCGAGCCGAGGTCGATTTGGCCAAAAACGAACTCACCCTGTTTTTGGGAGACCTCTACGCCGGCCGATACCCAGTCACATTTGGGGCGGAACCGTCACCGTCGCCTGGCGTCTTTCAAGTCATCGATAAGCAGAAGAATCGAAACTACTACGGTAACGGTGTCCAAATCCAATACACCGATCCTAAAAATCCCTTTGGCGGTTATTGGATCGATTTAGGCCAGGACCTATGTATTCACGGTTCGTCTAGCAGCGGGCAAGCAGACTCAAAACTCGGGTGTATCAGCCTTTCACCGATGGATGCAAACGACATCTTCGGTATGCTTAGCCGCGGCTCCCAAGTGACGATTCGCAGATAAGATTCAATGTCGATCGGCAATCGATGCCATGACCTTTCGCGTAGCTTCGGTCATCCGAGACGAGGACATCCACCACGGAGAGGTACGTCTACCAGGCTACACTAAGGGCTCTACGGAAATGATACTTGTCGTCGAATGCGACTCTCCAGGCAAGAGCTCGATGAGGTTCATTCCGACGTTGGCCGTTTCGATGCAAACCATCGTAGGCCACTCGTCATCCCCAAAGTCAGCCATTCGCTTACTTTTGTCGGTCCAGGGGTTCCAAACCACAGTCGAAGACGACCCCGATTTGGCAACGCGAATGATGCGCCTCATGCCCTCATCCCGCAAACAGCAATCAGCCTGAGTTCCTACGTAAACACGATCCGTCTCCCCAGTGAATCGTATTGGGATCCCCGATGCATCTTTGAGTAACGCCTGATCGACCTTGTCCACGTAGGCTGTTTCCTCCAAGCCTGCGATCGAAATGCATCGAACATCGCTAACCGCAAGGTACGTGTGCAAGGCATCTTCGAACGACTGACCCGACTTTGCGTTCGCCGACAATTGCGTTGTCAAAGTCATTTTTAACTCACGGCCAAACTCGATCTGAAAGCTCACCGCAAAGGGATCGATCGAAGTTTCCAAACGAAGCACGATAGATCCATCCTCGTTCGCGTGCGCTCCAACCATTTTCCATTCGACAAGGCGTGCAAAACCATGCGCCGGCAATGTCGCATCCTTGGCATTGGGGCCAAACCAAGGAAAGCAAATTGGAACGCCGCCTCGAATGGGTTTCCCTTTTTCAAAATGCGACTTCTGGCTTAGCCACAGCACTGGCTGTTGCTCTGTCGGTTTCCACATCGTAATGTGCGCCCCTTGCAACATCAATTCTCCCTGGCTGGCAGGTGTGTTGACAACTGCTCGCAAAAGACCTCCACTTCCTTGCTCGAAAGTCAGGCCTGGAACTGCAAAAAGCTTTGATAACTCGTGTAGCATTGGTTCATTTTCGATAAAGTGCTGCATTAGGACCATCTATTCTAGAGGGATGGTAAATATCCCCCGAGTAAAACTCGGGGGCATTTCACTGCCCGTTGGCGATGGAGCATTCTCTCGGTTGCGGCACTAGGCGTTTTCGTCGGGCTCGTGACTTACCTGCAGTGTATTGGCTGGCACCATTTTCTCGTTAACTTACTTACTTGGCTTTGCCGAGCAGTTGCTTCAAAAAGACTTCCATAGAGCCGATTGTCTTCGCAGTGGCTTGCTCAAAAGTCATTCCACTTGCAAGTGACCGGACGATCGTTTCGTACTTGGTTTTCATTTTCGCTTCGTACATGGTCCGAATGACGCCGAAGCCAATGATGGCCGAAGCTTCGTCGTTCATCGATCCATCCAAAAGGGACTTTAAGTTCTTCATTTGCTCCATCGACTCTGGCATACGCTTGAGCCATGGCTGAACACGCGCATCCTTGACTCCTACAGTCATCGCTAATGCTTGGCGCCCAGCACCGTCGGCAAACCAGCGCGGCACCCCTTCGTGGGAACTCATCCAAAGACTAGTTATCTGCTGCAAAAGCGAGGTTTCGTTAATCTTGATTTCGGCTTTGTCGAAAACGATGGCGACATAGCTGTCGAGGACTTCACTGCGCCAATGGCTCGACCACTCGGAGGGCAACGCCCGACTCTCGATCATCTTTCCGAATTCGCTGTAGTCGTAGCGATGCTTCAAAGCAAAGATGGTAATCCCGCCTCGGATCAACGGTTCTTTGCCAGGCACATTAAACATCTTCCGAATTTGATTGGCAGCCGTGTTGGCTTGTGCCAAAAGAGCCTTGGCATTTTCTTCGCCAATATTGCCGATGACATGAAATTGCTGGTCGATCGCTTCATCCGCTTCTCCCTTAGGAGCTGCTTTTTTCCATTTTTCGCGAGTTCGCTGCATGCGTCGCGTCATAAGCTCGCTGTGGGTTGCGCTGGCGGCGAAGGCCTTGCCAACCACTTGATCCAGCTTAGCATCCTTGTTTTGTCCATCAAACGTAGCACCCTCTTTGATCCAAGTGGCGACGAGTTGAATCTGAGCTTCCGGCAATTCAGGACTACCCATCGGCATTCTTGCCCCTTCCATGCCCCGCAGCTTGCGAATGATAAGGCTCTCATCGGGCTTTCCAGGCACAATAATGTTGCCGTTATCGCCCCCTTTGACGATCTGAGAAAACATATTGAACTGCAATCCACCGCTAACTCGCGTTGCATTATAGTGGCAGCCATTGCAATTGGCGATCAAGATCGGCGCCACGTCGCTTGCGAAGCTTACGGTTTCCTTTCCCGTAGGGGCATTGATCTTGGGTGGTTCCATTTTCGTAGGGATGTTACTAACTGCTGGCTTTCCCGTAATCAACGATGCAATGGGCACATCCGGTGATGGGCCGTCGTACTTAGCCCCTTCCATGACCCATTGCTTTAGTTTCGCAAGGTTTTCGGGTGACACTTTGTTTCCGTTACGAGGCATATCGCCTGTTTCCACGGCCTCAACAAGGCGGCTTCCAACCGGATCGCCCGGAAACAAGACCACGCCCCCTTTGGATCCTTTGACCAATGCTGTAAAAGTAGCAAGCGAAAAACCGCCCCGTTCGGCGCTGATATGACAGCGCGAGCATTGCTCTACCATCCACGGTGCAATGTCTTTGGAGAAACTGATGCTGGCGGTCTTCGTGGATAAAGGTGCCGTTTTTTTCTCCTCCTCCTTTTTTGGGCGGTTCGTCTTCTTGGCTTTAAGCAATGCATCCCAAGTTGGCAACTCGGTTAGTTCCGCTCCCTGCACTGTTAAGAACTGGTGCAACTTTGCCAATTCCAAGTGAATTTTTTTGATTTCCGCGAGCTCTTTGACCGAAGCGTCCCCGACGAGCTCTTGAATCTGTTTGGTTGACAGTTCGATGACGTCAACGCATTCAACCACTTTCCCATCTTTAAGAAGTTGGCTGGCCTTCTTTATGGAAACCTTCACTCGATCAAGGTCAACGGGGCCAGGAATAGCGCCCTGGTTTTGAGCCAGGGCTGGTCTTTCGTTGAATTGCCCAAATACAAAAGCAAGGCAAAAGAGACGAAAGGCAATTTGAAGCATGTTATTCCATCGCGTCATGAAAAAAATGTGCGTTCGTGGAGACCGTATTTACCACTGAGATTATCGATTTGCAAACACAGCAATCAAGATAACCGAGAACAAAACGAGCGTGACAATACCTACTCCAACCAGGAGAAAAACGTTGTTCTTTGGTTTTGTTTTGGCCTGAGGCGACAAGCTAGGATTCCCAGGCTTTACCACATGCTTGGCCGCGGTTGGTTTTTCTATAGTTTTGAGCAGAGGAGACGAACCGCCAGCATTGCTCTTGGGAGGTGAAGAAATCGGAGAAGTTGCTTTGGCGATCGCTTGGCTTTTGGATTTCTTGGTATTGGGTGCATTTGTGTCATGTACGAGATCTATCTTACTATCGATCGTCGAGGCCTCGCTTTTGGCGATCGCCCTCAATACGCCGCTATCGGATGCCGACAAACTGACCACAGAGCTGCCTACGACAACTTTGGTGCTGTTGCCCCGATTGGTTACCGTATCGATATCGTGTTTTGATTTCCTTTTTCCTTCGTCGAGTAAGTCAGTCACGGACAGATTGTTGATTCTGGCTTTGGACGGATCGTTTTCTGTTTCTTTACGATACTTAACTAACCAATCTTCCAATATTTCGGCAACTTGCAAGCAATTCGCATAGCGGAATCTCGGGTCCTTTTGCATCATTTTCACGCAGACTCCGTCCAATTCACCAGGGCAATCCGGTCTGTCCTTTCGAATATCGGGAGGCATGGAGTTCTGATGGCGAATGATTCGACTTGGAATACTCCCCTCAGGGAACGGGGCATGCCCGGTCAACAAGAAGTAAAGAGTGCATCCGAGTCCGTACATGTCGGCGCGGCTGTCGATCTTGTGACTGTTGATCGCCTGCTCGGGCGGCAAGTAGTCAGCGGTCCCCAGAACTTTGTCGTTGTACTCCATTGTCAACGAAGGGTCTGTATCTTCGGAGAAGAGCGCTAAGCCGAGGTCTAGAACCTTTACGACCCCTTTTTTGTTGATCAGGATATTGGCGGGCTTCACGTCGCGATGAATGAGCCCAGCCTCATGGGCATGGTGCAGTCCACGAGCGGATTGGGCGATGTAGTCTGCTGCAACCGCAAATGGCAGCGGCCCATGTTTGCGAACCAATGTCTGCATGTCGGCCCCGTCGACATATTCCATGACTAGGTAGTGGGTGTCCTTTTCGTTGTCGATGTCGAAAGCGCGAACAATGTTAGGGTGGTTCAACGAGGCAATGGCCTGCGCTTCTCGCTTGAATCTTTCAAGATAGCTGTTGTTTCCAAGTTTCGATTTGGGAAGCACTTTGATTGCTCGCTTGTGCTTCATCACCAGGTGTTCAGCCAAGTAGACGCTGCTCATACCGCCTGACCCCAAGTGTCCCAAAAGCTTGTGATTACCTAAGAAGAAGCCCTTGTACTTACCTTGCAGGATCTTTTCGCATTGCCAGCGAGTCACTAGCCCAGCGTCTTCGAGTTCTTTGCAAACGACTACTGGGTCTTCTGGCAAAACTCCATCGTGTCGCGCTCGAATCAATTCGAGTTGAGCGTGAAGATCAGCCGACTCGACAAGACGACTCTTTTCGATTAATTCGAATATTCGGTCTGATGTGATCTGCGTCATGCCAAATTGTTCCTCGAAGGCTCCGCTTGTGCCACAACTCTAGGGAGTTCGCGATTCAACGAACTTGAAAAAGCGAGCAACATGCATCAATGCATCCGGTGTTACCTCACTCATCACCACTCTTCCTAGTGTACTGAAATTTCTCTCAAAGCATATCGGCGGCCCATTAAGAAACCCTGTTTTCCCGTTTTTCCGCGCCTAATCGTCGATTATCAACTTACTAGCCTGCGTTTTTGCTCCCAAATCGCCCCTCCCGATTTGGGCACGGTATCGCTAAACTAGCGATGTTTTCGAAACCCGGTAACCAATGTCTGTCGCTCACATCTTTCCCAAGGCAACTCTCCGCATGAGCTATTTCTCCGATATCAGCAAGATCCAATACGAAGGACCAGAAAGCCGCAATCCTCTGGCTTTTCGTTGGTATAACCCGTCTGAGTTGATCGAGGGAAAGACGATGAAGGATCATTTGCGATTCAGCATTGTCTATTGGCATACGATGCGGGGGACTGGATCGGACCCATTCGGACCAGGAACGGCAATTCGACCGTGGGACGATGGTTCCGACTCAGTCGACAACGCTCTGAAGCGCGTAGAAGTTGCCTTCGAAATATTTGAAAAATTGGATGCCCCGTTCTATGCGTTCCATGACCGCGATGTGTCCCCAGAAGGTGGCTCATTGCGTGAGACCAATGCAAATTTTGACCGAATTGCCAAGTCGCTCAAAGAGCATCAAGAAAAGACCGGAATCAAGTTGCTTTGGGGAACGGCCAACATGTTTAGCCACCCGCGATTTATGCACGGAGCAGCCACAACCTGCAACGCAGACGTTTTCGCATTCGCGGCCGCACAAGTGAAAAAGTGTTTGGAAGTAACCAAAGAACTGGGAGGAGAAAACTACGTCTTCTGGGGCGGACGAGAAGGCTATCAGTGCCTCTACAACACCGACATGAAACGCGAATTGGACAACCTCGCCCGATTCTTCCATTTAGCGGTCGACTATGCCAAGACAATCGGCTTCCAGGGTCCGTTCCTGATCGAGCCCAAGCCAAAAGAACCAACCAAGCACCAGTACGATAGCGATGCTGCCGCTTGCCTCAATTTTTTACGAAATTACGATTTGCTGCCCTATTTCAAGCTGAACCTTGAGACCAACCACGCAACCTTGGCCGGTCATACCATGATGCACGAGCTTGATTACGCGGGCATGCAAGGAGCGCTCGGATCGATCGATGCAAACACCGGCGATTTGCTTCTCGGGTGGGATACGGATCAATTCCCGACGGACTATTATTTGACAGCTCAATGCATGTTGGCCATCCTAAAGCACGGCGGGTTAACAACCGGTGGCGTCAATTTCGATGCCAAAGTGCGACGCGAAAGCTTCGAACCCATCGACCTTTTCTACGCTCACGTTGGCGGAATGGACGCGTTTGCTCGAGGACTCAGAATCGCCGCCGACATTCGCAAGGACGGTGTCATCGGTCAATTCATATCGAACCGCTACCGAAGCTGGGATAGTGGTATTGGTGCCGAAATCGAAGCGAACAAGACTTCCTTAGAAAGCCTCGAAAAGTACATGCTCGAAAAAGGGGAAGCGGCTCCAAACGAAAGCGGACGTCAAGAAATGTTGGAAAATATTTTCAACCGCTATCTTTGAGACCTACGCGGGCCGGATAGACTCTCTTGGTTGCAGTATGCACAATCGCATGGCTGAATTGTGGTTTCCGCCCGTGTGTAAAAATGAGTCTCCTGAATCTGGCGCAAAAGTGGAGAAAAGCATGAAAACGTCTAACCGAGCTTCCCTCTGTGCCCTCTGTGCCGTTGTTGGGATCGCATGGTTTAACTCACTTGCAATGGCTGAAACGCTCCAATACGGTAAGGAGCAAGGTCAGAAGTTTACTTACGATTTCGATATCGAGGCGGATGCTCCTGGGCAGATTACGAAATACAAAGGAACAACTGAGTACACAGTGGACTCAATGAGTAACGAACAGATTCGGGTTACGTTTCAGGGGGGACTACAACAGTCGGTGAAGACAAAGGGAAGCAGTTCCAGCTTTCCACAGATTCCGATCGGGCCGATTTTCTCACCTGGCTTTGGCTCCCCTTTTGCAAACGCAAATTTCATGGGGCGGAATCAGACTAGGAATCGGATCACGATGACGCGTCGCGGCAGGGTTTTGGCAATGGAGGGGGACTCGCAATTGCCGTTCCTTCTTGGCAACCTCTCTCTCTTGCCCTTCGAACCCTTGCCTGATACCGATGAAGAAAAGTGGACAGTCGACTTTGGCGTTTCGATCAACTCCAGTGAAGGCCCAATAAAGCGTTTCGGTTTTTTCGCTCCATTTGGATCATTTGCTGGACCATTTGCAGATCGAGAACCAAAACGGATTCAAACAGCGAGCGAGGTGGCTGAATATTCGATTCAGAGCAAGGGCGATCAACAAATCGTTTTGAAGAAGACCTATAAATTGCAAACCGGTGAGACCTTGGACAAAGAGGCCTTTGAAATCACAGGGGAAGGGTCCTGGACATTCAACGTGAAAGAATGTGTGCCCGAAGCCATGGACATGCGACTCAAAGTTCAACGCAAAGAGGACAATGTGTCCGTCACCATTCCAATCACCTTGAAATTTCAAAGAGTGCCACCCGAGGAACTTGAAAAGCGGGCAGCGGTGGCCAAACAGAAAGCGGCGGAAGCGAAAGAGCTGGCGGAGCGTCCTTTGACGCAAGCTGAAAAACAGGAACTGCTCGTTGCCCTGAGCTCAAGTGCACCATTTGACCTGAAAAATGCACTGGACAAACTCGCATTAAAGACCGTCGCAGAATCCGATCCAGAGATCGTCAATGCAATCCAGAAGTTGTTGAAGAACGAATCGCAAATGGTGGTAGACTCTGCCGAAAGATCGCTTGCGAAATGGTCCCCCTCGTTTAAAAAGAAATATGAAATCAACAAGCTTTACAAGGGCCCCCTTCATGTGCCCTCCACAGATAAGCCCGTTGACTCGTCTACCCCGTTGTTTGTTGGACAAATCGTTCAGGCTCAAGAATTTGGAAACGTTTGGCAGTCTGTCAAGGTTCAACGATTGCAAAACGATGGCAAAGTAGAAGTGGGCCTATTGATGGCCGGCCGCGTTATTCGTTCGATGGTATTAGCCCGTCGCAGTATTCAGTTGGCGCCCGACGAAGTCGAACAACCCGATCGCGCCAACGAGCTCGAAATCAAACGCGACGTTCGAGAGTGGGAAGATCGAACTGGCAAGTTTAAACTGCAAGCGAGCTTCGTGAAGTTGGTCGACGGTACGGTGTATTTAAAGACGAACGATGCCAAGGAAATCAAAGTCCCTCTCGAAAGACTGAGCAACGCCGATCGCGACTATGTGAAGCTCGCTGAGGAAAACGCAGAAAACCCTTTCTTGCCGTAATGGCGTATAACGAGCGAAGGGCCTCGCTCGTCCAGACTATTTCTGCTTGGGTCGTGGAACCCGCGAGCCGGAGCCTTTAGTAGAGCGTTTGCGCTGGCGACCACCTACCATGCGCTCGTCGGAATGATCGTCTTCGACAGCTTCACCGATCTTTTCTCGCATTCGTACAATCTTGTCACGCAAGGCGGCTGCCCGCTCGAATTCGAGATTCTCGGCGGCGGCCAACATTTCCTCTTCCATCGTTTTGAGGTAGTCTTCGGTAATGCGTTCGGAGGTGGCGTCGATTCGCACCATGTCTCTGGCTCTTTTGCGATTCTCTGCCGCTTGTAGGATGCTGGCTGTTACTTCCTTGCGTACCGTCTCGGGGGTAATCCCATGTTCCAAGTTGTACGCCTCCTGCAACTTTCGGCGGCGGTGCGTTTCCTCAATCGCGGTCTGCATCGAGGCTGTCATCCTGTCGGCATACAAAATTACTTTCGCATTGGCATTTCTAGCGGCACGACCAATCGTTTGAATCAACGAGGTTTCACTTCGCAGAAATCCTTCCTTATCTGCATCCAAGATCGCCACCATGGAGACTTCTGGCAGATCGAGCCCCTCGCGAAGCAGATTGACCCCAACCAATACATCGCAACGTCCCTCACGCAGTTCTCGCAGCAAATCGACTCGCTCGAACGCGTCCAATTCGCTATGCAACCATCGGCACTTTAGGTCGTTCTCGACAAAGAAATTAGAGAGGTCTTCCGCTAGGCGTTTTGTCAGTGCAGTGACCAAAGTCCGGTCCCCCATCGCGATGCGTTCGCGAATTTGACCGAGCAAGTGCATGACTTGGCCACGGGCGGGTACCACTTCCACTAGAGGATCCAGCAAGCCGGTCGGACGAATGACTTGCTCAACCACTTCACCCTGAGTTTGCTCAAGCTCGTAGTTGCTTGGGGTGGCGGAAACAAAGACCACCTGGTTGATCTTGGCTTCCCATTCTTCAAACTTCATCGGCCTATTGTCCAGGGCACAAGGCAATCGGAATCCGTGCTCGACCAGCGTCGTTTTGCGACTGCGGTCCCCGGCGTACATGGCTCGCACCTGTGGGACAGACACGTGCGACTCGTCCACCATCAATAAGTAGTCCTTGGGAAAGAAATCGTAAAGCGTATCCGGTGTCGAGCCAGGCTCTTTGCCAGATAACGGGCGTGAGTAGTTTTCGATACCAGGGCAATGGCCAACCTGCTGCAGCATCTCCAAGTCAAACCGAGTTCGAGCATTGAGTCTCTGTGCTTCGAGAATTTTGCCATCGCCTTTAAACTTTTCGAGCTGCATTTCCAGCTCCTGCCGAATCACCTTGATCGCATTGTGGATACGTTCCTCGGAAGTCACAAAGTGTTTTGCCGGGTAAATATAGACTTCCGTTAACCGCGATACCACTTCGCCGCTGGTCGGGTTGATGATCGAGATTTGTTCGACTTCGTCCCCCCAGGATTCGATGCGATAGGCAAACTCTTCATAGGATGGCCACAACTCCATCGTATCACCACGAATACGAAACTTGCTGCGTTCAAATGCGATATCATTCCGTTCGTATTGGATATCGATCAGGCGGAGCAGCAAATCCTCTCGGTTGATGGACTCCCCAACACGGATCGGCACGACGCTTCGTTTGTACTCCTCTGGCGAACCCAAGCCGTAAATGCAGGACACGCTGGATACGATGATGCAATCGCGACGGCTAACCAGTGCGCTCGTCGATGCCAAACGTAATCGATCGATTTCCTCATTGATCGAAGCGTCTTTTTCGATATAGATATCGCGCTGAGGGATGTATGCTTCGGGCTGGTAATAATCGTAATAGCTGACGAAGTAGTGGACGGCGTTGCGTGGAAAAAACTCTTTGAACTCGGCGTATAACTGCGCCGCTAGCGTTTTGTTGTGGCTCAAGACCAGTGTCGGCTTTTGCACCGCCTGAATGACATTCGCCATGGTAAACGTCTTGCCCGAGCCGGTCACACCCATTAGCACTTGGTGCTTCTTGCCTGAGTTTAGACCTCGAACAAGCTCCGCGATGGCTTGAGGTTGATCGCCGGATGGTTTGAAACGGCTTTCCAAATCGAAAGCGGCGAATCGCTCGAATGGGTTCATGCTCATAAGACTCCTTTCGTTCCTACATTCAGATCTACAAAACTCTCGCCCATATGCTCTTCAGGTAGCTTGTTTCAGGGCAGTGGGCTACGACAGGATGATCTGGGGCAGCCCCATTGGAATGGATGATTTGGAGCGTTCTCGGCGGATGCGGATTTCCTTGATCATCGAATCCAGTCGCCTTGGCAGCCGAACGGACAACACCATGGAAGGATTCGCTGTCCAACAATCCGGCGCAGGAGCAGGTCAACAACAGCCCCCCTGGCTTGACCATCTGCATGGCCAGTCGATTGAGGTCAAAATGCTTGTGGGTCCCCTCCTCAAGTTCCAGCCGGGAACGGATCAATTTCGGTGGGTCCAAGATTACGACGTCGTATTGTCGGCCGATGCGTTGCATATCGCGCATGAACGCAAACGCATCCGACTGAACGAAGCGGACTCGAGTATGATTGATATCTGCGTTCTTTTTTGCGAATGCCAGCGGTTCGGCATCCAGATCGACACCGGTCACTTCGGATGCTTGGCCAGCCTTGGCAGCCTGGACCGCGAAACCACCTGTGTAACAGCATAGATCCAATACGGTTTTTCCTTTGCACAATTCGGCAAGCCGACGACGGTTGTCGCGTTGATCGCAGAAGAAGCCTGTCTTGTGACCGGTTCCAAAATGAACTTTGTACTTAACGCCGTTTTCCGTGATCGTGACGACCGGCGGCAAGTCAGGCGAAGAACGATTCGGAACCGTGCAGCCTTCTTGACTGATGAACTGTGGGCACTCCTGAATGAGGTAGTGCTTGGTACCAAGCTCCTTGGCTAACAGTTCTAGAATAGGCTCGCAGCGTTTCGACATCCCGAGGCTAAAAACTTCGGCGCTCAAGCAATCGCCGTATCGATCCACAACTAGGCCAGGCGTGCCATCGGATTCACCGTGCAAGACGCGATAGGCATCGGTTGTTTCATCTAGGCGAAGTATGTAGCGTCGCAACGAGACTGCTTCGCGGGCTTTCAATTGCCAAAACGCTTCGTCCGGCCATTGTCCCCACCACGAATAAAGGCGGACGGCAACTTCGGATTTGGGATTGTAGATTCCGTAGGCGAAAAGCTGCGGCGTGCCACTTAGCTCTTGGACCTTTGGCGTTCTTGGTTTGTAGGGAGAATCGCTTCGTTCTTGTGGTCCGCTTGTTTTTGGGTTGAGCGGTAACTGTTGGTGGTAAACGGCAACCCATTGACCAGCAGCAGGGTTCCCCTCGACTTCCAAGATGCGTCGGCGGTAAATATTTGGGTGGAGCATCGGTCGGCTCACGTGCACGACTCCCATGACGGAGTTCGTGGGGGGCACCAGCCCCATCAATTCATCCACTTCAGTATTTTGCATTCCAACTACACATTCCAAACGGGAGGGTGCGCCACCCTCCCGAACAATGACAACTTGTAACGATACGAGGATTTAGGCGAGCGGCAGAATGAGTCATACCCTCTCCTCGCTTCGCTCGACCCTCCCGGAGGGAGGGTGAAGTCACTCTCCCTCTGGGAGAGTCGGCCTGAAAGGCCGGAGAGGGGTTGCATCACGCCGATAGGTTTCAGCCTGCCGTTCGCCTTACTATACGCGTCTCGCCAACTTACTGATAGTTGAAGCGTTGTATTATGACTCAGAAAGGATGCTTCGGAGTACATTCCCGTGGACATCGGTGAGCCGAAAATCGCGGCCAGCATGCTTGAATGTTAGCTTTTCGTGGTCGATCCCCAACAAATGCAAGATCGTGGCGTGCATGTCGTGCATGTGAACCTTGTTTTCGATGGCCAAATGCCCGAATTCATCGGTCCGACCGTAGGCAATTCCCGGTTGAACTCCACCACCTGCCAGCCACATCGTAAAGCCGCCAGGATTGTGATCCCGTCCGGTTCCGTTTTGCTGAGCATAAGGAGCCCTGCCAAATTCCCCGCCCCACCAAACCAACGTGTCTTCGAGAAGCCCACGCCGTGCTAGATCAGTTAGCAATCCGGCGATGGGTTGGTCAACAGCCCGCGCATGCTCGGCGTGCTTGGGCAAATTGGAATGCTGGTCCCAAGCCGGATTGGCTGAGTTGTCGCCGTAGTTGACTTGTACAAATCGAACCCCCGATTCGCAGAGCCGTCTAGCCAGCAAGCATTTGCGCCCGTACGATTTGGTCTCCTTGTGGTCCAAACCGTAAAGCCGAATCGTCTCTTGGCTTTCGGTCGAAAAGTCCAATAGCTCAGGTGCAGTGCTCTGCATCTTCCAAGCCATTTCGTAAGACTGAATCGCAGCGTCCAATTCACTTTCTCCACTGTCGCGTTGTTCCAGTTGAATCTGATTCAACGCTTGAATCTGGTCGAGCTTGGATCGATTCAAACTCCCCGCCAAAGGATTCAAGAAGTCGATTTCTAGTCCGTCGTGGCCGGCCTTTCCGATCGGTGTTCCCTGGAATTTCGCTGGCAAAAATGCGCTTCCGTAATTGCGAGGACCGCCGTTTCCAATCGAAGGCGATATAGAAACGAAGCCAGGTAGGCTTTCGTTTTCGGACCCCAGCCCATACTGGATCCAAGAGCCCATGGATGGACGGATAAAGTTCTGCGAACCGGTATGCAAAAACAAAGTGGCTGGTCCGTGGGCAACTCCCTCGGTATGCATGCTGTGAATCATCGCCATCCTGTCCACATGCTCTGCCGTCAATGGGAACAGTTCCGATACCCAACGACCGGTTTGCCCATACTGTTTGAAGGACCAGGGAGACTTCATGACACGCTGTTGACTTCCAAGCGTCCCCTTGTTCGCGAACTCCCTTGCGTCGTCAAACCCGACCATCTCGCCATCGCGGCGATCAAGCAACGGTTTGTAGTCGAACGAGTCAACCTGGCTGACCCCACCCTGCATAAAAAGGAAAATAACCCGCTTGGCCCTTGCAGGGTGATGCAGGCCACTCGAACTGTCACTTTCGCCAGCGTTCACTCCCGAACCACGGTTCCAATGAGAAAACAATGAGGCCGCAGCAACGGAACCAAAGCCACAAGCCGAGGAATGAAGAAAGGAACGTCGGTGTAACATAATGTTCGTAATCCTATTCGACGTACCGGAAATCGATCGAGGCTACTAAGTTGTGGACCAGCGAACTCCACAAATCTTCCTCCGCCAGTAGGCTTTCCTGAGCCTGCCGAATGCACCCTTCCGCCCATTTGCGCTCACGGTCCGACGGAAGTCTGCTTAAGGTCGACAAAAAACAGGTGTTCAACTTTTGCTCGTCCGAAAGACCAGTCATCTTGACAAGTCGATTGCCAAAACGTTTCGAACGCTCGGCGATCCACTCACTATTGAGCAAAGCCAACGCTTGGGGGGCAATCGTACTTCGATTGCGTTTGCTGATTGGGAAGCTGGGGTTGGCGCCATCAAATTCTGCCACCAAGTCCGGCATGGAATTGCGAAACCAAGGGCCATAAACCGAGCGATACCTTACCGAATGCTTGAATGCGTAGTCTTCCTTTAGCTTGGACGGTATTGTCGATTCGACTTGAACCGCTAAGTCCAGCTCGCCACTCAACCCAAGAAGTGTGTCACGCATCGTTTCGGCATCGAGCCGTCGAATACCGCTGCGAGCAAACAAGCGGTTGTCTGGATCAATCTCGATGGCTGCTTTGGAGCTTTTGCTCGACCGCTTGTATGCATCGGACAACACGATTTCTCTCACGAGCCACTTCGTTGACCATCCCTTTGCAATGAATTCAAGTGTCAGCCAATCGAGCAATTCGAGATTGCTCGGCGGCTCTCCTGTGGTGCCGAAATTGTCGATGGTGCGAACAATCCCATCGCCCATCAGCCAACTCCAAACGCGATTGACGTAGACTCGCGCCGTCAATGGGTTCTGGTCGCTTGCAAGCCAATTGGCTAGCTCCAGACGACCATTCGACGCGGCCTCGACTCGGACGGCATCCGCCATCGCAGGGATACAATTCAAAAATCCACGAGGAACAATTGCTCCTTGCTGATGAACGCTGCCACGAATGTGTATGGCTAAGTCAGACGGTTTCTCCGAGGCTCGCAACGAGATGACCATGGGTCGTGAATCCAGCTCCGATTGGAGCGATTTTAAGTCCGCCTCAATCGATGCAACCTCTTTTCGGAGCGAGTCCTGCGACTCCTTGGTGATCTGTCCAATATCCGAACTGGGCCTGGCCAGTTGAGGTTGCTTGACCTGTTGAGGTTGCTTGACCTGAACAAGAGCAACGGCAGGATTCTGTAGCTCTGGCAAAAACTGCACCGCATCCGCAACCACGTGGCCATTCGATTCCTCGTTGCTAACGATCACAAACGCTTGACCACCTTGCTCAAATCGATAGGTACCCAGTGTTCGCCACAAGCCGTCTTCAGAAGGCTTGTCTACCTGATTCACGCGAACGACGTCTTCTCCATCGGCACTGAAAATCCGAACCACGGCTGCTTTTGCACGACCCAGTCCATGAGTATAGGAGAGTCGTACTCGGTAGGTTCCCGGCTTGAGTTCGCTCGGCTCAAATGTTACCGACTTCTCCCCTTTGCCTTGATTCTTGTCGTGCAAGTAGCCGTCGCCCACGTATGCTTTGACTGACGTCGATGCTTCCCAATTCCCAATCTTCTTCGCATTGGAATCGTCGACAACCACTCCTTCAAGATCCTCGACTCGGACGATTAACGATGACTCGGACGACGATTGGATCTTCTTTTTGAGTTCGTCTAAGCGTTTTTTTGAAACGGAATGTCGAGAGACCGTTTTCTTGTATTTGGATTCGGTCTCAATATCCAACGGGAGTGGAACGCTTATCCATTTCGAAACGTTGGAATGTTCCATGGCCACCGACGATTTTAGGATGCCTGCCAGGGCGTAGTAGTCGGTCGTCGGGATCGGGTCGAACTTGTGATCATGGCAACGCGCACAGCCTATTGTCTGTGCCAAAAAAACCTTTCCGATCATTTCGAGCTGTTCGTCCACGTAATCCATCTCCAGTTGCTTCTTGTCTTGCTCCTCGAGATTGGTGTCGCCAAGAGCCAGGGCCGTTGTGGCGACCAATTGGGACTGACGCACTTCGATGGATTCAGCGTGCATCAGATCACCCGCAATCTGCTCCCGAATGAACTCAGAAACGGCCTTGTCTTGATTGAAGGAGTTAATGAGGTAGTTGCGATAACGCCACGCTTCTGGCAACACAAATCCGCGAAGGGTAATCGACTCCGCGAATCGAACCGCATCCATCCAATGCCTAGCAAAGCGTTCACCAAATCGAGGCGATGCCAGCAAGGCATCCACCAATTCTTGGTACCCGAGTTCGTCGAAGTCGGCGTGCTCAGAACGATTTAATTCCAGCGGATCAACGCTTGAACGCATTCCATGCAGATCGACAAATAAGCGTTGTTTTAGAATCGTTTGAGATGCTCTTTCAGTGCGTTCGATTTCAGCTCCGACTTGGCCTTTCGACAGAAAAGCATCGATCGCGTTTCGAACAGGAAGGGTCGAAATTGGGATTTGCGAACGCACAGGAGCACGATAAGCCCAATGTTGCTGCGCATCGACGACGGCCAAGGCATGATTCTTTTTGATGGTCCTTACTTCATTCGACTCTCGCGGATCGAATGCACCTTGGCTCAGCCAAGTTCGGAAGATTTCTTTTTCACGGTCCGTCAGCTTGGTTTCCGGGGGCATCTGAAGCTTGGGATTGCGGTAGTCTATGGCAAGCCACAACAGGCTTTGTTGCCAGTCGGAAAGATCGATCGCTGGCCCTGAATCTCCTCCGATTAACCAACCCGATTTGGAGTCGAGAGAAAGTCCGCCATTCGTTTCCGAATCGGACGAATGGCACTCGAGACACCGAGCAACGAAAAGTGGCCGTACACTCTTTTCAAAAAAATCACGTTGCTCGTCGAGATTGGTTTGACCATCCGATTGGGTCCCGATCATCGCCAATGTTACGAAAGCAAATAGTTTGACAACCATCGAACGCGTCAGACGACTCATGCAAATCTCGACTTTCCGTTACTTGAACTCGCGTTCAAGCAGTTTTTCGATCGCAGCAAGTCTCTCGGCTGGTGCCCCCGTAGCAATGACTCTGCCCGGCTCGCCTGCGATTTGTTCAAAGGCGTCGGCTTTTCGTATCTCATCAATAAAGCCTTTGTAGTAGTACAAATTCACTTCACTCAAGCGATCCAAAACGGAGACTTCGGTATCCGTTACCAAGGTCGGTATACGTTTGGTTGCAATGATCTCTGGGGTTAATGCAGCAGGAAAGGATTGCAACGCCAACCCTTCTTCCGTTCCCTTGATGATTTTCTCGATCGCTTCTTCGAGACCATCCGGTTCGCCCTTGTCTTTGCTTCGTGCGAATTGAATATTGTTGAATGATTTTGAAACATAAATTCTCTTCACATCTTTTGGAACCGAGTTGGGCTGCACAACACGAACGAGAGTGTCGTTGGTCACTTTTTGAATAACTCGATTTACGCCGATGGTCACTTCAAAAAGCATCAAACCATCGTAGCCTTCTTGCCAAGCTTTTTTCATGAGCTTGGACGCTTCATCAACACCGATAAAAGTCAGGCATGGGGCGAGCGGGCTCGAACCCGGTGGTAGTTTGGGATCGCTGCTTAATAGGGGTGCATTTCCGCGCATACCGGGACCGCCCATACCGGGACCACCCATCATCCCTGAATCAGGCGTACCAGGGCCAGGAGTACCAGGCCCAAAAGCACCAGGGCTAGGCGTACCGGGGCCAGGAGTACCAGGCCCAAAAGCACTAGGGCCAGGCGTACCGGGGCCAGGAGTACCGGGGCCAGGGTAACCTGGACCTGCCAAACCTGGGCCTGGCATTGGTTCGCTGCCAGGACCGGCCAAACCGGGACCGCCGAGGCCAGACATTCCTTTACCTTGGAACTGGAGAGGTGACCCAGGACCACCTACCCCTTGTGGACCACCCGCGGGATAGCCCGCTGGTGGTCCAGACGACGGCCCGCCAGATGGATAACCTGCGGGGGGACCGCTAGATGGATAACCAGCAGGTGGACCAGATTCTGCTCCGCCAGAAGGATAACCAGACGGCTGCCCGCTAGCTGGATAACCTGCGGGGGGACCAGACTGTTGCCCGCCAGATGGATAACCGGCGGGAGGACCACTCGAGGGATAGCCTGCAGGTGGTCCAGATTGAGCACCTCCATTTGGATAACCGTCGGGTTGCCCCGACTCGCCCATTGGATAACCCGCAGGTTGACCGTTCTGAGCGCCACCAAATGGATAACCAGTCGGCTGGCCGCCATCGCCCGATGGATAGCCGGGCTGTCCTGCACCATCAACTGCACCGAACTGATTTGAGAAACCACCTGGATTGCCAGCCCCTCCGTCGAAGCCGCCAAGATTAGTGCCGCCAAATGCACCAGCCATGGAACCAAAACCATTTCCTCGGTTTGTGTGCAACGAGTACTCACTCAATGCAGGCGACCATGTTCCGCTCTCGTGTTTTTCTTTGAACGCAGCGACTAGTTGAGTACCAAACAAACCTGTCGTTTCTGCAAGTGTTTTTGTCTTCTCTGCGTTAGCCGCAGGACCACCCATTCCTGCCATGGCGGTCATTCCCATCTCTCCGCCTGACGCATTGTTCTGCGATTGTGCGCCAATCGGAGATAAATCCGTTACGTTTTTAGGGTTCTTCAACGCAACACCCACTGCGATATTCAGTCCCAATTGAGGTCGTTTCTTGTGGCTCGCCCAACGGTAATGTTTGAGGGTGTCGGCGGCTTCTTCATCGGACACATGCAATGCATGGGCTTGCAGATATGCATATGCGCGTTTTGGGTTCCCAGATTGGAATGCATTTACCGCTTGATCTTTTAGAGTTGGTGGAGGTGCAATCTTGGGAATTGCTCTGGGTCGATTGAAATTGCCAAATCCAGCCTGGGGCTGATTGTTCCCCGAATTATTTGCAAAGTTATTGCGTCCGTCGGGACTCATGCCTCCTCCTTCGTAACCCGGTGTCGTGTAGCCCATGTTGTTGGACGATCCGTCCCCGCTCCCCGAATTTTGATCGGATTGCATTCCACCGCCTGGTCCGGAAGGCATGGCCATGGTCGTGGATTCGCTAGGTCCGCTCGCACCCGACGCCCCACCGTCGTTGCCGCTCGAGCCCGATTGAGATGCGGGAGTCGGGGTCGGGGCAGGATTCGACGCAACTGGCTTTTTCCCTCCGCACCCTTGAGAAAGAAAAAGGACCGCAGTGAACCCCAAGAGAGTAAAAGCCTTGACCATCATCCTAGTCTCCGTAAATAATCCCGCCCGCAAAGCAACAAACAAGGTGAAATAAGACCACTTCGCGAGAAACGGGCGTAACCCACATTATTGGTTACGAATTCCGAAATGTCTACAAGTCGTCCCTGTTTCGATGAGTGGAAACAGCCAACTTCCGTTCCCGTCGGCTTTGCCCGCCTCCGGCGGGCAAAGCCGACGGGAACGGGTCGATTCGCGAGTGCCGACCGTTAGTACGCCAAAACAAGGTTGGTGGGGGACAAGCCACAGACTTTGAGCGTGGCACCCGGCTGCCTGGTACCGTAGAGTCTGCCTCTCGCCTAAGATCCGTATCACAACCGTTACCTGGCGATTGTACAATCGTGTTGACGACAATAAATAACTGAATCCCTAAAGCAATCGGAGTTGGAATGGATACCCAGAGTGGAAGCGCAGACAAGACAGACGTAAATCCAGCCATGGTCCTAACCCAGAATCGTTCCAAATTGCTGGCGGACAGGTCTTTTTGGGGCATTAACTTAACCCAATTCCTCGGGGCATTTAACGACAACGTCTTTAAACAGTTGGTATTGCTTTTGGCATTGCCAGCGGTGGTAGAAGGAGCAGCGAATAACAAGGCTTCGGAGGATATGCAGGGATGGGCCACGCTTGTTTTTTCTCTTCCGTTTGTGCTCTTTAGCGGCTTTGCCGGTTTTCTTTCGGATCGCTTTAGCAAGACGCCCATCATCGTTTTTTCGAAAGTCGCGGAGATCATCATCATGTTCTTGGGGCTGCTGGCGTTCTTGTTCTACGACAGGTTCGGCATGCTGGGAACATGGAGCGTACTGTTTCTGATGGCAACACAAAGCGCCTTCTTTGGACCGGGCAAGTACGGACTCCTCCCAGAGTTGTTTCGACCAACCGATCTGCCACGTGCGAATGGGTTGATTCTGATGGCGACTTTTCTCGCCATTATTTTTGGAGTTGTATTTGCAGGAAAGCTTTTCGACTTTCTAGTAAGCAACGGGGACGCGTCGGGTCTCTGGATTGGGTCCTTGTTTTGCGTCGCTATCGCCATCGCCGGGACTTGCGTTTCACTACTCATTCGAACGACGAACGCCGCCCAGCCTAATGCCAAGCTCTCCTCGGGCGATTTTGGAATCAGTCGCGAAATGATTCAACTACTGGGACGTGACCGACCGCTATTGATCGCCTTGCTGGTCTCATGCGTTTTTTGGATGGTCTCAACCATTGCGATGCCCACGGTCAATCGCTTGGGTTTCGACATGCTCAGCTTAGACAAGGGGCAAACAGGTGTGTTGGTCGGCATGATCGCCATCGGTATCATGCTTGGCGCTCCGTTGGGTGGGTGGCTCTGCCAGAAACTTGCGAGCGATCGAGTGATAACGATCGGATTATGGGGAATCGTAGCCGCCCTGGCCCTGCTTGGAGTTTGGGTGCAGGGGAACCAACTCTGGTTAAGCGCCAACGCATGTCGCTTGGCCCTGATTCTGTTAGGGATATCTGCAGCGGTTTATTCTATACCTTTACAAGTCTATTTGCAGGACCGACCGCCAAGCGAACTCAAGGGACGCATGATCGCTACCATGAACCAAGCGAACTTCTTGGGAATGATGTTGGCAGGTCCAATCTATCAATTCTTCGAGTTTGTTTCGCGCTCCATGGGATGGCCGATCAACTCGATCTTTTGGATGCTCGGCCTGATGGTGCTGCCCCTGGCTCTGTTCTATCGCATGGGGGAGGGAAATAAGGCTTGAGGAGTAAGGAGTAAGTCTTTAGCCTCGCCCTTTGGCCTTTTCCAACGCCAACTGCTGCAAACCTCGCAAGTCTAATTTGCCAGTACCCAGCAATGGAATCGATTCCACTTGAAAGAAACTATCTTCGGAGGGCAAAAACAAGTTCGGAAGTCCCTTCGCCGACAGCCCCTTGACGATCTCGCTAGGGGTTTTGTTGAGCTTCGTATGCAGCACGATGATCCGCTCCCCTTTTTTCTCATCGGGAACGCTGGCGACCCCAACGTTGAGCACATCTTCACTTTCGCCTACGATTTCGATAATCGCTTCTTCGATTTGGATATGCGGCACCATCTCGCCTCCGATTTTCGAGAACCGACTCTGTCGCCCCGTAATGAAGACAAATCCATCGTCATCGATGTACCCCAGATCGCCCGTTTCGTACCACGAGTCCCTCAAGACCTTGGCAGTCATTTCGGGCTGTTTCAAGTAACCGGTCATCACATTGGGACCAGCCACTTGGATCATGCCTGGCTCATTGGTTTCAAGGACGGATCCATCCTCAAGCGAAACCACTCGAACCGATACTCCAGGTAAGGGCTTGCCTACGGAGCCCTCTCGCAATCCAGCCTTTTTGTCCGGCGTGACGGCCCGCGATTCAGGCAGATTCACAGCCGCCACTGGACTGAGTTCGGTGGTGCCGTAGCCTTCGATGGGACGAATACCAAACTTTTCCTCAAATGCATCGGCCAGCGCAATCGGCATCTTTTCAGCGCCAACAACCACGATCTCGACGGACTTGAATTGTTCTGGTTCCACACGACGCAAATACGTGCGTAAAAACGTAGGGGTCGCTAGCACTACCGTAGATTGGTTTGCTTGAGCCATTTTGCCAATCTGCCGCGCTTCGGTAGGATTGAAATGGTAACAGGCAGAGGATGGCAATGTCATCGCTCCCCATAAGCAGACCGTAAAACCGAACGAGTGAAAGTAAGGCAGAACACCGAGAAAGTTGTCGCTGTCCAAAACGCGAATCACTTGATCAAACCCCTGAACATTCGACGCCACGTTGATCATGGACAACGGTACCCCCTTAGGATTTCCGGTTGAGCCCGACGTAAAAATCACCGTCAATAAGTCCTCGCTCTTGAGCTTGTCGAGTCCAAGCTGTCGAGACAGCATCGGTTGGGGCAACCATTTGGCTGCAATCGAACATACCAGCTTGTCCCATACCGTTGCAAACTCTCTCAAATCCTCGATGTAAATCAAATTGGCCGACGGCTGAATGTTAAATTTCTCCATTACCTTGCGACTGGTGAGGATGTTGCGTATGCCTACCTGCTCAATACAATTGTTGACAATGGCATTGCTCACCGTGTAATTGAGATTCACCGCCACCCGTCCCGAAAGACTGAGAGCAAAATTGGTGAGCGCACCCGGGACCGTGGGTGGCAACAAGACACCCACAAATTTCTCGTCAGCCTTCAACACCTGACGATTCAGGATGCGACGCAGAACGAGCGTGCGCAAAAGCAAATCGTGACCGCTAAGTTGGGCACCTGTCGAATCCGAAATCTTGGTCCGTTCCCCCTTCTCCCGACATCGACGAATAAACAACTTGGGTAGATTCCAGTCCCATTGGGCGGAGTTTGGCGTTTGCGAAATTGCTGGTTTTGGCATAAATAAAACTTTCGTAAAAGCATCTCGACGGTCGGGCAAAACAAACAATCAATCGTTGATCTGGACATCAACCATAGGAAACGGGTAAACAATGCCCGAAACGGCCACCTGGAAAAGGAGTTCAAGCGGATGAATCGAGTCAGCAGTTTTGCGTTAGGGATGATAGTCGGAGTGCTGGGATTGTACATAACCATGCACTTTTCGTTAGTTCGGGCCAGGGACGGATTTCATGTCATTCCAAAAATTGCCGCAAAACTTGACGTTCCGTACACGGATATTCGAAATTTCACCCTCGAAAACTGGCAACGCAAGCAAACTCTGGCCCTAGCTATCCTTAAAGCCCACAAAAGCCATCTGCTTCAAGACCAATCGCTGATCGGTTTCCGGCAATCAACGCAACTCATGTTGGATCAGTTTTCGGGAGTTGCGACCACACGTGTCAAGAACTGACGATGGAATCTGAACCCGTTGTTGCGTTTTCGATTTGCCAGTGTCGCGATTTACTGGCGCAAAACCATTCGGTTTTAGATATACTGTTGCTGGCGTCAACGTGACCTAGGCAGTTTTCCTTTTGCCGCTCGCCTTAGGGTGGCCGCTTTCCTAATGAGCAGCCTTGCCGCGGTCCTTTCCCAAGTATCCTGCCATGAATAACCTTCTCTTTCAGCATCATTTGTTGCAAACACGTCGCCAGTTCTTCGGCTCGAATGGGTTGAGAATGGGGGGTCTGGCCCTGGCAGCGATGTCTGGCTCGAATGCATTCGGTCCGAACATCGGCCAAGCGGACGGTGGCCCAGCCAGCTCCAAAGTTCACCCGCCCGTGGCTGGCTTGCCGCACTTTGCCCCTAAGGCGAAATCCATCATCTATTTGCATATGAATGGTGGACCTTCTCAGATAGATACGTGGGATTACAAACCGGCCATGGACGCGCAATTTGATAAAGATTTGCCCGACTCCATTCGCAATGGTCAACGCATTACCACGATGACGAGCGGCCAAGCTCGATTCCCAGTGGCGCCGAGCAAGTTTAAATTCACACAACATGGCCAGAGCCAGCGTTGGGTTAGTGAATTGCTGCCGCATACCGCCAAGATCGTCGACGAATTGGCAGTTGTGAAAACCGTGCACACCAACGCCATTAATCACGATCCCGCGTGCACGTTTGTCATGACCGGAAATGAAGTTCCTGGCAAACCAAGCCTGGGTTCGTGGCTTGCCTATGGTTTAGGGAGCGAAAGCGACAATTTGCCTGCGTTCGTCGTTTTGACTCCGACCTGGACGAGCAGCGCAGCCGCTCAAGCGTTGTTCACTCGGATGTGGTCAAGCGGCTTCTTGCCAACCCGTTATGCCGGCGTAGCTCTTCGAACTGGCGGTGATCCGGTCCTTTATCTACCCAATCCGGACGGAGTCACCGCAGCGGATCGACGCGCAATGTTGGACGCACTGGGACAACTCAACCAACAGCGATTTGCAGAATTGCATGATCCAGAAATACAAACTCGAATTGCTCAGTATGAAATGGCTTTTCGGATGCAAAGCAGCGTCCCCGACTTGGTGGATTTGAGCGACGAACCCAAGTCCGTCATTGATCTCTATGGTCCTGACGTTACAACGCCCGGAACGTTCGCAGCCAGCACTCTTTTGGCTCGTCGAATGGTAGAGCGAGGCGTCCGCGTGGTTCAACTATTGCACCGCGGATGGGACCAGCATGGGAACATTGCTGGCGATCTGCCTGCCCAATGTAGAGACGTGGATCAAGCCAGCGCAGCCTTGATCATGGATCTCAAGCAACGCGGACTGTTGGACTCAACTCTGGTCGTTTGGGGCGGTGAGTTTGGACGCACCATTTACTGCCAAGGAAAGCTGTCCAAAGAAAACTACGGTCGCGATCACCATCCCAAGTGCTTTACCATGTGGATGGCTGGCGGAGGAATCCAGGGAGGTGTTGAATTCGGACAAACGGACGACTTCAGCTACAACATTGTCGAAAACCCAGTGCATGTAAATGACCTCAATGCGACCCTACTCCACTGCATGGGCATCGATCACACGCGATTTGCGTTCCCATTCCAGGGGCTCGAACAACGCCTGACTGGGGTCGAGCAACAACGTGTTGTAAAAGAAATCCTGAGCGTTTAGCTTAAATTGTGAGCAGCTTAGGAAAAAACTGGAATTCCGGCCCGATTCTATCGGTTTGGAGAGGTTCGGCACAACTTTCTAAGGGCGTAAAACGTTCCGTTAGCCGCTACCAGTCAGTAATTTTACTTATGGACTTTTGGCGAAATTCGCGATTGCCCGTAAAGCGGTCACCCATTAGCGGCGATGAAATTCACCTTCAATGGCCAAATTCTTCGATTATTGGGACCCAGTGATGGTTTTGAACAGCTTCCGTCCAGCGCGTTGCCCAGGGGACTTGCGAAGTCATTGGGCACGTAAAATTCACAAAAAAGGCCCGTGGCGGGAAAGGCGCCCAAAAGCCACTTCTTAGGCCGATCGCTTGATCGTTGGGAAACAATTCTCGTGATAAGTCTCAATTGGCACGATTGACGCTATGTAACGATCCCGCAGAGACGTTAGAGCAATGCTTTTCGTTTCAGAACACATAGTTGCACCGGCTCAATCCGCACACGAATAAGCGTTAATAGTAGGAGATGTCGAAATGGATGCTTTGAGAGTTGCTCAAGTTGATTCGCAAGTTCGAAACACATTCGAAAACTTGGGAACGCAGATCAAGGATCTAAGATTTGCCTTGTTAGCCGCCTATCTACGCTGGACGTCGACCTCGGTGTCCGTTGTCACTTATTTGATCGTCGTCGCATCGGTTGCGGTCTATGACATCTCGCTCACAATCCGCTATTGGCGATCTCTAAAGCAGATGGAGGAGAATCCTATCGGGCGCTGGTTAATGAACCTGGATCGGATTGAGGAGGGTTCGATGCCGAACTTGTCATTGTTCATCGCGATGAAGTTGATCGGAACGATTATTGTTCTATTGACGATCTACGCGATGGTGACGCGCAGTTCTCGACTTGGCCATCCCGTTGGGGTAGGCGTATCTTGTTTTCAATTGGTTCTGGCGTTCTATTTAACGTTTGACGTGACCTAGCCCAGAAGTCTCGCATTGCCGATGAATCGATTGGTGAAACCCGTGCTCGTATATCCTGAGACCGTCAATCATCGATGCGATACAAAATTATGCCGTAACCGGCCATTTCCACATTAATGATTGAGTCGCGAATCGTTACCGCTCTACCGCTCTCGATCTCGCGAGCTTGTGCGGAGGTCGAAACTGGATTCATAAGCCTTAACTTAGCTAGTGATTTTTGCTCAAGGTGGGCTTCATCCTAATATTGGTGATGTTGGCGATAGAACGAAACACGAGAAATGACGCATCTATTCGAAACGCAAAGCCAACAGAACGTCATCTTAGAAGCCACCGAAACCATCGTCGGCAAGACCGCTAGTCATGTCATCCATGCGACCCAAGACTCCTAAAGGCTTTCTAGTAAGCCTCGCAGTCAGCGGGCATTGCCGGCACCTTCCAAACGGGATTGGGGGGTTTTTAAGCAAAGTGACAGCATTGGAATAGATCGCAGACGCGAAACGAGCCGGTATTCGGATCGAATCTAACAATCCAAACCCAACATTGACGACAGGGCCGCTTGGTGACGACGGAGTCAACAGAAACCAGACTAAGTTGAGATTGGTTTGCAACCTAACATTCGCAATTAGTTAGATTGAAACGTTGTATTACCGAAGACAACGATAAAAGCGGAATTCCTAGACCATTCCATATCTTACCAATACCCTGTAGAATCCTCGAAAGTTGTCCAGAAACCGAGAAATTCAACAAAGCATGGAAAATAAACCGATTATGGACTGGGCTCAGCTTTTGAATGGATCGAGACCGCGAGTGTCAACCCAAAGTGAGGACCATCGCGTTGAATTCGAACGCGACTTCGATAGAGCCGTGTTTTCCGCTCCGTTGAAACGATTGCAAGACAAAGCGCAAGTTTTCCCACTTGATCCATGCGATGCCATTCGAACTCGCCTAACGCATTCACTAGAAGTATCCTCGGTTGCAAAAGGATTGGGCACAAAAGTTGCTGAGTGGCTGGCCGCTCATAAAATCATTGATTCGTCAAAAAAAACGGATCGAGCAATTGAAGCGATAACTGCCACATGTGGACTAATCCATGATCTCGGCAATCCGCCGTTTGGGCATTCAGGTGAGGACGCAATACGATTTTGGTTTGAAGATCGATTCAAGTGTGATGAGTTAAGCGGTCTTTTAGGCGGGGCTCAGCAACTGGTTAAAGACTTTACGCATTTTGAAGGCAACGCTCAGTCGCTGAGACTGGTCGGGAAATTGCAAATTCTAGCGGATTTCCACGGACTTAATCTTACGTTTGGAACACTGTCTGCATCCTGCAAATACACTGCCAAATCAAATGAGTTTGACTCCAACGACAATGATCACTCAAAACGCAAGCCAGGTTATTTTGCATCCGAGAACGACTTTGTTGCCAAAATCCGTGAAAAAACCGGTACAGATAATCATCGCAATCCGCTGACTTTCCTTGTTGAAGCAGCAGACGATATCGTCTATTCCGCTGCAGATATTGAGGATGGAGTCAAGAAAGGACTGCTCTCGTGGCAAGTCATCC